>Ga0207119_1042_pt1 | contig 20236 bp, 17 predicted proteins | sample Alteio_BWMinHeat_43_FD_153505 | JGI IMG/M metagenome (GOLD analysis project Ga0207119, IMG submission 153505) | Enriched cells from forest soil in Barre Woods Harvard Forest LTER site, Petersham, Massachusetts, United States -... | ecosystem: Environmental > Terrestrial > Soil > Temperate forest >... | reverse complement strand
ACTCTAGGACGGCAAGCGTTTGTTGCTCCCTCAGTCTTAACAACGGGGCAATCTAGTCCCGCTCGGCTTCGGTGGCAAGCACGCGTCGGTAAAGTCCTTCCAGTTGCCGCGCGGCTCGCTCCCAAGTGTAACGCTTCATCGTCGCCCGCGCGTTCTCACCCAATTTCTGGCGGAGCTCACTGGAATTTGCCAAACGCGTCACGGCATCCTCGATTGCTCGCGCTTCGGCGGGGCAGACCAGTAGCCCATTGAAGTCGTGCTCCACCACGTCCGCCATCCCGCACGTGTCCGTAGTGATCACCGGCATCCCGGTGGCCATCGCCTCAAGCAGCACAAGCGGCAGCCCCTCCACCAGGGAGGGAAACAGAAAAATGTCATGCTCGGCATAAAGCTTCGGCATGTTCTCAGCGGCGACAACGGGACGGATCACGATCCGCCCGGCCAATTCCGGTCCAAAAAAGTTCTGAATCTCCGCGGGCGGAACACCGCCACCCGCAAATGTCATCGTCAACCCGGGCATCCGCGGCGCAACGCTCCGCAGCGCATCACGAATGTAAAAGATCCCGCGCTGGTCGAGCCACGTGCCCGCGTACAGCACCCGCAAACTTTCGTTGGAACGAAATTCGCGCGGAACAAAAAATCTCGCTTCCACGCCATGAGGAATGTATGCAACGCGGCCCGCGTCCAAACCATATTTCACCTGCAACGTCGACCATACTTCGCGCGCGCACGTGTGCGCCCCGTCCGCCGTCCGGATGGACCACCGGAAACGCGTCTGGTGATAGAAGCGATGCCACAGCCGGTTCTTCAGCGAAAAATTCCACGCCCGCCCCTTCTTCTCCTCCCGGCTCATCGCATAAACGCGACGCTCCTCCAGCCCATGCAGCGTCATTACATAAGGTGGAAGCCCCGCCGCGCGCTGCCACTTGCGCCGCCAGCCGTACGGAAATCCTGTGGGGGCATGCAAGTTAACGATCGAAAACCTCTGTCGGTTCTCCGCGATGTACCGCCCGAGCCGCAACGAAAAAATCAGCTCGTTGAATCGCGCTGAAACGCTCCCCGGCTCGATCAAATCGTCCTGAAAAATATATGTAACGTGATGCCCCAACTGCTCCAGCTCGCGCCCGAGGTTGTAAATCACTCCGGCCACCCCGCCCTCGCGGCGCTTCAGCACTCCCGACCCCATTAAGATGTTGAGCGATTTTTGCTGCGAGGCGCGCGGCTCCATTCCTCACGGCCTCGTCGTCCGGTAACGGTCTACATGCGCCGGCTGCAGGAACGGCAGCCACTTCTCCCGCGCCTTCCGGTACACCCCGTTCCGCGCAAAGCTCTGCCGCAACGAGTAGTACGTCCGCGAAGGCAGGAAGCAGGCAGGAAGCAGCGAAACGCATTTGAACAGCCAGTGCGACATCGGAACTTTCTCGAACATGACTCCGTAATTCTTCAATTCCACTCTCACCGTTTCCCACGGATATCCGCTATCGAGCGACAAGCGAAGCAAATTCGCTTCCGTTCCAATCCAATCCACTACGATCTCCGCGAGATTTTCCGCCACGCGCTGCTCGGCAAGTTTTGCGCGCAAAGAATCCGCAAGCGATTCCAGCACTCGTTGCTTTCGGCGAATCGCATCCTTGTTTCCATCCGCGATTTGGAACGCATTGGTTTCATGAAGGCGGTAAAACGTGAATGATTCCCGCAAGATCAGCACATCCGCAAAAAAACCCGCCAGCGTAAAGAAATACTCGTCCGCTTCAAACCGCAGCGCTTCCGGAACTTTCCCGATCTTCCGCAGCAAATTCGCCCGAAACGTCATCCGGCTCGTCCCCAAAAAACTTTTTCGCAGCCGGAACGCCCGCGCCCCCGCTTCGGAATCAATCCGGAACCGCGGAACTTCGCGGAGCAGTTCCGCGTGTTGCCGCCCATCGGAAAACACTTCCGTAATCCCATGCCCCACGAGTCCAACCGCCGCATCACCAGCAAGCGCGTTAGCCACAGCGTTCAGTTTTCCCGGCGCCCACCAGTCGTCGCCGTCCAGAAACGCAATGATCTCTCCCTTGCACTCTGGAATGCCGGCATTGAACGCGGAAGCTTGCCCCCCATTCTCCTTGCGCAGCAATCGCGCCCGCGGCTCAAACTTGCGCACGATCTCCGGAGTGCGATCCGTCGAGCCATCGTCCACCACGATAATCTCCCGCTCCGAAGCGGAAAAATCCTGCTCCAGCACGCTTACGATCGCCTGTTCGATAAAGCGCTCGTGGTTATACGTGTCAATCAATACGCTGGCATAGGTCTTTGCCAAAATATCACTCCGCGAATCTTTTCAGTCGCGCTTGCGCGCCAGACAATACATGTATGTACCTTTGTACCCGCGCATCCGCACGTACGGAAACGCCGCCACCGCAAGCGGAAAACATGCCGCATGCTTGATTCGCCCAAGCATTTCCATAGCGCGTCGCCCTGTCGTCGGCTTCGCTTGCAAGACAGCTTCCGCCTGTTCCGGCGCCATTTGCATCACGTCTCGAAAACTCGCCGACGCTTCGCCCTCCGCAGGCCGCGTCATTCCCGTGCGCAGTGCCACGTTAATCATCTGCGCCGTATACGCAATGCCCGCGGGCTGCTCGCGGACAGACAGAATCTCGAAACCCTGCGCGCCGAGAAATTTGCGGAGCGATCCCGCGCTCCATCGCAAAAAATGATTCGGCGGATAATCCAGCACATCCGGGCCGCTCATCCACCGCTCGCGATTCGGCACGCTCAGTGCAATCAAGCCACCGGCCCGCACGCACGACCTTATCTTTTGCAGGAATTCAACCGGCGCCGCCTGATGCTCCAGCACCTCAAAAAAAGTAACCACATCAAAACTCTCATCCGGATATTGCTCGGAGAATTCTGAAATGGTCAGTGGAAATATATTTTGCAAATTGAGCTTTTCTTTCGCAAACCGCGCGGCATTGCGATCGAGCTCGATCCCCGTCACGCGATAGCCTTTGTCGCGCGCGGCCGCTAGAAAATTCCCCGTCCCGCAGCCGATATCCAGCAGCGCTCCGCTGCCTGGCGCAAGGGGATCCGCAAGAAAATACTTGTGCCCCGGCTCCAGCGGCAGCACGTTTTGATCCCTTCCTCCGTACATCTGCTCGTACCATCGCGCGTCCGGCATCTCGCGCGGCTCCCAAAACTGCAGCCCGCAAACTCCACACCCAAATCGCTCGTATTTTCCGTAACGTTCAATAGCAGGCTCGCGCGATGCTTCCCCGCAAGCAGGACAGATGCCAGCGCCCGCGGTTCTCCCCAGTTCACCGCTCTTTGCGGCCGGAAGCATCTCTGGGCTTGTTGCTCTCTGCGATGCCATCATCTCAGCCCTTTGCCGTCAGCACTTTTTCTTTCTCCGCCAGACTCTTCCCGGCGGAAGAAACCATCATGCCCTTGCCCTTCACGCGCAAATCATCCAGCAGATGCAGATGATGATAGCCCAGGAAGAGCGCCGCAAACGCGCGCACGTAGCCGTACGCGCGATGCCGTGCCGCCATGATCTCGCCGTAGATCCGCGGATATTCCAGCAAGTGGTGAAAATACTCCCAGCGTCCCGGGGCACGGAGAGCGAATCCATCCCGCTCTTGCGCTTTGCTCCACTGTTTGAGATAGGCGCGAATGTCGCGAGAATTAACATCTTTGCCGTGTTTGCGCAGCCACATTTCAATTTCCGAAAGGAGCGCGCCGCGCATGGCCATCCGGTGTTCCACTTGGCTTCGTGTCACGCGTTCCGCGTCGCTCTGGAACAGATTTGCGCCATGCAAGCGGTACTTGCTCAAAAAGTCCGGTACCGCAACGACCGGCGCCACAAAAATAATCAGCGCGGTCAAATAGGCATCGGCCTGCGAGCGCAGTGATTCCGGAACCGGCAGCAACTCCTTCAGTGCGGATCGGCGGAACGCTAGGCACGACGTTCCTACCATCGGATATTGCAGCAAAGCACGCCGGCTCTCCGCAACGTTCCCTGAAATGGGAATGAAATAGGAATCCTCTGAAAGTTCGCCCGTGCTTTTCCATAAATGCACGCGGTGGTAAACCATCCCCGCCGCCGGATTGCGTTCGAACGTCTCATGCAAGCGCTCAAGCTTGTCTGGCAGCCAGACGTCGTCTGCATCCAACAAGGCGATGACTTCGCCGCGCGCGTGTTCGAAGCCAAAATTAAACGCCGATGCCTGCCCGCCATTCACCTTGCGCAGATAACGAATGGCATCCCCGTATTTCCTTAGCCGCTCCTCGGTGTCGTCGGTCGAACCGTCATCCACCACCAGAAACTCGCGTTCTTCCGCCGGAAACTTCTGCGCCAGGACGCTTTGAACCGCCTCTTCAATAAATAGTCCATAATTATAGGTATCGATCAGGACCGAGAAGAAAGGCATTTTCATTCTGGCATTCCCACGCGCATCTAAACTTTCTCGCGCGAGCGCGGCAGCGTCCCCGCGCGCAGACCTAGTGCCCGGCGCGCGGGCCGCGTGATCCTGAGAAAGAAGAACCACATCGACTGGAGGATGTCATACAACAGAACGCGTCCCGCCTGGCGCGTGTAGCGCTTCACAGCCGCCCAGTGGCGCATCGTGTTGGGCTTCAAACCGCTTTCCTTCAACACTTCAGTGGCATCCGCGATCGTCCGCAGATGTTTCCACCCTCCCGCTAACTGATAATTTCTCCCGGCTTCTTCCCCGTAATAAACGTCATGCTTGCCTTGCGGAACGTGGGAATAGTCGTGGTTTTGGTGCACGGCCAGGACCGCCGCCGAAACATCCACGACCGGTCGCTTCGAATCCAGCACTTTCCAGACTGCCCAGTTGTCCCAGAACACCCGCCCCACAACGAGCGCCGGCAAATCCGCGCCAAACACCCCGCGCGAAAAAACAAAGTAATCAATGTAATCGGGCGTGCGCTGCTTACCCTCCCGCAACGCGAGGCTCCGCAGCCGGGTTCGCCAATCGTTGCGTTCGAATTCGTAGGGCTCCTTGATTTCCGCGTCCCAGCGGCGGCCGACTATCAGAAACTCTGCATGAGCCGCTTTCACGCGCCCGAGCGCCGCCAAAAAATCGTCCATCATTAGGATGTCACAATTGCTGTAGCAGAGAACATCGTGGCGCGCGATCTCTTGCGCGCGCAGAAACATGTAGTCCATCCGGTTCGAGCCCGATTCATTCTTTTCAGTATGCAGTTCGTGGCGGATGCCCAATTCGCGCGCGGCCTCGGCCGCGCCTTCATCGTCACCGAAGAGAATTACCTCCACGTCCGGGTGGAGCAACGTCCAGCTTTTCAGCGCGTTGCGCTGGATAGTGCCGTTGTGTTCCCGAAAAGGCTTTGCCGTCGTGAAAAACGTGAGCATGTCTTGCCTGACTTCATTCATCGTGCAGCGGACGGAGTCATTTGTGCCCGCTGCGACGCGATAATCTCTTCCAGAATTGCGTCCAATCCCTTCGTGATCTTCCAATTCGGATAATGGCTCCGAAATTTTCCGAGATTCGAGATGTAGCAAATGTGATCGCCCTTGCGCGCTTCCTCGACGTACCGCCAATTCAGCTTCAGTCCGGTCATTTGTTCAATCCGCTCGATGGCTTCCAGCATGGAGACGCTGTTTTCGCGGCCTCCACCCAAATTGTAAACCTCGCCGGGCCGCGGCTGCGCGGCAAACTCCTCGATCGCGCGCACCACGTCGTGGCTATGAATGTTGTCGCGCACCTGCTTGCCCTTATAACCAAACACAGAATACGTGCCCCCCGCCAGCGTGACCTTTACCAGGTACGACAGAAAGCCATGCAGCTCCACGCCGGAATGGGAGGGCCCCGTCAGGCACCCTCCGCGAAAGACACCGACGTTCATATTGAAATACCGTCCATACTCCTGCGCGACAAGATCAGCCGCGGCTTTCGAAGCTCCAAACAGCGAATGCATTGTGCGATCGATCCGGCAAGTTTCGTCCACGCCGGCAAAATCTTCCGGCCTCGCGTAGTCGTAGCGCTTTTCGAGTTCCTTGAGCGGAATCTCGTTCGGCGCGTCCCCATAAACTTTGTTGGTGCTAAGAAATACGAAGACCGCGTCAGGACTGTGCTGCCGCGTGGCTTCCAGAAGGTTCACGGTACCCAGCGCGTTGACTTCAAAATCCAGCAGAGGAATTTCGCGCGCCTTGTCGTGCGATGGCTGCGCCGCGCAGTGCACGACCAGGTCAAACCGGTGCGTTCGAAACAGCTCTTCCATGCCCGGACGGTCGCGAATGTCCAACGCGGCATGCTGAAACCGTTTGGTCGCCGCTTTCAGTCGCTCCAAGTTCCAAAGCGTGTCGCCGGCCGCGCCAAAAAAAACGCGCCGCATGTTATTGTCCACGCCGACAACTTCGTGTCCGTGCCGGTCGAAGTGTTCGGCTGCTTCCGAGCCAATCAATCCGCTGCTGCCCGTAACAAGAACTTTCATCCGTTCGACGCCGCTCCAATTCCCATAGCCCACAACACAGAGAAAACGCCGTGCACACGCCGCAAACGGCAATCCTCATTTGGCTGGTAGATGGACCGAGAGGAGCGGCTTCCCCCTAGAAGGATAGCAGCAGTCCGTTGCTTTTTTAACTGCAGCAAACGTCGCTGGCACGCGAGCGAAGGGCTGCCGCCGCCAAATCTCCCGAATTTGCGTGACGCCTCATCGGCCAGGACTGGGCGACTCGACCGGCGGGCTGTCCCAATGCAGATTCACGCCGCGCTGGCGCGCGTCCGGAGGCCTTGGATCTGCACCAGAGCGGGGTTGGAAGATTCTTTGGACAACAGATTCGCCGAGGCTATGCCCGTTCTTGCAAATGATTTCTCGCAGTCCTGAACCGAAGGCCCGCGCATGTTTCCTTCCATATACGCCAAGCCGGGGCAGCGCGTACAGCCGGAAAGATGAACGCAATGAGAGCAAGTCGTCAGATCGCCCAGCCGGATCGAACGTACCTCATTGAGCGCTTCGGAATGCTGCCAGATCTCAAAGAACGGAGTGCGGCGTACATTTCCACTGGGAAGAGGGAATTGGACGCAGGGATAGACATCACCATACGGAGAAATGTAACAGGCCGTGTGCCCGGCGCTGCACGGAAGCGCTTCGAAATCATCTCCATCGGCCTTCGAGGGCGGAGCGCAAAACTCCTCCACATTCCCGACCAGAGCTTGATCGCGAAACACTTTCTGGAGAGCTATCTCGCCGGCATTCAGTCCGAGAATCGACCGGTCGCCGTCCATTTTCGGCGTGATCGTCGGATCGAGCGTGAACTCCGCGCCAAGTTCTTCCGCCAGTGCGCGGACTTTCGGATAGTCCTCAGCATTTTGGCGCATCAGAACGTCCGCAACGATGACTTTCATCCCTTGCGCCTTGAGAAATCGAATCGCGTCTAATGAGCGCTTCAGCGATCCAGGAACCTTGGTAATCGCGTCGTGAACTTCCGGACGGTGCGAGTAAATGCTCACTTGTATCGAATCCACATTCAGCAAGCGAATCCGCTCTGCTTCGGCTTCGCGGATTAGAATCGCATTGGTTTTTAACTTTACGCAGAAAGTCAGCTCGCGGGCGTACTCCAGGATTTCGAAGAAATCCTTGCGAACCAGGATTTCTCCCCCGCTCAACGTGAGAAAAAGCACCCCAGCGGACGCAAGCTCGTCGAGAAGCTTCTTGACTTCGCCGGTGGTCATCTCCCCATGATCGTCGTGGTCGAGATAGCAGTGAACGCAGCGCTCATTGCACCGGTAGGTGAGATCAATTTGCGCGCTGAGAGGAACGCCAAACTCGAGCGCCTTCGCGCTCATTTCCACCATGAGCGAACTCATCGGTCAACCTGGCCTTGCAATTTCGGCTCGCTGAGTGGCTCGCTCGAAAGCAGCAGGATTCCGTGCTCTGCGAGTCCCTGCACCAGCGCTACGGCATCCTGCAAAGCCTCGCCGCGCTCCACTTCAAATTCCTTGCAAATCTTTTCTTCCACAATCTCGTCGAGAGGCTTCCATCCATCCGCTGCTTCCCAAAGGATCGTTGCCACTTCGTCCAAAGTAAACAAGGTCGAATCGCGGCCCGACATGATCAACATTTCATCGCCCAGCTTGCGTGCCGCAACGCTGCGGCTGCGCGCCACGTAGAGTTTGCAACTCACGTGAGCATCTCCCATACGCGGGAATCGGGCACGAACGTGAGCCGGTACACCGGCACTTGGTCAACAAACTCGCAGGCGGAGTGAAACACCGAGCGGACCAGCTCCTGATCCTCGGCGAAGAAAAGCACATTCGCGAGAAAAGCGCGGCTGGCTTCGGCGGCGGTGACCGGAGCGATATGGTTTCGCGGTCCTTTTTCCAGCAGATACAGCCCGGCAATCGGCGCGCATACGTTCTCACCAAGCTTGCCAAGCTCGCCTGTGAAAGGCGTTCCGAATGCCGCGTATTGGTCCCCATCTTTCCGCACGTAGGAGATTTCGTCCGTCAGGAGCGTCGCATCCGCAGGCGCCAGGCTCGCAATCGTGGTCTTGCCCGCGCCGGAAACTCCCGCAAACACAAAGGCCTTTCCATTGCGGATGCCGCTTGCTGCGTGCAGAAGGAATCCCCCTTCCTGCGCCAGCAACAGCGTATGCAGAATGCGAAATACGGCATCAATCGAATAGGGATTTGGCGACTGGCGGATTTTGCCACGTCGCGTCATTGGATTGAACTCCGCGGCAAAATCGCCGCGCTCGACGCGCCATCGCCCGGAATCCCAGGTCACCCGAAGCTCGGCATCCGCATCACTGCTGCTGGGTTCTGCCAGTTCAATGTCGAACTCGAATCCCGCACGGCTGCCAAGAGTCACAAACCCTGCATATCGGAGTTCCAACATCTCCAGGAAACTGTCATTCGCCGAATGCACGCGGACCGGAACGCCACCGATTTCGATGGTGATCTCGGCGCGAGCGAGTGTCGTCAGCTCCTGCACGGTATTTTCCGTCTCCATACGCCGCCGTGAGCCCGGTGCACAAACGCTAAAATGCGCGCAATCCACCCGGATCGTCGCACCATCTCAACAGTCACGCGCGCCAAAACCCCCGACTCCATCTCCGGCATAACAAGCTTTCCGGCCGCACCACGTATCGAACTCTTCCCAGTAATTCCACCGAAGAAACAGGCTCGTCGGCCGAAAGCAATCCGTCACCCCGCGTGATCGCGCACGTTTCATCCGCGACCATCGTCTTACGAAGCACCCGGTGTGCAACCAGCTTGTCTTCGCGTGCGAACAAAATGATGTCTCCTGCCGAAATCCCCTCCATTTCGCGCCGCTCGATGACAAGAATGTCACCCGGCCACACGGAGGGAAGCATGCTCAGCCCCGTCACTTCCAATCGCAACGTGCCGAACGTCCGCAAAACTTGCGCAGCCATTTCGCACTTCAGCGCGTGCTCCCGGTCTCGCACCTCAAGTCGGTTCCGCGTCATGACAACTTCCTGTTCATCGAGCAAGAAGCCTGCGTCACGTTGACTTTTCCGCACGACAATGCCGAGGTCACAAAAACGCGCTCATACCGGAAGCTGGGTTTCTTGTAAGCTCGCTTCCCAGCAGGTTTTTCAGCGCCTTCTTTTCGATCGGTGTTCTCGTCTTGCGTCTTGGGTGTCATGTCAATTCAGCTTCGACTGCGACGCCTGCACCGCGCAGCCGTTCCCCGCACCACACGTCCCAAATCCCGGACTTAGCGGAGAGAAGTACACCTGTGAACCGCCAGCCAGCGTCCCCGTCGGCACCGTGTTATCCACTACGGCGCCGCTCGTTCCCCCAAGCACAGGGAGGCCAAAGCTGCTCAACGGCCCCACGTTGACCCAAGTCTGAAGCAAATCTGGAGTCGTTCCGCCAATAGTCATGGACCAGCTGGGTTGAGAAAGCCCGGTTAGGCCGCCATTGACCGTGGCTGCCTCGATGTTGCCATTCGAATCGAGAATGAAAATTCCCTGGGCTTCGAAAGTGGTCCCCGTCCACGTGAGTAGTATTTTCGTGGTCGCAACGGAGTCTTTGACTGTCCAGGTTACTGTGCCGTCGGTGGTCGTGGCGCCGCCGGTGAAACTCCAGGTCGGATGAGCTCCAGTGCCCGACGTTCCCGGCGTCGTAACAATCTGCATCCTCATATTCGTATCCGCAATTTCCTGGCCGAGCGTGTACGCCGTTCCCGGCTGCCACTCCGTTACAGGAACGTCCAGAAGGCAGCCGCCGTTGCCTTGGAAGCACGGGTTCACCGTGGCGCTGCCGAGAGTGCTGAGAAATATCTTGTCGGTCCCCTGCGGCCCACCGCTGCTTACGCCGCTATTCACATTCGAATTGAAGATCTCGGATATGGGAGAGCAGGGAATATTCCCACTTGACCCCGATGTGCCGGCCAGTTGAAGCCCAAAGGTCGTGGACGCAGTCATCACGCCGGCAGCAATCGGCACCTGAACCAAAGTCGCCAGACCGCGCGTATTTCCACAAACGTAAAGATTCCCTGTCCCATTGGAAGAAGTGTAGTAGGCGTTATCGAACGCACCGGCGTACAACGTAAAGACGGCACCCATATTTCCTTCGCTGCTCACCACGGTTTTTCTGCCGGTTCCCGAAGTGAAATTCGTAGTGAATTCATAAACGGCGCTGCACGAAGTCCCTCCCAGAAAGCACGCGCTCGCGCCGTTGTCGGTCCCCACGAACGCATAGACCTGTCCAGCGGAGGAGTCCACGATCGGCCCGGCCACGATTCCGTTTCCTTTGCCCAGCGAGGAGCTTGTTCCGGCAACGGCACCCGTCAGCGCATTGACCCCAAACAGTTGCGTTCCCGTGCTGCCATTGAACCCGCTCCCAACGAATACTCTTCCGCCGACACCATCAAATACGGGGCTGGTCAGTTGCAGTCCGCCCGCAACGGAAACTGGCCACGGACTCCCCACTTCTGCCGGGACTCCCGTCCGGAACACCGGTTGAAACTTGTGCAGCGATCCCTTGTCATCTCCCACATACAGAGCATCGTTGGTGTAATCGTAGAAAGGCGACGAATTCGTGTCGTTCGCACCCCCGCTAAAGGGCAAACTCACCATGCAAGGTGTCGTGCACGTCGGATACTGGCTGGCGGTTACAATGGAGATCGAATCCGGGGTCGTACTGGTGGCGCTGGTCGCCGTCGGCTTCCATTTCAAAAGAACGAGATTTGCGATGGTGGTTCCGTTCGCGGTCTGGACGAACGCGACCTGTGAACCATCGAAAGACAGCACCACCGAAGTGACGACCCCTCCTCCGGTTTTGTAGGCCCAGTAGGTCTGTGGCTTTGTGCCGCTGCACCCCGTATAGAGGTTGTCGTACGCCACGATGCTCGCTTGCGTGTCGGACGCCTGGAGGCTCGTATTAAACACCACGAAATCCGGCTGCGTGGCGTTACTGCAGTTCGCGCTGCTGATATCAAATGAAAACTTCGCGGGGAAATTCCCAGCGCCAACTGTGGCGTTCGGGCCCAGCGACATCGCCCAGTCCCGTTTCAATGCATTGGGAGGGCTCGGTCTGTGGTGCCGGCGCCGCCTCCAGCGAAACAAATCTCCGAGCCAATCGTCCCCGAGGCCGCTGCGGTCCTCTTGTTCGTCCAGACTAGTGTCCGCGGCCGCTTCCCCGGCGGGAAGGGCCTGCTGCACATTTCGCCGGAAATGCTGTTGCCAGAAGCGAGGATCCTGCCGGACCCGCATCCCCTGTTCGATGGTTGTGGGATTGGAAAATACGACGTGCCGATGGCTCCAGTCATGAACCATGCCGATTCCACTGCGAGCGTGACCCGTCTCCTGGGCCGATAAAGCCAGCGCGACGCTAACTGCGCCAAGCAGCGCCACCGCGATCCACGCCCCGCGCGAAGTCCCAAGTGCCATACCTACGCTCCCAATTGCGCAATGCGTGAATCTTACCGCAACGAACGTGACTGCAATGTAATTCGCAGCATAAGATGTGGAGCTTGTGACTTATTCATATACCCCTTCCGGCGCGCGAGGCACGCATCTATTGACTTTACATTGAAAAGCACTTTGCATAAAATACCGCTCATGCCTCAAACACCCTCCCCCTCTGACTCTCCAAATCCGCGCCCAGAGTCCTCCTCCTTCGCCAAGCGCTTTTTCAAACGCATCCTCAAGACCATTGCGCTTCTGGCTCTGTTGGGTGTCCTCGGGCTGACAGCGCTCTTCGCACTACTTCGGTACGAGCACAACTCACGAATCGAGTTGCCCAAGCCCACCGGCCACTTTGGCGTTGGCCGCACGACGTTCTCCTGGGTCAACAACGCTTTGACGGACGAAATGGCACCGTCTCCAAACGCGAAGCGCGAAGTCAAAGTTTGGACGTGGTACCCCTCCGCCGTTGCAACATCCGCCCCACCCGCGGACTATCTCCCCGCTCCGTGGCGCTCGGCCCTCGTGCAAAACTCCGGTGCCCTGATGAGTCAATTCCTCACGCGCGATCTGGCCTTGATTCAAACCCACAGCACGTCGGATCCCGACGTCTCGCCGGAGCAGCGCTCCTATCCCGTCGTGATTCTGCGGGCCGGCGGCGGAGCCTTGACCACGGACTTCACAACGCTCGCCGAGGATCTCGCCAGCCACGGCTACATCGTCGTGGGCTTCGACGCGCCTTATAGAACCTTCGTCTTCGTCCGTTCGGACAACAGTGTCGTCACTAGACCTCCCGCAAATGATCCCGAGGATATGCCAACCGAGCAGGCCAATCGCCTGATCAACAAACTTCTACTCCTGTGGACCGGCGACACATCCTTCGTGGTGAACCAACTGGAGCGCCTGAATGCTGCCGATCCCTCCGGCAAGTTTACGAGCCGTCTGGATCTGCAGCGCCTTGGCATGTTTGGGCATTCCTTCGGAGGCGCGACGTCATTGCAATTCTGTCACGACGATCCTCGCTGCAAGGCGGGCATTGATATTGACGGCGCCCCCTACGGCAGCGTCGTTCAGGACGGCCTCAAACAGCCATTCCTGTTTATTCTCAGCGATCACAGTCGCGAACTGTCCGATCCGGCGAGCAGGCAGATCGGCGCGGACATCCAATCCATTTACAACCGCCTTCCGAACGGACGCCTGTTCGTAACCATTCGTGGCGCAAATCACTTTAGCTTCAGTGACCAGATGCTCCAGAAAAGCCAATTCGTCATCGGGCTGCTGCGCCTATTGGGGTTCGGCAGCCTGGAAGGCCGCCGGGGCCTCGCCATTACCACCGACCATGTGCATACCTTCTTCGACGTCTATCTCAAGGACGCACCTGCCGCCTCGCTCGACAAGCTGTCTCAACCCTATCCCGAAGTCCAACTTGGACTTCCGAAACAGTAGCCACGTACTCCGCTATAACAGCGGCGGCCACGCCCGGCATTCCGCCGCACTCACCGGCTCTGAGCCGAATCACCCCGTCGGAGGTCGAGCAGAAGCTTCTTGTTCCTGTGTTGCTGTCGACGGGCGTTGCAACCACCACATACTCTTTGCACGCTTGTTGCTTGCAGTCAGCAGTTGCTCGGAAATGGTAACCCGACTTCGTACAGCAGGCGCCTGCGGTGCAGGTTGCATTCCCGATTCGGGCCGGCCGATTGAATTTCACTAAAGCTCTGGGAGGCCCCAGATGAGTTCGAGGCGGTCGCGCTATTTCTGCCCGAGTAGCCCGAGGAATTCGGCCGTGCGCTCCACTGGCAGTGCCACAAGATTCGCGTCGTACGATTCCTGATCGCAGGAAATCGGCAGCAGGGCGCCCTTCGCCGCGATTGCGAACCAGCGATAGTCCATTCCAACCAGGAATTGAATAATTTCACGCGCCGGATAACCCCACGGGCGCGTTCGAACGTCCTGCACTTCCGCGAGAATCGCGGGCCGCGATGCGCTTTGCAGAACTTGCGTGGCGCCCTGCAGAAATGCTTTTTCGGCGCCTTCCACGTCCAGCTTGATGAAATCCACTTTTGAAATCCGCCGTTCCGCGAGAACCGCATCGGCGCGCCGCACCGGCACGCGCACCGTGTACGTGGGATCCGGCACGTCCGGGGGCCGCAGGCTGTTGCACCAATCCTGAAAGCCATCCACGAGAAACAGATCCGCCTCGCCGGGCTCGCTGCCCACCGCGCACCGCTCGATGTGCACGTTGGAACAGCGATTGAACCGCACATGTTTTTCCAGCCGGCGGCATTCCCGCGGAGACGCTTCGAATGCGATCACTCTCCCGTTTCGCCCAACTTTTTTCGATGCCAGCAATGTGTACAAGCCGTGATGCGCGCCCACGTCCAGCACCGTCATTCCCGGCCGCAGCAGCCTCCGCACAAATCCGGTCTCCGCCGTTTCGAATTCGTTGTACATCAGCTCATGATCCAGCGCGCTTTTTTCCGCCAGCCACCACGCCTTGAACGGCAACCGCAGCGGGATTGCCATTCCCGGAAAAATTCGCCGCACACGAAGCGCTACCGTGAGATATTTCCGGCGCGCCGGGCTGCCCAGAAATCGCGCGATGCGCGTTGGCAACGCCGGCCCCGCAACCAGCTTTTTCGCCCACGGATCCACGGTTTCGAACGGCTCCGGGAAAAGCCGGAACCCCGCTGCATCAATCGCCACCGATGACGCCAGCAGCACCGTGCGCCGCCGCGAGTGGTCCGCTGTCTCGCGGAAGTCGTCGTGGTCCGGCAACGGCGTGACCTTGTACACGACCCGATAACCCGCGCGGTACAGCATTTTTACCAGGCTGCTCTCGCTCGGGCACCACGCCACATCGCTTAGACTCTGATCCGACTGTCGCGGCTCCTCTCGCAACATCATCGAAGCCCTCGCTTCCGGAAGGCACATGCTTTCCACCAGCAGGCACTTCTCGGTCAGCCCGCGCAAATGCCGGATCGCCAGCAGTGGATTCTCCAAGTGGTAGAGCAATCCGAAACACAAAACCAAATCGAAGCGTCCTAGTTGTAAAATCACGCGATCCTGAATGTCTGCCTGTTCGAACGGAATTTGCGGAAAGCGATTCCGCGCTTCCTCGATATTTTCCGCGCGTCCGTCGAACCCGCAAACATTGAGGCCGCCCTCCGCGAGAGTCTGCGAAAAAAAGCCCACCCCGCAACCCGCGTCCAACGCAGTGACGAGTCCGAGCACAGGCTTCAGCTTCGCCACCACGCGCTCCACCGTTGCGGCGCGGGCTTCGATTAGCTTGCGGTACTCCCGCTGGTCGAACGGCGTGAGCCGGATCGTGAATTCGGTTGTGAGTCGAATCGATGAATCGTTTAGAGCTGGAGACGGTGCTGGGTTGACGGTCGCCATGCGGCAATCCTCCTTGCCTGAACTGACGGGAACACGGTCAGAATGCGCAGTAGAAAGTGCCGCTATCGTAATTACGATATGTTAATAATGCAAGAAGTTTATTTATAGGGAATTATCCGTGCCTGTGCAGGCTCCGGGGCAGGAACTCAAACATTCTTGATCATTGCGAGGGCGTTCGTCGCTCCGTCATTCTGGGGTCCGCCGCGAATCCATCTCCCCACTCTCCCTCTTACTGACAACTGATAACTGATAACTGAAAACCTCCCGCCCCCTCACGGCCTCAAGCTCGGCCGCATCTCGCTCCTCGGCCGGCTATAGTTCTTCAGATACTCCACGTACTCGCTGATCTGCGCTCGGCATTTCGCGCACTGCTCCTGCACCCCCTGGAACTCCTCCTCCGTCAGGTACCCCGCGTCCAGCGCCGCGAACAGCTGCTCCCGCAGTTCCCCCGCCGCGCTCTCCGCCCGCCCCAGGAATTGCCGGCTCGTCGTCGTCGACCGCGACTGGAATCCTTCCGCGATATTCGTCACCAGCACCGTGGCCGTTCGTTGCATCTCCCTCTTTAATTTCGCTTTGGCCGTGAAGCTCGCGCTCCCCGTCAGCTCGTACACGCTCCTCGTCAACCCCCGCGCCACCTGCCACGCCTGCAGCACCTCGAATCGCCTGTCCGTACTCATACGCCACGTCTGTCTTTCTTAATCTCTCCCCGCCCATCCGTCAAGCTAAATCCCGCGAACCACCGTTCCGCTTCCTCGATTCTTAAACTCTCACACTCTTAAACCCGCCACATTCAAACACACCCATCCTCTACTAATAACTTATAACTTAAAACTAAGAACGCCTACGCCCTATGCGGCGCGTGCGTCGTCGGCGAATGTCTGGCGGCAGCTTTGTGTGCATCCTTGGAAAAGCGGCGGCGGTAAAACCGCGCATCGCAATCATTGCAGCGATACGGGCTGGTGAAGAGCAAATAGTGAAACAAGTATTCCTGAAGGCCGCGCCTTCTGGATCGGTGGATGGACGTGCTCTGGCAATTGGGACATGCGTGAATTTTTCCGGTGGGTTCCATGGCAACTTCTCCTACTCGGGCCTGGGTCCAAAAGTGTACACCATACCCGGTCACGAAGGAAGGTTGCAGGGGCGGACCAAATCCTCTAGCCTCGTTGCATTGCGGTGAAGGGGTTCTCGATGTCCGGGCCAACCGAAAGAGACCCGCGCGCCAAGTCCGCGCACTACAGCATCCTGAACGCGCTGCGCTTCGTCCTCGCCTTCTGGGTCGCCATGGGACACGGCGGCATCTTTCCGCTCTTCGCCGGAATCGACACCGCCTCGCCCTTCACCCATCTGATCCTTCGCGCGTGGAACACCGTGGTCTTCGGCACGCCCGCGGTCATCGTCTTCTTCGTAATTTCCGGATTCTGCATCCACTTGCCCTTTATCGGAACGCAAAAACTTTCTGTGGGACGCTACTACTTGCGCCGCTACACGCGCATCCTCATTCCCGTCACCGGCGCTCTTTGCGTCTATCGCCTCTGGGGACAGCGCCTCATCCTTTGGGGCGAGCATTCCATCCTGTGGGAGTCTCCCCTCTGGAGCCTCGCTTGCGAAGAAATTTATTACGCTGCCTATCCTTTCCTCCGCTGGGCCAGAAACCGCCTCGGGTGGAAGAAGTTCTTGCCCCTCGCGTTCATCGCCGCCGTAGCTACCTCCTTGACGCACCCCCACTCCGTTTCCTGGCATGACTTCGGCCCCTTCGGTACCGCGCTGATGCTTCTGCCCGTGTGGCTCCTCGGCTGCCTTCTCGCGGAGCAAAGCGCGGCCATCCCGGTGCAGACTTCCACCGCCAAAATTTGGGGCTGGCGCTTCCTGATCTGGTTCGGCTGCTGGACCTCGGAAATGCTCCATTTTAAAATTGGCATCCCGTATACCCAGACCATGGTCTGGTTCGGCGTCCTGGCCTACTACTGGGTGCGCCAGGAAATCGCCTATGAAAAGTATCGCGAGCCGAATGGTTACCTCGTTGCCGCTGGCGCATGGAGTTATTCCCTCTACCTCGTTCACGTCCAGGGTATGGAATTGTTCGCTTGGTTGAAGCTGCCGCTGCCGAGTCTTGGCTACATCTTCGATTGGATCATCACCATGTCCTGCAGCCTGGGCTTCGCCTATCTGTTTTATCTCCTGGTAGAGAAACCCTCCCACCAGCTAGCCAGAAAAATCCAGGTCTACAGCACGCGAAAGCCCCTCGAAGTTGTAGTGGCCGGGCTTTAGCCCGGCGCGGCCCTCCATCGCGGCGGGTCTTTAGACCCGTGCTTTTTTCTTTGGCGCCTCAAGCGCTATGGGGAACTTGGCTAGGCGGAATGGATTTGGGAGGCTGCTTGGACAAGCGCCTGCGGAAAAATCGCGCGTCGCAATCCTCGCAGCGATACGGCGTAGTGAAGAAAAGCGTATGAAGGATGAATTCCACAGGCCCGCTCCTTCTGGACCTGTGGCAGGACGTGCTTTGGCAGTTCGGACATACGTGAGTTTTTCCCGTGGGTTCCATCGCAACTTCTCCTACTCGGGCCTGGGCCCAAAAGTGTACACCATACCCTGTCACGAAGGAAGATTGCAGGGGCGCAGCAAATCCTCTAGCCTCGTTGCGCAAGAGGAAGCGGAACGATGGATAATCGGATATCCACAATGGAGCACAAATCTAATGCCGCCGCAACCCCTCTGAGGCCACTGCAGGAAAAACTGGCGTTTGGCGGATTAACGCTGCTAATCGTTTATGCAGTCTTCCGAAGTCTATTGACGGCGGCCGGCAGGCCTTTTTGGGCCGACGAAATGCTTACTGTTGCCGTTGTGCAACGACCAAGTGTACCGGCGGTGTACGACAGCCTCCGTCAAGCGCTGGACTCGAACCCCCCTGGCTTTTACTTGATCGAACGGGCCGCAGCCTCGCTTATTCCCAACGCGCATATCGCTCTCCGCTTGCCTTCTATCCTTGGTTTCGCCGCGGTGCTCCTGTGCGTCTTTGTGTTCGTGAGGAAGCGAAGCAATGGGCCCATCGCGCTGCTCTGCTCCTCGCTGTTGTTTCTCTCCGCGCTGTACCAGCCTTATGCGACAGAAGCGAGGCCTTATGGCCTCGAGGTAGCTTGCATCGCTTTGGCGCTTGTTTGCTACCAACGCGCCCCGGCGCTTGGATGGGTGATTCTCCTGGGATGCAGCCTGTTTCTCGCGGAGACGCTTCATTACTACGCGATTTTTGCGGTCGTACCTTTTGCGGCGGCCGAAGCGGCATTCCTATTGCGCAACAGGAATGTGCGATGGACCGTGTGGATTGCTCTGATGTGCGGTTTTTTGCCGCTGGCCCTCTTTTGGCCATTGCTTTCGAATTTTCGTGTGTATTACGGCGTGCATCAATGGGCGCCGCCCTCCCGAGTGTTCCTGGCGGCGGTCAATGGGTGGCTTTTTCATGTGAATGGGCCGCTCGGCATCGGCGTCGGAGTCATGTGCGTTGCGGGTGTGGCAGGCGCGCTGGCCCGTTTGAGGTTCGGCAACGCGGTCGCCGACTGCGGAACGGAAACCCCCACTGAGGAATATGTACTCGCACTGGTTTTTCTAGGATTCCCATTGATCGCGTATGTTGCGACCAAGGCCGCTCATGGCGCATTGACCGAACGCTACGCACTTCCAGAGCTACTAGGCATTTGCGTGGCAGCCGGCTATCTGCTGCGCTGGCTGGGCCGACGAGGGATGGCAGCTTTTACACTCTTTCTCATCGGCGCAGTGGGCTACCAGGAAAGAGATTTCTTCGCGCAGCACCGCGGACGCCTGGGGAAACTTGCGTCTCCCGCGGAAGCTGTGGAGGGTCTTGTGACCTCGGCAGGTTACGACAATCTTCCGGTGGTAGTGTCCAATGGGCTGGACTATGTGCCGATCGCGCACTACGCTACGCCGGAGTGGGCTCGGCGATTTGTGGTCCTGGTGGACACGCCGGGATCGATTGTTTATACGGAATCCGATACCGTCGACAAAGAGTTGTTAATCCTGAAGCTCTACGTGCCGCTTCAAGTGTACGAATTTTCCGATTTTGTGACGGAGCATCCTCAGTTTCTCTTGTATTCGGGGGACCCGTCGCGATTCGACTGGTGGCCGAAGCGTCTGGTCCGGGAAGGCTACTCGGTCAGGCTTGTCGTCTTGAATGATAGCCAAAAGATTTATCTTGTGGATGCGAGCGCTGTTTCTCAGGCAGCGCCAGAACCTTCCAACTGACAAAACTCCTGAAGGTGCGAGTGTCGCAACGTTTGAATGTTGAACTCTATTCGTAGGAGATTGCCCCGTTCAAGAGGGGACTGGCACTCCGCAAGAACGCGAGTTCGCACAGCCACAGGACGCCGTGCTTCGGGCTGCGATTAAGATCCGTAATGTCCATCAGCCAGTATCCGGCATTGGTCATGAACTGAACGACCTCCGCCGCGGAATTCTCATAGTTGCCGCACACCACCGCTTCCACCAGGAAAATATCCGTTTTACCGAACAGCTCGGACGCGCCCGCAAGAACCCGCAGGTCAAAACCTTCCGCGTCAATCTTCACCATTTCGGGCATGCCCGAGCCGCTGGCGGCCACGATCTCGTTCAGCGTTTTCACCAGCACGCTAGTCTGTCGCGACCCGGTGGCGTGGCCATAGCGGTCCGCGAGCACAAACGTGCTGCTGTCGTCGCGGTGCGAAAGGCTCATCACCATGTTTCCGGACTTGTCGCTCGCCCCCGCGTTGATCCACTGAATGTTGTAGCCGCGGTCGAGGAGGTCCTGAATATGGCTCTTCAAATGGTCCTGCGGCTCGACCAGCGTGTAGCGCGCATCCGGAAAATGCCGGATGGCCGTGCGCGTCCAATCCCCGCGGTTCGCCCCCACGTCGACGATGTGTTTCGGCGCGAAGCCCAGCCGCCCCAGCAACGAGA
>Ga0207119_1041_pt1 | contig 20855 bp, 20 predicted proteins | sample Alteio_BWMinHeat_43_FD_153505 | JGI IMG/M metagenome (GOLD analysis project Ga0207119, IMG submission 153505) | Enriched cells from forest soil in Barre Woods Harvard Forest LTER site, Petersham, Massachusetts, United States -... | ecosystem: Environmental > Terrestrial > Soil > Temperate forest >... | reverse complement strand
GCCGAACCGCAGTGGATAGATTACTGGTGCCATCAAAGCGCGCCGTGGCTCAGCGAGCGCCTGCGGCGGCGAATCGTCGATTTCACGACCGTTTTGGGCTGCAGATATCCTACCATCATGGATATCCGTGCATCCGCCTGGGGAAAATCGGCTCTGCGTGCACTGGCCTCGTGGCGCTACCGATTTCAACGATACGATGACCCTTGGGAGCTTCGAGTTTCGCGGAAGCTCATTCGCCATTGGGACCCGCGCGTCATGAGTCTGTGAAGATTGGAGCGCGCGAGGGTTCAGGTAGCTTCATGACTCTAATTGGCGATTTCTGGGGTATTCTGACGCCGAAGCAGAGGCGCGGCATCCTGACAATGCAGATTGTCTCGATGGCAATGGCCTTCTCGACCATCAGCGGGATCGCGGCGATTGCTCCTTTTTTTGCGGTGCTCGGTCAGCCGGAACTCATCGATCACAACGCATTGCTCCACTGGGCGTATGTGCACGGCGGCTTCTCGAGCAAACGCGGCTTCGTCGTCGCTCTCGGCATTGCGTTCATTGCGGTGATGCTGATCGCTAATCTGATCAACTTCTTGGGCTCCCTGGCGATGAGCCGCCTGGCGCTCCGGATCGGCACCGAGCTGCAATCCACCTTGTTCGGGGAATATCTCTCGCGCCCGTACTCTTTTCACGTCCGCGCGAATGGCACGATGCTCTTTAACAATATTCTCTACGAGACCGCGAGGGCTACCAACGGCACCCTGCGGAATGCATTCATGCTGGTGACCAATCTGGTCACCGCATCGTTCATCATCTTGTCAATCCTACTGTTGAACCCGATGATCGCGCTCGCCATGATCGCCGGTTTGGCCGGTGGCTATGCTCTGATCTATTTCGTCCTGCGCAACCGGCTGCTGCAACTCGGACAGACCCAGTCGCGCTCTGCCATCGAACAGGCGCAGATCCTGCACGAGAGCTTCGGGGCCATCAAGGAAATCATCGTCCTGCAGGCGCAGAATTTCTTTCGCGGCCGATTCGAGCGAGCCAGCAAGTCCTTTTCTCTCGCCGCTGCTCACAGTCAAGTCGTATCAGAAAATCCCAGGTACCTCATGGAATGCGTTGCTGCGGTGGGCCTCGTCGGCCTCGCGCTCGTGCTCAGCGGCCGCGAGGATGGCGTCGGCCCCTGGCTGGGGCAATTGACGTTTCTCGCATTTGCCGCGTATCGGCTCTTGCCTATCCTGCAGCAGATATTTGCCGCGTCCGTGAATATTCGTGCCGGCCGCGCCGGGCTGGCCCTGATTGCGCCGGATTTGCGGCGAGCTCGAACTGCAAGTCACACTGCAACTCCGGCAAACCTACGGACGGACTGCGCATGGCAGGTGCGCCCTCAACAGGAAATCCGGCTCGAAGAAGTGTCGTTTCGTTATGCCCCTGACCAACCTTGGGCCCTCATGGGGGTCTCCCTGCGAATCCCCGCCAGTGCTGCGGTCGGCATCGTCGGCGTCAACGGCTCGGGAAAGACGACTCTGGTCGATGTGATCGTGGGGCTTCTGGCGCCTTCCGAGGGTCGCGTTGAAGTGGATGGGAGCGCGCTCGACGAGGCCAATCGTGCGGCCTGGCAGTCCCGAATTGCCTACGTTCCGCAAAATATGTTTTTGCTGGACTCGAGCATCGCGCAGAACATTGCATTGGGAATTCCTGCTGCGGATATTAATCGACACCGGCTGTTGGAGGCGATTCGCCTGGCGCAACTCGATGAGTTCATCAAGACCCTGCCCGCAGGCTACGACCATAGGGTGGGTGAGCGAGGCATCCAGTTGAGCGGCGGCCAGCGGCAGAGAATCGGCATTGCACGCGCGTTATACCGGGAAGCAACCGTCCTTGTGTTCGACGAGGCCACGAATGCTTTGGACGGTCTGACGGAACAGGAACTCATGGCGACGCTTGGCAGTTTGCGCGGCCGCTATACGACTATTCTCATCGCGCACCGAATGACCACAGTGCGCTCATGCGACATCATCTTCCAGCTCGATAACGGTAAAATCACTGGCAGTGGTACTTATGACGGACTTCTGAAGAGTTCGGCAGTGTTCCGGCAAATGACCGGGGTCCGCTGAAATAACCGGCTTGCGCGCTCGGCCGGCCTCAATGCCGGTCGCGTCATCGTGCCGGGCGGACATACGCCGCAGGAACCGAGGATCCGTCGGACACGGCCCGCAGGGCCCCACGCTTGCCCCTGAGGTAGTGCTTTTCTATCAGGATCCAGGACAGCGCAGCGAGACCGAGCGACACAATGATGGCGGCGGCAAACGAAGCCCACCCCCAAGGGGCCGCCAAACCCACTAGGAGATCGATCACCAGCATGTGGTAGAGGTACAGTCCGTAGGAAACATCGTTGTGCCGCAGGATCCTGTGCGAAAGCTTGGGAGCAGACATTGCCAGAGAGACGATCAGCCCTGCCAGGGGCAGCAGGTAGACCGGATTCATGTTGTTGCCTCCGGTATCGACGCGTAGCCATTTGGCGGCTGCGCACAGCATCAAGTATCCAAGTCCCCACCAATGGGCACGGCCGGACAGCCATCCGCGCACGGTGCTCCAATTTCTCTGAATCGAGACGCCCACCAGAAACATCCAAAGATATGGTACCAGCGTCACCTGTAGCGTAGAGTAGACTCGGACCAGCCCAACAGAGCGGTGGCTGTTGACGATCAGCAGTTGGACAGCGAGACTCGCAAGGGCGATTGCGAGCACGCGCATATTCCCGAGACGCGTACGCAGTCGCAGAATCCCATAGAGAGCCGGCAGGACAATATAAAATTCGAGCTCGATCGGAATGGTCCACAGGCTGCGGTTGAGGCCGGTGCTCAGGGGCATGAGGAAGGTGGCCTGAAAATTCTGAAAAATGCTCATCTGCCCTGCCCACCACAACAGCCAGTCCGGCGCGGTGATGCGGCCGAGGGAGCCGACTCCGAGAGCAAGAATCACGAGGACGCTGACGACCAGGCAGACCCATAGGCCAGGGAAGATGCGCAAGCACCGATTTCGCAGGTAGTCACGCAACGAATCGGAGTTCTCGTACGACTTCGAGATCAATATCCCGCTGATAACGAAGAAAATCGGGACGCCTGGGAATCGGTCCAAGCCGCCCCCCAACAGGCGCGTGAAGTAGCCCGGCTTCAGGATTCCCAAGCTGTGCACTACCGCGACCTGCAGTGCCGCGAGCAGCCGCAGCATGTCGAAGTTGTTGACACGCCAATCACTCGCCAGCCCATCGGATAAGCCAATGTCACGCTCGCCAAATTTTCGGCAAGCACGAGGAACCACCATGTGGAATAACGTATCCAGCATATCTGGGATGCGGTTGGACAGACGCATGGCCATCACAGGTCATCATTTGTGGAGGTCGCGTCCGAGAGTGTAGACGCCGACCCGCGCCGCGAACAACCAAACCTGGAAGCGCACCCTGGCATACGCTGCAACGGACGTTCGCCACCGCCCGCGGGTCTCGATGAGCCTGTCGACCACGATGGTAAGTGACTGTTTTGTAGACAAAAATGCGGCGTCGGCGCAGGGTTCTCTTAATCAATTGGTCGTAGGTTCGATCCCTTACAAGGCCCATACTCTAAAGAAGCCGCGTAGCTACGTACTCCTGCAGCCTTTTCCGCGGCAAACTCTTGCGCTCGCGATTGCGGTCATCGACCATAATTCAGAGTTTGCTTAAACGCATGCATGTAAATCACAGTGCGGGTGATGGGTCGTCGTACGCGGAGTCGAGCGTGGCTCCGTTCTTCATAGTTGGCTCGGGCCGCTCGGGCTCCACACTGCTTCGCCTGATGTTGGCCTCGCACTCGCGTATCGCTATACCTCCAGAAACGTGGTACCTCACCGACTTGGTTGAGGAGTTTCCTTTCGACAGACTGCTTCGGGAGAACGAAATAAGTAAGGCTATTTCGGTGATGACCAACCATTACCGGTGGCCCGATATGGGGCTTGACGCCGCGGAAGTGCGGTGTCGGGTAGCCGATTTGAGCGGGGTACGTTTGCGCGATCTGGTCGAGATTGTCTATCGATGGCATATGGAGGCTGAAGGCAAGAGTCGGTGGGGAGATAAGACGCCGGCTTATATCGAAATAGTTCCGGCTCTTGCCGCCATGTTTGGTGATGCAAAGTTTATTCATCTAATTCGAGACGGGCGCGATGTGGCGAAGTCCTTTCAGAGGCAGGGTTGGTACGGACCCTGGATGCATGGATATACAAGGGAGTGGTTGAGAGCAGTAGAGTTGGATATGAAGCTCAGCAAGACGCCGCTCAATGAACGAATTCTCCGTGTCCTTTACGAAGATCTGGTGCTACATCCGGAGGCGACACTGCGCAGGATTTGTGCCTTTATCGATGAAAAGTTCGAGGATCAGATGCTCCTGTGGCATGGAAAGGTGGATAACGCGATACCAGTCCGGGAAAAAAGTATTCATTTGGGTTTGGGCAGAGACATGAATTCGTCCGACGTCAGTCGCTGGAAGCGGGAGATGACATCTCGAGAAATCTTCGTTGCGGAGGCGCTCATCGGAACACAGCTGAGCCATTTCGGTTACGAACGTCGATATCGAAGCAAGTTATGGAGTCCGTTGCTCGCGGTAACGCGGATTTACTGTCGGAAGATATTGCCGGTCATTGGATTGCAACGCAGGGTCCTTGGTTTCATCGGGCGCCGGCTCCAGACCAGAGTTAAGGTGCGGTTATAAGTGCCTTCGGCGTCAGCCCTCCGTTGGGATCGGGGGTGAGCAAAAAGTAGCCGGATTTCCCGCCCACCGTCTCTCCGAAGCCCAAGATGTCGCCGCGGCCGTTGATGGCGGCCGCCTCGGCAGAACGATAGCCGTCGGGTGTCAGGTCAAAAGCTCCCGAATTCGCACTCCATCTGAAGAGATGTCGTCGATTGTAGCCAGCAGGTTGGTAAGATCCGACGACGCTCGCAGCGGAATTTATTCCGACCGCATGGCTGGGCAAACTCAGGATCACCGTAGCAATTCCGTTCTTGAACACCGTTGCCATCGCTTGGCCATCTGAGGTGGAGCCCCCGGCCGCTTCACCCGAATCGTTTATCGCATAGACAAATCCATTCAGGTACTGAGTCGTGCCGCGGCTTAGAACATAGCCGCGTTCGCCCGTGCAACGCCATTGGCCCGTGAAGAGACGCCGGATGAGGCGGAGTCTACGGTTGCCAATGACGGTGCCGCTGGAATTAATGCCCAGTGCGGTCGTGCTGGTTCCCGATACGGGTAAGCTGGAATACGCGCCATTGGACCAAAGCCACCCTATTACGCGGTTACTTGAGGTATGGTCATATCCAACCACCCCTCCCCTATTGTTGATGCCGATCGCAGCGCCGCCAAGATGCGTCGGGTCTGCAAGAGGTAGGACACTGAAACGACCGCGCTCATACATAAACCAACGAGACGGTAGGTCGCCAGCCGAGGTGTGGATGGTGCCGACGACCGCCCCGCAGTCGTTTATGCCGAACACCCGGGGCAGTTTGAAGTCTTGGCTCGGAAGGCCGGGTGGGACACCCAAGTTAGTGAGCACGCCGTTTGACCATTCCGCGAGTGAAACAGACCCGTCAGAGTTGGCAATTCCGCCGACGACCACGCCGTTGTTATTCAGGGCCTCGCCGCCGATGTTTGAGAACGGGATGAAAGGGAGTGGGGTTACGTCGTACCGTTCAGCTGCAAAACAAGAGTTCATGGTGAATCGCTGTTCGACTTTAAGGCGCCCGCTACTACAGGGAAAAGCCCGCTCTCCGCGCATCGTCATAGAACATCTTCACAGTGTCGAGTGAATATTCCGTCAGGTCATAGTCGATCAGCGATAGTTTGTTCAGAATGTCGTTGGTTACGGTAATCACCTGGCAGCCGATGGCGTTGGCTTGGAAAATATTGAATATCTCGCGCGAGCTCGCCCACACGAGCTCGGCCTTGCTGACTGCCTTGAGCATTCCGACGGCCTTCTGCATCAACGGTAAAGGATCTATTCCGGTGTCCGCTATGCGGCCGGCAAAAACCGACAGGTAGCTGGGTGTGGTCGGACTTAGCGCCACCATGACTTCTTCCAGCTGTGCCAAGGTCATGATCGCGGTCACGTTGAGCTTGACCTGTCGATCCGCCAATCGCTTGACCAACGGGCGGCTAGTCTCACGGTTGGTGTTGGTAACCGGGATTTTCACGTAAACATTGTCCGCCCAACCGGCCATTTCCAGAGCTTGGCGCTCCATTTCCGCGAATTCGTCGGCAAGAACCTCGAAGCACACCGGCTTGTCGTTGATATGAGAAAGGATATCTTTCGCGAAAGCACGGTAGTTCGCAATTCCCGCCTTGCGCATCAGCGTCGGATTAGTGGTGAGACCTTTAATGTACGGCTTGGCGTACATGTCGAGCATGCTCGCCTTATCCGCGCCATCCGCGAAAATCTTCACTGTGAGGCGACTAAGTGAAGTCATCGAGAATCCACTTGCGCGAGGATAATTCTGGATGCCTCAATGAGGGACCCGGCGCGGAAGTCGCAAGAACTGGGCGGCTCTTCGTCGTAGCGGCAGTCGATAAACAACGTTCTACAGCCCGCGCGCCTGCCTGCTTCTACGTCGCTCCAGCGATCTCCCACCATGAAACTCGAAGTCAAATCAATATCGAAGTCATGCGCCGCCTGGAGTAAAAGACCGGGTTTCGGCTTTCTGCACCCGCATGCATCGGCATCGTCATGGAAGCAAGTAAGGATCGCATCGAGATCGAGCTCGCTCTTGAGCCGTTCATGGATGCGGTCGACCAATTCTCGGGATGAAGTGCCTCTGGCAACATCGGGTTGATTTGTCACCACGACCAGAGAGTATCCTTTCGCCTTCATGGCGTTCAATGCCTCGGGAACGTGCGGCAATATTTCGAGATCCCGGAGCGAAGCCGGAGGATAGGGTTTTCCATCGCGAACGGCGGCGCGGTTAATGACTCCGTCGCGATCCAGAAAGACGGCCGAGCGCATCACTTGTCCAAAGACTCCCATTTTGTTTCGCTCGCCTTGAGCAGCGGATGAGAAACCAAAAGATGCCAGATCACGGCTTGAAAAGCCTCGGCGTGCGGCGTTACGGTTTCCGGGTTCACGGTCGGAACAATCACCGACGCGTCCGCGACTCGCGCCGTATGGCCGCCATCGCGGCCCAGAATCCCGATGACCTTTGCTCCTATTGCTTTGGCGTGGTTGGCTGCGGCGACCAAATTCGGGCTGATATTCTTTTCGACGTTGCCGCCGCCCACGGATAAAATGAATACCGCATCCTTATTGTCCAGCCGGCTCACCTTGAGCCATTCGACGAATATGCTTTCCCAACCGTCGTCGTTGATACGGGCGGTGAGTTCAGAAACATTATCCGTGGGTGCGTAGCATTCCATTCCGGCAAGTTTTCGAAAATCGTTTGCCGCGTGCGAACAATTGCCGGCGCTTCCGCCCAAACCTAGGAAAAATACTCGGCCCGCGGCCGCCTTTACCTCCGCCAACAATACCGCGATCTTCTCTATCGCAGCAATATCCAATCTCTGCAGAATCGCCTCGGTCTCCCGCAAATGCTTTTGCGTGTAGTTCATGCGTTGACCGATTGACGCGACAGATACTCTTCCGCATCTCTGATGCCTTGCGGCGAACCAACCTCGTAGAAGCGCTCTGAGACCTCGAGTGCCGCCAGCTGCCCATTCTTCGACAGCTCATGACAAATGTCCGCCAGATCAATGACTCTTGATTCGCCGTATGTCAAAAAGACATCACTGGAAAGAACGTATAAACCGAAGTCGATATGCGACATACCGAATCGCGGAGATTTTTTGTCGTATTCGATCAATTCGCCGTTTATGATGAGGACGTTGCTCTTGTCCCAACGATTATCATTGCGAAGTACGGTCATCAAAGCCGGACGTTGCGCGGCCTCGTAAGCGGACTGAATGGGGGCGAACGAACATGGCAGATACGAATCGCCGTTCAAAACAAAAAACTCATCACCCAGCAATGGCAGGGCCTGCTTGAGAGCCCCGCCCGTACCCAGTAGTTCAGCGCCATCGAATGAGTAATCGATCGCGAGGCCGAGAGACCGTCCATCGCCCACGGCCGCTCTTATCTGGTCACCCAGATGCCCGACGCAGAGCACCACTCGATCGACGCCTTGGCTCTTCAGCAAGTCGAGTTGGTGAAATATGAAGGGTCGACCGGCAATGCTGAGGAGAGACTTCGGAATGCGATCCGTCATGGGACGAAGCCGAGTAGCCAAACCGCCGACGAGTATGGCAACGGGCCACATCGTCAGGAGAGAACGACCTTGGTGCCTTCAAAATCAAAGCGAAAACGCACTTCTTCCAGCCCCGCTTCAGCCATTGCTTGCCGCAGCCGGCTTCGGTCCGCGGCATAGAACATCAGGAAGCCGCCGCCCCCTGCGCCCACCAATTTGCCGCCAATCGCACCATTTCTCATAGCCAGTGAGTACCACTTATCGATCTCGGAGTTGCTGATGCCGCCGGAGCGGCGCTTCTTGTGTTCCCAGTGCTCATGCATCAACTCGCCGAACCGTTCGAGATTGCCGGATTCCAGGGCTTCCTTGCTGCGGTATCCCAGGGTCTTCACATAATCGAGATTGCGAAGCATGTCCGCGTCTCGTGCCTGTGAACGGACTTGCTGGTCCATCAGAACGCTGCCGGCAGTGCGGTTGAAGCCGGTGAAGAACAGCAGCAGATTGTCTTCCAGTCCGAAAATCGTCTGCGTGGATACCCGCAGTGGTTGGATCGTGACCCGATGATCCTTGTGGAACGTCAAGCAGGTGATGCCGCCGAATGCCGCGATGAATTGATCCTGCTTCCCAACTGGTTCGCGCAAGCGATTGATTTCGATATCGCACGCCAGTTCCGCCAACTCTTGTGCATGGGCGACTATCCGTTGGTGGGTATACAGAGCCTTCAACAGTGCGGTGGTAAAGCTCCCGGACGACCCGAGGCCGGTTCCCGCCGGAATATCCGCAAGCGTCGTAATTTCTATTTGCGGCGCCTCTAAATGCTGCAGCGCCAACGCCTCGCGAATGATGGGATGCTTGACATCCTCGACCCTGTCCACGTGTTCCAAGGCGGAATATTTCAAATAGATGCCCGGGCGGAAAGGTCGCATGACTGTGACGTAAACATATTTGTCGATCGCAGCTGCGACCGAGAACCCTTCTTGCTCGCCGTAGTACGAGGCAAGGTCGGTGCCGCCGCCGCCTAACGTGATGCGCAGTGGGCTACGTGCGATAATCATATGCGGATTCCGCGTAGATTTTTGCCACCACGGCCAGCGCCGCAATCGCGTCGTGCAGCCCTGGCGCGGCCTCGCGTCCGCTACGTATGTCGTCCATGAACTCGGCCATTTCCGTTTCCCACGAGTTGTCTGCCATCGGATATTCCCAGATCGTCGTTTCCGGTGGGCCCATGTCGGGCAGATTCTTGTACCAGATCAATCTTTCCACACCGTAACTGCCGCCCAATCCCTCGACCTGCAGCTTGCCGTCGCGACCGTAGAGTTCCCAAGAGAACGTATTTTTCCATTCGGTGCAACTGACGTGCAGAAAAGCCACTTGTTTTGTGGCGGTCTTGAGCAGCATGAAGCCGTTGTCGTCGACCGGCATGTCCCAGAAATAAGTATGAGCGAAGCCGTTCACTTCAACGAATTCGCCGAGAAACCAGCGTGCCAGGTCAATGAGATGAACGCCTTGATCGATCAGCTCTCCGCCTCCCGAGCGTTGCGGCTGAGCTCGCCATTCGCTTGCGTAGCCGAGTCGGCCGCCATGTCCGTAGCGGGCCCGCAAATACAGCAAGGGACCCAGTATTCCCGAGTCGACAAGACGTCTAGCGTGCTGAAAAGCTCGGTGATACCGATGATTGAAGCCCACACGGACGCGAACGTTGCGTTTGGCGGCGAGCTGCGGCAGGCCAAGCAACTCATCTACGTGTCGTGCCGCCGGTTTCTCGACGAGCACGTGGATTCCGGCGTCGATTGCAGCGCGCGCAATCTCGACCTGTGAGTCCTGCGGCGTTGCAATGATCACCGCGTCAACGTCGGCGCTACCCAACATTGGGCGCCAGTCAGTGCCGGCGATGCAGCCTTGACTGAAGGACGCCATTTGCGACGCGCGCGCCAAATCCGTATCGACGCAATGAGTCAGGCGAGCACCCGCTAAATGCTGAGCCCGCTTTCGGCCGACTGCGCCGCACCCGATGATTCCGATGTTCAATCGCAGTCCCCCCAGATGATACCGCGATCCTTGGGAACGATGCGACGCAAGGTGTAGATATCCGTGCCGTTCAATTCATCAAGATGATTCGGCAATGTTTTCCAGGGGTCCCAGACCGCACTGATCAATTTGCCTGTGATACCGTCGCTCGATGGCGAACCCAGGAACACAGCGAGATCGGCACCCTTGCAGAGCGGCACGCCGCCATCCTTCTTTTGCAGCAGCGCTCGCTCGTGAAACGCAGATCCGATGTTTTCAGGCCCGGCGGCAAGAAATTCATCCAGCATCCGTGTGTTGAGGGCGCCGGGTGCTATCGCATTGACGTCAATGTGATGCTGGCGCGTTTCCTCGGCGAGAGTCTCTACGAAACGGATGACGGCTGCCTTGGACGCCGCGTAGGCGCTCAGCATGGGCAGGGGATTTGTGGCGCCGCCGCCCGAGAGCTGGATGATTTTTCCGTGCTTCGCCTGCTTGAAGTGCGGCAAGACCGAACGGCTCAACAAGACCGAACCCAGAAGATTGATTTCAATCGTCCGCATCCATTCTTTCCAGTCGATATTTTCGATCGCGCCGCTGGGACCCGCAACGCCGGCGTTGTTGACCAGGATGTCCAGGCGTCCGAATTCCCTGAGCGCTCCATCGACCAGTGCCGCCACATCCGCGGGCTTGGAGACATCGGCAGGAAGCGCAAGCACGGACTGGCCCGTTCCGGCGAGCTTTTTCAGTTTCAGCGCCGCCTTATCCAGTAACATTTCGCCGCGCGCGCAGATCATCAGGTTTGCGCCCGCTTCGAGATATTTCTTGGCGATTTCGAATCCCAGGCCCTGGCTGGCGCCGGTTACGATTGCGCAGCGGTTCTCGAGTACCTTGGCCATCGTGCTCACGGATCCTTGGAAGGCATGCCTACCGCAAAATACCTCAGGCGTCCCTCCAAGGGAGCCAATTTTGGCAAAAAGCGATTTGCATCCAGCACTACCAGACGATCAGAGCCCTGCAGCAGTTGCTCGGTAGAAATGCTGCGATATACCGGCCATTCAGTCGCCATGACCAACGCATCGACTCCCTGAACTGCGGCGATGGGGTCGTCGTACCGCTCTACTGCACCGCACCAATGATCCGGCAGGTTCTTAACCATTGGATCGTGCACATGGACCTTTGCGCCTTCGCGAATCATCCAATCACAGAGCTCGACCGACGCGGAGCGCCTCAGGGTATCGGTGCCCGGCTTGTAAGTGAGGCCCCACACGGCAACCCTTGCCCGTGAAAGATCGGCAAAGAGCGCCCGAAGCTTTCGCTTAACCCAGAGCTTGTGCGTGTCATTGCTCGGCAGAACGGACGATAGCAGCGGAGTGACCATGCCACCTACGCGTGCCGTTCGGTTGAGGAAGCCGATGTCACGTGCGAGAGTCCCTCCGGCGAATGCTGCCCCGGGCGAGAGATAGGCCCGCGGCCCTATACGGCTTTCGGTCTTCAGGCCCCGTTCCACTTCCTTCGCATCCGCTCCCACCGACTCGCAAATCGAGGCGATTTCATTGGCGAATGCGATCGACGTCGCGAAAAAAGCATTGATTGCGTGCTTGGTCATTTCAGCGGATTCGACCGACATCCATTCGAGGGATTCGGTGATCGAGCTCAATAGTCCGTGCAGCAGCTCCTTGTCTCGATCCGACCTGACACCCACGACGATCCGGCTCGGGTGCAGAAAATCGCTCACGGCGTTGCCGAGTCGGAGATTTTCCGGGCAATACGCAGCCCTGAGTTGCCGCGCCCCGCAATTCAAAGTGGCAGTCTGTTCCAAGCGGCGAACTGAGCCGACCGGCAGCTGCGAAGAAACCAGCACCAGGGCTTCCGTACGCATCTCGAGAAGTACCTCTTCGATTTGCGCCATGACGAAATCCGCGTCTGCATTGTCATCATCGTCGACCGGTGTGTCGTAGGTAACCCATAGCACGTCAACGTCTTTCGTGTCGTCAGTCGTCGAGGAAAAGCGCAAATTACCCGACGACAAGCCTCGCTTGATCAACTCTTCAAGGCCGGGCTCAAAGATGGGCGCAACTCCCTTGCTCAGATTTGCGACCCTTGCGTCGTCGAAATCAAGCCCAACCACCCGATGTCCCAGCGCAGCCAAGCCAGCTGCTGTTACCGAGCCAAGATGCCACAGACCTAGCACACATACGTTCATCGGCGCGCATCGATGACATTTGGATTGGTTCTGATGTACTCGAGGGTCTTGATAACGCCTTGCCGAATCGTCAGCTTCGGCTTCCATCCCAACGCACGGATCTTCTTGGTGTCGAGATAAATAAATGGATTATCACCGATCCATCCCCGATCACCCCCGCTGTACTCGATCTTCGGCGTCACGCCCAGTGCCTCGCAAATCCAACCGATCGAGTCATTGACCTCGCAATAAGAGTCGGTGCCCAAGTTGAATATATTCACTCCGGCATTCGACCGATCTATCGCCATCAGCATCGCATCGATGCAATCCTGAACATACAGATAGGATTTGCGTTGCCGACCGTTTCCAAGCACACGAAGTGTGCTGGCGTCGTTCTTTAATTGCCTATAGAAATCCGAGATATGTCCATGTGTATAACGCTCGCCCACTATCGATACGAACCGAAAAATGTACGATTGGAAACCGAATCCTGTGCAATAGGCGGCGATCAAACCTTCGCCGGCCGCCTTCGAGGCCCCATACAATGACGTCTGAACAGGAAATGGGGCATCTTCCGGCGTCGGGATTGCCGATGATTCACCGTACACCGAACCGGAGGAAGAAAAGGCGATCTTATCGATGCCATTCTTGCGCATCGCTTCGAGCACGCAATGAGTTGCGATGACGTTCTGCTCGAGGTCCCTCCCGGGATGCTCAGTCCCAAAGCGAACGTCTGCATTTGCCGCCAGGTGAAATACAAATTCCGATCCGTTCATGCTCTGCGTAAGAGTTGCCGAATCCAGAACATCTCCCCGCACCAGCCGGAAATTCTCAGCGCCGCGTGCTGTTAGCAGAAAACTCTCTCGGCCGGTGGAAAAATTGTCGTAGCCAACCACTGCGTGGCCGTCCGACAAAAGCCGTTCCGTCAACGTACTGCCAATGAACCCGGCACAACCGGTAACGAGGTATCGCAACTCGCTTTCCTATATAGGTTAGAATCGTATGACGCCCAATTGACAACCACCAGTATTGCGCATCATCTTGTACGATCTCAATCGGTTTACGAGAGAGACCGAGCGTAGGCCTCGTCACCACCCATCTCACCGTCGTCAGAAGGCTTAGAATAGGCCAGATTGCAATGCAATTGTTCTTTAAACGGCCCGCGGCGATTCTGCTGTTCATCGCTCTCGCCTTGGCTCTCGTCGCGCGTGGAATCGTGCCGGCATTGTCCAAAGTCGATACGGATTTTCCGAACTATTTCACTGCCGCCAAGATCGTGGCGGACGGGGGAGATACGGATCGACTATACGACAATTTGTGGTTCCAAGAGCAAATGCGCCGCTACCAGATAGGGAAGGCGTCAGATGGGGCATTTAAACCCTTTCCACCCCCTACGGCATTGCTGCTCGTTCCCCTTGCTCCATTCGAGCCGCAGAATGCGCTGCGGATCGTGACCGTCGTGGGCGTCCTGTGCCTCATTTGTTCGATCATCCTGTTGGCAAGGATTCTTTCATGGAGTTTCGTCGATTCGGGGGGTTTTGTCTTACTATCCGGCTACGCCGTCCTCAATGCGTTGCGTCTTGGACAACCATACATTCTAGTGTCACTGTCTTGTATTCTCGGATACTACGCACACCTTAAAAGAAGGCCTCTGCTGGCAGGGATATGTTTTGGTCTCTTTACCCCGATCAAATATTTTCCCGTGGTCTTTCTCGTCTACTTCGCATTCCGGAAGGAGTGGAGGATCGTGCTCGGCGGAGCGATCGCTATTGTAATCGTGACATCGGTAAGCATCGGCGTATTGGGCTGGAAAATCCACGAGGATTATCTTTCTTCGGTTCTCGGAAATCATCTCATCGCCAAACTTGATATGCAGGACCCGTTTACCGCGCGTTATCAGTCGTTCGATTCGCTCTTTCGTCGGCTATTTATCTTCGACGCGACGCTAAATCCACGGCCGCTATGGGCGCTGCCTCCGCTCTATGGTATTGGCCTGATAACCACGAAGGTATCCATTTTTCTCGCGGCGATTGCAACGCTCATTAAACTTGCTCGAAGCGGCGCCGCAAACACAAATGCGATGTCGATCGGAATACTGGGTATTTTTACGTTGCTGGTTGCACCGGCGACGGCAACCTACCACTTCGTCCTGCTTTGGTTACCCGTTGGATTGGTTATGAACTGCTTTTTTCGCGAATCCGCTCCCCTCTATGCGTACTTCGTTCTTGGCGCTTACTCGCTCATCGGATTCTTTCCCTATGGGCATGCCTATCGATTTGAAGGACGCGGCGGGCTTACGGTGTTGGCTTATCCCAGACTCTTTCTGCTTTTGGCGATTTTCATGGCCTGCGTCCATTTCATTTGGAACCGAACGGAACCGAACCGGGAAGCGCGGACCCGCGAATCACCGCTCTTCTTGGACGGAAAGTCTCTACATGACCCAGGTTGATCCACGAACACACCTCCGCGACACACAGGACGCGTTCGACAGCGTTGCCGCCGATTACGATGGTCCGCGCGGCAACAATTCGCTGATCCAGGACATGCGCGATGAGATGTGGCGTTGGTTGGATAGGACCTTCGCGGGAGGCAGCCGAGTGATCGATCTTGGATGCGGCACGGGCTTGGACGCCGTTCGTATGGCCCGGCTCGGACACCGAATAACCGCCACGGATTGGTCGCCGCAGATGATTGCCCGCACCACCGAACGCGCGCGTCAGGAGTCGGTGACCGATCGCGTCGAGGCAATGGCTGTCGGCGCGCATGAGCTTCAGCGCCTCGAGGGTGAAGGCAGTTTTGACGGCGCGTACTCCAATCTGGGTCCGCTGAATTGCGTACCCGATCTGGCCGATGTGTCGAGCGCATGTGCCCGATTGCTGAAGCCCGGCGGTGCGCTGGTCTTCACGGTAATCGGGCGCGTATGTCCATGGGAGATCGTCCATTACGCGTTGCGGCGGCGCTGGTCGCGGTTGAAGATGCGCTTCGCGCGCAACGCCGTGCCGGTAGGCATGAACAAGCACACCATCTGGACACGCTATTACACGCCGCGAGAGTTCTATCGGGCGTTCAGGCGCGACTTCACGCTGGTGCACTATCGCGGCCTGTGCGTGTTTGCACCGCCGCCATACTTGACCTGGGTGCGAGACCGGCATCCACGCCTTTATGAACGGCTGTGGCGGATCGACCGGCGCACGGCGAGTTGGCCGTTTTTGCGCTCGATCGGCGATCACTTCCTCATCGTGCTGAGAAAGCGTTGAATCCCGCGTATGTGAAACGTCATGCGCCGCGCCGGCCAAACCGAGCGGCACCTGCATCCGCGAACCCAATCGGCAGGGATCGGCAGGATTGGTTGCCGATCGCCGCGCTTCTGTTGCTTGGCTCGTTGGCATTCATTCGCCTCCTCGCCTTACCCGCCTTCGAGGACGAAGGCACCGAATTGCGCTGGATCTGGAGAGTGATTGAAGCGGGAGAATGGCTGCAGCCGCTCGCCGACGGCAAGCCCCTCGAAGTATGGCCGATGGTGCCGCTCGTATGGCTGGGTCTTCACCCGCTCACGACTATGCGAGCGTTGAACGTTCTTGCCGGAATGGCTGGCGCAGTGCTGACCTACCGGCTCGCGCGACAGTTACGCGATCGAAGGACCGCCTTCGTCTGCGGCGCGTGCTTCGCGATTTGCCCGTTCGTCGTGTACTTGCAGCGTCTGGCGCTGTCGGAAACCTTCCTTTGCACGGCCGGTATATGGGCACTCATAAGCGTGCTGCAATTCATAAAATCTCCAACGACTTGGCATGCAGTGCTCGTGGCTGCCAGCCTATTTCTCGTGGCGTTCTGTAAATTTCCCGTCGGTTTCATCTTTCTCATTTCAATGCCGCTGGCGTTCGCGACAATGCCCGCAGCCGAGCGCCGTAATCTGCTGCGCCAGCCCGCGCCGAGGAGGCTGTTCGCCGCCCACGTTCCGGTCCTATTGCTGGCGCTAATCGTCGCCGTCGTAGCGATTGTTCAGGTGCGGCGCGGCCAGTCGCCGGGATTTGGCCTCACGATTCTGGCCGGCGAGGGCGTGGGGCGATTCCAAGACATTGCGAAAACGCTGGGTGTCCCGGCCATCAGCCTGACCGGTGAACTTGCCGCACAATTGTCATGGCCGGTCGTCGTGATCGGCGGGATTGGCATTGCCGCAAGCTTGATCCTCGGCGATTGGCGCCAACGGTGGCTCGTGGCTGTCGGGGCGGTGCCGATGCTTGGCATGGCACTGTTGGCCGAATTTTGGTTTCCTCGTTATCTGCTCTTCACGCTCCCGCCGCTCATCGTCGGCGCAGTACTGGGCTGGAGATCTCTTGCCCCACGCGTCGGACGATTTGGATATCCACTCGAATTGGGCGTACTGGCGATCTGTGCAGGACTTTTAGGCCGGCAATCCGCACTGCTCATCCTCAATCCGAGGGCAGCGAACTGGTCGCAAGTTGACCGGGTTCAATACTTCGAGGGCTGGGGTTCGGGCTACGGTTATCGAGAGGCGGCAAACTTCATTCTTGCATCGCCCGACGTACCGCCGATGATCTATTCGCTCGATGGCCATAGCTCATACCAATTGTGCAGCTATCTGCCGCCGGAATGGACCGGCCGTGTCAAACCCATCTTCTATGGTGAAGATGGCAAAGCGTTGCGCCATGAGACGGCGCGCCTGAAGAATCTGCTGGCAAACTTGCCGGCATGGATCGTCGTTTCGGAGCAATTGCTGCCGCACTATTTGGATTCGAGTTTTGGCCCAGGGGCCGAGAAAATCAATCTGCGTCAAATTGCAAAATTCGACAAGCCGGGAACACGTGCGCAACTTGCGATCTATGCGGTTACCCCGCCATAACCGAAAAAAGCCCTCATCCCGGCGGGTCTGATGTCGCGGCTCCGGCCGCAAGCGGACTGCAATTGATTTCGTTTGCGACCACGTATTTCGGCCGTTGTTTCACCTCATTGAAGATTCGGCCGACGTACTCACCCACGACACCCAACGCAACTAACTGAATGCCTGCAAAAAAGAAGATCGCCGCGGCCAAAGTGGCAAATCCAGGAATGGGTTGATTCAAGAAAAGCTTTTCGAAAACAATCCAAATGCCCATGCCAATCGATAGGATGGATGTCAACATGCCCGCGCCCGTGACCACTCGCAGCGGTGCATTGGAGAAGGCCGTGATTCCGGTAATGGCAAGGCCCGCGAGCTTCAGCGCCTTGAACTTGCTGCGCCCGGATGCACGCGGGTCGATATGCATCTCGATCGCTTCCGACTTGAAGCCTACCCACGCGTACATGCCCTTCATGAACCGATTGCGCTCCGGCATGGCGCGTAGCGCATTGGCGACTTTGCGATCCAGCAAGCGAAAATCGCCCGCATCGCGCGGCACCCGTCCAGGACCGCGCGGCAGCAGCAAGCGATAAAAAACCACGGAACCAAAACGGCGTAGCCAACCTTCCGATTTGCGATCGGCCTTGACTGCATACACCATGTCCACACCCGCGCGCCAGCGATCTATCATGCTTGGAATGATGGAGATCGGGTGTTGAAAATCCGCATCCAAAATTACGATGCAATCGCCCCTCGCGACGTCGAGACCTGCTTGAATAGCCATCTCTTTGCCGAAGTTGCGCGACAGCTCGAGGTAACGCAACGGCAGGCGTTTACACAGTTTCGTTATCTCGTCGGCGGAATTGTCGGTACTGCCGTCATTGACGACGACGATTTCGACGTTCGCCAGCTGGTCAATCGCTTGATGCAAACTTTCCAGGAACCGCTCGATCTGCGCACCCTCGTTCAGGACGGGAACCACGCAAGATAATGAGAAGCGTGCCCCCAGTACGCGCGGACCGAACTCACGATTGTTCATTTGGACAGGTCTCTTGTGATCGAGCTTCGGGCTCGTTGTGATCCCGCGTCACTCTCCCCGCGGGCGCAACGCCGTGCACACCCAGGCCACTTTTCTGCCGCTGTGGACCAACCGAACCTCATCGAGGGTGGCATACGCCTGCCGAAGTCGCCACAGGATTGTGGTACTGCCCCGAGCGGCCGAGCATAGGGACACCAGAACGAGACCGCCGGAGTTCAGGGAACGCACGTATCGCTCCACGGTCCGCAGCGGATCGCGCAGGCAACACAGCACCTCGTTGAAGACGATGATGTCAAAACGCTCTTCGGGAGAGTAGCTCTCACAGTCCGCCGCGAGGAAAGTGCTGCGCTCGTTTTGCTGCTGCCTTGCTACCGAGATCGCGCTGGCCGAGAGGTCGATTCCTACATACCTGGAGTAGGAATCACTCGGAAGTCTCCGCAGCAGCGCTCCCTGGCCACAGCCCGTATCTAACACTGCCCCGCCCGGCTTCAGGTGGCATATATAGCCCGCCAGTATGCTGAAGCGGGAGAGTTCGGAAAGCTCCGCAAGGAAGTCCCATTTCCCGGCGGCATATTGCGCTTCCCAGGTCTGTGCGGACTGCAGCAGGCCATCGGATCGGCGGCCGCGGTCTACGAGCGACTGCAGCCAACGCCCCGCGTGCTCGAGAAGCTTTTTCGGGCGCTCGCTTTGTGTGCTCACGGTGCTCGATCCGTGCTTACGGAAGATGCCCGTAATATGCTATCGGTCATGTCGGCGCTTCCCATTCTCTGCTATCACAACGTGGCCTTCGCGCCCCCGGAGGCGCGCTTCAAGCTGCTGTACGTGAGCCCGGACAAATTCGAGCGACAGTTGTGGACGTTGCGCCGCCTCGGCCTGCGTGGCGTCTCCATGGGTGAAGGCATTGCGCGGCTGGGCAATGGCACGGCGCGCGGGTGCGTCGCGTTCACCTTTGACGATGGATACGCCGACACTCTCACCGCGGCGGCACCACTCATGAAGCGCTATGGCTTCGGAGCCACCTGTTACGTGGTGAGCGGCGCTCTCGGAGCTTACAACCGCTGGGATGCACAGTATCTGCAGGAAACAAAACCGCTGATGAGCCGCCGGCAACTCGATGAGTGGTTGGCTGCCGGGATGGAGGTCGGCTCGCACTCGTGTTCGCATCAGCGGCTCCACGAATTGCCGCCGGATGCGGCGCGGGACGAGATCGCGGAGAGTCGGGTTGCTCTGCGCAACATGCTCGGCGTCCCGATCGAGCATTTCGCCTATCCTTTCGGGGACTTCACCGCCGATACCGTCGAGTTGGTGCGGCGCGCCGGCTACACCTCGGCAGTTACGGTCTTGCCGGGTGTGGCGCGGGCGTCGGATGACCGCCTGCGGCTGCCGCGAATACTCGTGAATGGCGAACGCGGCTTGTGGAACTTTCTGCTGCACGTAGCTACTCCTTATGAACGCCTGCGGCAGGCGTCAACCAGGCGCTGAGGTACGTAGGGACGCAGCGGCGTCTTCACCAGTGCGAGCCACCACAGAGGGCTGCTCCAAGAGTACGGCAGGGCCCGGCACAACGCGCGCAACATTTGGGCGGGGTTGCCGAGCGACGCGTGCTTCGCAGCCAGTGTCAGCGCGTTCCGGGTGCGCTCCGTGCGCAGCAGCATGCGCCTGTCGGTGTCGACTGTCCCTTGCAACTTCTCCAGAGAGTGATCGCGGCCGGTGAAGGCGATTTCCCAGTTCTCGGTATAATTGGCTTCGTGGCGGCGCACTTGCACGAGTGGTTCATCGAGTAGCGCCACATCGCTCACCAACGCCAGCCGTAGCCACAAATCGTAGTCTTCGCCGGAGCGAATGGTCTCGTCGAAGCCGCCGGCCCTCGCGACCAATTCCCGCGCCGCGAGCACGCTCGGAGTGCGGATCACCACGGGGCCGGTCACGAGGCGCTCGAAGACTGCGCCGTTACAGGGGAGCCAAGGCCCGAAAAGTGGCTCGGTGAGGGGCTTTCCGGAGCCGTCGATGTGCGAAACCGCCGTGTAACACCAACCGCACATGGGTCGAGAGCGCAGGATCGCGACTTGCCGTGACAGCTTTTCGGGCGCCCATAAATCGTCGGAGTCAAGGAACGCGACATATTCGCCCCGCGCTTCGCGCAGCGCGGCATTGCGGACGATGGCAGGGATGCCGGTATGCCTAAGCCACAGCAGCCTCACGCGGCTGTCGGCTTCGAGTGTACGCAGATAGCCCTTAGTCTCGGCGTCCGAGCCATCGTCGGCAACGATGAGCTCCCAATCCCGCATGGTCTGGCGGTAAACGGAGGCCACCGTCGGACGCAGGTACTGCAGGCGCCCGAAAGTCGGCAGAATGATCGATACCACTGGCTGCATTGAAGCGCGCACCCGCCCAAGCCCGCAAAGGTAACACTCAGTACCCGACAATGGGTGTCTGAGATCCATCGAAAAGGTTTCTATCACATTGTAGTCGTATCGCGAAAGTCGACGCGTGTCATACGCCGCGCCTGGGCGGGGCTCCGCAATTCGCTCCTGCCCTGCATCCGCGA
>Ga0207119_1039_pt1 | contig 21396 bp, 19 predicted proteins | sample Alteio_BWMinHeat_43_FD_153505 | JGI IMG/M metagenome (GOLD analysis project Ga0207119, IMG submission 153505) | Enriched cells from forest soil in Barre Woods Harvard Forest LTER site, Petersham, Massachusetts, United States -... | ecosystem: Environmental > Terrestrial > Soil > Temperate forest >... | reverse complement strand
GCAAAAGATTTTGATCGATTCGTGTCATGAAATACTGCCAAGCGGCCCTTTCTTTTTTCAAAGTGGGCTCTCTTACGTCGTATGAAGGTTGAAACTCTTCGTTGATTTCAAAAGTGTAAGCGAGAGCTCCAAAGGCAGCGTAGAAGAAATCCATTGAACCACCGTCAACGTCATAGAGAAGTTCCCATGGAGTTCCAGCGGCGTAGGTACCTCTACCATCATCTGTTGGAAGTTTTGAAGCCAGTTCTTTACCAATTTTTGCCACTAAGTCTTTTTCTGCAGTGGTCACGCCTCCGCATCCATAAGGATACAAAACAAATTCACTATATGAATGGTAAGAGAGTGAAGCCGTTGGGCGAATTTTATTTCCAAGATTAACCATGGCCACTGTCTCTGGTTCACTACCTGCAGAAGCACCGTGGTAATCTTCAGCGCTTGGTGACCCTGAGGAACCATGGCAATCGGCCCAGCGATAGGGGTAGTTACGATTGATATCGACGCCGAATACATTGTGGGCATCGGCATGGGCATTTTTTCTCCACATATTTTCTGCGGTGAAAACAATATTTGTTCCGTCAACGTTGATCATGGGAACAACCCAAACATTCCAACGAGTCAAAAGACCTTGGGCAATCCTATTAGATTCAGAAGCTTTCAAAAGAGTTTCAGCCACATCAGAAACGACTTCAGAAGTCATGACTTCACGAGCATGATGTTGACCGTCGATAATGAGAGTGGGTTTTTCTAAAGCTTTGGGGTCATTAGCTTTAGGAGTTGTTGAGATAAGAAGAGCCCAAATGGCTCGCCCTTGAATTGATGTTCCAATTTGTTCTAAGCGCGTGAGATTTGGATAAGCTTGATTGAGACCTTTAAGTTTTGCCTCTAAAGTTTGTGGATTGAGGTAGCGAGGATCGAGACGTCGATCATCAACCAAAACCGGCGTTCCTTTCAGACCATTTTTTGTAAGGAAGTCTATTCCAGCTTGGCTGGTGATGACTTCTATTTGACCTTGGTGCCATTTGATTCCGGCAACGTCGAAATTATGATGAACAAGCCAGTGGCTCAACTTTGTGAGCGTCAAAGGATTGGTTACTTGAGTTTGAATAATGTAACGAACATTTCCTTGGCCGAGAAGTTGAGGAGCATTGGTCGTAAAAGCTGGGTGACCCAACCCTAAAACAATGGCCACAACAAAGATAACATGTGAAAAATATTTTAAGTATTTACCCATAAATCCCCCTTTAAGGCGCAAAGCATAGTGAGTCTTGGTTTAAAGGTCAACAGTTGACTCTCTTTGATTTTGGATAAACAGTATTAATTATGAAGCTCAAACCAAATTGGCTGATATTAGGCCCACTCTTTATCATTATTGGTGCAGGCCTATGGGGTACGGAAACTTTCTTTAGGGTTAATTTAAATAAAAGTTTTGATTCTGAAGTTCTTGTTTTTCACGAACATCTTTTCTGCATTTTGTTTACAATTCCTTTTTCAATCTTTTCGTTATCAAAAGTTAAAGGTGTTCCAAAGAGAGCCTGGAGCTACCTCATTCTCAGCGGAGTGGTGGGAAGTGCCATCGGAACCACTTTCTTTACTTTGAGTCTAAAACTTCTTAATCCATCGGTGGCGAATGTTCTTCTTAACTTTCAGCCCATTGTGACCATTCTATGTGCCACTTTTTTGCTTAATGAAAATCTCGGAAAGGGTTTCATTGCTTGGGCCGTGCTGGCTCTAGGATGTGGAGCCGTTATAGCTGCCAACGATTTTGATATAGCCCAATTTCATTTAAGTGTCGGTCTTCTCTATGTTGCCTTTACGGCATTGGCTTGGGGATTTAGCACCGTGGCTGGCAGGGGAGCCATGATGGAGATTCCCCTCGGTGTTGCCACTCTTGGAAGATTTGTCATTGGCGCCCTTTCACTTCTCGTCAGTCTTATTCTCAAAGGAAAATTTAATTCGGCCACAATGAATTGGGTGGCCTTAGGCGATCTTTCTATTATTAAAAACTTTCTCTGGCTCAGTTTTGTTGCTGGGGTTATCCCCCTCTTCTTTTATTTCAAAGGTCTTTCAAAAACTTCAGCCAGTGTTGGAGGTTTTTGTGAACTCACTCAAACTTTTTCGGCCCTCCTTCTCACTTGGGGAGTGATGGGCGACGCACTCAGTTTTAAGCAAGTTATCGCCGGCGTTTTGCTTTTGATTTGTGTCTACATGATTAATCTGAATTACGCCAAAGCCAACATTCCCCTCCGGGTGCAGGACGGTACCGGTCGCAATGCGCATTCCCATTAGCGGAATGACTTGTCAGGCTTGCGCCTCGACAATTCAAGATGCTATTTCAAGCTTACCAGGTGCCCGAGACGTTCAGACGAATTTTGCCTTGAAACAACTTAATTTTGATGGAGTTGAGTTAGATCTGGTTATTAAAACTCTTCAAAGTTTGGGTTATGATTCTCCATCGACTCAATCTGACTCTATTTTTCATGTTCAAGAAGTTGAAGACCTTGGTTTAGACGAAACACGGAAAGCGAAGAGACAATTTCTTCTTGCCCTTGCCTTAGGCCTTCCCGAATTTACTATGGGTATGGGTCTATGGCCCTCTTTTCTTCCCCACTGGCCACCATTTATTGATGCTATTTTAGCTGGCGTTGTTGTTTTTATAGCGGGCTTACAAATTCACAAACGCACAATCAAACAACTTAAAAATGGTCACCTCAATATGGACACCCTCGTCACTCTTGGCAGCGTAGCCGCTCTCATTAAAGCTTTTGCCCTTTTGCTCCGTGGTTCTTCAATGCCAGGTTTTGAGGCTGCGTCGACGATCATTGTTTTCATCCTCTTAGGTAGATATTTAGAAGCAAGATCACGTCGTGCAACTTACTCCGCGACGGCCGAACTTTTTTCGATTTTTCAACACCCGGTGATTCGATTGCACGATGGAAGAGAAGAAAGTATTTCGGGCCTAGAACTTAAAACCGGCGATCATATTAAGCTTCGCCCGGGAGAAATAAGCCCTGTGGATGGAGTCATCGTTGACGGAAAAACTCAAGTTAGTGATCAAGCACTGACTGGCGAAGTGATTCCCAAGCCCGTTGGACCTGGCTCAAAAATTTTTTCAGGCACCACAGTTATTGAAAGCCCTATCACTCTCCTCGTTAAAGAAGCGGGCCAAGAGAGTTTTCTGGGTCGACTTATTTTAGAATTAGAAAAAGCTCAAACTCAAACCGTTCCGGTGCAAAGGCTTGCCGATCGGGTGACTTCTTTCTTTGTTCCTGGAGTTATAACTTTTGCTTGTTTGGCTTCTTTAGTTCAGTTTCTTGGGGGATTGGTTTGTTTGCTCGCAGCGAAAACAAATTTTGTCTATGTTCCTGCAGAAATTTATCACCTTCATCAGCTCCCCGTTGAAATGCGCTTTATTGATATTTTTGTGATCGGAGTGGTTTCATTTTTACTTTGCCTGCTGGCCACTTTGGCTCCCGCCTTCAAGGGTGCGCGTCTTAATCCTGTAGAGGGGCTAAAATATGATTAGGGGAAATCTTCTTCTCTCTGGACGTGGGCTTAAGAAAACATATTCTTCAGAAGATCCGAAAAATGCCGGAGTTGAAGTTTTAAAAGGTCTCGATATTGATATTTATACGGGCGAAGCTGTTTGCATTATGGGAAGTAGTGGGGCCGGAAAATCAACTTTACTTCATTTGCTCGGGGCCCTTGATCGCCCCAGTGGTGGGTCTGTGGCGTTTAAAGATCAAGATCTCTCAAAATTATCCGACGATCAGTTGAGTTCTTTTAGAAATAAATCCATGGGTTTTGTTTTTCAATTTCATCACTTGCTTGCTGAATTTTCTGCTCTAGAAAACGTCATGATGCCCGCCCTCATTGGTGGAGAAGGTTTTAGAGCGGCTCGAGTGGCCGCGGAAAGTTTGCTTGTTGACCTTGGCCTACGCGATCGTCTTCATCATAGGCCTTCAGCCATGAGTGGTGGCGAGAGTCAGCGTGTTGCCATTGCTAGGGCTCTTGTTCGCAAGCCCGCCGTGATTTTTGCCGATGAACCCACCGGTAATTTAGATCAAAAAACCGGACAGACTGTTCAACGTTTGCTTTTTGATTTGCAAGTGAAACACAAAGTCACTCTAGTCGCAGTCACCCACGATCCTGAGTTCGCTCGCAAGTTTCCTAAGGTGCGTACGCTGCGTGATGGGCAGTGGTTGGGGTGATTTTGATGAGAAGATGGGATATTATTTTTAGTGTATTTTTATGCGTCGGATGTGCTGAAAAGGAATCAGTAAATTTTTACCTAAACGAGAGTATTAAGAGTAATCCTATGGTTGAAAAATACTTCTCTCAAGTGGCAGCTCAAGTTTATCCGTATGGGAAAAGATTCTAGAAGATAGGTACAGAGATAGATTGATTGCCGTGGGTCAAAAAAAGCGTCGTCTTGTAGCAACTATCTCCTTTAAAATCTTAAAAGACGGTTTGATCAGAGATTTAATTATAAAAAATCCTAATGAAGAAAAATTTGTGAATGACTCCGCAATAGAGGCCTTTCGAGTTGCGGCCCCTCTCCCCCCTCCATCAAAACAAATCTTAGACTACTTGGATAAGGATATTATTTGGGATCTCAGAGTTGAACCTAAGTCTATGAATTAGGTCGAAGTTCGAGTGGGCGCGGAGTCTTATTTATAATATTTGGAATTCGGGCCTCTATTTTTTCTTTTAAGAATTTTTAATTTTGCCTGTGATTATTTCGACACTCGAACCCTCCCCTAAAAATAGTTTCTAAGAGCTCACAGCAAGTGCCATTGCATTTATAAGCTTCCATCAAAGTGTTTTCAGAAAACGAATCTTCGAATTTTAATCTTGGACTTTGCAGACGGCAAAAAAAGAATATCGAAATATCATGCTATAAAGAACTTCACTTGACGGAGGGTTTTATGGAATCAATTCATGAAAGAGCACTTTATATCGCCGGCCAATTTAAAAAATTTCACACTGAGCTAATTGACATCATTCAAGAAGTTGATTCTAAGAAGGCATTTTACGAAAGAGAATGCACAAGCACTTTTGACTATTGCGTGAAGTTCTTAAAACTCTCTGACAATATCTCACTTGACCTTATTGCCATCGCCAGAAAAGCAAAGACTGTTCCTGACCTTAAGAAAGCTATTCAAGAAGAGGTCATCACGATTTCAAAAGCCAGAAGGCTGACGTCGGTTATCACCCAAGATAATTCGTCTCATTGGATTGGCCTTGCGCAAACCCTTTCAAAAGACAAACTTGAAAAAGAAATTGCGAAGGTTAACCCACAAATTCTTACTCAAGAAAAATCAAAATATGTTGCAGAAAATAGGTTGAAGCTTGAACTTGGCGTTTCTGAAGAAATCATGGGCGATTTGAAACGGGCTCAAGAAATCTTAAGTCAGAAACAAAAAAGAAACATAAGTTTTGAAGGGGCTATCGGAGAAGTTTTAAAAGATTTTTTAAAAAGAGAAGATCCCGTTAAAAAAGCTAAGAGATCTTTAATAAAAATAAAGAAAGAAACAGTTCAGTCTTTAGGAGCTATGCCGCGCGAAAATGAAATTCGGGCCGAGACAAACAGTTCTCTACTCGGCCCAGGCCGAGTTCAATTGGCCACTGCCAGAAGAATTCCCTTCAAAGCCCAACTCAAACATGAAATTAACCTTCGAGATGATAGTCAATGCACCTATGTTGACCTAAATAATCAGCGATGCCTTGAGAGAAAATGGCTTCAATTCCATCACATTGAACCCGTTAAAAACGGCGGGCCTAATAACTTAGAGAATTTAACTACTCTTTGTTATGGGCATCACAAAATGGAACATCTCAATAGTTAGAAGCGGGCCTCTGTGATGGCCCAGACTAGCTACATTCTAGTCGGGCAACAAACGTAATCAGACCCGTAAGATCCTTTTTCGTCAAAGAGAACCCAAGAAATTTGATACCAGTTTCCGACTCTAGATTCTGGGCTATTTTGGCAAGCGTCTGTACCCTGACTGATCTGCATATTGTAAATGGAGCAAGCTTCTTTCGCCTGATCCATTGCCATCTTAGAGCACTTATCAGTATTTTTCACCGGGCTCTTTGAATTGGTCATCGTGATATCACCCATCTGAACACCATCGCGAACGTGAACTAAATCAATCTTGCAAGTCTTTGCAAAACCAATCGATCCGATAAGAACCAAAAACAGACTTAAAGATAAAATTCTCATGACATTCCCTTTCCTTTCACATGACTTGACTTGATGTGGTTTCGTTTGCAGCTTCAATGCCATAGTAGCTTGAAGATAGGACCTTCGGAGTTATCCGTTTAAGTAATTCTTTTAAGGAAATTTGTAAGGAAGAGCTCGCCCTCGGCCTAAGACCCTCAGAAACCCGCCTAACCCCTACAAAAGACTAGCTCTTTCTTTGACAAACCCGCCAAGTCCTGTTAGCATGACCTGCATTTTGATAAACCATTGAAAACTCTGGGGTTTTACCAGCTTTGAAACGAGCTTTAACGCGAGTTGTTTTAGGGGGGTTACTAGCAATAGGATTCGTGGGTCTTGCGACCCCCTCTGTTGCTACATCTGCACCTAAACAAAAACACGCCAAAAAAATAATCGATTTTAAGACTGAAGAATCGGAATCAGGGATCGAAGGCTTTAAATCGGGCGCCGTTATTTCAAAAATTTCTGTTACAGGAAATCGAAAAATCGAAGCCGACGCCATTCGCGCCAAATTAAAATCAAGAGTGGGTGAACCCGTCAACGTCGAAGACGTTCGTGCCGACGTTCAAAATATTTTTGAAATGGGCTACTTTTACAATATCGAAGTGAGCGAAGAAAAAGCAGCCAGTGGAGTTGATCTTACTTATAAAGTCACAGAAAAACCTTCAATTGTTGAGATCGTCTACAAAGGCAATGACAAAATTGACAAAGATGATCTTCAAGAAGCTGCAGGAATTAAGCAGTACACCATTTTAGACCAGAACAAACTCCAAGAAGCCGTTGGAAAAATGTCTAAGCTCTATGAAGACAAAGGTTTCTTTTTAGCCCGCGTGAGTTACCAAGTCGACACGACTAAAGCCCTCGATGAAAAGGGCGGCGAAGAAGTCAAAGTTACTTTTAACATTAAAGAAAACGATAAAGTTCGTGTAAAGAAAATTACTTTCCTAGGTAACCGCGCTCTTCCCGACTCAAAATTGAAATCGGCCATTCAGACCCAAGAGGGTGGATTTTTTAGTTTCATTTCATCTTCCGGGAGCTACAAACAAGAAATTTTTGATCGTGACCTTCAGGTTCTTAACTTTTTGTACTTCAACGAAGGTTATGTTCAAGTTAAAATCGATAGACCCGAAGTTTATGTTACCCCTGATAAACGAAGTGTTTATATTACCATTCGCATCGAAGAAGGGGAGCAGTTCAGCGTAGGCAAAGTTGATTTTGCCGGAGATCTTCTCTTTTCAAAAGACGAACTCTTTGAAGCCACAAATATTCAAAAATCTGGAATTTTCGTTTACGAAACCCTTCAAAAAGATCTCAAAGCTTTGCAATTTAAATACGGAGATTTAGGTTACGCCTTTGCCAATATTATTCCGAGAACTCAGATTCGCGAGAAAGAACGTCTTGTTGATGTCACTTTCGAAATTGAAAAGGGTCAAAAAGTTTATTTCGGTAATTTCACAGTTACTGGAAATACAAAAACCCGTGACAAAGTTGTTCGTCGAGAACTTCGAATTAAAGAAGGTGAGCTCTACAATGAAACCAGGCGCCGTAAATCAGAAGAGAATATAAAGCGTCTCGGGTATTTCAGTGACGTAATTTTTAATACTTCAACTCCGCCCGATAGTCCAAATACCATGAATATCGAGATTCAAGTTAAAGAGCGTAGCACGGGGACAATCCAAGTAGGTGCTGGTTATAGCACTAATGGCGGGTTTCTCTTTCAAGGGCAAATCAGTCAGACAAATTTATTTGGTAAAGGTCAATCTCTTGCCTTTTCAGTAAACGTCAATGGCATTGGGCAAACCTACAATTTGGGTTTCACTGAACCTTATTTCAATGACACTCTTTGGTCGGTGGGCGGAGATCTTTATCAAACGAGCCGACTTCTTACTCAGTACCAAGAAAAGAAAAAAGGTTTTGACTTTCGCGTTGGTCACCCCATTGCTGAATATTGGTCGACCTACTTGACGTATAAATTAGAAGAAACGGAAATTTATTTAAACACCTATTCTGACCCCACTCTCTTTGACCCAGCTCTTGCTTCAGGGATTGGAAGTTCAGTGGCCGGGTCTATCGTTTATGATCGACGTAATGATCGTTGGGCGCCTACGGATGGAATGTACGGAAGTGCTTCTATCGAACAAGCGGGGCTTGGCGGTGAGAAATTATACACCAAGGGTTTAGCCAACTTCAGAATTTACAAAGAGATTTTTTGGAAACTTATTTTAAGAAATAATGTAAACTACGGAATCATTGCTACCACTCCTGATCGCGTTGCGCCCTATAACGAACTCTTCCTTTTGGGGGGAGCTAACAGCATGAGGGGTTTCAGTTGGTTCACTGTTGGTAAGCATAAAACGGCCAATTTCGGTCAGCCCATTTCGGGTTTTGACGGCACTCCCGTTCCCTTAGTTAACCCTGGACCAGTTCCTTTTGGTGGTACTCAGGAGTTTTTTGACCAAGCTGAAGTCGAATTTACGTTAGTTCCAGAGGCTCAAATCAAAGGAGTTATATTCTGGGATATTGGTAATGCAGACGACACAGATATATTGATAAATTTACGTGAAGATGCGGGTTTTGGGTTCAGATGGTTTTCCCCAATTGGTCCTTTAAGATTTGAATGGGGTTTTCCACTTGATCGTAGGCCTGAACTTAACGAGAATTTTAGTAATTTTGAATTTAGTATAGGATCACCATTTTAATAACGGATCTCAAAGGAGAATAGAAAATGACAAAACTTATAATCAGCGGGATTTTTTTAATGGGCACAATGGGGTTTACGGCAGCTCGAGCCGACGTGGCTCCAACCAAGATCGGCTATGTCGATATGCAAAAGGCAATTCAATCGACTGAATCCGGAAAAAAAGCCAAAAAAGAATTAGAAAAAGAATTTAACGATAAGAAAAAAGAACTCACTGAAAAAGAAAAAGATCTTAAGAAATTAAGTGAAGATCTTGAAAAGAAAAGTATGGTCTTGAGCGACGAAGTTAAACAAAAGAAACAAATGGAATTCCAAGAAGAGATGCTCAAGTATCGTGAGCTCGTCGGAAAGAGCCAGCAAGCCATTCAAGAGCGTGAGCGTAATCTCACCCAGCCTATTTTAGAAAAATTACGTACGATCATCAGCGATATCGGTGCAAAAGAAGGCTATACCGTTATTTTAGAAAAAGCTGAGAATTCAGTTCTCTGGGCCCCTAAAACAATCGATCTCACTGATCGCATTGTGACAACCTTTGATAAAGGTAAGAAAGACTAAGATCAGTATGAAGGCATCTGAAGTAGTTTCGATTTTTCCTGATGCCAATCTCGTTGGTGATAAGAATTTTGTCATAAAAGGTGTCGGGGCTGCAGCGACTGCAGCCTCAGATTCCGTCTGTTTTATCGAAGCAGAAAAATATCTTGAGGGTTTCAAAAAGAGTGCCAGTCGCGCCTGGATTATCAGTCCAAAAATCTTTGAATCTCTAGATCAAAAAACAAAGGATGAAAGAGTTTTCTTTGTCACTGAAAAGCCCTACAACTCTTTTGTTAAACTTGTGAATCATTTATTTCCCGCAAAAAAAATTACACCTGGAATTCATAGTTCCGCTGTTATTTCTCCTTCGGCTCATGTTGATCCCACAGCTCATATTGGCCCCCACGTTATTGTTGATGCTGGTGCCCACATTGGCCCACGGGTTGTTATGCATGCCGGCGCCTGGGTGGGTGAGAGTGCCAAGGTTGGCGAAGATTCTATTTTGTACGGTGGGGTGAAGATTTATCACGAGAGCATATTAGGCAAACGAAACATTATTCACGCCGGTGCTGTCATCGGAAGTGACGGGTTTGGTTTTATTCCTGACAAAACAAGTCTTTTAAAGATTCCCCAAATTGGTCGGGCTATTTTGCACGACGACGTAGAGGTGGGAGCCAACTCGACCATTGATCGGGGAACCATAGAAGACACGGTCATTGGCAGAGGAACAAAAATAGACAATTTAGTGCAGATAGGCCATAACTCTAAGCTTGGTGAGAACTGCATCCTGTGCGCCTTTGTGGGCGTTAGCGGCAACACAACTATTGGTAATAATGTTTTGTTAGCGGGTCAAGTTGGAACAAAAGGGCATATGAAGATTGGTGATAATACACAAATCGGTGCTCAATCGGGAGTTTCAAAAGATATTCCTGCAAACTCTAAAGTTAAAGGTTATCCACCTCAGCCCCTTCCAGAATATTTAAGGCTACAGGCTTTGATTCAAAAGCTTCCAGAAATTTATCGAAGACTTGTGAAGCTTGAGGAAGAAAAATCATGATGGATATAAAAGAAATATTAAGAATGCTTCCCCACCGTTACCCTTTTGTCTTAGTCGACAAGATCACTCATGTTGATCCCCCGGCTCCAGGCTCCTGGGTCGGGAGAAAACTAGAAGCAATCAAAAATGTAACGATCAATGAAAATTTCTTTCAGGGCCACTTCCCAGAAAACCCAGTTATGCCAGGGGTCTTGATTATCGAATCCATGGCACAGGCTTCAGCTATTTGTGGTTATCGAGAAGAATTAAATGATGGGTTGTCTCAAGAAGTTTTTATTGCCGGTGTCGACAATGCTCGTTTTAGAAAACCCGTTGTTCCTGGTGATCAATTGAAAATTAAAGTTGAGGTGACAAAAGATCGAGGCACGATCTTGGCATTTCATTGTGAAGCCTTTGTTCGAGATGAGCTGGTCGCCGAAGCTGATTTATTGGCCAAAGCTTTTCCAAGGAAGGCGCGAAAATGATTCATTCATCGAGTCTTATTTCACCTAAAGCAAAAATTGGTAAGAACGTCACAGTGGGCCCTTTTTGTCATATTCACGACAACGTAACCGTCGGCGATGACTGCTATCTCGATGGCCACGTGACTTTGGGTTCAACCACTGGCGAAGTTGTTATCGGAAAAAATAATAAATTTTATGGTGGAAGTGTTATTGGTGGCCCTCCACAAGATCTCAAATACAAAGGCGAGAAGACTCGCCTTGTTGTTGGAGACAATAATACTTTCAGAGAAAGTGTTACCGTGAGTATCGGTACAGCTCAAAGCATTGGTGAAACCAAAATCGGAAATAATAATTTAATTATGGCCTATTGCCATATCGCCCACGATAACGTCATCGGCAATTACAATGTTTTAGCCAATCTTCTTCAGTTGGCTGGACACGTGACTATTGAAGATCGAGTGACTATTGGGGGGCTTTCAGCGGTTAACCAGTTTGTTCGTCTTGGTAAAAATTCTTTTATTGCTGGTGCTTCCATGGTGAACAAAGACGTTTTGCCCTTTAGTATTTGTCAGGGTAACTACGCTACGGTGAGAGCTACAAATAAAATTGGTCTCACTCGCGCAGGAATGTCTGAAGAAACAATTTCCCAGATCAACCGAGCTATCAGAATTCTCACAAAGGGTTCAAGTGGAGTTGAAGAAGCTCTGGAGCGCATCAAACAAGAATGCGAACCTCTGGCTGAAATTCACTATCTCTATGACTTTGTTAAATCGAGCAGTCGTGGTTTAGCTCTATGAGCAAGAAATTAAGAACGGCCGTTATTGGAGTTGGTTATCTTGGGCGTTTTCACGCTCAAAAATACAAACTCTTAGACAATGTTGAGTTTCTAGGAGTTTCCGATAGCCGCATCGAACGTGGAACGGAGGTGGCTAAAGAGCTTTCCGTTGAATACATTGGTGATTACAAGAAACTTAAAAATCAAGTAGACGCAGTTACCGTTGCCGCTAGTACAAGTTCTCACTACGAAATCGCCAAATGGTGCTTAGAAAATAAAATTTCAGTTTTTGTTGAAAAGCCCATCACCGTGACGTCAAGTGAAGCTCGAGAGCTTTGTGACATCGCCAAGAAAAATAATTTAACTTTGCAGGTGGGCCACGTTGAGCGATTTAACCCAGCTATGGTTTCTGCAAAAAAAGTTTTAAGAAAACCACTGTTCATTGAAGTTCATCGTCTTGCGCCCTTTACACCTCGGGGTGCCGATGTCGACGTGGTTTTAGATCTCATGATTCATGATTTAGATGTTATTTGTTCTCTTGTTGATTCACCCGTTTCGAGCATTTCTGCAGTGGGAGTTCCAGTTCTTACAAAATTAACAGACATCGCTAATGCCCGCTTAGAGTTTGAATCGGGAACAATTGTGAACATCACTGCAAGCCGCGTGTCTCAACAGACAACTCGCAAGTTTCGGGTATTTGAAAGAGACAAATATCTTTCATTAGATTTTGGCAAAGGAAGTGTTGATCTTCTTACAAAAACTGGGGAGTGGACAGAAGATTCGATTCCCCTAAATCACGAGACATGGAGCCTTGAAAAAGGCGATGCCTTGCTTGCTGAAACAAAATCATTTGTTGAATGTGTTCTTGAAAAGAAGCGACCCGTCGTCAGTGGAGAAGACGGATTAGCTGCCCTCCAATTGGCCGAAAGAATTACAGAGAACATCCGTGAACGAGCCCAAAGGACCTGAAGTACTCCTCGTAGCCGCCGAAGCTTCGAGCGAACTCTACGGTCGGCGGATTATCGAAGAAACAAATAAAAGAGGGATGAATGTCCAATTTTTTGGAATTGGAAGCCAAGCCATGGCCGCCCTTGATTTTGACTTGGTCGAAAAGTCAGAAAATATGGCCGTGGTTGGCCTCTTTGAAGTCATTGCTCACTGGAAGGTGATAAGTCAAGCTTTTCGAAATCTTGTCTCACGGGCACAAAAAGAAAAACCAAAAGTGGCGCTGCTCATCGACTATCCCGATTTTAATTTAAGATTAGCTAAAAAACTTCACGGAATAAAAATCCCGGTTCTCTATTTTATTAGCCCTCAAGTTTGGGCGTGGAGAACGGGGAGAGTTCATTTAATTAAGAAAATTATTTCTCGCATGCTGGTGGTTTTTCCTTTTGAAAAAGATTTTTACGAGAAGTTTAATGTTCCGGTGAGTTTTGTGGGCCATCCATTGCTGGATGAGATTAAAAATGCAAAAGTTAGCGTATCTGAGCGGCAAATTCAGCGGAAACACTTTGGTGTGAATGACGATCAATTTCTTGTGGGACTTTTACCAGGAAGTCGTACTTCAGAATTGAAATATAATTTTCAGACCCAAATTCAAGCAGCCATAGAAATTTCAAAGAGAAAGCCTAATGTGCAATTTCTTATTCTCGTAGCCCCCACTCTTGAAATTCAGAGAGTTAAAGATCTTCTGCCTTTAGATCTCAAAATATCTTTGAGAGTGATTAAAGATGAACCCCTTAAGGTTTTGCAGCTCTGTGATGCCTGTATTGTCGCCAGTGGAACGGCAACTTTGATGACGGGTCTGGCTGAAACTCCCATGGTCATTATGTATAAGATGAATGCGATGACCGGGTTTTTAGCCCGAAAACTTGTGAGTGGTTCATTTTTTGGAATGGCTAATCTTATTTTAGGTGAAGGGGTCGTGCCTGAACTCTTTCAAGGGGAGGCCACTCCTGAAAATTTAGCCACTGAAATTATTAAATTCATAGACGACAAAAACTATAGAGAAAAAACTAAGGCGAAATTAAATCAAATCAAAGATAAATTGGGTTCGGGCGGAGCCATTGAAAGGGTCGTCAATGAACTTGAGAGAATTTTGAAATGAGAGATCTTCTTGCGCCGGTAGGAATGGCTTTTGGTGGGATCACTGAACTGAGAAATCAACTCTATGCTAAAGAATTTATCAGGAGCGAAAAATTAAATAGGCCCGTTGTCAGCGTAGGGAATCTCACCGTTGGAGGCACGGGCAAAACCCCAGTGGTCGATGCTATTTTGACCCAAATTGAAAATCAAAATCTTAGGGCCTGTGTTCTCACCCGTGGATATGGCCGTCTCAATCTAGACACATCATCAAAAATTATTAATTCAGAAAGTTCACCCCTTGATTGTGGAGATGAACCCGTTTGGCTGGCCAGGCGTCATCAAAAAAGTGTTGTGGTTGTGGGCGCTGACAGAGTGGCCTCTTCACAGCTTGTCGAGAGCCCCGATATTTATATTTTAGATGACGGCCTTCAACATCTGAGAATAAAGAGAGACTTAGATATTGTTTTACTTGATTGCACCGCACCCCATTGGCATTACAAGCCCCTTCCCTGGGGATACGGACGAGAAAGTTTTTCGGGAATTAAGAGATCAGATCTTGTTATTCTCACTCGAGTGAATCAGGCAATCCTTGAGCAAGTTGAAAATTTAAAGAATACGGTGAAGGGTTTTGGCGTTTCAAAAATTATAGAAAGTCAACTGGCTGTTGCTAGCTGCAAAGATATTTGGGCTGGTCAAAACAAAAATATTATCGGAAAAAAAGTTTATCTTGTTTCTGGAATTGCCAACCCAAAAAGTTTTGAAAAATCGGCCATTGATTTTGGGGCCCAAGTTGTAGGTCATGACATGAAGGCTGATCACTATATCTATACTCAAGACTGCATCGATAAAGTTTCTGCCCAGGCTGAAAACCTTGGTGCCGAGTTCATTGTTACTACGGAAAAAGATGGGGTAAAAATAAGATTACTTAAAGATCGCGGTGTGCCCATGGGCGAACTTCAGATGAAGATGGAATTCCAACCCCAACTCCCGGGAATTTATGATTTGGCTTCTCAGTATATTCGTTAAGTCGGCCTCTTTTACCATTGGGATTATGCCACGTTCCATTCAGATGAACATGGGGAGAGCCCTAGGGCTCTTTTGGTTCTACATTGTTCGTTTTCGAAGGAATTTGGCCATTGAGCATATTAAAAAGGCATTTCCCCATTGGCCCGAAGAAAAAGTTTTAAAAACAGCCCGAAGAAATTTTGAAAATTATGGCTGTGGGTTTATCGAACTTCTCACTCTTCCCATTCTTACCAAAGATAGAGCCAGTAAACTTCTCCATATCGAAGGTCGAGAAAATATTGACGAAGCTCTAAAACAGGGCAAGGGGCTCTTCTTTCTCAGTTTGCATATTGGAAGTTGGGAGCTTATGAGTGCTTCAAGTGAATTTTTTGAAATTCCTCTCAATGTGATTACGAAGAAAATTAAAAATAAATCCATTAATCGTATCTGGGTGAAAATGAGAGAGGGGAGAGGGATAAAATTAATTTCAGAAGAGAAATCGACCTTTGAGATCTTAAGAGCCGTTCGGCGAAATGAAGCTGTGGGTTTTATTTTAGACCAGTTCTTGGGCCCTCCAGTAGGAACTCGAGTGAAATTTTTTGGTCACGAAACGGGGGCTCCAGCGGCCCTGGCCCTCTTTGCCGATCGAACCCGCTCCCCCGTTCTTCCCACCTATAACATTAGAGAACCTGATGGTCGTATTAGGATCGTAGTTGAAAAACCCATCCCTTTTATGGAACAGGGCAGCAATGATAAAAATATCTCTTTTATGACTCAGGTATATACCAGTAAGATTGAGGAAATTGTGAAAACGTATCCAGAACAATGGCTTTGGATCCACCGGCGCTGGAAGCCATTTCGCGAATAAAACGGAGAACTCATCTTGGTGAAAATCATCGGAGCGATTGTTGTTGGAATGTTAATGTGGGGATGCGCCGGGCGCTCTCCAAAGCTTGATGGAGATTACAAAATTGGGCCTATTAAAGAATATGATGAAAAAGTAGCGGTCAAAGAACTTCCTGCGGCGTCTGCTGAAGAGAAGAAAGAAGAAAAAGGTCGGCCCCAACCAAAATTAGGATTAGAGCCTCAGGTCAAACTTGAAGTTAAAGGAAAACATAAGAAGAAAATGAATAAAGAGTCAGATGGATCAGGAGAAATTTCTACGGCCGTGAGGCAACCCCCCATCGAAGATTCTGAAGGAATGAATGGTCGTCGCCCCATCGTTGACCCTTTTCGCGTGGGTGAAAAAGTAACTTTAATGATGACCTACTTTGGTGTTTCAGCAGGTGATGCTGTTTTGGAACTCTCTCCCTTTGCAGAGGTCAACGGACGAAAAGCTTATCACTTTCACTCCACCATGCAGAGCTCATCGGTTTTTAGTATGTTTTATCGGGTGGATGATTTTTGTGACAGCTATGTGGATTATGAAGAGCTTGTTCCTCTCAATTTTACTTTGTCAGCCACAGAAACGAAGCAACTTAAAGAGGTCAGACAGTTCTTTGATTGGAAAAATAAAAAAGCTGATTACTGGGAACGTCGGGTTACAAAAGAGTCGGGCCCCGAAGAGAAGAAAAAGAGTTGGGATCTCATTCCTTATTCACAGAATATTTACACAGCCATTCAGTATGTGAGAATATTTCAACTGAGAGACGGTAAAACCTACATTTACCATGTGAGTGATGACGGTCGTGCTTGGGATGTTAAGGCCACCGTCCTTCGGCGAGAAATTTTAAATACAGCTCTTGGAAATATGAAGACTATTGTTGTAAAACCGGAAGTCTTGACCGAAGGGATTTTAAAACCCATGGGTGAAGTCCTTTTTTGGTACACCGACGATGATCGAAAATTCCCTGTAAAATTCGAAGCAAAAATTAAGATTGGAAAAGTTATTGGCTACCTCAAGGGCCTTGAAAAAGGTTCCCCCTAATCCTCGTAAAATTCTTGTTTTTCAGACGGCCTTCTTAGGCGACGTCTTACTCGCCATACCCTTACTCAAAGCCATAAAATATAAATGGCCTAATTGTTTTCTGGGAATTGTTTGTAGACGGGGGGCTGGAGAAATTCTCCTTCATGGTGGAGTGGTCGATGAAATTATTGAGGTCGAAAAATCTGATAGTAAGAGTTTGAAGCGGGCTTTTCGGCAAACTAAAGACTTTCACCCTAATATTATTTTTAGCCCCCACCAAAGTTTTCGTACGGCCCTTTGGATATGGCGTCTTAAGTCTCAATTAAAAATTGGGTTTAAAAAATCTTGGAATCGATTTGCTTTTTTGGGGAGAAAAATACGAGAAAATTCTGACCACGACGTTCTGAGACAACTCAAGCTTATGGAGTGTGTGGGTTTAAATTTAAATGATATCCCACCAGAAATCAAAACTCTCACTCTTGATATTCAAGGCTCACCTTCAGAAATTTCTTTAAAAAAACCCTATGCTGTTCTTTCGCCAGGAAGCCAGTGGAATACAAAGCGATGGACCCCCGAGGGGTTTACAGAAATTGGTAAGAAACTGGAAAAGACGGGAAGGCAAGTTGTTATTGTCGGAACGACAAGTGAAAAAGAGATTGCCAATCAAATTTCTTCTCAATTAAATAGCGCAGTTAATCTTTGTGGTCAAACTTCAGTTTTTGAATTAGCCCAAGTTTTAAGGGACGCCGACATTTTATTTTGTAATGACAGTGGAGCCATGCATGTGGCCTCCGTTGTTGAAACCCCTCTTGTTTCAGTTTTTGGTCCTACTGTTCCGGGGCAGGGTTATTCCCCGTGGAATAAAAAAGCTCGAATTGCCGAAGTGACTCTCTCTTGTCGCCCCTGCGGGAGCCATGGCCATGTAAAGTGCCCCATCGGAACCCATGATTGCATGAAACAAATTAGTGCAGAAAGTGTTTGGGCCCTTGGAGAAGGTCTCTTATGAAAGTGGCCTTTGATGTGACCACCCTGGCCTTTAAGCAAAGGACGGGAACGGGTGTTTACGTTGAAGAATTTTTAAAATCCTATGAAAAATGTTTTTTAGATCATGACGAGGTGACCCATACCTATCGTCTCACTCGAAGAATTAAAGGGAGACAATATCTTCGGCCCTTAGCAAGGGGGGTGAAGCGCGCGACGTTAATAGACCCGATTACTTCATTTAGGGGCTTAAATTATGACATCTTTCACGGTCTCAATGCACGATTGCCTGTTCTAACCCACGCCAAACTTATCGTTACTGTTCATGATTTAATTAGTCTTTATGGCGATTTTTCAAAACCTGAATTTTTAGCAGACCAGACTGCGAAGCTAAAGAAGATGGTTCAGAGAGCAAATACAATTATAGTTCCATCTACTTTCACAAAAACTCAGTTTGAAAATCGACTGGAAGTTAATCCGGCTAAGCTAAAATTAATTCCCCTTGGTGTTCGAGATCTCTTTCTTGATTTAAGGATCACAAAAGAAGAAAGTCGTCATGCGGTTAGAGAAAGATTTGGTCTTAAAGATTCATTTATTTTCTTTGCCGGTGCCCTTGAGAAACGGAAAAATGTGAAGGGTCTTGTTGAGGCTTATACTCTTTTAATGAAAGAATATAAAAAGCCTTTGGATCTTGTTTTAGGTGGGCACCCGGGTTTTGAATATGAGGCCATTGAAGAGGCCATTCAAGATTCTGAAGCGAGAGAAAGAATAAAAATTTTAGGATTTGTGAGCGAGACTGAGCTTTCGCATCTTTATCGGGCCTGTGATTTATTTGCTTTTCCCTCATTTGAAGAAGGTTATGGATTACCTGTCCTTGAAGCCATGGCCTGTGGGGCGCCGGTTCTTTCGGGGAATATAACCAGTCTCCCCGAGGTTGGAAATGGACATTCTTGGCTTGTGAATCCTCGTTCTCTTGAAGAAATAGTGAGTACAATGAAGATTATTTTAAAGAACGAACCTCAAACTGTGGAAAGGGCCAAGGCTGGCCAACTCTACGCGCGCACCTGTACTTGGGACAAAGTCGCTAAATCTACGCGAGAAGTTTATAAACAAGTTCTCTCTAATCCTTGACCTAATTCATTCCAGTTGTTCTAATTTATCCTATAGCTAAGTATGAGAAGTGAGAAGGCTAACGCGGTCGAAGATGATTTGTGTTTCAGTTGGAGATCTTCGTCTCCCTTGTTAACTTTTGAAGAGCTTAAGCTCTTCAAAAGTATCGTTGGAGAGAGGGACTTCAAACGAAAATGAATTTTCAACGACAACGAAGCTTTCCTATTCTTTATACTATAAATATTTTTTGAGGTGGGGGAACAATGCGACTTCTTTGGTTAGCCTTTGGAATTTTGCAATTATCAAGTTTAGCCTTTGCACAGACTAACAATTCTGTAGTGGTCACAGGGAATGCTCGATTCACTATTATTTCCCCAACGCTTATTCGCCTTGAATATAGCACCAAATCAAAATTTATTGATAATCCTTCTCTCTTTGCAGCTAATCGTAGTGTTTATTTCGAAGATTCCAAGATAAGACAAACCCCAACTGAAACTGTTATTGATACGGGTTCAATTGTTCTCACCTACAAACCCGACGGAAAACCTTTCTCCGACAAAAACCTCAGTGCCGTCATTTTAGGAAATATTCAGTGGCACCCTTCAATGAAGAATATCAAGAATCTGGGTGGAACCACCATGTGCCTTGATGACAAAGAAGGTGAGATTCCCGTAGGTGATGGTGTTCTCTCCCGTGATGGATGGTATGTCTTAGATGATAGTCAAAGGCTCATTTTAGAAAATCGGTGGGTAGCCAAACGTCCCGAAGGAAGCGGAGCGGATTGGTATTTGTTTGGGTACGGAACTCAATTCAAAAAAGCTCTAAAAGATTTAACTCTTGTTGGTGGAGCTGTTCCCATTCCTCGCCGCTATGTTCTTGGCTCTTGGTTTTCAAGATGGTGGCCTTACACATCAAACGATTACAGAAAAATTGTTCAAGAATATCACGATCATGATTTTCCTCTTGATGTTCTTGTTATGGATATGGATTGGCATAAGCCTGATAATTTTACCGGTTACACTTGGAATCGAAAACTCTTTCCCGATGCCGAAGATTATTTAACTTGGATTCATCACCAACATCTCTTTGCCACACTAAACGATCACCCCCAAGGGGGAGTAGGCCCTTATGAGGAGCGCTTTCCCCAATTTATGAAAGAGATGGGCCGCGACCCAGGAGAAAAAGACCCTCTTCCCTATGATTTAGGCAATAAAAAATATATGCAGTCTGTTTTTCAATATACGCACGAACCCCTTGAAAGAATGGGCGTTGATTTTTGGTGGCTCGACTATCTTGGCGATACAGAAGCTCAATTTAATCACCTGGGTTGGGCTAACGAATTCTATTTTCAGCATTCACGTCTTAGTGGACTTCGTGGGCAACAATTTAGTCGGTGGGGGGATTGGGGAGATCATCGTCACCCCGTTCATTTCTCCGGTGATGCCGTCATCAGTTTTAAAACTCTAAAGTTTGAAGTTCCTTTCACCGCTGAATCGGGAAATGTGGGTTTATTTTTCTGGAGCCATGACATGGGGGGGTTTGAGGGAAAACGAAATCCTGAAGCCCTGGCCCGTTGGGTGCAGTTCGGTGCTTTTAGTGCAGCTTTAAGAATTCATTCTTTTAACAAAAAAGAATTAGACAAGAGACCATGGGTTCAACCAAAAAATGTTGAAGACTCCATGCGCATTTCTTATCACCTGAGATCAGAGTTTTTTCCATATACTTATTCTCGAGCGGCAGAAGCTTCATTTGATTCTGTTCCTCTCATTAGACCTCTCTATGTGGAGTATCCAGAAATTGAGGCGGCTTATTCAAATAACCAGGAATATCTCTACGGCCACGACATTTTAGTCGCTCCCATTGTTGAAAAGGGAAAGGGATTTAAAAATTTGGCTGAACAGAAAGTTTGGTTTCCACCAGGAATTTGGTACGACTGGTTTTCGGGACAAGTTTTTGCGGGAAATACGTCAATGAAGTTTTCTCTCGATCTCAATTCTTTTCCGCTCTTTATTCGTGGTGGAGTGCCGCTTACCTTGCAGCCCTACAGCGAGCGCATGACTACTGATCCTTTAAAAACTTTGGTCGTTCGAGTTTATCCAGGTGAAGAGGGAGTTGTTGGCCACTCTCAACTCTACGAAGATGACGGTCTTACAGAGCGTTACCGTGTGGGATCTCGGGGTGTCACCCAACTTAGTTATGTTCGCCATGGAACGGAAAGCCGTCTCGAAATTTCTGGTACTACTGGAGGTTATATCGACCAGTTACCGGTGCGCAGTTATCAAATTGAATTTTACGGTTTTAATTCTCATACACACGCTTTCGTCAATGGCATTGAAGTGCGTGGAAAGTTTGATAGTGGACGTAACCTTTTTGTCGTTGATGTTCCAGCCCAGGATATTCGTAAGGGAGTGAAGGTTCGAGTGTTCTAGATTAATTTATTCCGATTCATAATCTCGAGGTTGAATTCCGTACTTCTTAATTTTTCTACAGTAAAGAATTATGCCCTCAATCAAAGTGGGGCTTTTGCTCCTCAGGGGGGGAATAAGGCTTCCGGCGCCAGCGCTCAGGGCAGTAATCAACAGCTT
>Ga0207119_1038_pt1 | contig 21643 bp, 14 predicted proteins | sample Alteio_BWMinHeat_43_FD_153505 | JGI IMG/M metagenome (GOLD analysis project Ga0207119, IMG submission 153505) | Enriched cells from forest soil in Barre Woods Harvard Forest LTER site, Petersham, Massachusetts, United States -... | ecosystem: Environmental > Terrestrial > Soil > Temperate forest >... | reverse complement strand
GCATTTGCGTGAAGCATTAACTTTGAGGATGCTCCGAACATTACTTCAGGATTGATCTGAGATTTAACTACACCATTTTCTGTAAATCCTTCTCCATTCAATCGCAAGCCCAAAGAATTAGCAGGCATATTACTTGCAGGTTCTGTATTAATGAACAGTTCCTGTGCATGTGCCACTTTTACTAAAAGGCAGCACATTGCAAAAATTACCAGGTACTTCATATCGTGACATGATATACCCTTTGTTTACCTGATTTCCCTGTGCAGCAGCTTTCTACATGGCCGCTATTGTAGCATTTGTAGGTGGTTTCTTTTGCTATTTTCTTGTATTTGTCATTGGATACCAAACCTTTGTCAAGAAAGGTAAGTTTCACATCCCCATCAAGGGTTTTGTCATTTACATTCATGAAATGATACAAATCGCCATTATAGCTAAAGTGAAAACCGTCAGATACTTTTACATGATTAAAATTAAAGACAGTAACGAGTTGATAGACTGAAAACCCTGCGCTTTTCACTTTAGCCTGAATCATATCTATTGATACGTTTTTGCCAGGTTTAAAGGTAAGAATGAATGAATTGTGATTAAGATCGGGTTTCACATCATCAATAAAATCAAGTGTCCGAAGTGATTTTTCTGTCGCGAATGAACACATTGAACAGGTAAGTCCACTTACATATAGTTCAGCAGATTTGAATTGCGCTTTCACCTGGCTACCAGTCAACAAAAGCACGGATAAAATAAATATTTTTAGAATTTTCATTGTTTTCAAATTTAATAATTGTCAAAATTGGACTAATAAACAAAGGAACATTAAGTCCTAATTTATTAAATAAGAAAACTACAATGAATGATATAAGAATCCGTTTTAGGTATTGGCGGGCTATGATCTATAACGTATCGAGACAATAATTGTGAAACTTGAAAAGAATTATTGTTTGCGAATATTGAATGACTAACAGATATTTGTTTTGGAAAATCAGGATGAACATTAGTAGAAGAAATATGATTTTCCTGGAGTTTGACAATTTTCCAGCCGGGATATAATTCCGAAGTTGATATTGAAGGTGATTATAAAGGAGTGAATGCCGGTATAGTAGCCACACAATTGTTGCACAAATTAGCCATTAGTTCGACACTGGCCTACACGAAAATTTTAGCTGACGGTACAGATTATTTAAAATCCGGAGATGCAGTAAGCTACACTTTGTCTTTCGGTTACTTGCTTTTACCCAAAACTTATTCAGGTTATCATCAAACTAACTTCAATTTATATTTTGAATTTCTTGGCAAAACACAATGGAGTAGTATAAATGGTATTGTCGACAACCGACAAATTCAAAACAGCTATCTTGATGCTGCGTCGGGCGTACAGTTTATTTTTAATTCAATTACCCGGCTAGATATTTCCTGGCGTACCCAGGTTACAGGCAACATGAATCGTATTTACTATAGCCTCCTTTTGATCAGGCTGGAACATAATATATTCAACGCATTTCGACATAAATAAAATTAGAAATGACCGACAATGGATTTAATTTACTTAAACCCCTTGTCGGTCATTATTTTTTGGCAATTTTTATTTTATCTAATTATCTGCACCTTTTCTACCGCCACTATTCCTCCCGAAGGAACCGTAATTCTTGAAATATACATCCCTGCTGCCAGGCTTTCAATTGAAACACTGGCCTGTCCGTCACTAATTGATTGTGACATAAGCTCCCTTCCTGAAATATCGTATAGCCTGAAAGTTAATGGTTCATGAAATGCATCAACTTTTATATTCAATCGGTCTGTAGTAGGATTGGGATATAATTTTACTTCAGGAGCCTCATAGCTTGTTAAATCAACACCAGCCAGTTTCTCATGTATTGTTACCTTTTGAAGAGCCCCAATTACATTACCAAGCAAAATATCATTACTTACACTATCTTGATTTGTAAGGACAGTGAAACAAATATGTGTTATTGTATCTTCAGCATTTTCATTTATATAACCTAAGTTAGTCCCGCCATGTTCATAAATAGGATGCCCGTTAAAAAAATTAAAATACCTGAATATTCCCAATCCATAGCCTATTGAACCACAATTGGGTCCTGTGCCAATGATTACAACTTTTTTCATTTGTGCAAGAGATGAGGCATTAATTATTTGGCCTGTTAAAAGGTTGTGCCAAAAATTTACATTGTCCTCAGCAGTTTGCAAAATAGCTCCAGCGCTATAGGCAAAACTAAAAATGCCATTATTGTCATAGTCGGGGATGCTGAACAATGGCTGTAGGTTTTGCTGGTTTACCCCCATGCTCCATTGAGAAGCGATAGGAGATTTGGACGTTTCCTCCGGGAAGAAAATTGAATTGTTAAAACCTTGTGGATTCAAAATAAAATTTCGAAGTGTTACCTCGTAAGGCTGGCCCATTACTTGTTTGATTATAATACCTGCGATAATATAATTGGTATTTGAATATGACCAGCCTGATCCAGGTTTAAACAATGGCGCCAGAACAAATCCTAATGATTCTTCAGGTGTCCATATCCTGCTAAAATTTGCTTTGAGGCTATCATTAAAATTAGGGTTGTCTGTAAAACTGTATATACCGCTTGTATGGTTCAGTATTTGTTTAATAGTTATCTTTCCGCTAATATTGGGTTGGTTATGTATCCATTTACCGATGGTATCCGTAAGACTTAATTTTCCCATCTCTTGCAGTTTTAGCATAATGCATGACGTATAGGTTTTGGTATTGCTACCAATGCCAAACAGCATGTCAGAAGTAATTGGCTTACCCGGTTCCGAAATGCCGTGAACCCCTTTCCAGGTGCCAATGTTTGGAACTAACACAGCAGCAGATGCCCCTTTGATATTATACGCATTACATACGCTATCAAATACTACTTGTAAGCGGCTCGTAAAATTTGGATTGAGTTGTGCTTTGACTGGAGATATTTGCAATAAAGCTAAACACAGAATTGATAATAATAGATTTTTCATTTTTTTTATTTAGAAATTTGAATTTTTTGAGAAAAAATAGTTGGGTCATTTTTATTAACTAATTGTACTACATATAATCCTGACGGTAATTGATCAATATTTATAGTTGACTTACCACTCTCCAAATTGCTTTGAAGGACTTCTTTGCCAGTCATATTATAAATACTAATTTCAGAAATTCCGGTTAAATTTTCTATATTAAAAGTTAGGATATCTTTTGCGGGATTTGGATATATCTGAACATCGTATGTTGAGTTGAATACTGATTCAGTACCTGCAAGTTTCATTTCAGTTGTGGCCTTTTGCATGGCACCAATTACATCATTTAATAGCGTATCATTATTAACACTATCCTGGTTACTAAGAAGAGAAAAGCAGATACCTGTTACAGTATCAACTGCATTTTCATTGGTATATCCAACATCAGAGCCGCCATGCTCTAAAATAGTGTGTTTGCCGTAAAAATCATAATATTTAAATATACCTAAACCATAAAACATCGAACCTCCATTAGGACCCGTTCCAAGATAAACACCTGTAAGCATTTGTTTTAAAGAAGATTGATTAATTATTTCTCCTGCATGAAGTGCATGCCAAAAATTTACATTATCCTCAGCTGTTTGCATCATTGCACCAGCAGTAGATGACAGGCTAAAAAGTGAATTAAGAGAAAAATTTGGAAAATTGTACAACGTTTCTTGCGCATGATTTGGTGAAACTACTACGCTCCATGGCGTAGCAACCGGTGCAGAGGATGTTTCCTGCGGGAAAAATATTGTATTATTTAGCCCTTGTGGGACAAGGATAAAATCTCTTAAAGTTTTTTCAAAAGGTTTATTCATTACTTGCTTGATAATGAGGCCCGCCAATAGGTAATTCGTATTTGAATATTCCCAGCTTGTACCAGGTTTAAAGTCAGGAACCATGATAAAAGGAAGCATTTCTTCAGGTTTCCAGATTCGATGAAAGTCCGCTACTATACTATCATTAAAATGCGGATTTTGAGTATAGTCAAACAGTCCACTCGTATGATTCAAAATTTGCTTTATAGTAATTTTACCATTAACATTCGGCACATGCTGAAACCATTTTCCAAGAGTATCATTTATGCTCAACTTTCCCATTTCCTGCAACTTAAGCATGATTGAAGAGACATACGTTTTAGTGTTGCTAGCTATACCAAAAAGCATGTCGGGGGTTATAGGTTTACCAATATCTGATATTCCATATACACCTTTCCATAATCCGACATTAGGAACCAAAACTGCCGCAGAAGCGCCTTTAATATGGTATAAATTGCAAGTACTATCAAGGACATATTGCAAACGCGACGTAAATTTTGGATTTAATTGTGCTTTTACCGTGGAAGCAGTAAAAGCTAATAACAAGGTTATTGATAACAATAAGTTTTTCATTTTTATGTTTGGTTCTGAGTGTGACGTATAATTTTAAATAAAGTTACAGTATCAGTTAAATTATTTTAATGCTACTGTTTTACCATTTCATAGCCAGAAAAATAAATATGTCCACCGGGTAATATCTTCATAATTGCCCCGCTTCGACGCTCAATACCATCGATAGCTGCCATGTTGTCGCTCAAGGTATTAAATGAGTACGTCTCAACTGTTTTTTTATCAAAGCGAACTTTAAGATGAATTTTATTACCATCAATTTTTAGTTCTTCGGGCACCCCCTGAATATTGCCATCACAAGCATTAATTACTTTATATTTTCCGGAAGCGTTTTTCCAGGATTCGCTCACGGTTGATGGATTATCTTTGATTGCTATAAAGCGTGAGTTCCCACTTTTAGTACTTATTTGCTTCAGATAAATATCACCGTTTACCTTTTCAAAACCAAGTTCTGCTTCTTTTATATGTATTGGAACAATTAGTAATAATTTAACGGTAACTGACCAATTACCATCGCTTTGTTTTTTGAGAATTATTCGCTGTTGATCCTGCATCATAACGATTTTTTTATCATTAATCCTTTTCATTTTCAGAATTAGATCTTCTCCAGATGCATAACTTCCTTCTATTTCTTTGATCTGTATATCATTATTTACCTGGCTGGTAGCGTTGGCTTTTACAGGCGGTATCGGATGCAGGTGTATCCCCTTTACAGACTTTTGATATTGTGCAAACAATTTAGTAAATGATGAATTACAAAATGAAGACCCATCTTTTGTATTGGTTAATACAACAATGCCAACTCCTATTTTCGGGAACATAAAACAACTGCAATGATATACCCATGTGTCACCGGGATGCCCTACAAATTGTCCGAATAAACTGTCTTCTTTATAAGGCGTATTATCCATAAACATTGCATAGCCATATTTGCCGCCACCTTTAAGCATTAGATCATTGGTATGGCAGGTTTCCATATCCATAAGCGCTTGTTTTGAAATGATTTGCTGACCATTATAAATGCCATTATTCAATATCATAATCATAAATTTGCTCATGTCTTCTACCGAACAAAATAATCGGCCTGCAGGCATATCACGCAGAATTGGTTCAGTAGTTTCAACGGTATCTTTGTCATAACCCTTAGAGAATAAGGTGTCTTCAGGGTGATTGTAAAATCCACTGTGAGTCATATCCATTTTATCAAGAAAATTAGTTCTTATATAGGTCTCGTATTTCATTCCTGACACACGCTCTATAATGCATCCCAATAAACAAAAGCCAATATTTGAATAACTGAATTTCCAATTGGTTTTATGTACAAGTACCTCCTGGTTAAGGTCTTCAATTACAGAAGTAAAATAGTGCTCCTCATTACACATATCATAATTCATTGTACCATCAGTCAATCCGGAAGTATGAGATAATACATTTTTAATTTTAAGTAATTCTCCCGTTTCAACCAGGGATTTTATTTTTAATTCAGGGATATAATATGAAGCCGGTTTTTCAAGATCAATTTTGCCTTCATCTCGCAGCTTCATGATTGCCATGGCAGTAAAAGTTTTTGTTGTAGATCCAATGCAATAATTAGTATGTGCGCTTGCTTTGATATTTTTGCGACGGTCGGAGAAACCATACCCTTTCTCATATGCAATTTGTCCATGATCAACTATTGCTATTGACGAACCTGCAATATGTTTAGATTTCATTAGTGACTTTACAACAGAATCAATTTTAGTAACTGCAGTATCACTTATTTGGACATTCATTTCACAGAAAGCATAAATTGGAGAAAACAGAATTAAACACAGGATTAAATTTTTCATGATTTTGTATTTTCGGTTTATTGGTGAGATTTGTTTATTCTATGCCTTTTTTGTTAATTTTAAATTCTGATGCAAAGGAAATACAAGCATGAACTACCTTTAAATTATTTAGACCAAATATGATAATTATTAGACATTAAGAAAAAAATATTCTGGATCGCAATTTCGTCGAAAAAAATGATGTGTTAGTCGATAAAATTTCTTTTGTCATAGCAATTGAACATTACTTTGCATAAAAATGAAAATGAAAAAGATCAAAAATAAAATACTAAAAATATTGTGGAGCAGACTATCAAGAAATTTAATATTCTGGACCTTATTTCTTGGCTTCTGGCTCTATGAAGAACGAATTCCTAATGATTATGCACCTGGATGGTATGCAATGTTTCGGGGTATTATGTTTTCCCTTGTTATTATATTAAGCTACTTTAATAACCTCTTCCTTGTTCCAAAATTCCTGGCCCGGAAAAAATATTGGATGTATATAGGTCTCGTTATCGCATTCGGCTACTTCATTTCTTTTTGTCTGGCTTTATCGTTTAATATCATGATGCATGAATTTCCCAAAATGCATATATATAATGTAAGTTTTATTACGACAGATGTTCCTGTGAGTTATACTCTGAAGGCTATGATGGAAGGTGCCCAAAATTATTTCTTTTTTTTACTTACATGGGTATGCATGTTTAATATGGCCTGGTATATGACTGACTACGCCCGCCAACAAAGTGTTATAGAGGAAACGCGGAAAAAACAAATGGAAACAGAATTGACATTTCTCAAAGGTCAGATGAATCCTCATTTTCTATTTAATAATTTAAATAATTTATACGGTCTCGCTCTCAAAAAATCCGAAAATACACCCGGAGCCATTCTAAAACTTTCATCAATTCTCAGGTATCTTTTATATGAATCCGATGTAGAGCGCGTCTCATTTGAGAAAGAAAAAGAAGTAATGAATGCATATATTGACTTGGAGTTACTTCGACTATCTAATATTGATGATCTAAATTTTACTATTACTTCAGATGGTTCATATAATATTCCGCCATTGCTTTGGATGCCAGTTCTTGAAAATGTATTTAAACATGCTACACGGGTAATTACTGATAGTTATTATATCGAATATTGCTTTGAAATACAAAATAATCTTCTAACCATTTATTCGAAAAATAATTTTAAGGCTAACTTACCGAAAGAAAAAAATGGAGGAATTGGATTGGAAAATCTCAAAAAAAGACTTGCTTTGTTATTTCCTGGTAAGCATGAAATACATACGAGCCTTGATGAGGCATATTTTGTGACAGAAGTAAAGATTAACCTTGCTTAAAAATGAAAATAATTAGGACTTTAATTGTTGATGATGAACCTTTAGCGCAGGATATTTTAGAAACGTATATTTCTAAAATACCTGAACTCCAACTCGCAGGTAAATGCAAAAATGCATTAGAGGCTTTCAGTTTTTTAAATAAAGGAGAAACCGACCTTATGTTGCTGGATATAAATATGCCGGAAATAAGCGGTATGGATTTTTTGAAGAGTTTGAAAAATCCGCCGCATGTTATATTTACAACTGCATATTCTGAATTTGCCATCGAAAGTTACGATCAAAGCGCTGTGGATTATCTGCTGAAGCCTATTTCATTCGAACGGTTTTTAAAAGCAATTGATAAAGCGAATAAGATCATAAATCCCACCGGTTTAGAGATGCAACCAACTTCTAATATATTATCTGATAATCAACCTAACCTGATGTTTGTAAAATCTGAAGGTAAATTAATTAAAATTGATCTAACACAACTCTGGTTAGTAGAAGGCTTAAAGGATTATGTGCAACTTTGGCTTGAAGATGGTAAAGTTATTGTACATACCACCATGAAAAACATTGAGGAACTACTCATTAATAACCCTAATTTTATGAGGGTACATAAGTCTCACATTATCAATATCAGGTATATATCTGAGGTATGGGGAAACTCAATAAAGATTAAAAATCAAACCATCATAATAGGCAATACTTACAAAGAAGAAGTTGATAAAGTTTTAGACAGTTATAAGTTGCTCTAAACAAATTTTGAGCCTGACAAAAACTTTTAACTTTCTAACCTTAAACTTTTAACTTCGAGCCATGAATTCAAATCTGAGTTTTTGGGAACAGGATACTTTTTTTAACAATATTGATGTTGCAATTATTGGTAGTGGAATTGTTGGATTGAATGCTGCCTGGCAATTAAAGAAAAAGCATAAAAACCTAAAAATAGCCATTTTAGAACGAGGTATGCTGCCGATGGGCGCCAGTTCTAAAAATGCAGGATTTGCTTGTTTCGGAAGTCCGGGAGAGTTGCTTGATGATATTAAAAAATACTCTGAATCTACGGTATTCTCATTAGTTGAAAGAAGATGGGAAGGCCTTCTAAAACTTCGAAAGAACCTTGGTGATAAAGCTATTGATTTTCATAATTGGGGAGGTTACGAGGTTTTTGATTCTAAAGAAAAATATGAATCCTGTTTTGATAAACTTGATTATCTCAATAAAAATATCAGCACTTTAGTTGGATTAAAAACAATTTTTAAAGTTGCTGCAAAACAGATTAATAAATTCGGGTTCGATGGCGTAAACGGCATGCTTCTCAATGTTGCGGAAGGCCAAATAGACACGGGGAAAATGATCACCGCGCTAATCCAAAAAGCTCACCAAGCAGGCGTTTATATTATCAATAGTTTTCAAGTCGAGAGTTTTAATGATGAAGGATCTCATGTGCATATCCAATCTATAAACGATATTCATCTTACCTGTAAAAGGGTAATAATCTGTACGAATGGCTTTGCCAAGCAGCTTCTCCCAGATTATCCCGTTGTTCCTGCCAGGGCGCAGGTTCTTATTACTAAACCAATTCCAAATTTAAAATTGAAAGGAACATTTCATTTTGATGATGGGTATTATTATTTCAGGAATATTGGTAACAGGATTTTATTCGGCGGGGGCAGAAATCTTGATCTTAAAGGTGAGCAAACATCCGAATTCGGATTGACTGAGCTCGTTCAGAATAGATTAGATATTCTTCTCAAATACATAATTGTACCATATTCTAATCCCGAAATAGATATGCGATGGAGCGGGATCATGGGTCTCGGTCCTGAGAAAACGACTATCATAAAAGCCGTAAGCCAAAATGTGTTTTGCGCCATAAGGATGGGCGGAATGGGTATTGCTATTGGGAGCTTGGTTGGTGAGGAAGTAGCCGATTTGGTGGGGGAAAGTTTATAAGTTAGTTGTCTGAATCTCGGATTAAACGGATTAAAAGATTTCGCAGTTTAGCCCCACAAGAAAGTCTAATGACCACGCATTATCTCATAATTGTATCTCACTATCAAATTGCCTCATTGTCTCATTTTCTCATTACCTAATAGTTTATTTATCTTTGTGCCCTTTATAATGCGGATGTGGTGAAATTGGTAGACACGCACGTTTCAGAGGCGTGTGCCGCAAGGCATGAGGGTTCGAGTCCCTCCATCCGCACAACAAAAGAGTGAAGTGCGAGAGAGTGAAGAGCGTAAGGATGTAGATAGCGTCCCTCCACTCTTCGCACTGTTCCTTTCGCTCTTGTTTCCTATCATTTACCTTCCTCTCTTAAGTAGCATTAAATCCTGAAACAGAATTTATGATGACTACCCGAATAAAGTTTAACCTATTTTAGAATGAATTCAACATTTGGTCTTTGCACAGAATATTTCTATATTTGGCATATACATTATAGTGGGTAGTCTTTATAAATAACGGTCGCGTAGTAAAATTTTAAAACGAACTTAAAACCTAAGAATTATGATCAGGCAAGCGAAAAAGGCGGTTTTGTTATTGTTCCTTTTGCTGAGGTTTACCAGCTATGGACAAACAATTTATGAAATAAAATACTCCTTCAATAAGTTGGATAAAGAAGGTAGAGAAACAACAGTTGTAGATAAGGAATATGATGCCCTTTTATTTTATGATTTCTCAAAGGACATTAATACCATGAGAGTGAGGTACTATGATGCTGATAAAGCTTCGTGGATCATTGTGGAACAGAAAGTTAACACATTAATGTATGCCCAGGAAGGCAAACAGTATTGGGCTCTTGCGGGTAGCGATCCGATATTTATTTCTAAAGTGCCAGAAGGAACAAAATACTATCCTGATAGAATCATTTTAAACAAAAACCCTGACGACAAATACTACAGCCCTGCTTACGTCATTTCTCAGGAATCAGGTAGTACTACAAATTTTGAAACCGGCAAATTAATATCTTTTAATACCCTTGTTAAGCCAAATGTAACAAACGAATTCTTAGGGTTATATGGCTGGAAATGGCCTGAAAATAAAGACAATAGTAAATTCGATCTTGCTAAGAGCACTTTATATCTTATCCAGGTTACTAATTCTTTAGACGAAAAACTGGGAACCGGTTTCTCTGAAAATCATAAAATGATCAAAAAGTTTTTTAGTAATGCAGCCCAAACCTGTAATATTAATTTCAAATCTATTGAAATAATGGGTTATAATTTTAATAAAACAAGTGTTTCCAAAGCAATTGCAGACTTTACACCCAGTCCAAATGACATAGTAATTTTTTACTATTCCGGGCATGGATACCGGTATGACGATCAAACTTCTCAGTGGCCAAGAATGCTAATGGTAAATAATTACCAGTCTATTGAAGAAGTACATGCCAACTCATTGAGCCTTGATGATGATGTGTATAAACCTCTTTCTGCAAAAGGGGCACATTTGCTTTTGGTTTTTGGCGAGTGTTGTAATAAATCAATTGGGCCAACACCTACTGTACCCAATCGTATTGAAATGCTTGGTGGTGATTTTATTCTTGACCCAAATGCGATGAAAGCTTTATTTAAACAAAGCGGTCAACTGCTTCTTGCAACTTCAAAGCCAAATGAATATACCTGGTACTACCCTGAATCAGGTGGTATCTTCGGACAAAACTTTGTAACAGAAATTTCGCGCGAAGCAAATTTTACAAATACCAGCAATAAGGGAGTAACATGGAAGGATATAATAGATAATTCAATTAAAGAAACAGTTGCCACTACCGGTCCGGGTTATACACCAGCCTCTCAAGATCCTATAAGAGATTTTAATATAAAATAGACAGACAGTTTTATTAAAGTATTTAAATTAAAGCCCATTCATCAAAGGTCAATAACCTTTGATGAATGGGTTTTATCTTTTTATTATTTTTTATTCATCAAGAAGTAGCACTTAATTCGAATAATTTTATACTTTTGATTGCCTAAATGCTAAAATATGAAAACTTTTGTAACTATTTCTGTAGCGATATTTCTGTTATTTCCGTTTTGTTCTAAAGCAGGGAATAACATTTCAACTGTAACTGCTTCAAAGCTTTTGAACCAAAAAAATTGGTCCTTTGAACAAAATCTAGGTCAGCTGAAAGATGCTGATGGAAATCCAAATTGGGATATAAAATTCTATGGAAAAAGTGCTGGGGTTCAGGTATTTTGCATGTCAAATAAGTTAAGTTTTGTTTTTTCACAAACTAACAACGTAAGTAAAGCTCAAAACAAAATATTGGCTTTTTCAAAATTCCAAATTGGAACAACCACAACTAAAACTTCTTGTGTTGACATGGAATTTTCCGGCGCCAATTATAACCCTCATATTTCTGCAGAAGATAAACAGGATTTTAGCCACAATTATTTCACAGGCAATGATAATGTTGAAGGAGTGGGTTCTTTTAATAAGTTGGTATATGATAATTTATATCCCAATATCGATATGGTGCTTATTACAAAAGAACTAGGCATAGAGTATCAGTTTATTGTTCACCCCGGAGGCAATGTAAATGATATTAAAATTATCAGGCAGGGAATGAATAAAATGCAGATGCTTGAAAATGGAGGAATTCAATATACTACTCCTTTAGGCACCCTAAACGAAACAGCTCCAATTAGCTACACATCAGAAAAAGGTGTTAAGAGTAGTTTTATTAAAAACGCAAACAACGTTACTTCATTTAGCACCGAAAAATATGATCAACAAAAAGACCTGGTTATAGATCCTGATTTAACATGGGCGACTTATCTCGGGGGGGCAAATGAAGATATTATCTATGGCGTAATAACTGACCCTTCAGGAAATGTGTATGTTGACGGAGTAACATTAAGTCCTTCAGGAATTGCCACTAAGGGCGCTTATCAAACAGCGCTTGGCGGCACTAATGGTAAACAAGATGTATTTGTAGCAAAGTATAATAGCACCGGGGCACTGCAATGGGCCACTTATTATGGTGGAGAAAATACTGAATTTTGTTCTGGTATTGCTATTGACAAAGGTGGCAACCTGTTTGTAACCGGCTATACCCAAAGTATATCAGGTATTGCCACAACAGGTGCCTACCAAACAAAACTTGGCGGAACCAAAGGCGCCTACGATGCTTTCTTAGCTAAATTTTCTAATGCCGGTAAACTTATTTGGGGCACTTATTTTGGCGGGGAATTGGATGACGTAAGTAATGGGGTAACTGTTGATGGATCAAACAATGTGATAATCGGGGGATATACAGATGGCAGTACCACAGGTATAGCTAGTTCCGGAGCTTTTCAAAAATCATCAGGTGGCAGTTATGATGTTATAATGGCTAAATTTACTGATAACGGAGCTTTAATTTGGTCAACCTATTTTGGAGGCAAAAAAGTTGAAGAAGCGCTGGGGTTTACTACTGACCCTGCAAAAAATATCTACGTCACCGGTTTCACCAGAAGTAAAAATGCTATTATAACCAGTGGCGCCTATAGTACTCTGGTTGATACACTTCAGGGCACTACTTTTCTTGCAAAATTTGATAGCAATGGCGTTCAAAAATGGGGTACATACTATGGAGATACAACAGGAGGTGCAGGCCTGAGCGTTGCAACTAATGGCTCAAAAGATGTATTTATAACAGGAGCTACCGCAAGTATTACAGGTGTCGCAACAAATGGCGCTCATCAAACTTTCAATTTAGGTTACCAAAATGCTTTTCTTGCAGATTTTACCGCTACGGGTAAAATAAAATGGGGTACTTATTATGGAGGTGATGTTTCGGAAACAGGCACTTCTGTAGCAGTCGATACTTCAACCGGATCTGTATATATTACCGGCGGTTCCCAAAGCACATTTGGAATTGCCACCAGTGGCGCCTATAAAACTGCTCTTGACACTGTAACGGGAGCTGACGCTTTTATGGCTTGTTTCAATGACAGCGGGGTCTTGAAGTATGGAACGTATTTTGGTGGTGAAGGCTTTGATGAAGGGCTATGTATAACCCTGGATCGATCAGGTGCAATTTATGTTGTTGGGGGCGATTCCAGTACTACAGGGATAGCAACCAGCGGGGCGCAACAAAAAACCTATGGAGGAGGTGATGTAGATGGTTTTATTGCTAAATTTCAACTTAGCCTTTGCGATTTAACCACTTCCGCATCAGGCAAAAAATTAGTTTGTATTAATGATAAGACTTTTTATAAGGCCGTTGATCATGGCAATGCATTCCTGTGGACTGTAACTGGTGGAAAAATAATATCAGGTGCAGGCACAGATAGTATAGTAGTACAGTGGACATCGGCAGGTGCAGATACCGTAAAAGTAAAAGAAGTTGCTATTTCAGGTTGCAGGGATTCAGTGACAATCTCCGTAACGGTATATAATCTACCAACTCCAACAATAACTGCCGACAATAGCAGTGGTTGTCCGCCTTTCATTGTAAAGTATAGCGTTAAAAATGATTCAGGAAGCACTTATCACTGGACAATTTCCGGTGGAAAATTCGATCCAAAAAACACCTCCGATACCATTACCGTTATATGGACTAATCCTGGTACAGGGAAAGTTTTGGTAAAAGAAACCAACCTTGGCGGGTGTTCAAGTTCTGACTCAACAACCACAAAAACACTTACACCTCCTAATGCAAAATGGACCGTAGTTAACAATGGCAAAGGAGTATATACTTTCAAAGCGGTTGATAGTGCCAGTGCATCATTCGCGCAATGGATTATAGAGGGAAATTCGATTACAGGCAACCATGCCAAATATACTTTCAAACATAGTGGCACTTATCCTATTGTTTTTAGCATTGATAATACTGCAGGCTGCGAATCTTCTTATGATTCTTCGCTTGTAATTAGTGATGCCGGTATTCAATCATTAATTTCAGCGGTAAACGCTTTTATTGTCTATCCTAATCCTTTTACGAATTCAGCAACAATGAACTATACCCTTTCAAAACCTGCGCATGTTATAATTTCAATATGTGACATGGTGGGCAGAACTGTATCTGTATTAGAAGATAGAACTGCTGATGCAGGGCAACGTGAAATATCTATAAGTGATAAAATAAACTATCTTGAGCCCGGAACCTATTTTATTAAATTACAGGTAGATGGGGATATTAGTATTGAGAAGGTGATACGGATGAAGGAGTAGGTGAGTGGTAAATAAAAGCTTTTCCTTAGCTATTAGTAAGTCATAGCATAAACTCCAATACCATTATAACTAGTTATTTGGTGATTGAAATACTTTTGGTAATCCGTATGTTTTTGCAAAAACTCAGGATTGCGTAGAATGATGTATTTAACTTTATGATTTACTGCATCATCTAATGATTTTGTTTCGTTTTCTCCGGGCCACATAGTCCAACCTTTTAGATTCAAAAAATAAAGACTTATATCAAAACTTCCGTCATAAACCACAATAACTTTGTCATCTTTTTTTATTCCCATTTCTTTCAAATAATTATCCATTCCGTAAAATCTTGTATAGTCCCAATTCTTATCATTATTCTCCACATAATATCTATAATAATAATTACCTCTTGAAAATCTTGCAGAATAAAGGACACATATAGCCAAAATGATTATTATAACTATTTTATAATTTCGATTTTTAAAATTTGTTGCTAAAATTTTCGAGGCGGTTATCAATTGAAATAGCGGTGCGACTAATAAAGTAATAACATAATAATCATGATCTTGAAATTGTTTATACATTAGAAGTAAAAATATCAGGTCCCCACAATATAATATAATTGTAATGTATAATAACTTTTTATCTACCTTCTTTATATTATATAAAATATATGCAGCCAATATAAAAAGCAATGCAAAAAATAACTTACTATAGTAGCCAAAAAGCCTCGTATAATAAATAAAAGCACTGATCTCTTTAAATTCAGAAAAGGATTTTACAGGATGAAAACCAAGCGTAAAAATGCCTTGATTATTTATATTGTTAAGCTTCTCAGCATATTGATACCACAATATTACAGGAATAATTATGATGATGCAAGTCGATATAAGAAATAAGGATTTTCTCCTTAAAGATAAATCATGGTCTTTATTAGCATTAATCCATTCCGCAAATGATACTATAAGTATAGTTATAACACTTATAAGTGATGTAATTTTAATAAGGGAAGCAAGCGCTCCAAATAATGCAAATAAAATTAAATTGAACCCTTTTCGGTTATTAGAATATCTGAAATAAAAAAGCCATGCAATTAGTACAAATCCAATACTCCCGGCGTCAGGTATAAAATTTGGGGCATAGTAATCCAGTGTAGGTGAAAGGAACCACAATAGGACCATGCATATTGCTAAAGCGGAATTACCAATAAGAGATTTAGAAAAGGCAAAAGCGGCAAAGACCCCGGCACTTACAACAAGAAACATTAAAAACCTGTACCAAAACTCATTAAAGCCAAAAATCCGGTAGCAAATTGCAGCCATATAATTCATAAAAGGAAATTCCATCCCGGTTAAACCATCATTTTCCTTGGTGAAATTTACTTTTGGTTTAAAGAAATCCATATCCCCTTGTGCATAATTTCTTGCCACGCATGCTCTGTCAGCCTGCGCCCAAATATGAATGGCTTGTGGCCTTTTAGGTAATGCATCGTAAATATGGATATATCCCATTATTGTCAAGAAACATATTGCAAAGAGTAAATAAGGGCCGTTTTTTTTCAATTTGTATAGGTTTTTGCAAATATAATTCGATAATTATTATAACTCCAGAAATTTATTCCCTCCGATTTTAATAAGTAAAATACAATTACTATTTTTTGGGGTAAACTACATAGAATAAACCTCTTCGATTTATGAAACTTTTATCCCAATTCCTGGCTTCTACGATATATATATAGGCTCCTTCAATAACCTTTTCATGTCGGAAAGTTCCATCCCAACCTGAATTAATATCTTCAGTTTCGAATAATTTTTCTCCCCAACGATTATAAATTCTCATTATATATTCCATAGGTTCGCATTCGGATGGTTTAAATATTGGATTTATGCTATCCCCATTCGGAGTAAATACATTTGGTACGAATAAATAGCAATTACAATCTTTTGTAAATACGTTTTTAGATGCACTATATGTGCCGCATTGGTTTTTGATATTAACATTGTAAAGACCGTCATTCTTAACAACATAATAAGGCTTATTTGAACCATCTTGCCATTGGTAAGTACTCATTGGATAATAAGCATTAAGCATAAATGAATCCCCGAGACAAAGAGTAGTATCCATTCCAAAATCAATGCGATTCTCTTTGAAGATAGCGATATTTATCGAATCCATAAAAATTCCTCATGGTGTCGTAATTATTACTTTATAAAGCCCGGGTCTAGATACAACGTAAAATGAATCTGTTGAACCATCCTGCCATTTATAGATGCCATTTTGAGCATATGCTTTTAAAACTGTGGTACTGTCGCAAATGAGCGAATCATGACCAAAAAAATTATATTGTGGAATTGATGGAGAAGTAATATTTAATGTCCTGGAAAAATTCACTTTAACTCCACCAACAAATTCTGTAACCCTTACGGTGTATATTCCAGGTTTAGTATATTGATGGTTTGATGATAACCCCGTTGCGGAATCACTTTTATTATGTGAAAGAATATCAAAATTCCACCATGCAGAATCAATATACCCAGAATCAGGTATATAAAAATGAGTTATTCCGTTTAAGCATGTGTCATCATAGTAAAATGGTTCAGGTATTACATAAGATTTAATTAAATTTGGTAAGCCAAGTCTGCATATTCCTGTATTGAGTGATAATCCATTTATTGTATACTGACAATCGATTCCTTGCAAATTAGGGCGCTTTATTATATCGAGCATAGAAATTCCAAGCCGGGTTACATATATCTGGCTATCAGGGCCAAGTTGCAATTCTGCATTAGTTCCCTGCTTTGGATCTGTATAATGTTGTAATGTTATTCCAGAATAAATAATATCATTAGTACTACCGGCAAACAAATCATATTGCTTAATCGTGGATTCAAAACCATATTCGGATGAAGCATACAAGAATCTTCCATTGGGTGAAAATTCTAAACCATAGGCGTTTGCATAATTTGTAAAGCTAAAACCATTAGAAATAACACCTGTTGTATCATTAAAATCAAAAACTTCAAAAAGACCCCCGGTATTATTTCCCAAAGCAATTTTATTCCCATTAGGAGATGCTTTTAAATATCCGGCGGCTGGACCCCAGTCACTGCCATTAGGCTCCATAATAGTACCGGCCTCACTAATTACTGATTTGATATTTACACCATTATTATCAATATAAAATGTAAAAAAAGAATCAGAATTCCATTTGTGTGCAATAAGCCAATATGCTCGCTTTGTTCCATGTTTTATTGCTGTCACCTTTTCACATGCAGGCGTTAGCAAAAGGTTATTTTTGGAAATAATGTCTCCAAGACCGCCATTAGCCTCCATATCAACAATTGAATACCTTAATCCGTATATTAAGTGATGTTCCTGGCAATCTGTTGTAAAAATGTAATAATACCTGGGGTTATCTGGAAAAGGAACAATAACCCCGGATTGAGTTGACGATGCATTACCATCCAAGCCAATCCCATTTGGCATAACGTTATGTTTTCTATTCCATACCGTAATGCCATCGGTATAAAATTGAAGTTTCCCGGAATGTGAACTTATTGAAGCGCATCCTTCATCAGTATAAATTGCCCCATCAGTCAGTACTGTTGGAGGTGAAGTGTTGAAATTTAAACCAGCGTGATAGCCAAAATACCAATAATTAGACTCTTTTTGAGCTTTCAATTGAAATGATATAATCATCGAAAGGATTATGAAATAAAAAGGCCCTATTTTCAATTGAGTTTTGATTTAAGCTTCTCAAATATAGGGAATAAATTATAATTGATCCCCTATTATGACATTTAAAGCGTTAAAAGTATCTTCAGGAAATTTGACAGTTTCATTTCATTCGAACAGATTCCAACAGTCAATCGTATTTCTATCGATCCATTTAACTAATTCCTTGCCTATTCAAGAATTTATGCTTTATATTGGTGCGAATTTGAATCCCTTTTATAATTTTGACCTATGAGTTCGACAAATCCTAAGCTTGTTACCGTTATCGTTCCTTGCTATAATGAGGAGGAGATGATCGCATTAACGCATAAAACTTTATCAGAAGTGCTTTCTCCGCTGCCTTATAAATGGGAATTTATATTTGTGGATGATGGCAGTAAAGATAAAACTGTACCAGAACTTGAAAAAATTCAGGCAACTGACCCTTGCACTAAAATAGTGATTTTCAGCCGGAATTTTGGACACCAGTTTGCTGTTTCTGCCGGTATTGAAGCTTCTAATGGGGATGCTGTTGTACTTATTGATGCCGATCTCCAGGATCCACCGTCTGTGATCAAAGAAATGTTAATAAAATGGGAAGAAGGATATGATGTGGTGTATGGGGTAAGAAAGCACCGGGAAGGGGAAACGTTTTTCAAAAAGATTACCGCTAAAATGTTTTACAGGATCATAAATAAATTGTCAGATATCCCAATACCAATGGATACGGGAGATTTCAGGCTGATGGATCGGAAAGTAGTGAATTCTTTGATACAAATGCCTGAAAGAGATCGATTTATTAGAGGAATGGTAAGTTGGGTTGGGTATAATCAAACACCGGTATATTATGACCGCGAAAAGCGAACTGCAGGAGTAAGCAAATACCCACTTTTCAAAATGTTGAAATTTGCTGTTGATGGTATATTATCATTTTCAAGAGAGCCATTAAAACTAGCCATATACTTTGGCTTTTTTACTTCAATACTTTCCATACTCGGCATCTTGTACGGACTTTATGTACGGATATTTACCAATAACTGGGTGACAGGCTGGACATTCCTGTTTATAGCGATATTATTCTTTGGCGGCATCCAACTTATCTGCATCGGCATTATTGGTGAATACGTAGGCAGGATATATGGCGAAAGCAAACGGAGACCACTTTATATTGTAAAACAAACTAAGGGGTTTTAAATTATAGTTCGTAACTGATATTAATTTGATGTTGAAGTGAATGTATAAGATAATCCCATATTAAAAAACAAATCTAAGTTATCTTTTTGGGCAAGATATGGTGTGATGCTTAGTCCATACTGAAACATAAACCTAAAATCTCTTCTACCACACCTGAAAGTAATAGAGGGTTCAATAATTGGCAAATTCGAATTATAGGTTATTGTCCTTGTTTTGATTTTGATGGTTGTATCGCCTCCCGAATTTATATTATCAATATAATGATCATATAATAAATATCCAAATCGGCACGATAGACCAATCTGGACTCCTTTACTAATATTAAAACCAATATCACCCTGGATAAATGGCTTAGTGATATTAGTAGTTATATTATCAGTAGAAGTAAAAGTGCCATTCATAAATGCACGATAATATCGTTCAACGCCTCCTAATAATTCAAACGGTATCGATGTATCAATTTTAGAAAAATAACCCATTCCAAATTCACCTCCAATTCTTGGACCCTGCAAAAAGTCTCTACCTCCTATATGTGGATCACTTGGAGACAAATTTTGACCAAAAGATAAATTGCCCATTACCTCAAGATGATTGGTAATGGCATAAGCAGCTTGAACACCAATATTTTGTGTCCCAGTTCCAACCTCTATTCTCGCATCATGCTGTTTAGTAAGAAGTGGAACATTTTGTGATGACGAAAGAGACAATGAGGAATTATATGCACAGGAGCTAAGTAAAAGGCACAACAGTAATGCAAACCCAATATGATACGGAAGTTTTAACCTTTTCATTATCTATGTTATAGATTATTCACTAACAAATATAATTAAAATATTGAAAACAAATTATTTAAGATCAATGGGTGAATTCAAAAATGAACTGATGTAAATTATGAGGTGACGCAAGTCCACCACAACCAACGCCCCTCACCTTCCTGACAGACTGACCACTGTCCACTGTCCACTGTCCACTGTCCACTGACGACTTTTTCCCCTATCTTTGCAATAATGGTCGCAAACGTATTTATCATAATAGCTGTAAGCCTTTTTTTCTGCGCTTTCTTTTCCGGACTTGAGATTGCTTATCTCACTGCCAACCAGATGCGCATAGAACTTAAAAGCAAAAAAGGCATTTTGACAAGCAGGATCCTGTCCTTTTTTATCAAGCATCCCTCACATTTTTTTACCACTACCCTGGTTGGTAACAATATAGCCGTTGTAATGTACTCTATATATGCGGCAGGCCTTATTTCCTGGCTTATTGGCACTTATACACACATCGGGCTTGAGCATAAGAATCTTATCCTGCTTATACAAACCGTAATAAGCAGTTTTTTTATGCTTATCATCGGTGAGTTTTTGCCGAAAGCATTCTTTAGAAGCAGGCCAAACTTTTTGCTTAATCTACTTTCAATTCCATTTATCTTATTCTACTACCTGCTCTATCCGTTGGTAATGCTAATTGTATTCCTGGCCCAATTGATTTTGAAGACATTTTTCAATACACATATATCACCACAGGCGCCTGAATTTACGCGATATGACTTATTTCACTATGTAAGCGAAAGTAATACAGTAGATGAAGAGACTTCAGTAGATGTTGATAAAGAGATATTTAGAAATGCGATAGAATTCCCCTTTTTGAAGGTGCGTGATTGCATGATTCCCCGAACAGATATTGTAGCCGTCGATATAAAATCGAATATTGAACATGTAAAAGAGCTATTCATAGATTCCGGTCATTCTAAATTATTGGTGTACCGTGAGAATATTGACAATGTAACGGGCTATATTCACCTTGTTGGTTTATATGGCAATCCTGCTAAAATAGAGGATGTTGTGATGCAAATTCTCATAGCTACAGAAGCGATGCTGATCACCGATCTGATGAAGGAATTCATCGAAAAAAGACGTAGCATAGCAGTTGTCGTGGATGAGTTTGGAGGCACTTCAGGCCTTATAACCATGGAAGATATTATTGAAGAGATCATTGGTGAAATTGAAGATGAACACGATGTGGACGAACACGTTGAAAAGCAGATCAATGAAAAT
>Ga0207119_1036_pt1 | contig 21688 bp, 17 predicted proteins | sample Alteio_BWMinHeat_43_FD_153505 | JGI IMG/M metagenome (GOLD analysis project Ga0207119, IMG submission 153505) | Enriched cells from forest soil in Barre Woods Harvard Forest LTER site, Petersham, Massachusetts, United States -... | ecosystem: Environmental > Terrestrial > Soil > Temperate forest >... | reverse complement strand
GTAGCCGACCGCGGCGCCGGACCGGGAGCCGGTAGGGGTGGGAATGGCGGCTGGGTAAGATGGCGTGAGGAGGATTTCGATGTTGATGGCAACCATTTCGCCGTCGCGATTGTGCTCTTTTGCGGCTTGCTGGGCGCTGTAGTTCACGCGCTGGCTGGATTGCTGCACGAGCAGGGCGAAGGGCGTGAGAAACGTGACGGACGAGATGTAAGGGCCGGTGTCGGGCTGGTCGAGAAAGAGGGTGTAGCGCTTTAAGAGGTTGGCCATGGAATCGTCATGGCGCTGGCCGAGGAAGTAGGCTTCGCGGATGGCTTCGTCGGAGAGGGGCGTGTCGAAGGCGAAGGAGGATGGCGCAATTAGGAGAGCGGCCGTAAGAGTGGCAACGATTGCGCGGTTGGGAGTGCGAAGCATGCTGGGCCTCTGGCTATAGTATAAGACGGCTAAAACGGGTGAGAGGTTGCGAGTGCGGTTAAGCGCGTAAGGCGACGCTGGATGTTCGCAATGTCTAACAGAGTTTGGATCCGTAGAAGATGCTGCGTGCTAGAATAGAGGCGTGTCGCATATTGTGTACAAAGTTGAAACGGAACGCGAGGCTGACGGACGCTGGATAGCCGAGATTGTGGACGTGCCGGGAGTTATGGCATATGGGGCCAGCGAAAAAGAAGCTGTTGCGTCCGCTCAAGCACTTGCGCTACGCATCCTCGCCGATCGCATCGAACAGCAGAAAGAACCTACCGAAACCGTAACTGTTTCCATTGAAGCTGCCTGAACGTGGGGCAGTGGCCGAGCACGAAGGCAGCGAAGGTCTTCCGCGCACTTCTCCGAATTGGTTACGCTATTAAATCACGAAGAGGCTCGCACGTCATTTTGACGCACCCGGAGCGGGGCGATTACGTGTGGGCATTTCACGATGGGTAGAAATCGGGCCGAAGATGCCGACGCGAATTGCAAAGCATACCGGGCTGCGTCCCGAAGATCTGTAACTCCAACTTCCGCCTTAGTCACGCCCTCACAGACAGTTCCTTCGAAACAAAATGAACTCAGATGCGGCGCTGGATGTTGGGGAAGTCGAGCCAGACTTTGATGCCGCAGAAGTGGGAGCCTTCGGTGCAGATGGGAGTGGTGATGCCGGCGCGGATGTGGCAGGGCGGGCCGATGAATTTAGTGAGTTCGGGATGGACTTCGCGGAGCTGGGCGAGCTCGTCCATGGAGGCTTGGTAGATTTCTTCCTGGGCATTGAAGCAAGTGCGCATGGTCCATTTGTGGAGGAGATAGAGGAGGGAGCCGGATTCGTAGAGGCGGATGGATTTGGCGTTGGGCAAAAGATAGAGCGCGATTTCCGGGGGGACGCCGCGATCGAGGAGTTGGTTTTTTGCGGACCAGGCGTCGTGCATGGCGCGGTCGTAGACTTCCTTGGCGCGGGGATTCGCAGCGAGGAGCGCGGGGGTGATGTAGTCGGGGTCGCGGGTGTCGGCGAGGGTGAGAAGCGGGCGCGAGCCGGGAACCATGCGATGGCGCTGGTCCTGGCTGTCGGCGGTGTGGCTGATTTTTTTGGCGAAGGTGTAATTGGCGTGCTGGAGGGCGCGCATCATGGGGGCGTGAACGCCTACGTTTAGAGTTTCGAGACGATAGAGATTGCGCGCGGGGTTGAGAAGGCGGTCGATGACTTCGGAGTCGGGGCATTGGGATTCGGGGAGGCCGGCGACGGCGCGGTAGGAATCGGCCATGACGCGGGGGGCGTTGGGGGAATAATCAACGAGGATGGAAGTTTTGCCGTGGAGCCTGGCGTCGAATTCGCGGGCGAAGGGTTCGCCGGCGTTGGCGTTTAGCGCGACATTTTTCCATTCGGGTAATTCTTCGAGAGGCTCGGTGCCGAAGCGTTCGAAAAATTGAGCGTCGATTGATTTTACTTGCGCAACCATTTCGCCGATGACGGCGCGGGCTTCGCTGGGCGTGTCGGAAGCGGCGCTCATGCGCCAGAGGCGGTGGAGGACGATGCCGGAGAGGGTGTGCACCATGGTGGTGAAGGCGGCGACGGGCAAAACGTAGCGAGCGATTTCGATAGCGCGTTTCTCGGCGGAGCGTTCGATTTTCTGGAGGCGCTTGGGGTGGGACATCGGGCCGATGTGCCAGATGTCGTTGAGGATGGCGCGAGCGTCGGCGATCAGGAGAGCGGAGAGCTCGCGGTAGTAATTCCAGGCGCGTGCGACGGCGGCTTCGTAGATTTCTTTGCATTTTTCATCAAAGAAAAGAGAAACGGGCGGGACATAGGCTTGCGCGCGGTCGAGGCGGACGTAACGCTGGCTCTGCTGCTCGGAATTGTAAAAGGGGTGCGCGTGGAGGAAGGACCAGACGAATTGGCGGCTGATGTTTTCGAGGCCGAATTCGAAGTGAGCGTGCTGGTAGACGGTGTGATGGCCGCTGTAGAAGGTGGCGGCGCCGATGTTGAGACGCTGCTTGTCGGTGATTTCTTCGGGGTTGATGAGGCGCGGGGCGTAGCAGGTGCGGGCGGCGGCGATGGCGGAGTCAAAAGGATGCGCGAAGGAGTTGCGCAGGGTGACGCGCGGCGGGGCGGATTCGATTTGTTCGGCGGGGTGGGCGTTGTCGAACATGCGGGATTGGGTGGCCACGAGAAGAATCTAACACAGAGGGCACGGAGGGCACAGAGAGCACGAAGGAATAAGAAAGAGGACAGGCAGGAATGCCTGTCCTACCAAGGCGGAGTGGGAGGCGCGGACAGATCGCGCTTTGCCGGGCTCAGAGATTGCTTGGAGTCGAAGGAGGAAAAGCGGGAGCTGGGCTCCCGCACTCCGCGGTTACTTTTTGGCGGCGGCGGTTTTGCCGGCTTCGACTTTGGCGGCGGCGTCGGCGTATTTCTTGGTGAAGCGTTCGACGCGGCCGGCGGTGTCAATGAGCTTCTGTTTGCCGGTGAAGAAGGGGTGGCAGTTCGAGCAGATTTCGACGTTCAGCTTGTCGCCCTTGATGGTCGAGCGAGTCGTGAAATTATGGCCGCAGGCGCAGTGCACCGTTACGGGGTGATAGTCGGGGTGAATACCGGGTTTCATGATGCTCCATTCTGTCGCGTCCGGTCTGCACGGCTCTCCGACATGGTCGGAGGACTACAGCCGCGTCGCTAGGTCGCGAGGCAATTCTTAATCATACGCGAAGTGTCAAGTTCTGCCAAACGGGGCCGAATGCCGGGGTCTGGGGAGGAAATGTAAAATGTGGCGCCGCGATTATGAAAATGGACGAAACGGCAGCAAATCAAATTTGTTAGAAGCGCCAGCGAGTGACGGATTCGGTGAAGTTTTCGGCGTGCTCGTCCTGAGCGAAGGCCACTTGGGGCTGGACGCGGAAGATGCAGCCATCGGAAGCCAGGAGGAGAGGTTCGACGTCGCCACCATATTTCTTGTTGTAGACCTGCGCGACTTGTTTCCAAACGGCGCGGTCTTTGATTTCTTCGGCAAGGCCTTCGAGGATTACGGCTTCGTCGGCTTTTTCGGTACCGATGACGAGATGAGCGTCAGCGGCAATGTTCTTCGCTTTACGCGTGCGGGGGCCGGTGCTAAACCAGAAGGCATCCTGCCACCAGATTCCCCAGACCAACATGAGATGCGGACGGCCATCGGGCCGGGATGTGGCGATCCAGTAGTTGTGGGATTGCTCGAGGCGCTCGAGAGCCCACGACCAGGGTTTGAGGCCGGTGGTGGCGTCGGGAGGATTTTGCAGGGCGTCGAGCCAGAGGGGGCGGCTTGGTTTGGGAACGAGCATATCGGGTCCTCACAGGACGAAAGACGGGTGGGAATTGTAGCAGTGCGACGGAATGAAAAGGAGGAGATGTGAAATGAAAAGTGGAACGGCTTGCGCGGGTGATCAGGAAACGAACGCGCAACCGATGCGATAACTTCCTTGCGTCGTTTGTTGCTTCCAGACGGGCTTCAAGTTCACGCGGACAGGCGGAAGAATGGGGACGTGCAAGACGGCGAGCAAATTGTCTGGAAGATCTTCCAGCGAATCCAGTTCGATGGCGACGCCGCCAAACCCAAGATCCAGAACGCGGGCGCGCCTGGCGCCTTGTTCGCCGAGGATGGCATAAGCATTCGTGCCGGTCATGGAAACGCGCTCGGCTTTGCGCTGAATCGCGAAGGAGCGCGGCGGAGCAGTGGCTAGCTGATCCACGGAGATGGCCGCGGAAGTTGCGGAGGCTGCAGCGGCAAGGTCCGATTCGGCTTTTTCAGGAGGACGCTTGCTTTCGATGGAGATGGGTTGAGGCGGTGAAGCCTGCTGTTCGGAATCATGCGCAAGTGATGGGGAAGTTTCAGAGGTAGAGGAAGCTTCGGTTCTGGAGCCGCCGTTGCCTGTCTTGGAATGATTCGCGTGCTTAAGGCGATAGAGACGTTCGTCCGCGAGATGAATCAATTGATCGGCGAGTTCCGCGTCTTGCGGGAAAATGGCGATGCCGTGATCGATGGTTACGCTGACGGCGAGTTGCAATGGCTCGATAATCTCTGCAAATACGGAGGTTATGCGGCGGGTGAGCGCCAGGGCCTGGGCTGCATCCGTTTGCGGGAGAAGTAAGGCGAATTCATCGCCGCCGATGCGGAAGGCGGAATCCGAAGTGCGCAAGGCTTTGGTTAGAGTGGTGGCCATGGCGCGCAAGACTTCATCGCCGCGCGGGTGACCGTGCTTGTCGTTGACTTCCTTGAAGCGGTGCAAATCCAGAACCACGAGGCCAAGAGGCTGGCCGTAGCGGCGCGCGCGGTTCAATTCTTTTTCGAAGGATTCATCGAAGAGCCTGCGATTGTAGAGACCGGTGAGCGGATCGGTGACGGCGTTGAGTTGCAGTTTTTTCAGATCATCGTATTCGATGATGATCGGGGCACGAAGAAGTCCAGAGGACATGAAAACATCCAAGAGGGCGGTTTTCAGGGAGACGAGACGACCAGATTGATCGCTCAAGTCGCGGTGGCGAACGAGCATTTCGTCCCAAATTTGCACACATTGAGCGTCGTGCAGATCAAGGTGAGTGATCGCACGAAAGAAGCGCTTCAGAAATTGTCCGCGCGCAGGCAGATCAAGGGTGTCGAGCGTGTCTACAAGCAGCTCGAGATAGGAATCCTCAATCGGCAAGCGCGGGGGCACAGGGGCGCCGGGGCTGGGCATATCCGGTATAGACCTGACCTCTGCCTATCCCCGCGGGGTTTGGGGAAAGCAAGTTAAGCTTTCGCTATAGAAGTGGAGCATGCAAGAGTCCAATCGTACTGGACCCCGACCGATCCACCGGGCAATCCTACCTCCTTAAATTTCCGCGGTATGCTATTACAAATACAGGGCATAGGGTACTGAAAAGTACGTTTGTCAGGAGCTGCAGCCGAAGGACGTAACATAATTACCCAAGAGTTTCAAGCGCGAAGGACGTAAATGGCTGAGGATTTACTCAAGAGAGCGAAGGAATTCCAATCCGAACAGGCGCATCTCTCCCATCTGTTCTTGCCGCAAGACCCTGGCGGCAATCGGCGGGGTTTCACTGGGAACCAGGCTCGAAGAGGCCGGGGAGGGGGCAGGGATGGTCAGGTGCACGAGCTGATCGGGCCGAAGAATGTGAGCAGAGGTGATGCAGGCGCCATTAGCGCTGATATTAAGGGTCTTGGTCAGTTCGATGAATTCTGCTCCGGAGGCGTCGGTCCCGCGTACGAAGACAGGCACCTGCAGACGGAGGCGTGGCGGCCGTCGTGTTGACGCGGGTCCCGCGTGCTGCCCTATCTTCAGAATCTTTGTCTCCACCGTGTCACCTGGTACCAAGGAACTAGTACAGCAGCTAGCATCTTGGATGCCAGACGACTTGGAGCGGCTACCTTTCAAGTGCATTCTTATGAGCTAGATGGAACCTCTGCTACGAGGAAAGAAATTGCCAGAGGGAGCTGACAGACACCGATGCCCACTTGCCTTCCGCAAATGTGCAAATGGAACGCTTTTACCATTGACACTTCTGGAAGCCTTTGCAAGGATGAAAGCCCCAAAGAGAAAATCTTTACCACTTTCCCCGAGAGGCGGGATGGGCTATGGCTGGACGGATCATTGTGCCTCCGATGTCGGAAGAGCGGGACCGAGTGGCTCTTCCCCTAGCGTATGTCAACTACCTGCTCGATGCGGTAGACAAGCCATTGATCGTGGCGGAGCGCAACGGAAACCTGCTGCTGGTGAGTTCACGCGCGAGAACGTTTCTGGAATCCGAGGGGCACGCCGATTGTAAGGGGTTGAATCTGTTCCGAGATGTTTTGCGTGTGGATCCGAAGCAGGTGATCAGTCAAATCGAGAGTGGAGAACACCTCGTCGAGTTGGACATCGAAACGGGCGGAAAGAAAGCAACTGCGCGAATCCAATGGATGCCCGAGCCGGATTGGCTGGTGGTGCAGTGTGTAAACCACGCGGAAGAATCCGCCAGACCGGATCCCGCAACGCAGCTTACGGTGCAAGAGCTGTTGCAAGAACGTGAGATCACCTACCGTAATCTTCTGGCGGCGTATCTGAAATTACAGGAAGTGAACCGACAGAAGACAGTGTTCCTGGCGTCCGCAGCGCACGAGTTGAAGACGCCACTGGCCGTGATAAAGGGCTACTACGATCTTCTCCTGGCTGGTTCGCTGGGGCGATTGACGGACAAACAACGGGACATTCTAGAGGAATCGAAAGACAGCTGTGAGCGGCTGGTGCGCCTGGTGTCCATGTTCCTGAATTATTCGGCGCTGGAGAGCGGCAAGCTGGTATTGCAGCTTCGCGAGAATGATCTGCGGGATTGCCTCGACGAGCTGTCCAAGCGCTGGTCGGAAGCGTTCCAACGCAAGGGCGTGAAACTGGAGACCAACTTTGACCCGTCCATCACAACGTTTCGATTCGACTATCAGAAGGTGCAGCAGGTGGCGGCGAATCTTCTGGACAATGCATTGAAGCATACGCCGGCCGGCGGCAGCATTACTCTGCGCGCGCTGCCTCATTTCTGGGAGCGGCGCGTGGCAGCCATGGCCCCAGCGGAAGAACGGCGCCGGTTCCGGTTGCCGCGCCCGAACAGCGTGGAAGTGAGCGTGACGGATTCCGGCGCGGGTATCGCAGCGGAACATCACCAGGAAATCTTTGAGGATTTTGTGCGCGTAGACCGAAATACGTCCGGGATGGGACTGGGGTTGGCGATCGCCAAGCGGCTCATCCAGGCACATCGGGGGAAAATCTGGGTGGAGAACGCCGCGCCGTCGGGGAGCAAATTTGCATTTTTATTGCCCATGGATCAGGGCTAAGACAAAGCGATTTTTCGGTTAGAGAGGGAAACGTCAATGGCCGTAAAAGAAAAAATCCTCGTCGTCGATGACGAGCCCAGCATTCGAAAGTACCTGCAGACATTGCTAGAGGTGGACGGGTTCGAGGTGGAAGCCGTCAGCAGCGGGAAGGATGCGCTTGAGCGGGTGAACAAAGAAGATCGCCCCGACTTCATCATTCTGGATGTATTGATGCCGGAGATGAACGGCATCGAAACGCTGAAGGAATTGATGAAGATCGACCGCACCCTCAACGTCATCATGCTGTCGTGCTCGAACGAAGTGGGCACGGTCGTCGAAGCCATTCGCATCGGGGCGCACGATTATCTGACCAAGCCCTTCGAGAAATCGGAGCTGGATGCGGCAATGCTGAAGTCGCGGCAGAAGAAAGAACTTGCCACGGAGAACCAGGCGCTGCGCGATTACTGCGATCAAGTGACGGAAGACCTGAGCTTCTTGGCGGCCAGCCCGCAGATGGTGCGAATCCGGCAGCAAATCCTGCAGATTGCGCCGGTGGACGTGCCCGTTTTCATCTGCGGCGAAAGCGGAGTCGGCAAGGAAGTGGTGTCGAGGATGATTCACCTGCGGTCGAAGAGGCGCAACCAGCCGTTCGTGAAAGTAAATTGCGCGGCACTCCCCGGAGAATTGCTGGAGTCGGAATTATTTGGTTTTGAGCAAGGCGCGTTTACAGGTGCGGTGCGCAGCAAGCCGGGCAAATTCGAATTGGCCAATAAGGGCACGATCTTCCTGGATGAAATTGCGGAGATGAGCACACACTTGCAGGCGAAACTGCTTCACGTGCTGCAGGATCATCAATATTCGCGGCTGGGCGGGCGGCACCTGGTGGAAACCGACGTGCGCGTGCTGGCGGCGACGAACATTGACGTACACGAAGCGATGAAGACGGGGAGGTTCCGCGAGGATCTTTACTACCGGCTGAATGTTTTGTCCATCGTCGTACCTCCATTGCGCGAGCGGACGGCCGAAATTCCACTGCTTTTCCGTCATTTCCTTACGAAGTACAGCGAGAAATTCGGGAAGACACCGCCGGGGCCGTCGAAACACCTGCTGGACGCAGCAGTGAATTATCCGTGGCCGGGCAACTTGCGCGAACTGGAAAATTTCGTGAAGCGATACGTGATCCTCGAGGACGATGAAGGCAGCTTGCGAGAATTGGTGGAGATGTCTTCGACACGGCAGCGGACGTCGCCACGCCAAGAACCCGCAGCACCGAAGGAGCAAGGCCTGAAGGCCTTGGTGCGCGGTTTGAAGGACGAAGCGGAAATGGAAGCCATCGCCGACGCGCTGGAAAAGATGCGGTGGTGCCGTAAGGATGCGGCAAAAATGCTGGGAATCAGCTATAAGGCGCTGCTCTACAAGATGCGGCAGTTCAACCTGGATACGCCCCGGACCCGGAAGGCTCCGGGGACGGGTGGAGCAACGGGTGCAGCTGTGGAGGAACAAGCTTCAGCGGTGGGAATCAAGAGCGTCTAGGGTTGCTGGTCTTGCATCCGAGGCAGAGTTTTCTGGCGAGCAGCGGAGTAGAGTTTGCGGCTGCGCTCGGACTTGACTTGTGCGACGAATTGACAGAAAACAATACCCGTCCCGAGTATGCTTGGGTTCGTTTGTGCTGCCACTGGTGGGTTCGCGGGGGCGTGCACGCCCGGGCACCAATTCAGCTTGTATCGGTTGTGATGTACTGGCATCAAACTAAACTGGCCGGCCGGGCAGACGGCAAGAGGTTGCGGATTTCAAGTAAGGTTAACTGTTAGAAGGGGACGCGGGCAAGTCTGGACAGCCGCGGAGTGTGCTGGAGGATGGCGGGAATGACGGAACGTCGCACGGCTCGACGCTACGATTTATCGTTGCCGATCATCATTCGGATTCCCACGGAGCGAGCATTGGATACGCAGCAGGGCAAGACGCGCGACATCTCCACACGCGGACTGTATTTTGTTATTGAGCAGAACTTGGAAGCCGGTTCGGAACTAGACCTCACGCTAACCTTGCCAGCCGAGATCACGCATGGGACCGAAGTTTTCGTGCGGGCTCTCGGAAGAGTTGTGAGGGTGGAACGCCACTCGGAAGACGGCGATGCTCGCATGGGTGTTGCGGCGGTGATCGAGCGTTACGATATCATCCGCGGGGAAGCTGCCCGGGCGTAGTTCGACGCTTTGCAAGGCACACAAGAGACAAAGCCGCACCAAGTGCACGACTGAGTTTTGCCTTCCAGTAAGTCCTGCGCACGTAAAGCCAAAGATTTCATCTTGCATTTTTGTGCATGATGGGCCTACCATCCGGCCAGGCTGTCCCGGGAGGGTCCAATGAAAGTGGCGGATCTAATTGGGTCCCGCAAGGAAGTATTTTCCATAACGGAAGAAACCAGCGTGCATCAGGCCGCGCAGTATCTGCGAGAGAAGCAGGTGCGCTCGGTCGGGGTCAAGGACTCAAACGGCAAACTTGTCGGCGTGGTTTCCCACAGCGACGTTTCCGACAAAGTTGCCGCAGAAAACAAATGCCCCGCTTGGATGAAGGCCTCGGACATCATGACGCGTGATCTGGTGACCGTGACGGCGGAAATGACTCTTGATGACTGCCTGCGATTGATGGAGCAGAACAGCATTTTTCACCTGATCGTGCTGGACGAGCAGCAAGCGTTCCGCGGGATGCTCTCGGTGAGCGACATCCTGCGAGTGGTGGCCTCCGACGAAAAAGCCAGGGCGGACTTGCTGGAATCCTTCATCTTTCCCACCCGGTAGGAAAACTGGTCTTACGGACTGATTTTGTCAGACTAACCCCTTTATTGAAGAGGAACGCCTCAAGTCCAAAATGAGAAAATCGTTTACTTCTCATGGGACAAGTTTTTACCAATTGGTTGGACTTGGAGCCGTACCTTAGCCTTGGCGGTACTGCTCCCCGGTCCTTCTCCAGTCGCCTAAGTTGTTCTAATCAAAACGCTTATTCTATTTTTCTGGCATTTGCCAAATGGTGGGCCGGTCGCGCTCAATGGCCTGTCCTGTGCAACATTGAGAACCCACAAGAACTTTCGTGCAAACATGAGCGGGGAAAAGACAAGGAACAACAAGGTTAGCGAAGCGGGCGAAGTCCTGCCGCCGGATGATGTTCTTTTTGGACGCTCAGCCGTAATGCAGGGTGTGCGGCAGCGGGCGATGAGAATCTGTGGCACAAACGTGCCCGTCTTGCTGAGCGGGAGCGGGGGGACAGGCAAGGAAGTCCTGGCGAGATGGATCCACAATCATTCACCCTGGAGCAACGGCGAGTTCGTAAAGGTGAATTGTGCGGCAATCCCCGGATCGCTCTTCGAAAGCGAATTATTCGGCTACGAAAAAGGAGCGTTTACAGGGGCCAATACATCCAAGCCGGGCAGAGTCGAACTTGCACACCACGGGACTTTATTCCTGGATGAGATTGCGGACCTTACCATGCCATTGCAAAGCAAGTTGCTGCAATTCCTGCAGGACGGACGGTACACGCGAATTGGAGGCGAGTCCGAGAGAGCCGTTGAAACGCGTTTGATCTGCGCTACAGGCAAGAATCTGGAAGAAGAAATCGAGGCAGGAGGATTTCGCGCGGACTTGTATTACCGCATCAACGTCGTGCGCTTGCGGTTGCCGCGTTTGCGGGAGCGTTGCGAAGACCTACCAATCCTGGCTGAGTATTTTCGAGCGCAGTTCCAGAAGAGATTCACGAAACAATCCGAAGTTTTGAGTACAGAGTTGCTGCGATATTTGCAGAATCTGGATTGGCCGGGGAATATTCGCGAGCTTTCGAATCGAATTGCCCGCCATGTGCTGATCGGTGTGGAAGCGAAGATGGAGCCAGAGCCTGTAGCCAGGCAGCGTGAACCGGTCGTGAGGAGTTCCGGCGGCGCGGGAGCCGTTCCTCTGAAGGAGATTGCCAGAGAAGCTGTTCGAGAGAGGGAGAAGAGCTTTATTCTGGAGGCTTTGCAGGCAAATCAGTGGAATCGAAGAAAGACCGCTCATGCGCTGAAAATCAGCTATCGAGCGCTCATCTATAAAATTCGCAATGCAGGCCTCCATGCCCGGGGAGCGGAGAATCTGTCTGCGAGGCGAGAAAGCACAACAGGCCCTTCCCCCTCCTCGTCGGACTAAAAAGCGCCTCGCAGCAATCAGTCCGTTTCGGAATCGTTTCCACGGTCGTCCTTCCGGGAATGCTTTGCTCCCTGCACCAAAACTGTTCTCCTTGCCAGTAGTCAATATGGAGCGCGTTTCCCTATCCTTCGCTTGACGTGGGCACGGCGCTGGATTCCAGCGGCAATGAGGGCGATTCGCCGTCTGTGCAATCGCACGCAAGTGGCCGCTGCGATTCCCGGGTCCTGGAATGGTACAATGATGCGCTTTGCGACCGTTCGGGCGGCGACGAGCCTCCCGAGCGACCAGGATGCGAACTCTAAGTTCCTAAGTGGAAGAGACTTGTCCCCCACCTGCGCTTAGAAGATTCAGGGATTTGCCCCCAGGGTTCAGTTGAGCGCGCCCGACTCGTCAATCACACGAGCAAACCGCTTGACGCGTGCATAAGCCGGGCGGGAGCGGAAGACAGACAACCAAAGAGTAACAACGACCCTATGGTCAGGGTAAATACCTGTACTTAATCTGGACCTAGCGACAGTACCGTCATGTGACGGAGAGCTTTAGTCTGAGAAATGTGGGGTCTCGGAGGATCGTAAAAATGCGTATGGGGGGCACGGAGATGTCGCGGACGAGAGAGATACTCCGCCAGAAAATCAAATCTACGGTTGGGTCAACGCGGAGATTGGTGTTGCTCCTCGCTCCACTCGTGTTTGCCGGCGGTTGTTCGGGCCTCGTGTCCCAGAATTCACAGCCAACGCCTCCGGGGACTTTTAGCTTATCCGGTACGATCACCCCTGCAGCAGGCGGGAGTGGGGCGACGGTGACGTTAAGCGGAGCCGCGAGCGCGACCGCAATGGCGAACAGCTCGGGAGCTTTCACTTTTTCGGGATTGCGGAACGGGACTTATACACTGACGCCGAGTCGCACGGGGTATACGTTTAACCCCACGAGCCAGAATGTGACGGTATCTGGAGCGACGGTGACAGGAGTGAGCTTTACGGCCACCCAGCAAGTCAACCCGACGTACAGCATCTCCGGGACGATCAGCCCCGCAGCAGGCGGGAATGGAGCGGTGGTGACGCTGAGCGGGGCCGCGAGTGCTTCGACCACGGCCAGCAGCTCCGGCAACTACATTTTCAACGGCTTGGCGAACGGAACCTATACGGTGACCCCAAGTCTCGCTGGATATACTTTCAACCCCATAAGCCAAAATGCGACGGTAAACGGGGCAAATGTGACCGGGGCAAACTTCTCCGCGACGGTTGTGGCGGTAGCGCCGACGATCACCACGCAACCGGCGAGTCAGACGGTAACGGCGGGACAGACAGCGACGTTCACGGTGTTGGCGGCAGGGACTGCACCGCTGAGTTACCAGTGGCAGAAGAACGGCGCGAGTCTTGGGGGGGCGACGGCCAGCAGCTACACGACGCCGGCGACCGCGACGACGGACAGCGGCTCGACGTTTATGGTGGTCGTAAGCAACACGGCGGGGACGATGACGAGCAATGCGGCCACGTTGACGGTGAACCCGGCCGCGGTGGCTCCCAGCATCACGAGTCTGAATCCGATGTCAGGGTTGGTGGGCACTTCCGTAACGATTAGCGGTACGAATTTTGGCGCCACGCAGGGCTCCAGCACTGTGAAATTCAACGGCATTTCGGCGGTGCCAACGAGTTGGAGCGCGTCGAGCATCGTTGCGCCGGTGCCGGTGAGTGCGACGACAGGCAACGTGGTCGTGACCGTGGGCGGTATGGCCAGCAATGGCGTGAGTTTCACAGTTACGGTTCCCGCGCCCAGCATCACGAGCCTGAACCCAACGTCTGGAGTTTTGGGGACGTCCGTGACGATCACTGGAGCGAACTTCGGGGCGAGCCAGGGCACCAGCACCGTGAGCTTTAACGGGATCGGGGCGGCGCCGACAAGCTGGAGCGCGACGAGCATCGTTGCGCCAGTGCCAGCAGGAGCGACGACGGGCAATGTTGTAGTGACGGTTGGCGGAGTGGCGAGCAACGGCGTGGGCTTTACGGTCACAGCTCCAGGGCCTAGCATCACGAGCCTGAATCCTAGCTCTGGGCTGGCGGGTGCATCGGTGACCGTTACCGGCGCTAACTTCGGCGCGACGCAGGGGACCAGCACGGTGAAGTTCAATGGGATCTCCGCGCCGCCGACGAGTTGGAGTGCGACGAGCATTGTTGCGGCGGTGCCAACGGGGGCGACCACGGGCAATGTGGTTGTGACGGTTGGCGGAGTGGCCAGCAATGGTGTGAGTTTCACAGTTACGGTTCCCGCGCCGAGCATCACGAGCGTGAATCCGGCCTCGGGATTGGTCGGCGCGAGCGTCACGATCACGGGCGCCAATTTTGGCGCGACGCAGGGAACGAGCACGGTGAAGTTCAATGGAACCGCGGCGACGCCGACGAGTTGGAGCGCGACGAGCATTGTTGCGGCGGTGCCAACGGGGGCGACGACCGGAAATGTAGTGGTGACGGTGGGCGGCGTGGCCAGCAATGGTGTGAGTTTCACAGTTACGGTTCCCGCGCCGAGCATCACGAGCCTGAACCCGACGTCCGGGCTGGTGGGCACTTCCGTAGCGATAAGCGGTGCGAACTTTGGGGCGACCCAAGGAACGAGCACGGTGAAGTTCAATGGAACCACCGCGACGCCGACGGGCTGGAGCGCGACGAGCATCGCAGCGCAGGTGCCGGCGGGAGCCACGAGTGGAAACGTGGTGGTGACCGTTGGCGGCGTGGCCAGCAACGGTGTGGGCTTCACCGTGCAAACCGACACGACGCCGCCGGTGGTGACCATCACCGCGCCGGCAAGCAATGCCACCGTCTCCGGGACGATTACGCTCACCGCAACAGCGACGGACCCAGACAGCCCGGTATCTTTTGTGCAGTTCCAGGTCGATGGAGCGAACACCGGTGCGCAGCTGACGGCCGCCCCGTATTCCCTTTCGCTAGACACCACCACGCTTTCCAACGGGGCGCACTCCTTGACGGCCGTGGCCCAGGATCCCAGCGGAAACGTGGGCACGAGTGTGTCCGTGCCGATCACCGTTTCGAATACGACCTCGGCCCTTCCAACGTTCATCTATAGCACGGCTGTGCCAGTCGCCGTTCCCAGCGGAAGTCCCTGGGGGCCACCGGCGGGCTTTGCTCCCTGCCTGGTTTCTACTCCCTGTTATCGAGTTCCTCTTCCCGAGCTGACGACCGCCGGGGCTACTCTGGTTCTGTCGTTTGGCTATGACAGCAGTGGGGCCAACCAGGCATTCAGCGTCACAGACGACAAATCCAACACCTGGACCCTGGATGCGACCTCTGCGGTGAGCAATAACAAGACGCTAAAGATGTACCACGCGTCGAACGTAGCCGCGGGAGCGTCCTACATCCAAATCCAACTCACTGCCGGTTCGAATAACGGCTATTGGCAGGCAAACGTAGCGGAGTTCTATAACGTCGGAGCGATCGACGGCACATCCTGTAACGCGGGCAGCTCGACAACCATCAGTGCAGGCAGTATCACTCCGACGGCAAGCGGCGATCTCCTTTTTCAAGCGAAGTACTCGACCAGTATTTCGTCCAACAACCTGCCCCCTTCGCAAACGGCGCCCTTCACCTCCGGCTCACAAGCGAGCATCACATGGGCATTGGCCTCCCAGCTGTTGGGAGACGGAGCGGCGGATCAATACGGTGTCTACAATTCCACAGCCGCATTGAATCCCACTTTTACGCAAGCGGCATCGGACAACTACATTAGTTGTGCGGTAGCTCTTAAGGTGGCGGCCTCCGGCAGCGCGGCGACAGCCATTCCACGAGTGATTCACCAGGAACACGATGCCATGCCACATAACGCGCCGAATCCCTGGCATGTCGGGCTAGTCGCCGACGCACCCAATGTGGCCGTGTATCTTTCCTACGTGGGAAATGATTCGATCACCAACGTCACCTCCAGTCCTGCGCCGAATATCGGATGGACCGCCAGTGGAGCGGATTTCCAAGGTCAGAATGGGCACAACCATGTTAATTACTACTGCGCGAAATGGAATACGCCTCCCGGTACCGTGGATCTCTCTATCACACGGTCGGGAACCTCAAACGACTCCATCAACATGATCTATGTGGTGCAAAACGGAACCTGCAATCTGGACGCGGATTCGGGAGGACAAGCGGGATTCAAGAACGATACCGGTCCTTTGCCGGCCTGTACGAATTGCCTGACGCCGACGCACACGAACGACATTATCTTCGCCAACGGCGGACAGTATGATTGCACGGCCACGGGCCTAATCGGGCCCACCGGAGGCCTCTTCGACTCCGCGTTCTTCACGGGAAACACGATTGATGGCCCGTCGCAAACCGACGAAAACAATTTTTGGATGCACTTCTACAACGGAAACAGCCTCAGCCCAATCAGCGTAACTTGGAGAGAGGCCTGCGATGTCACGACGCAATATTGGGCTGGCCGTGTTGCTGCCTATCAGTCCAATTGAGAGAATAATTCAGCTGCAGCAGAACGGGATCGAGGCCATCGTGGAACTGTTCGATGGTTTCGGTCTGTCCAACCATCGCTGCTCGAACGAGGGCTAGACGTTCACGGGAGGAAGCAACGTGAACGGGGTAGATGGCGGCGGCCACCCGCTGGTCCCCTAGCTCCGCGCACGGAATCATACGACACCAAAATCTCCTGACTCACGCAGCGCGATGAACGCGCCGCTGAGCGCCCGATTGCACTCGGTCGTGAGATGATTTTAAGCTCAGGCTGAAGGATAATAGGCCGCGATTGAGGCGTACGTGAGAGGGAGAAGAATCTTGCTGGTAACCGCCGGCGTGCTTCCGTTCATAGCGGTCCTGCTTTTCTACAGCGGAGCCCTGGCGGCGCGAGTTAAGGTAAGTTGGTCCTACGATTACACACGCCAGCCAGCCTGCAGCTCCAGCCGGACGAACGACTGCATCGATCATTTCGAAATTCTTGACTACACCGACGCAAAACATCCGAAACTTCTGCGCAGCGTCCCGAATCCCACAGATGCAGCGGGCAAAGTCGACGACATCTCCGACGAGTTTTCCTATGGCCCCCCCTTCGGACTGAAGACCATCGTGGTGGTGGCGGTGGCGCGGGATGAGAACGGGACGAATAGCACGTCCAATCCATTCGCGGCCCGCAAGGACGTGGAGATCCGGCCTAAGGCCGGCGGTGGCAAAGAGTGAGATTTGAATCGAAGAGGACCGCTCAACTGCTCCAGATCTCATGTGATCTGCTGCGCGTAGCTGGTCGTTTGATGGGCCTGACGTACAGTGTTAACACCTGTACCTAATTTAGACTTCTAATCAGCTTCATTCCAAATCCTCGGGACGTAAGATTGTGTCCGGGCAAATGTCTGAGGGGGCCTGGACGATGAGGATTGAACGAACGAAAGTTTGGATCGGGAAGCTTGCAAGTGCGAGCTTCCACCGCTTGGGGACCAGGCAAGCTCTTTTACTCGCGGCAATACTCTCGCCAATCCTGTTTGTGTGGGGGTGTGCAGGTCTTGTGGGCCAACCCTCTCAGCAAACACCTCCGCCGGGAACCTTTAACTTATCGGGCACGATCACCCCTGCAGCAGGCGGGAATGGGACGATGGTGACGTTGAGCGGGGCCTCGAGCGCGACGGCGATGGCGAACAGCGCGGGAGCCTTCACATTTTCGGGATTGCGGAACGGGACTTATACACTGACGCCGAGTCGCACGGGATATACGTTTAACCCCACGAGCCAGAATGTGACGGTATCTGGAGCGACGGTGACAGGAGTGAGCTTTACGGCCACCCAGCAAGTCAACCCGACGTACAGCATCTCCGGGACAATCAGCCCCGCAGCAGGCGGGAATGGGGCGACGGTGACGTTGAGCGGGGCCGCCAGCGCGACCACGACGGCGAACAGCTCGGGCGCTTTCACATTTTCGGGATTGGCGAACGGAACTTATACGCTGACGCCGAGTCGCACCGGATATACGTTTAATCCCGCGAGCCAGAATGTAACGGTTAACGGAGCGGCGGTAACGGGAGTGAGTTTTACGGCCATCCAGCAAGTCAATCCGACGTACAGCATCTCCGGGACAATCAGTCCCGCAGCAGGCGGAAATGGAGCCACGGTGACGTTGAGTGGGGTGACGAGCGCCACGACGACGGCCAACAGCTCCGGCAACTACACGTTTACGGGCTTGAGCAACGGAGCATACGCGGTTACGCCAAGCCGAACGGGCTACACCTTTTCGCCGGTAAGCCAAAGTGCGACCGTAAGCGGAGCCAACGTTACGGGAGTAAATTTCACCGCTACAGCGCAAGTTGGGCCGACATTCAGCATCTCCGGGACGATCAGCCCGACGACGGGCGGAAGTGGTGCGACGGTGACGCTGAGCGGCGCGGCTAATGCCGTGACAACCTCCAACAACACTGGCGTTTTCACTTTCACGGGTTTGGCCAACGGGGCATATATGGTCACTCCCAGCAACGTGGGATACACGTTCACCCCCGTGAATCAGAGCGTGACGGTGAATGGAGCCAACGTCGGCGCTGTGAACTTTACAGCTACAGCGCTGCAGGCGCACTCCGCGGCGCTGAGCTGGACGGCCAGCACCTCAACAGTCTCCGGTTACAACGTTTACAGGGGAACTGTGAACGGCGGGCCGTACACCCTAATCAACACCTCTCTCGTTACAGGAGTTAGCTACACCGACACAGCCGTGCAAAGCGGGGTCACTTACTTCTACGTGACAACGGCAGTGGACAGCAGCGGCGTTGAGAGCCTCGATTCAAACCAGGTGACAGCGGTCATACCATAAATTGTCCTGGGGAGCACAAAAGCAACCTGCTCCCCCTTTTCCATTGTCAGGCAGCCAGAAACAGCCCATGTGAGGCGAGCTCGGCTACTACCCGTGTAACTGTCCGGAGAGCGGAGGGTTCACGCGCGTACAGTTTCAGTGTGGTTGGCTCTACTGCCCTGCAGAATGTGGATGATTCAATTACGAATTTGTCTGGCAGATTTGTTCCGGTGGTGGCTGGCGCTTCGGCGAGAAGGAAATACGATATTGACTGATCGCAGAGCGAATTCCGCGAATGGCGAAACCCCCGAGCAAGAACACCGAGCCAAGAAAGAACAGCTGAGCAGAGTCTGAAAGCGTTTCGAGGAAAGTCACGGGTTCTCCTATAGTCGCAATCTATGGAAGCATGCATGCGTCCAATGGCGTGGGCGCAGTAGGCTTTTGTTTTCAGTGATTTAGCGTAGTGTGATTTTGCGGCTCCGCAAATATCCGGAATTGTTTCGCAGCATTCGAGCAAGTTTTTTCCCAAGCTGTTCACTTTGTCCCGCGACTCCAAATGTCCCCAATAGCCTGATAAGCGGGTGAGAAAGATTGTCACTCGCGATTCTCGGAAAGGCGCAATTGGGAAATTTCTTTCCCCCAAAGTGGGGCTTGCGCTCTTGGAGGTGGAGAAGGCCGTTTGCCGACCAATCCCAAGATACTGAAAAAAAAGAACTTAGTTTCTAGCGATATCTGACAGGCTCCCAAGCGACTGGAACATGATGTGCTGGATTGGTCGTGTCGGAAACTTCTTGACAGCCTTGCATCCGTGCAGGAATAGGGTTGGGGGTCCGATTGGAGCAAATCGCATTAACGCTAAAAGTACGCGGAGAGGAAGCACTGCAGAAAGGCCTGATTCTGGTGGCTTCCAAGAGCGTTAGCCGCAAACCGACAGGCTCTACCTAACACATGTACACGACTTTCTACAATTTGCGCGAAGAGCCCTTTCGGTTGACCTCGGATCCACGGTTCTTTCACCTCGCCGAGCCTCACGCTGCGGCGCTGGCCACGCTGGTCGAGGCGGTCATGCGCCGCAAAGGGTTTGTACTCATGACCGGCCCAATTGGGACGGGAAAAACCACGGTTGTGCACACCGCTCTGCAAATCCTTTCGGAGCGGGCAGCGGCGAATCATCCGATTTCCTCTGCATTCATTCTTAATCCGACACTCAGCCGGGAAGAGTTTCTGGAGATGATCCTCACGGAATTTGAAATTCCGTGCACGGGGACAAGCAAGCCGGCGCGTCTTTCGGCTCTCCAGAGGATGCTTCTGGAGACCCAGAGAAAGGGAGGCACGTCGCTGCTATTGGTGGACGAGGCGCATTTGCTCACGCCCGAGCTGCTGGAAGAGATTCGTTTGCTGAGCAACGCGGATACGTACCAGGAAAAGTTGTTGCAGATCGTCCTGTGCGGCCAGCCGGAGCTTCTAGGCATCTTGCGCAGGCCCGAAATGCGCGCACTGTCGCAACGTGTAGCGAGCAGTTGTTCGCTGCGGGCGCTGAACCTTGCCGAGGTGCGAGCGTACGTTGCAGAGCGTCTTCATTCTGCAGGATTTCGTGGCACTACAACGCTGTTTCCGACGCAAGTCCTCGAAGAGATTGTACGGCTCACCGAGGGAGTCCCACGACTCATCAATTTGCTCTGCGACGCATGCCTGACGAACGGCTACAAAGCACAGAAACCAGCTGTCGATCTGGCGACCGTTAAGGAATCGGCATCCGAGCTGGGATTGTACGAGAAGAGAGTCGAACTGGCGTTTAGTGGCAATGGCGCAGGTTCAGCGAACGGGAACAGCCGGTACGAAGCCGCAGGAGACGCAGACGTCGGGTCCGCGCTCGACCGATTGGTTCAAGCCATGAAAAAGCGAAGTGCTCTGGTGCCCGTTGCGGAGGAGATCCCCCCCGAGATGAGCATCAAGAAGCAGGTGGCGATGGTGGTCAACGCGATACACGAAAAAGATCCAGCCGGCGACCAGGTTATCGAGTCCGCCGTCGATGTTTTGATTCGAGCGATGAAGCTGCGTCGCGCCTCTTCCATGGAGCTATAGATGAGCAAGTTTTTCAACGAAACGCAGAAGGCAAATCAGTGGGCGCAGCAGAAGCTTTCGGACCAGGGTCTGGACGTGCGCGAGATGTTGGAGTCTATCAAGCAGGGCGCAGCTCCGGAAACGCCGTTGACGGACGCGCGCCTCAGCCAATGCCGGCAAGTCCACGTAGGAAATGGGACCGCAGCGCGGCTGGTGCTCCGTCAAGATGAGTCCTCGAAGGCGGCACTAGAAGCCTATCGAGGGTTGCGGACAAGACTAATGCGAGCACAGGCAAAGACAGGGGTGAAATCGATTGCCATCACCAGCTCCTTGCCGGGCGAAGGCAAGACCCTGACGACCATGAATCTTGGCTTGTGTTACGCGCAACTTCCGAAGCAGCGCGTACTGGTTATCGATGGCGACTTACGCACCTACGGGCTGACCAGGATGCTCGATCATCCGGGCACGGTGGGACTTGCAGAAGTTCTCGCTGGAGATGTAACGCCAGATGAGGCGTTTGTAGCGACCAATCAAACCAATTTGTTCGTTCTTCCGGCCGGCACCGTTTCGTCACCCCCGCCGGAACCCTTCACTGGGCCGCACTGGCAGGAATTCATCGTGCGCTGCAGCGAACTTTTCAATCTCATTCTCATCGACACACCGCCGCTCCTGCCGCTGGCGGATTTTGAGCTGATCAGCGCGGCTTGCGACGGGGTGGTCATGGTGGTGCGCGCGCGGCATGGCGATCGGGAGTTTCTGCAGAAAACGGCGAACGCGCTCGATCGCAAGAAGCTGCTGGGAGTCGTTCTCAACGGGACCGATACCAACGAGAAGCAATACTATGGGTACAAATATGCTGAAGCCAAGAGCTGAAAAATCCATTCGTGCGGAGACGTCGCTGGCAAGCGGCCAACTCGCAGGAGAGAGAAGAACAGGTTGCACTGAGTTGAGTGCCAGAACGGGGGTTCCAAGGCGACTATGTATGTAAACATCAAGCTGCAAGTTTTTCGATTGGGATTCCATCAAATCGATATCGCCAAAGCGCTCGGCATAGACGAGAGTGTGCTTAGCAAGATCATTCACGGCTATCGCGAGCCATCGAAAACGCAACGAACGCAACTCGCCCGCTACTTGAATGCCGAAGAAAGTTGGCTCTTTGAAAAATACGACCGTACTCTCCAACCCACGGGGGCCGTGCCGAGCCTCTCTCCTGGAGAGGACGGGGACCTCCCGTAAAGAGGTGTTTCGCGAGTGCAGGGCTGTGAACGTCGCGGGAGAGAAAGAAGAAACAGTTTTCCCACGCACTGATGGCCACTCCGACAAGATCTTCTAAGCAACTGAAACTGAATGAGATATGTGGTTTGTGTCTGGACTCGGACGTGCATTCACCATCGAGGCTGG
>Ga0207119_1035_pt1 | contig 21849 bp, 16 predicted proteins | sample Alteio_BWMinHeat_43_FD_153505 | JGI IMG/M metagenome (GOLD analysis project Ga0207119, IMG submission 153505) | Enriched cells from forest soil in Barre Woods Harvard Forest LTER site, Petersham, Massachusetts, United States -... | ecosystem: Environmental > Terrestrial > Soil > Temperate forest >... | reverse complement strand
GGAGGAGGTGCTGGTGGAGCGGGCGGCTCAGGACCTGGCGGTGGAGTTGGCGGGGTAGGTGGCACAGCGAGTCCCCCCGGGAGGTGGAAGAGCGCATCGGCGATGCTGCGAGACTCAATGGCAGGCGGACTCGGTGCGATGCCCTCAGGCATCATTGCGGGAACCGGCGGAACTGGAGAAGGCGGCGGTGGCGTTTACTCCGTGGCGGAAGAGGACGTCCGGTCGATGCTGGGATTGTTCGCGCAGCTCGGCAAGTCACGAAAAGATTCGGAAGGCCGAATGGACGTCCCTACGTTCCAATCGCGGCTGAGCGCCATGCCAGTGCGCGCGCAGTATACGTTGCAGCAGGCACTGGCGGGACTTGCGGCGCAGGCGCCAGATGCCAAGCCGGACAAGCCCATGCTGCTGAAGCTCGCCGAGCACGTGGCCATCCGCTTCGCGCTGGACAGCTACGAGAAGGGCGAGCTGCGCGTCAATGCGGTGAAGCAACTGCTCGACCGCATGAACACGGAAATTGAAGCGCTGCGCAAAATCCTTGGCCAGCAGGAAGAGATGATGGCGCACGCCGGGCTGTCCGTGCAGTCCTACACGGAATTGCTGGATCAGGAATTCTGGGAGCAGGTGCCCGAAGAGAATAAGAAAGAAGTGCTGACGTCGGACGAGGCGTGGTGCGTCCCGCCCCGCAACGTGCGAGTGTTCCTGGAAGACATGCTGCGCCGCGGAGAACTTAAGACGGTAAACGAAATCCTGATGAAATATGCATCGTGCATCAGCCTGGAAGCTCCGGAGGCGCGGCGGACCACGGCGATCGGGTTATCGGACCTGGGCGAATTGTACGGCAGCGGAGATGGCAGCGCCTTGATGGACGCCATCCGGCGCCTGGGCAACCAGTTGGCCCTCGAGCGCGAGCCGGAATTGCAAACTCTGGTCAGCGCCGCGTTCGTTCGTCTGAGCCAGGAGGCTGCTTCCAAGCGCTGCTACCCGGCCATGCAGCAGGCGCTGGCATCGCTCGACAGTGTTGAGGCGCAGCGGCCGGGGTCAACGCAGAGCCTGCGGCCGCGCATCGGCGCCGAAGAGCGCTTGCCGGAATTCATCGAAGAGGCCATGCGCAGCGGGCAAATCGCGGACGGCATGACGGAAATCCTCGGCTTGATGCCCAAAGCCACGCTGCACTATGCCACCAACCGCTTCGGACACTGCGGATTCCGCGAGGACTGCGAGCTGCTCTGCAGCATAGTGAAAGGTTTGGGAGAAGAAGCGACACAACGACTTGTCGAGACATTGCAGACCGCGCCCGCGGGCGAGGCTGCGGAAGCTCTGGGCCTGCTGAGCCAGCTTTCCCCTGAAAGCGTCGAAAAAATTCTGCCATTGCGTCTCTCGCAATGGCCGCGTTCCTCGCACGACCGCGCAGTGCGGCAGCTTTCTGCGACTCCGCCGGAACACCGCGCGAAACTGCTGGTTGCGCTCTATGATTCTCTTGATGTGATGATTCGCCCTCTAGCCATCGATGAAATGGGGATGAGTGGCCAGCCCGAATGTATTCCGAAGCTCATCGAGCTGATACAGAACGATGACACGCCCGGATTCACGAGAGTCAAGGCCGTTGAGGCCATTGGCCGGTTGCGCGCTTCCGGCGCCAGCACGCTTCTACTTCACATTCTGGAGGCCCGCCAGGTTTGGCGGTGGGTTTATCCCAACGAATTACGAATTGCTGCAGCGCAGGCTCTTCTGCGCGTGGACGCGGCGGTGGGCATGGAGAAAGTGGCCGCCAGCGGGATTGACCGCAAAGAACTGACCCTGGAGTTACACGGACGCAACGCCGCCCACGCAATCCAGCGTCACCGCAGGCGTGCCCATCCAGGGCTCGAACGTCCAGAACACGATTACGACCGTTGACGGCCTCGGCCGGGCCGTTACCCAGAAACTTTCCGATGGCACCACGACGTATTCCATTGTCGGCACGCAGTACGATCCCATCGGCCGAGCGTACATGACCAGCAATCCGTACACTTCCACTGCTCAGTATTGGACGACCTCGAAGTTCGATGCACTTGGACGCCCAACGTACACCGTCCTTCAGGACAATTCGCAGATCACTTTCTCCTACTCCACCAACACCGCAACCGTCACCGACCCTGCTGGCAAAGCCCGCAAATCCATCGCCGACGGCCTCGGCCGCATGACTTCCATCTACGAGCCTGACCCCACCAACGAAAATTCGCTCACGCTCCAGACTTCTTATACGTACAACGTTTCGGATATTTTGACCGGCGTGACGCAGGGCTCGCAAACCCGCACATACGCGTACGACGACCTCGGCCGCGCAACTTCAGTGAAAACGCCCGAGACAAATCAAGCCGCCTACCAGTACGTTTACAACAGTTTCGGCCTCGTCACCCAGCGCACCGACCCGCGCGGCGTCATTACGACCTACGGCTTTGACAATCTCAATCGTCTTACGGGAATTACTTACAATGTGGGAACCACCGGCGTGACCGCCACGCCCGGCGTCACGCTGACCTACGACCAGGGCGGGTCGGCCGCCTACGCCCTTGGCCGCCTCACGTCCATGACCGACGGCGTCGGCTCGGAAACCTACGCGTATAATAATCTCGGCGAAATGACGCAACTCCAGAAAGTCATCAACGGCACCACCTACACCACCGGCTACGCGTATAATCTCGCGGGCGAATTGAGTTCCATCACCTACCCCTCGACTCGTGTCGTGCAACAAAGTTTTGACACCATCGGGCGTCTCTGCGCCGTGGGAAACACCGGCAGCACGTGTTCCTCCGGCACCACCTTCGCCAGCGGCTACTCGTATAACGCAGCCTTCCAGGTCACGGGATTTAATTACGGCAACGGCGTCGCCGCCGCCTTCGGCTACACGGCGGACCGGCTGCTCCTGCAAAGCTTGGCCTACACGAAGGGATCAACCGCTCTCTTCAGCACCAACTATTGGTACAAAACCGATTCCACCAATTGCCCCAGCGCCGCCTCAGGCAACAACGGCCAGATTCAGTGCATCACCGATAATATGGATTCCGGCCGCACCGTCAGCTACTCCTTTGACGCGCTCTATCGCATTACCGCCGCGACCACGAACGGCTCTTCGAACTACGCAAAATGGGGTGTGCAGTGGACTTACGACCGCTACGGCAACCGCCTTAGCCAATCACAAACCTACGACGCTCCGCCAACAAACTCCGTCACCGTCAGCGCCGCAACGAACCAAATCACCGGCTCCCCGTACGCGTATGACGCCAACGGCAACATGACCAACGATGGCAACAACACCCTCGTCTACGACGCCGAAAACCGCGTCCTCAGCGCCACCAACGGCGGCGCTGGAGGCACTTACACTTACGACGGCAACAATCTCCGCGTGCAGAAAACTTCCGGCGGCTCGACGACAATTTACATCTTCTCCGGTTCCAAGGTCATCGCCGAATACGACGGAGAATCCGGGGTCCGCAAAGAATACATCTACGCGGGCAGTCAAATACTCGCATCAGTTGGGGGCACCGGAATCTCTAATGGTGGCTTCGAACAAGGTGCCACAGGCTGGAATCTCTGCGGAGGCGGCACTCAAACGCAAATCATAACGGACTCCACACGCGCCCACTCTGGCAGCAACTACGTCCAGATGTCGACCTCCACCGCAGCCTGCGCCGTGAACAACCAGTTCCTGCCCGTTTCCACTGGCGACCAGGTATTGTGGGGCGGATGGGCCTACCTCGAATCGGGCAACGGTCTGGTCCATTGGAACATGATTGCCTATGACATAAACAAGAACCCCGTGAACTATCTCGGCCCCTCGCCAACTAACGTATCTGCGGCGGCCTGGACCTACCAAGTCGGGTCCTACACCGTTCCGAGCGGCGTAGCGTACGTCGTCGTCTATGCAGAGGTTTGGAATGCCACGGTGCCTACCGTAGCCCGCTTCGACGACGGCTTCATCACGGTAGGCACGCATTACTATCACCAGGACCACCTCTCCAACCGCTTGGTCACCGATTCCAGCGGCAACACCCTCGAACAGCTCGGCCACTATCCCTTCGGCGAATCCTGGTACAACGCCTCCAACGACAAACTACTCTTCACGTCCTACGAGCGCGACGCCGAATCCGGCAACGATTACGCCATGATGCGCTACGGTGTCAACCGCCTCGGTCGCTTCTCGTCGCCCGATCCTGTCTCCGGCGTCCTCGGCGACCCTCAGTCGTTGAGTCACTACTCATACGCGCTAAACGACCCAATCGACTTCATCGATCCTTGGGGGCTCGACCCTTGCGATAACGACCCTAATGACTGCGTTTCCGTGAGCGCGGACCCGCTTGACGGCGGTGACCCATCTGCCTCCCTCGGAGAAGGGGGGCTTGATTCACCACCGCCACTCCTCCGCTATCGTGGCGGAAGAGGGGGCGGCGGAACCACGATTGGCCCCATCGGGCCCCCACAAATGGGCCCACGTAAACCAGTTGTGTGCAGTGCAAGCGACCTAATCTTTGGTTCGCTCGAGTTTTCATTCAAAATGGGCCTTGAGACAAATCTGGGGAGTGTAGCAAAGCTGGGAGGTAGTTTTTTTAAGAATTTTACGACTGGCGAAACAGGCGCGTCTGCAGGGATCAAGGCCATCGTCGGGTATGAAATTGGTTCCAAAAACCCACCGGGCGTGCCCATAACCACGCCCGGCGCACCTGTCACCCATACCGTTTCGCTCGGGCCACTCCAGAAGAATCTGACCACAGGAGAAACGAGCGCCAGCTACTCTCTTAGCGTAGTTGTAGGTATCGGAGGCGAAGTCACCTTTAATGCTACGAAGTATAAAGAACTTGCTAGCCACTGCGACATTATAGTAGATTAAGGACATTGAGTCATGTCGGAACAAAAGAATTTACTGTGGGCAAGGGCAGGCCAGCTGATCGCATTTTTGGTTCTTGCCAGTCTCTCCATATTCTCGGCGTGGGTTGTCCTGGGGAGCTGGCTACCCAAGAGTACAGTGCTTCTCGGCTCGATCGTTTTCTTTTTCATCTGCGCGCCAGTCGGCGCCTTATGGATGTTATATGACTGCTCTCGCCAGGAAAAGCAAGCTTTAGCATATTTCATCCTTGCATTCTTCCCGTACGCTTTTGTTTGGTATTACTTCGAGCGCGTCCGACCCAGAAGGCTCCGCACTGTTGCTCCGCCGCCTGGGTCCGCGGCGTAGATCGGCGGGCTGATTAGATGACGGCGTCGGCTCCTTCAACCGAGTGGACTTGGCAGCTGTTCTGCAAGGAAGGCCCGTGGCGTTAACCCCTCCTCCGCAACCATCCAATCCTCAATCCCATCCCCGCCCGACGGCATTTCGCGGTAGGTGACGCTCATTGGAAGGATGCCGTGCAGTTGGGACAACACCCTACCTTTTCGCAGTGTCCGTAAGCAGGCGCAGGAGTGACCCTTATTGCACAGAACACTAACTCGCGATATGCGAGGCTTGTGTGTTCGAACAAGCAGGTGCCGCACAGTTGTGGAAATACGGGACTAAGAGTCAGGTCACCCGGCGCTCCGCGCGCAAGCAGTTTACATGCTCAAAACCCACTCAGCCTTCGTATGGATCCATTGGAAAATTCGCAGATTGTTTGCCAGTCTGTTGAGGGCATACAAGACGCGTCGTCTCCTTCGCATTGCCTCTCTGCTGGCCGCCCTCCCCTTTGTGCTGATCCTATGCACGATGACGTACATCAGCTATAACCGAACAAACTTGCCTGATTTAGAGGCGTTCCTGCGCTTTGAGCCTCCCACCACCGGCCACATTTACGACGCGAATGGCCGCGTGCTGATCGAGGTAGGAAGTGAACGACGAGAAATCATTCAATATAAAGATATTCCTGACGTCCTGCGGCAAGCCATCCTTTCGGCCGAGGATGAGAATTTTTTCTCGCATGCGGGAGTGGATTATTCGGTCTTTCCTCGATTGCTCGGCAAGGCCAATTTTCGTGCCTTGTTTAGGCACGCCGGAGGCTCCGGCGGCGAGGGCGTCACAGAGCGCGCCTCGGTGTTTCCCCAGGGCGGTTCGACGCTGACACAACAGCTTGTGCGCGGTTACTTCCTGCAAAAACTGACGAGCACGAAAAGTAGCACAACCCTGCAACACAAGGGTTTTCTCCCGCACATTTTGGCCTTCGTCATCGGCGCGCCGGGGGCGAACCGATGGCTGTTAAAAGTGGAGGAAATGCGTCTCTCTTTGTGGATTGAGACCGAGATGCAAAGGCGCTTCGGATCAAAACGCAGAGCCAAAGAAGAACTGCTGGCGCGATATGCCAGCTTCATCTACCTGGGAAACGGCCGTTATGGTTTCGCGGCGGCCTCGCAATTTTATTTTGGCATGCCGCTCGGTGCTCTCTCTGCAAATGACGCCGACAAGGCTGCATTACTGGCAGGAATCACAAAGTCGCCCGGAGAGTATTCTCCAAATTTGGCAGACAATCAAAAACCGCTCCGCAGACGAAACCAGATTTTGGCTCTCATGGTTAAGAACCATTTTCTTTCCGGGCAGGAGGCGGGACGTTGCCAACAGGCTTCGATTCGTCTGGCTCCTCATATAGCCGGCCCGATGGAAGCGCCCGCGGCAGTGGAAAATGTTCTCGATGAGCTCAAACGACTCGACCCCACCCTCGCCCGCGAGATCGGAATGAACCAGCTGTTCGAGGGGCGCATCCAAATTCATGCAACGATCGACGACCGGATCCAGCGGATCGCGAATGACGCTCTCGAAAACGGGTTGAATCTTTATGAAAAGCGTCATCCGCAGAGTGCGGGGATGATTCAGGGCTCCATGGTTGTTCTCCGCAACAGCGACTCCGCCATTCTGGCTGAAGCCGGTGGGCGACGCAGCTACAAAGGACACAACACCGCGTACGGCGACTTTAATCGCGCCACCCAGTCCTTACGCCAGCCAGGCTCGGCCATGAAACCAATCGTTTATCTGGCAGCATTTCGTCAAGGCGCCATGGAGCTCGATACTCCCGTTCCCGACGGGCCCATCTCGGTGGCGACGTCAGCCAATCATCCACCGAAGTGGATCTCCAATTTCGATGGCGAATTCAAAGGCATCATCCCGGCCCGGCAAGCGCTGGCGGAGTCGAGAAACGCGGTCGCCATTTGGATCGTTCAGCAAATTGGAATCGATTCGGTCCTGAGAACCGCCCGAGACGTCGGCATCCGAACGGTGTTGCATCGCTATGACACCACGGCCCTGGGCGCCTCCGAAGTCACCTTGCTGGAACTCGCCAATGCTTACCGCATGATGGCCAGCGGCATTCGTGCGGAACCTTTCGCAATCGCAAAAATCGAACGCAATGGAGGAGATGTAATTTACAGCCATCCCGTCGTCTGTTGTTCGAACCGGGAGAACGAACTGGGGCTGGCGCTGATCCAGGAAGGATTGCGTGGCGTTGTGCGCCTGCCCTCGGGAACTGCACACGCGCTCGACGCGCGGGCTTTTCCAATCCCGGTGATGGGCAAGACCGGCACGACGAATGGCTATCGGGATGCGCTTTTTGTAGGGTCCACCTATGGTCCCGATGGAATTACCGTAGCCGTGCGCATCGGATTCGATGACAACCGCTCTCTGGGCGCAATGGAAACCGGTGGCAGGGCCGCGCTTCCGGTATTCAGGGAACTCATGCTGAAGACCTACCAGGCAAAGTTGGTTGGTCCTGTACCTTTCTTTCCAACTAGCATGGAAGAAAACATTCAGACGTACCTGAGCGGCGAACCTGCGGAAACAGAAGCAAGGCTGTTCCATTGGACGGATGTCGAAGCAGCCAAAGGGGATCGAGTGAGATCTTGCCCTGCCGCAGCCCCGCGCGTGAGCACCAACGATTGCGAGATACCGCTACTCCCGCAGCCCGTGGTTTACCAGCGTCGAGATGGACAGGGCAAGATTGTTTTTACGAACGAGTGAAAAAGTTTGTGCGCCCTGCTTCGATCACCTGGTCTTCCGGCCCGTCACTGCTTCCACGTTTCGTGGCATTCTTGTTCTCTCGGAGCGCGTGATGCAAGCAAAGTGTCCGCAATGGGACAGACATCAGCCCCTTCGATGACGGATCATCTGTCCGGCTGAATCCCCGAAATCGCGGAATCTCCAAACCCGGAAAACGGTTTGGCAAGAAAGTTGGAGGGAATTCGTATGAGCACAACAGTATTAGTCATCATCTGCAGCGTGGTCGTGATCGCCATCGTGGCCGTCGCCGCTCTGATTCTTGGCCGAAAACGCCGTAGCGAAAAACTGCGGACCCGGTTTGGTAACGCCGAATATGACCGCGCCCTGCAAGATGCCGAGAGCCGTCGTCATGCCGAAGCGGGACTCGATAAGCGCACCGATCGCGTGGAGAACCTCCACATCCGGGCGCTCGGTCCTGCCGATCGTGCGCGCTTCGTCGAGGCCTGGAGCAGAGTGCAGGCGCGATTCGTAGATGGCCCTGGAGGAGCAGTTACGGAAGCGGATCAGCTGCTGGGCGATGTGATGTCCACACGCGGCTATCCGGTGAGTGACTTTGAACAGCGTGCCGCGGATATCTCCGTGGCCTATCCGCTGGTCCTCGGGAACTACCGCTCGGCCCATGCAATTGCCGTTCGTCAAACGCACGGGCAGGCCAGCACCGAGGAATTGCGCCAGGCCATGATTCAATACCGGACGCTTTTTGATGAACTTGTCGGCGCGCCAGAGATGGCCAGTGCGAAGGCTGCTTCCTAAACGCAAATGAGAAGCGGCGAGAAGCAAGCGCCGCAGAATCATCGAGAAAAGAACCAGGGGACAGGTGGCTCTGTCGGAAGCTCGCAAACAGAAGTTGGTCGCCTGGATTCCGGCTTTGGTGGGCGGAACATATGACTTTTCCTCAATTATTAGCGAAGCGCCTCTGAAGCGCTATCCCATTCAAACGATCCCAATTCGGCGTCGAAACGCGTGCATCCCGGCCTTGTTGAACGCGCCCTCCTTCCCCTTCAGGCAGCGTGCACAACTACATTTTCTTGATATGTGAATTTGAGTATAGAATCGAAGCGAAGTGCTATGACCGACCAGCCCCCATCGGACCGCTTCAAGACGGATATGCCGCAGATCCCCGGCGTTGCCGGATCGGGCTCGAATCGCGCCGGTGCCAATCCGGCCATCAAGCTTGTTGTCGGCCTGCTCGCCGTGCTGCTCGTCGTTTTTCTGGGAGCGCGCTGGGCCCTTCGGCCCAAACATGTGGAAGCGCCTCCCGCCGAAGCACAGCCGCAGATCGAAGTTCCGGCGCCCGCGCCCGATCCGAGCACGCTGCTTCCCCACGCCACGGAATCCGCACCAGGCATTGCAGAAGTGTCGGAGATGGCCAAGCCATGGTCCTCCAAACCGTTTTACATTCGCAATCGCACGACGGGCGAAAACATCCCGGCTCTGCTGGTGCGCCTTCCGGCGGGCTCTCCATCTCAGGCAAGCGGCTACTGGGCGCTTTCTCTGAATTCACCCTACGGCAATTGCACCCTGGAGTACATCACGGATATGGACAAGCTGAAAAACGACTACGGCTTTCGCGGAGCGAAACATCCCATGGTTGGGAATCCGTGCAGCCGGACGGTTTTCGACCCGATCAAAACCACCAATCTTCCGGGAAACGTGTGGGTGCGCGGCGCCATCGTGCAAGGATCAGATCTCCGTCCGCCTTTGGGGATTGAGCTTCAAATCAAAGGGAAAGACATTCTCGCGGTGCGCACCGAGTAGCTCTCGGATTTGGGGGCGATTCTTTTTTCTCACATCGGCTCATGGACAAACTGACTCCGGACTCTACTCCTCATCCCTCGCGCCGCGAATTCTTAAGAAACACCACGGCAGCCTCCGCTCTCGCGCTCACGCCGCGGGCGAACCCGATCCTCCAGGATGCTGGCAACAATCTCCCGCCGGCGTTTAGTGCCCTCAAGCCGCTGGGCACGCGGGTGCATCCAATTACGCCGGAAGAATTCCACGAGCGGCTGGTACACGCGCAAAAGCTGATGTCGGAGCTGTCGCCAAATTTCGATGCTGTGTTTTTCGCGCCGGGAACTTCTCTCTATTATTTTACGGGCATCCGCTGGCAAACGAGTGAACGGCTGCTGGGGCTGCTGTTGCCTCGCACCGGCGATCCGATTCTAGTTGTGCCGGGATTCGAGGAGGGACGCCTGCGGGAAAAGCTGCACTTCACGGCGGAAGTGCGCATCTGGCAGGAAAATGAGAGTCCCACGAAAACTGCGGCAGCTGCGCTGAGCGATCGCGGGATTCGCACCGGGCGCCTGGGCGTGGAAGAAACGGCGGCATTCACCTTTTTCGACCATCTGCGTATGGCCGCGCCCGGATTCGAATATGTCTCTGCTGACCCGGTGACCATCGCGTGCCGCGGGCGCAAGTCCGCGCACGAATTGGAACTCATGCGGCTCGCGTGCGATGCGACGTGCGACGTCTTTCGCGCGGTGTTTGCTTCGCTGAAAGAGGGCATGTCGCAAGAAGACATCGGCAGGCTTGTGGAAGCGGGCTTTTCGAGAATGGGATTGCGCGGCGGCGCACTTGTATTGCTGGGCGCTTCGGCTGCACTTCCGCACGGCACGCTGAAGCCGCAAAAGCTGAAAGAAGGCGACGTGGTGCTGATCGATGGCGGCTGCACCGTGGATGGATACGAATCGGACGTGACGCGCACGGGCATCTTCGGGAAGCCATCGGAGAAAGTGGCGCGCGTGTTCGAAATCGTCCGAAAGGCGCAAGATGCTGCGCTAGATGCGGCGCGCTCCGGAAAGCTTTCCGGGACCGTGGATGATGCGGCGCGCAAAGTGATTACCGACGCGGGCTATGGCCCGGACTACAAATATTTCACGCACCGCCTGGGCCACGGCATCGGTCTCGATGGGCACGAGCATCCTTATCTCGTGCGCGGAAGCAAGACAGTGCTGGAGCCAGGCATGACCTTCTCGAATGAACCGGGAATTTATATCGTGGGAGAGTTTGGGTTGCGCTGCGAGGACGATATGGTCATCACCGCGGATGGCCCAGCGCAGCTTCTGACGCCGGGCTTCCCTGTTTCGCTGGAAAAACCTCTAGGCTAGTTTTTTCCCTTCCAGATCGCTTCGCAGAACTCGACGACTCGCTGCTCCGCCCAGAATCGTTCGGCACCTGCATGTCTTGAGATAAAGGCACAATGGCCGCCGCACTGCGTCGCGATGAAGCGAATCGCTGGATTTTCACTGACTCTTGCGGCGAGGAAAGAAGCGTACGGGATAAACGGGTCATCCTCGGCAGTGATCAAAAGCATCGGCACACGAACGTCTGCAACAACCCGCTTCGCACTTGACTGCTCATAATAGTCGTCCGCGTCGCGATACCCGAACTGCGGGGCGATGATCGCTTCGTCAAATTCCCGCACCGTGCGGATGGGCCCGAAACCGTCTTTCCTATAGCGCTGCGGAAACAGGTTCCGTTTCCTCGCGTACCGCTCCAGCAATCCCACAACAAAATGCCGCTGATAAAAATAATTCTCACGGCGTTCCAATGCATCCGCACTGGCCGCCAGGTCGAGCGAGGGACACACCGTGCAAATCCCACGCAGCGCACCTGGCGCGCGTACGCCGTATTCCCCAGCCATTTTGGTAACTAGATTTCCGCCCATGGAATAACCAGCGAAAAAAATCTGCTCGAAGCCGTCCATATTCGCCAGCTCTTCCAGGACTGCGCGGTAGTCGTCGCTCATGCCGGAGTTGTAGAGCGTTGGCGTCAAAGCTTCCGTTCCGCCGCAATTGCGCTGGTTCATGCGCACAACATGGAAGCCGCGGTGGAAGGACTTCTCCGCGATGCCGCGAACGTAATTCGAATCGCTCGAACCTTCGAGCCCGTGGACGGCGACGATTACGGGCGCGTCCTTGCGCTTGCCCAGTTGCCAGTGGCAATGCGCGAGCAGCCGCGAATCCGGGGCAACCTGGAAGAGGCGCGCTTCCGCAGGGGGGATGTCAAACCGCCTGGGGAGAAAAGCCGAGGCGATTGTCATGACATGTCCGTTTTTCAGCAGGGGATGCGGCTCAAACGGGGAGAAGTCGGGGCCCACAGGGAGAACTGTAATTCACATAGAGGACGCAGACAAGCCAAAGTGCCGTCTCAAGACAAAGCCGGAGAATCGATAACGGATGATCTATGTGGCCCCCGGCAGACATACGGTTTTATGTATGAAAGGACGCACTTAATTCTAAATTCTGTTGCTATGCCTCCCTAGCAGCTAAATATGTTCTATATTTTCCGTGATTTAGTTTTAGTTGACCTTGGCTTGGAAATTGCTAAGATGCAATGCAATTGGATTCGACTTCAGGGAGTTGAGTCCGAGGCTTAGTTTCTTGAGTCAGGTCACCTCTGAAAACAAGCGCGAGCGGGTCATTCTGAGAATGAACTCGTGAAAGGGGTCGTGGTGTGATTCCGTCCAGGAATTGCGCACGACCAGTGGCACCTTGCAATGGGTGGCTGGCTCGGAGTCACAGAGCACAACTTCAGTCAAAAGTTGTGCGAGAGAGCAGCGGCAGCCTAGCCGCGGCTTGGGGGAGAAGATAATGGAAATGAAAAAACTTACGTACTTGCTGTTCGTGGGGATAGCGCTCCTGTGCTTGGGGAGCAACAACGCATTCGGACAGGCATCCGCCAGCGCTGCCCTTCAGGGCACCATTATGGATCAGTCTGACTCTGCCATCAAAGGTACGAAGGTGGCGCTTACGAACAAGGAACAGGGCTGGACTCGCAGCACGGACACCAGTGATACAGGTTTTTACAGGTTCGAGCTGCTGCCTGCGGGGACTTACAGCATCAAAGTGAATGCTTCTGGTTTCAGTACTGCCGAGGCAAAGGACGTCGTATTGCAAGTTGGCGCAACGACGACCCAGAACTTCACGCTCAGGCCCGGCTCGGTGTCCGAGACCATAGAAGTTACCAGCGACCCGGCTCTGGTGGACCAGCAGAAGACGGACGTCAGCACGAACATTACGCCGCAACAGATCCAGGAATTGCCGCTGATCGCGCGAGATATCGCGGACCTTGCGTATCTCTCACCCGGAGTGAAATCGGCGGACTCCTACGACCCTACCAAGAACCGCTACTCGATCTTGTCAGTGAACGGTCAGGGCGGACGCAACGTGAACGTAACCGTCAACGGCGTAGACAATAAGGACAACACGGTTGGCGGGCCCGTCATGCAACTTCCTGCCGAGGCCGTGCAGGAGTTCCAGATTTCTACTCAACGCTTCTCTGCAGTCAATGGCCGGTCCGAAGGCGCTGCCATTAACGTGATTACGAAATCCGGGTCGAACGGCTACCATGGTTCGGCATTTGGATTTTTCCGCGATGTGGCTCTCAATGCGGCCGAGAAACTTCCCAATCCGGGAAACACGGCCCAGCCATATAGTTATTCGACTCCGCCGTATTCGCGCCAATGGTTCGGTGGTTCGATCGGCGGACCAATCAAGAAAGAGAAGCTGTTCGCTTTCTTCGCCATCGAGCGCGAGCGGGAGCACACCTCCATCGCCGAGAATCCGACGGCGCTTACGCAGCTTAACCTGGTGACTTCGATAGGGGCTCAGCCAGCAGCGACGGTCCCGACTCCGTTCTATGAGAACCGCATTGCCGGACGCATGGATTGGACGATCAACAACAAACATAGTGCCTATGTGTCGGTCGCCACGCAGGCAAATAACAGCCTCAATGACCAAAGCAACGGCAACTTCGATCTGACCGAAGGCAACTTCACCAGGAATCACTTACAGATTGCCAACTTCACCCTGAACTCTGCGTTCTCGCCTACCCTGCTCAACCAATTCACGGTTGGCTGGCAATATTGGAATAACTTAATTGACAGCACGACGCGGACCCCGCTCATTACCTTTCCCAATGCGCAATTCGGCACCAACACCAACGTCCCGCAGGAGTCCATCCAGCGCAAGTGGCAGTTTAAGGATGACGTGAGCAAAACAGTCGGTAACCACACCTTTAAAGCCGGTTTTGACTACATCTTCACTCCATTTATGGGTGGCTTTTTCGAGTTCAATCCGACTCTGGAGGTCGACTTTGGCGTGAATCCGAGCTGTATTCTTGGTGTGGGACCAGATGCTACGACAGCGGGTTGCGGCCCCTCCGTTTACCCGAATGGGTTCTCAACTGCGGGGTTAATCTCCGGTAACAATGCTGGAGTAGGGATGAGCATTGCGGTCGGCGATCCCCACTTCATCATCAAGGATGCGAAGCAGCTCGGATTGTACTTCCAGGATGACTGGAAAATAACCCGCCGGTTGACCCTGAACCTTGGGCTTCGTTGGGACAAGGATTTCGATTTCATCGGAGGATCGGATATTGCCAACAGCCGCACCTTCCAGGAACTCCAGGCGGCTGCCCCTTTCAGCCCACTGGCGGCGTCTTTGGTAGCCAAGAAGGCGACCGATTACAGCAAGAACTTCAGCCCACGCGTGGGGTTTGCGTATGACCTGACCGGCCACGGAAACCATGTCCTCCGCGGCGGTTACGGAATGTACTATGGCAATACTTTCCAGAACATTCCTTTGTTCATGGAGCAGCAGAGCAACCCGACCATCTTTCAGACGGCGTTCGCCATTAGCGGCAGCGATATCGTGCCGGGCACGGGAATTCCGCTCAACCAATGGCGCTTCGGTGTGAGCCCTCTGCCAACCATTCCGCCTCCGTCTGCCAGCCTGACCACCGGCGCTATCGGCCGCATCATAGATCCGAACTATCGCAACCCGGTCACTGAGGAATGGAACGGAGGGTATACTTGGTCGCTCTCATCGAAATCCGTAATCGAGGCGGAATACGTTCACGTGCTCAGCTTGCACGAGAACAAGACAATCAACCTTGACCCCAGAATCCCCATCAACCCCACGAACATAACAACAACGACCGTGACGGAGGCCAAGAATACGCTGGCTCCTGTCTGTTCGGCGTCGTCGTGCGGGTTTTTCTTTCCCTTGGACGCGGCATTCGCGGCCGCCGGTGTGCCGGTTCTGGGAAGCGTTCGCGACGAAGCCTCGATCGGTCGATCGCGCTACGATGGCATGAACATCAGCTATCGCCAGCGCGGATTCCATAAAGTCGATCTGATAGCAAATTACACGCTGGCCCGCGCCGTGGGCTATGACGAAGACGGCGGTTCGTTCCGCAACTATCCGCGCGACCCACGGAACCCGCTCTCGCCGAATGAATTCGGGCCAGCCTTTAACGACGAGCGGCACCACGTCACCATTGCAGGCACCGTAAACCTGCCGTGGAGAGTGGAGTTTTCTCCGATCCTGCAGGCAGGATCGGCCCGGCCGTATACTGCGACCTCGTCGAACAATATGGTGAACTTCGGCGGCGGCAGCGCCACGGGCGCGCTCATCGTGCAGAATAGCGATCCGAATAATCTGCTCTCCGCTACGAAGCTGACGCCTCTGGTCGATTCTGTGAGCGGGAAACCCAGCTTAGGCCTAGCGGAAGCTACCTGCTACTACGCGGTCAGCTGCCACGTCGCTCCCTACAACTCCATGCGTGGCGATCCATACTTCGACATGGACGTCCGCCTTGCCAAGAACATCAAGTTGGGCGAAGGTCGCAACCTGCAGCTCGCTTGGCAGGCGTTCAACCTCTTCAATCACGCCAATTACGGCAACAACTTCCAGACCGTGGTCCAGCAACCCACATTCGCTAAGGCCATTGGGTTCATCAATCCCACGAGCAGCGTGCTGCCGCGGGCTTTCACGGCCGAGTTCGGAGCCCGCTTCACCTTCTAAGCCCTAAACATCACCCCACTGGGTGCGCTCCGGTTTCTGGAGCGCACCCCTTTTTTATTCTTGCCGCAATCATTTAGGGACTCAAAGTGTTTGCGTCCTGGACCCACTCGCCTCAAATTGACCGAACTGTTTGGCCAACTTGACCGGGAGTGCCGGTATCCCTACAATTGAAGATTCACCGTGATGCATTTTTTCGATTTGATGAATTCTTCGTCCAGCCCGGCCGGTACCTGCCGGGCTGCGCTGTTTTCTGGCGCCCCTTTTTGCGGCGCACACTCTTCCGACGTGAGGCTGGAATGAACGACGGTCCGATTCCCGAGGGTCTTACCTTTGACGACGTGCTGCTGCTGCCGGGCAAGTCCGCGGTGCTGCCGACGGAGGTGGACACACGCACGCACTTTTCCCGCAAGCTGCCGCTGAACATCCCGCTGGCTTCCGCGGCCATGGACACGGTTACGGAATCGCGCCTGGCCATCGCCATCGCGCGGCAGGGCGGCATTGGGATCATGCACCGCAACATGGCCATTGACCGGCAGGGTGAGGAAGTGGACCGGGTGAAACGTTCGGAAAGCGGCATGATCGTGGATCCCGTCACGATTTCCCCGGACATCACCCTGCGGCAGGCGCTCGAAATCATGACCAAGTACCACATCTCTGGCTTACCGGTGACGCGCGGTTCGCGCCTGACCGGCATCCTGACCAACCGTGACCTGCGGTTCGAAAAAAATCACGCGCAGCTGGTCAGTTCGGTAATGACAAAGGACAACCTCGTCACCGTGCCCGTGGGCACCACGCTGGAAGAAGCCGAGCGCATCCTGCAGAAGCACCGGATCGAAAAACTGCTGGTTGTGGACCAGGACTTCAACCTCAAGGGACTCATCACCGTAAAAGACATTCAGAAAAAACTGGAATATCCCCGCGCCGCAAAGGACGAGCAAGGCCGCCTGCGCGTTGGCGCTGCCGTGGGCGCCACGGGCGATTTTCTGGAGCGCGCGGTCGAGATGTCCAAGGCGAAAGCCGATGTCCTTGCGATTGACACCGCTCATGGCCATTCCGAGCGCGTGATGGATGCGGTGAAAGCGATTCGCCAGCGGCTGCCCGAGATGCAAATCGTGGCGGGAAACGTGGCAACGTTCGAAGGCGCGAGAGATTTGATCGCGCTCGGAATTGACGGGCTCAAAGTTGGCATCGGCCCGGGTTCCATTTGCACGACGCGCGTGGTTACCGGAGCGGGGGTGCCGCAGCTCACGGCGATCATGGAATCCGCAAGGGCGGCGAGAGGCACAGACGTGGCGATTATCGCCGATGGCGGCATCAAGTATTCCGGCGACGTTTCGAAAGCGCTCGCTGCGGGCGCATCGTGCGTGATGATCGGTAGCCTGTTTGCAGGGACAGAAGAGTCTCCCGGCGAGACGATTCTGTACCAAGGCCGAACATTCAAGTCGTACCGCGGGATGGGCTCGACCGGCGCAATGGAATCGGGCTCGGACCGCTACGCGCTCGTTCAGGACAGCGGAGAACGCGGCAAGTCCGTGCCTGAGGGCGTCGAAGGTCGCGTGCCTTATAAAGGCCAGTTGGGCGCGCTGACGGACCAACTTGTCGGCGGGCTGAAGAGCGGCATGGGCTACGTCGGCGCCGCCAACTTGAAGGAATTTTCTGCGAAGAGCCAGTTCGTGCGCATCACGGCGGCCGGGCTGCGCGAAAGCCACGTACACGACGTGATCATCACGAAGGAAGCGCCGAACTATCGCATGGAATAAGGCGTATCGAATAGCGCAGCCTCGAATAAATAAGTGCAAGAACAAATGGGAAAGGAATCGTAGTGTCGCAATCGCAACCCTGGCGCAATCCGCGCCCCGCACCGCAACTGGCCGAAATTCAGTCGCGCTTGCGTCCGCCTCGCGCCTGGGGCTGGCTGCGGGCGTGGTGGCCCGCCTTGCTGTGGGCCGGCGTGATCTTCTCGCTGTCCACGGACACGTTTTCCGCGGAGCATACGGGATCGATCCTCGCACCCATCCTGCATTGGCTGAGGCCGTCCGTTACCGAAGAACAATTCCGGATCATTCATTTTTTCATCCGCAAGAGCGCGCACTTCACTGAGTATTTTATTTTTTGCCTGCTGATCTACCGCGGCGTGCGCGGCGGCCGCACAGGCTGGCGCTGGACCTGGGGATTTGCGGCGCTTTCGGTCGCCGCGGGCTATTCGATTCTGGACGAAATCCACCAAGCCTTCGTGGCCAGCCGCACGGCCTCGCCCTACGATTCCCTGCTCGATTCCATCGGCGCTTTTTTCGCGGCAGCCACGCTCTGGCTCTGGTTCCGCTGGCGCGCCCAGTCCCAGTCCGCTGCTACCTCCTCGCCCAATCCCGCTGCCTAATCGTATTCTTTCTCTGAAGTATTCTGCGAAGACGCAAGATAAAAACAAAAAGCCCGCCTCGGCGAACCGGGGCGGGCTGCAAATGTTTGATCCAAAAAACGACGCTTAGCTCTTGGCTTCGGCGGGTTCTTCTTTGGCGGTTTTTTCTTTCTTTTCTTTGGCTTTGTATTCGTAGCCGACGATCTCGAGGATGGCTACCTTGGCGTTATCGCCGACGCGGTTGCCGGCATGGATGATGCGCGTGTAACCGCCCGCACGGTCGGCGAACTTCGGGGCGATTTCGCTGAAGAGTTTCTGCGTGACCGCGGGAAGCATGATGTAGGAGGCGGCCTGGCGACGCGACTGCAGCGTGTCGCGCTTGCCGAGGGTGATCATTTTTTCCGCCACGGGACGCGCCGCTTTCGCGCGCGTCAGAGTGGTGGTGATTCGCCCGTGTTCGAGCAAGTTGGTGACCAGGCTGCGCAGCACGGCGCGGCGATGCGCCGGCTGCTTACCGAGTTTCGATCCTGAATTGAGATGTCGCATCGTCTATGTGTCCCTTGCGCCTTACAGTCCGACGGTATCTTCCGACGCGGGAGCGGCGGTCTGGCTCGGGAGCGGCGGCCAAATGATGCGGCCGTGCTCGTCGAATTTCATTCCAAGCGCCAAGCCCATCTTCACGAGAATGTCCTTGATCTCGTTGAGCGACTTGCGGCCGAAGTTTTTCGTCTTCAGCATTTCGTTTTCGCTCTTCTGCACGAGCTCGCGGATGGTCTGAATGTTGGCGTTCTTCAGGCAGTTGTAAGAGCGCACGGAAAGCTCGAGCTCCTCCACCGAACGGTCCAGGTGCTCGAGGCGCGGATCGTGCGCGGTATCCTGCGGCGCTTCGATGGTCTCCACGGGCTCTTCGAAGTTGATGAAGATGCTCATGTGATCCTTGACGAGCTTGGCGGCGAGGCCGATGGAGTCCTGCGGCGTGATGGCGCCGTTGGTCCACACTTCGATCATCAACTTTTCGTAGTCGGTCATCTGGCCGAGGCGCGCAGCTTCCACGGAATAGTTGACCTTGCGCACCGGCGAGTGAACGCTGTCTACCGGGATGTAGCCGATGGGCAAGTCTTCGTCGTAGTTACGGTCGGCGGCCACATAGCCGCGGCCGTTCTTGGCGCGCATTTCAATCTGCAGCTTGCCGCCTTCACTGACCGTGGCGATGTACACGCTCTTATCGAGCACCGCGAAGTCCGCATCTTCCTCGATTTGCGCGGAGGTGACCGGGCCGGGCTGCTCGACATTCACGTAAATGGTCTTCGGCAGGTCAGTATTCAACTTGATGGGCACCTGCTTCAGATTGAGGATGATGTCGGTGGCATCCTCGACCACGCCGGGGATCGAAGAAAACTCGTGCAGCACTCCTTCGATCTTCACCGCGGTGATTGCCGCGCCTTCGATCGAGCTGAGGAGCGCGCGGCGCAACGCGTTTCCTACCGTCGTGCCCCAGCCGCGCTCAAACGGCTGCGCGGAGAACCGCCCGTACTTCTCGGTGAGCGATTCCAACTCAGAGGCAAGACGCTTCGGTTTCTGAAAGCCCTTCCACATCGTGTTCCTTCCTTCTGGGCCGGCAAAGCCGGCCCCAAAACCAATCCAGATATCACCCGGTTCCGCCGGGCCCGGAGACGCAGCGCGCGTTACTTCGAATACAGTTCGACGATGAGCTGCTCGCTGATCGGCGGCGTTTGCACGTCTTCGCGCTTGGGCATCGCCACGACCTTGGCCTTGAACTGTTCGCGTTCCTGTTCGAGCCACGGAACGGTGTTCTGGCTCTGCGCGACGTTGCGCGCTTCCAGCACCATGGCGTTCTGGTGCATTTTTTCCTTGATGGCCACTTCCTCGCCAACGCTGACGAGGTACGACGGAATGTTCACCTTCTTGCCGTTCACGCGCACGTGGCCGTGCAGCACGAGCTGCCGCGCCTGCGAACGCGAGGACGCCAGACCCGCGCGCCACACGACGTTATCAAGACGGCGCTCGAGCATGATGATGAGGTTCTCGCCGGTCGGCCCTTTGGCCCGCACGGCTTTTTCAAAATAATTGCGGAACTGCCGCTCCAGCAGCCCGTAGGTGCGCTTGACCTTCTGCTTCTCGCGCAACTGCAGGCCGTAGCCCGCGACCTTGGGGCGCCGTGACTGCCCGTGCTGTCCCGGAACGAAATTGCGCTTCTCGATCGCGCACTTCTCCGTGAAACAACGCAAGCCTTTCAAAAACAGCTTCTGCCCTTCCCGGCGGCACAGGCGGCAGACTGCATCTCGGTGTCTTGCCAACTTCTATTCTCCCTTCCCAAAACTCTCTGAATCTTTTCTCTTAGTCATAAATATCGAAAATATCAAACGCGGCGGCGCTTGGGCGGACGGCAGCCGTTGTGAGGAATCGGCGTGACGTCGCGGATCACCACGATGTGGAGCCCGGCGGCGGCTAGCGCGCGTACGGCGGACTCGCGTCCGGAGCCGGGGCCCTTTACGCGAACCTCCACGCTCTTCATCCCATACTGGTCGCGCGCCACGCCCGCGGCAGCCAGCGAGGCCTGCTGCGCGGCATACGGGGTGCCCTTGCGCGACCCCTTGAAGCCGATCGCGCCGGCGGAGGACCAGCACATGGTGCGGCCGTCCGTGTCCGTGATGGTGATCTGCGTGTTGTTGAAGGACGCGGCGATATACACGACGCCGTGCGGCACGACGCGCCGATCGCGCTTCTTCTTGAATTCTTTCTTGCGCTTTGCCGCCGCTGCCGGTTTTGCCGGCGCCCCGGTATCCGGGGTTGCTGCTGCGGCCTTTGGTTCTTTAGCCACGATTCACTCCGTTTCTTCGACTTCTCAAAACTCTTGAAACCGTAAAGGTGGGAGCAGGGCTCCCGCACTCCACGTGGCGCCGCTAAAGCGACACGGGAGAATTAACCCTTCTTGCCGACGACCTTCTTCTTGGCCGCCACCGCGCCGCGCCGCGGACCTTTGCGGGTGCGCGCGTTGGTGTGCGTCCGCTGGCCGCGCACCGGGAGGTTCCGGCGATGCCGGATTCCGCGATACGCCTGGATTTCAATCAGCCGGCGGATGTTCATCTGAATCTCCTTGCGGAGATCGCCTTCCACGCGGCCTTCCTGTTCGATGGCCTGCCGAAGATGGTTGATTTCATCCTCTGTCAGGTCGCGAATCTTTTTCGTGTGATCCACGTTGGCCTTGGCCGCGAGCTTTTTTGCGCGCTCCTGCCCGATGCCGTAGATCGAGGTCAGCCCAACCCAAAGGCGCTTCTGCGGCGGAAGATCTACACCTGCGATACGTGCCATGCCATTCTCCTAAGAACTCTTATCCCTGGCGCTGCTTGTGCTTCGGGTTGGTGCAAATCACCCGGACTACACCGCGCCGATGAATCACCTTGCACTTGTCACAAATCTTTTTTACCGATGCCCGTACTTTCATGCTGCTCCTCTTGCTGCTCGATCAGCGGCCCGACTAAGTCTGCCGGCCCTACAAACGAGAGGCATTAGATGACCTAGCCCCTTCCAAAGTCGCAAACCCAAGACTGCGGGCCTAAAGGCCCGCCGCTACAGCTACTTGTAGCGGTATACAATCCGGCCGCGCGTCAAATCGTAGGGAGAAAGCTCCACCGCAACTTTATCTCCCGCGAGAATCCGGATGAAATTCTTGCGCA
>Ga0207119_1034_pt1 | contig 22107 bp, 22 predicted proteins | sample Alteio_BWMinHeat_43_FD_153505 | JGI IMG/M metagenome (GOLD analysis project Ga0207119, IMG submission 153505) | Enriched cells from forest soil in Barre Woods Harvard Forest LTER site, Petersham, Massachusetts, United States -... | ecosystem: Environmental > Terrestrial > Soil > Temperate forest >... | reverse complement strand
TTCTGACTTTTCTAGCGGCATGACGTTGTCTCAAGTTCTTTCAAAGGGGCAACATAAGGAAGACACCATTTATCAGGTTTTCCATCTTCTTTTAATTATTGGCTACCTCCAACTCAAACGTGAAATTAAACCTCTAGATGAAATCGCACAGATCACTCGACTTCATAAAATTTTAGACGATATGAAAACCCAAGATCATTTCGCCATGCTCGGTATAAGTCGAACTGCAAAGAGCTCTGAAATTAAAAAAACCTACTATGAACTAGCTAAAATATTTCACCCTGATAAAATTCCAACAAACGCCTCTCCAAAACTTAAAGAGCTTGCTCAAAATGTTTTTAGCCAGATGACTCGCTCTTACGAAATTCTTTCTGACGATACAAAACGTGCGGAGTATTTAAAAGAAATTGAAGTAGGCCGAGCAGAAAAAATTCTGCAGGCCGAAGGAATATTAGAAGATGCGAAAGCTCTTCTCAAACTTGGTCAAGCCGCCAAAGCTCTTCAGCAATTTGAAAAAGTAATGCAGCTCAGACCCGCTAATAGCGAAATTCTCATTCACTATGCTTGGGCTAAAATGCTCAGCGGAACAAAATCTACGGAAGATCGCCTTGTGGAGGTCGAAGGGATTCTCAATAAAATCCCTCCTGAAGACCGACATAACTCCATCTATTACTTTGTTAAAGCGATGTATCAGAAAATGATCGGTGAAGAGCCAGCAGCTAAGAGGAATTTACAAAATGCTCTCGCTCTGAACCCCAAATTTGTTGATGCTGAACGACTTCTTAGAACATTTGATACTAAAGGTAAAAAACCTGATTTTTTTCGAGGCGATCTCAAAGACGTCGTCGGCAGCCTCTTCGCAAAGAAAAAGTGAGATTTGGAAGGCTAACGCGGGAGAAGGAAATCCCTTTAGTTTGCGGACCTAGGCTCCCTTGTTAACTTTTGAAAGCCTACGGCTTTCAAAAGTATCGTTGGAGAGAGGATCTTCATATGAAAAATGAACTTTCAACGACAACGAAGCCGAACCACTCTCCAAATTACTTCTTCCAATCTTTATAGAGCTTTTTGACAAATTCCTTACGGTTTTCGTCAAGGGCGGCTTCTTCCGGAGTATCCGGAAGATTTTTTTGATATCGACGTTCAGCCTCAACAGTTTGATGATCGAATATTTTTACAGGACTTTCAGGAACATTCTCTAATAACTGTTTATATTTTTCCGCTCGCCCATCCCCTTGAGGCCGTTTTGCTGTGGTTTGCGAGGGTGGAGGAACGGGCTTTTTTCTCTCTTTAATCACCTGCACTTCATTTTCTTCGGACTCAGGAGGCAGAAATTTTTCAAATTTAGTTAAAATTGTTTCTGATGAAAGGCTTAAAAAATCGCACACCGATTTTATGAGCACCCTTGGATTAATAGGAGTTTCAATAACTCCTTCAGCCGCGTAAGTCGCAATATCGATTTGAGAAAGTCTTTGCCTCGGAAAGAGAAGTAAAAGAAGTGACTGCACTCCCTTTCTCTTCACTTTCTTACTCACACTATGACCGCTCACCCGATTGCCATCACCGGTGGCGATAACAAGATCTGGAAGAAAACCCATCATTCGCTCAGGGAGTGAAGCTTCACTAGGCAGACTTTCAACATCAAAGCCTACCTTTTTTAAACTTTTCTCGACGTAAAGAAGCTCGTTATAATCTTCAATAACCAGTAGAATCCGACGCATTTAATGATTATACATTGACCTCCTTTTGACGTCATGGGTAAATTACCGTGTATGCGCGTTAGTGGTTTCACAGTTATACGCAATGCCGAAATTATGGGCTACCCTATCGTCGAGTCCATTCGGTCTATCCTGCCCCTAGTCGATGAATTTGTGGTAGGGGTCGGGCAAAGCGAAGATAATACCAAAAAAATTATCGAGGGCATAAATAGCCCAAAAATTAAAATTTTTGATTCCATTTGGGACAAATCAAAAACTCAAGGGGGCCTTATCTTGAGTGAAAAAACCAACGAAGCTTTAAATCGTTGTCAAAATGACTGGTGCTTTTATCTTCAGGCCGACGAAGTGGTTCATGAAAATGATCTTCCTCATATTCGTCAAAATTTAGAAAAATATGAAAATAACAAAGATGTCGAAGGACTTCTCTTCGAATACGTTCACTTTTACGGAACCTACAACGTCATCGGCACCGCTCGAAATTGGTACCGCAACGAAGTTCGGGTCATCAAACGTTCAAGTGGAGCTCAAAGTGTAGGTGACGCTCAGGGCTTTAGGGTTCAAGAGAGAAAGCCAAATGTAGCCCCAAGTGGGGCTAAAATCTTCCATTATGGGTGGGTAAAACCCCCTTCGGCCATGGGGGAGAAAAATAAACACATGTTTAGATGGTGGCACGGCAATAAATACGATGATTCTTTTAAAGATTTTGCTTATAAGACTGCTTACGGACTAAGATATTTCAAAGGAAGCCACCCCCAAATTATGGCTGATTTAATAGCCAAACAGAATTGGACTTTTGAATTAAAAAAAGGTTTTAGTGACTGGAATAGACGGGACGTTAAAAATTGGCTTAGCGATGTGGTTGAAAAAGTTGTGGGTCGTCGCATTGGTGAACATAAGAATTACGTTTTGTTAAAGAAAAAAGGAGTGCTTTAAGTGCAATTAGCCGATCGTCAATTTACTCTCGATGCAAAACGAGGAAAAGTTAATATTGGTAAGGGTCATGAACTGGCGCTAATCGCCGGGCCTTGCGTTGTTGAATCAGAAGAATTAATTATGGGAGTTGCAAAACAACTCGTCGACATTGCCGATCGTTTAGGCGTGGCTCTGATCTTTAAGAGCAGTTACGAAAAAGATAATCGTGGAACTGAAAAAAATTGGAGAGGCCCAGGCCTTGAAGATGGCTTAAAAATCTTAAAGAAAGTTCGCGACACCTACGGCATTCCCGTTTTAAGCGATATTCACAGACAGGAAGACGTAAAAATTTCTGCAGAATATTTAGATGTTCTTCAAATTCCAGCTTACCTCTGTCAGCAAACAAGCCTGATTTTAGAATGTGCAAAGACTGGTCGCGCGCTCAATGTTAAAAAAGGGCAATTTCTTGCTCCTGAAAATATGAGCTCGGCCATGAGTAAGATCAAAAGTGTTGGTAATAAAAATGTTCTTCTGACTGAAAGAGGATCTTGTTTTGGTTATAACCGCCTTGTTTCAGATATGCGATCGATTCCGATAATGCAAAACCTCGGAGCTCCGGTAGTTTACGATGCTACCCATATTATTCGTATTTATGGAATTTCTTCTGCCGATCCTAAGGGTGGAGAACCAGAATTTGTTCCCTATCTCACTCGAGCCGCTGTTGCCGCTGGAACTGATTGCCTCTTTTTAGAAACTCATCCTAATCCAAAAGTCGCTCTTTGCGATGGGGCTTCAATGCTCAAACTTGATTTGCTTGAAGGTTTAATGAAGCAAAGTTTAGCCATCAGCAAAGCCCTCGGACGTAATGCCTTAAACGATGCCCCACTACCGAGGTAAGATCGCAGGTCTCTACATCTTAAGAGAAATGATTCCTCCCTTTATTTTGGGGAATCTGGTCTTTCTCTTTATTCTTCTCATGTTTCAAGTTCTTCGTTTGAGTGATTTTATGATCACCAAAGGGGTTCCAGTTACAATTATTGCCCAGTTTATGGTCTACGTGACCATTTCATTTTTGCCCATTTGTTTTCCTATTAGTCTTCTTTTCAGCATTTTATTGACCTTAGGTCGAATGAGCTCCGATTCAGAAGTGGTTGCTCTCAAAGCATCGGGGCTTCATATGGGTTATCTCATTAGCCCCGCACTTGTCTTATCTACTGCTGTCGCAGCTCTCACGGCATGGGCTGTTTTTGTTGGATCTCCTTGGGGCAATAGAAATTTTGAAATTTTATTTCAACATCTTATGAACACAAAAGCCGTTGCTGCAATTCAAGAAGGAACTTTTTCTGAAGGATTTTACGACCTCGTTCTTTATGCAGGGAGAGTTGATCACAAAGCCGGAAGACTAGAAGATGTTTTTATTTACGATGAACGAGATCCCAATCTTCCCATCACAATTATTGCCAAACAAGGGCAACTCATCGAAGGTGATCCGTCTTTGCCTGGTCGCGGTGTGACCTTAAGATTGGCCAATGGAAGTATTAATAGAACAAATCAAAATAATTACACCAAAGTTGATTTTCAAAGTTACGACATCACTCTAGCGAATACTGCCGCCGACTCGGTTACTGAAAAGAGCCCTCCTTCACTGACCTACGATGATCTTATGGCCGAAAGAAAAGATCCCCTTAAAGATAAAGACCGACATCTTGTTTATTCCGTTGAATATAATAAACGCTGGGCCATTTCAATTGCTTGTTTGGTTTTTGGATTACTCGGTGTGGGCGCTGGAACGGTCACGAATAGACGGGCTGTTCGAGCCAGTGGTTTGATTATCTCCCTTTTGATCATGGTTATTTACTGGGTTCTCTATGTTTCAGGAGAAAGCTTGGCTCGAAGTGGCGCTGTAACTCCTTGGATTGCCATGTGGGCTCCCAATGTTTTGTTTGCTGGGCTTGGGGCGTGGAGCATTCGCCGGGCATGGTAAGAAAATTAATCCTGACTCTCTTTATTCTTTGCATCTTTACCGATGCCGCAGCATTTGCCTCTGAAGAATCTCCCTTCGCTTTTCCCGGATATAAAACCCGTAAGAGAAATTTTCTTTGGCCTCCAATTTATTCTTTAGCGGTACCCGGTCTTGATCAATTCATAAAAGGTCAAACGACAGCTGGCGTTGCTTTTTCGGGGACAGCCGTTGGAGGTTTGGCGCTCTATCTTGTCTCCGGTGAACACGGAATAAAAAATCCAGATGCTTTAAGTCTCAACGACGATCAGCGCTCCGCTGATTTAGGTTTAGAAATCGCACAAGTCTCAGGCTTTATGAGTTCCTATCATGCTTTTCGTACAGCAGTAATCACCCGGCCTGAAGATTTTTCTTTTTTAAAACATGAAGAATCAGACTTTGATATTTTGTTGGCCCCCGTGCACTTTTCTTATATGCTTGAGCCCACAACTTATCTTGCACTTCTTGTGGGCGCTGCAGCCATTTTTGCTGACGTCAAAACTTCCGGTGGAAATACCAATTTCGGATCACCCGTCTTAGCCGACGGCGCTTTTGCTGGGGGTTTTTCTTATATGGCAGGTACTGGTGAAGAAGCCCTTTTCCGTGGAACCATGATGCCCATTTTCAGATATTACACCGACAGTAATTTTTGGAGTAATGCTATTACGGGAACTGCTTTCGCCGCCGCACATCTAGGGACAGTTCAACTTCCCGTCTTTCAGCTTGTAAGTGGTCTTTACTTCGGTTGGGTCACTCAAAAGAATGAATGGGCCATCGGAGAAAATGTTTTTATCCACGCATGGTATGACGTCATGGCTTTTGTGGCAGGTTACGCCGTAGATCGACACTCGTCGATTATCGTGCCCGTTTCATTTTCTTTTTAATTTTGGTAAATATGTAAGTTAGGAAAGCTAACGCGGGAGACTGCCCGAAGATCGCAAATCGAGGGCAGCAGTCCTTATTTCGGCTCCCCCTATCGGGTCAAGGCGGTACCGGCTCCCTTGTTAACTTTTTAAGAGCCAACGGCTCTTAAAAAGTATCGTTGGAGAGAGGATCCTCAAATTCAACTGAGTTATCGTCGACAACGAAGCCTCCCAGTTCTCCAAATTACCAACATCAAGTAAGTCATTTTTAATTTTTAGCCAGCTACAGGAGCTGTTTCGGTGGGTCCGCCTGCTGTATCTTGCGGCTCTTCAGAATAGGTGCATTCTTTATTGGGGCATTTAACAAATTGCCCCTTTTTCTTACTGAATTTTTCAACAAGATAGGGGTTCTTACATTCTGGGCAAGGTTTATTTAAAGGTTTATCCCAAGAAACAAAATCACATTTGGGGTAACTACTACAGCCATAAAAAGCACGGCCACGGCGAGAAACTCGAGAGGTGACATCGCCACCACATTCTTTGGGGCATTTCACACCCGTTGAAATCGCTCTTGTAGTTTTACACTCGGGGTATGCAGAGCATGCTAAGAATTTTCCAAACCGGCCGAATTTAACGACCATGGGGCTACTACATTTCTCACATTTTTCGTCGGTAGTTTCAGCTTTTCTGACTTCAATTTTTCCATCTGCTGTTTTTTCAAATTCAGCCGTCGATTTACAATCGGGGTAATTGGAACAAGCCAGAAACTGCCCATTACGCCCCCACTTGATAACCATATTGGCGTTATCTTTCGGACAAATAATATCTGTGGGAATAGCTTGGGCCTTAATATTGCGCATTTTTTCTTTAGCAATATCTAAAGTCTTTTTAAATGGAGCGTAAAAAGCAGAAAGAATCTCAACCCAGTCTTTTTCACCTTCTTCAATGCGATCAAGTTGATCTTCCATAGAAGCTGTGAACTCGACATCCATTATATCTTTAAAATTCTCGACGAGAAGTTCCGTAACGATTTTTCCAAGATCAGTTGGAATAAAACGGCCCGACTGATCTTTCTCGGCATATTCCTTGTCTACAATGGTGGACAAAATAGAAGCATAAGTCGACGGGCGACCAATACCTTTTTCTTCAAGATCTTTAATGAGGCTTGCATCTGTATATCTTGGTGGAGGTTGGGTAAAATGCTGTTCAGGTTTGAGTTCAAGAAGTTTTAATTTTGCTCCTTGCTTCACTTCCGGAAGTTTTTGTTTTCCGTCGTCTTCTTCAACAGGAGCATCTTCATCTTTAGACTCTTCGTAAACGGCGGTGAACCCGTCGAATTTGATAATACTTCCCGTGGCTCTTAATTCGTAATCTTTAGCGGCTATTTCAATTGTCGTTTGGTCAAAAACTGCTGGCACCATCTGACAAGCAACAAACCGATTCCAAATCAAGACATAGAGTTTGTATTGGTCGGGAGATAAAAACTCTTTAACTACTTTTGGATTATATTCTAAGTGTGTCGGTCTAATACTTTCGTGGGCATCTTGTGCCGATTTTTTTGTCTTATAAACAACAGGTTCGTTAGGTAAATATTTTGCACCGAAAGTATCTTTGATGTAAGCGCGCACTTCTTTAAGAGCTTCATCGGCAATTCTTGTGGAATCTGTTCTCATATAAGTGATGAGACCAGTGGTTCCTAATTCACCAAGATCAATACCTTCATAAAGTTTTTGAGCCACCATCATGGTTTTTTTGGCAGGCCAATGAAGTTTTCGAGCACCCTCCTGTTGAAGTTTAGAAGTAATAAAGGGCGCTAATGGATTTCTTCTTCTCTCTGACTTATCAACACTGGTAACCTTATAGTCAGCACCTTTAAGGTCGGCTAAAATCTCATCAGCCTCGGTTTTATTGCCGATCTCAACTTTGTTTTTTCCTTTTTTAGCAAGCTTGGCCCAAAAGGCATCGTCTCCATTACCGAGACGAGCTTCGCCAACATAGGCTTCAATAGACCAATATTCTTCAGGCTTGAAAGCCAAAACTTCTTTTTCTCGATCAACCACAAGTCTTAAGGCCACTGATTGAACGCGACCTGCACTTAAACCACGACGAACTTTGTCCCACAAAACGGGAGAAATTTGATAGCCCACAAGACGATCTAAAATACGTCTAGCTTGTTGGCTTTCAAACTTCTTCCTGTCTATTTCTAAAGGGTGATTAATGGCCTCAGAAACAGCTTTTTTAGTGATCTCATTAAAGAGAATGCGTTTGATCTTTTTCTTTTCACTTTTGAGTTCTTCGGCGATATGCCAAGCAATAGCCTCCCCTTCGCGATCAGGGTCAGGGGCCAAGTAGATATGCTCTGCTTTTTTGCCTTCAGCCTTAATGGCATCAATAACTTTGTCTTTGCCTTTAATGATTTCATAGGTGGGCTTAAATTTCTTTTTGACATCGACCCCAAGTTTTTTTTGTGGAAGATCTCTCACATGGCCAACACTAGCCATGACTTTAAAATTCTTGCCTAAATATTTTTCTATTGTCTTGGCCTTGGCAGGAGACTCGACAATGACAAGGGACTTCTTCATGACCATAGGGTAGGTGTTTCTTCTTTCAATTTCAAAACATTTCTTTTGTTAAGAGCAAATATGATATCTTTTACGTCCCTGGCAAGCCCTGCCCCCTGACAAATCAATTCTAAGCTTCCTGAGTAAGACTCGACGAGAGGCGGACCAGGAACCACAAGAATTTCGCGGTTTTCCGCAATGGCCTTGTTTGCTGTCATCATCGTGCCGCTGCGAGTTCCTGCTTCTACAATAACAACTAAATCGGCTAAACCTGCAATCAAACGATTTCGACGATGAAAATTTTCCCTCCTCACCACAGTGCCCGGAGAAAATTCAGAGAGAAGAACTCCACTCGTTTGTATTCTTTCAAATATCATCTCATTTCCAAAAGGATAGGGGCGATCCACAGCTCCCGGAAGAAATGCGATTGTCTTTCCCCCCGCCTCTAATGCGGCCCAGTGGGCCTCGGCATCAATTCCGCGAGCACCTCCACTGACGATGACAACTCCTTCCGATGCAAGTTCACCAATAACTTTCTGAACCCACAACCTTCCAATTTCTGTGGGGTTTCGTGCACCAACGACAGCCACCATGGGTCTATTAAATAAAGAAATATCTCCTCGAGAAAATAAAAGAGCCGGAGGACAAGCCAAAGTTTTCAATGACGGCGGGAAAAGTGGCGACCCCCAAAAGATAATTTCAAATTCCCCATTCTCAGAACGTTTTAATACATGAAAAAATTTTTTTAGCTGCTTTAGCCACACCTCTTCATTTCTTAAAAACCACTGATAACTTTCATTCATTTCTAAAGCCAGCAAGTTTTTTTTATGAATCTGAGAGCCCACACCAAAGTGACTAAGATAGCGCTCAATATCAAAAACTGAAAAAGAAGGGCAATAATTTGCAAACCAATGTATTTCGCTCATCAAGATTTTCGATATGCAAAAACTTAGTTTGTGTCTTCGACCACTGTATCTTCGAGGGGACGAACATCGTCGAGGGATTTCCGGTTTTCGGACGCATCCGGAGCTTCAAGTTGGGTCATATCTCCAGGGCGAATGGCATCTTTTTCGGTAACAATAATTGCCGTGGCCACGTGGGGCTCTACTTCTACGGCTTTAAGTAAACCGATAGGCCGCGAGTCAAATTGAAGGGCCGTATCAGGATTTCGTGTTTCTATATTTTTTAAAACGTAAAGAAGACTTCCGGCCTGAAGGCCATCTTCAGATCCCTTATCGATGAAAACCACATTGTGAAGGCCAAAAACCATCCGTTTATTTCCTTCACCATTAACGATTCTCGCTGGCACCGAACTAAAGGGTCCGTCGGCTTCATAGTTAGCATGGGTAATCAACCGACCAATCTTAACTGAATCTCCTAATCTTACGGGCATATTTGCATTGATGATCTCGCCCCGATAAGTATTTTCAGGGCCACCGGCAACGGCATCTTCAATTTGAATTTCAGCTCGGGTCTCAAGCTCTACGCCGATAGAATACCCTGTCGTGGGGTCGGTGACTTTTCCATTTTTAGAAAAAACGGTGACCATGTCGCCAACTTTTACTGGGTCAGAAAACTTTATCACCACGCTCTGATAAGTTGAAGCGACAGTTGAATCACCTTCCATTTCAACAATTTTTCCATCTGGTTCCCAGGCTTTTTCAACAACAATTGATGGAATAGGGCCGGCGATAACTTTGGGCTCAATTTTTTTCAAACCCTCTTTTGCAAAACCAGTTTTACGATCATAGCCTTCGGCAGCGATATTATTTTCAACAAAACTAGGTGGAATTTTATTTAAAACGGGTCGGCTTCGTACTCCCGGGGGAATAACAACTTGATCCCCTTCGGGTGCATTTTGAGTCACGATGGTGTCAAATTCTGGGCCGTACTCATCGTTTTCTTCGGTGGATGTAGTGGCTTCAGTGATTTGTTGGTTAATATTTGATTCTACTCCCAATGAAGGTGGAGACGTTGAAGAACCCGGAGTGAACTGAAGGGTTTTTCCTTTTTCAACGAGATGAGGATTTGTAATGTCATCATTAAGTTGCCAAACCTTAGACCAATAGAAACCATTTCCAAAAAGTTTTGTAGAAATATCCCAGAGGTTGTCACCATCTTGAAGGGTGTATTCTTCAGAGGCCTTGTCGCCTGCGATTTCTCCCCATTTCGCATCACCAATTTCACGGCTATTATATTTTTGGTAAATGCGTGCAAAGCGGCTTTCTTCAGAAGTGATTTCTTCTTGGGCAAAAGAAATTTCTGCAAAAACAATCAAAGTTAAAATGAGAAGGGTTTTCATTGCCCTCCCTTATTTGTTTCGCCGTTTCCGTTCATGATCTGATTTTGAGCATCGAGAGCTTCGCGACTTCCAGGATAAACGGTAACAATATTTTCGAAAGCCTCTTGAGCTTCCGTGGGATGGCCTAATTTCTGGTAACTCAGAGCTAATTTATAAAGGGCTGCCACAGCTTTGTTACCATCGGGAAAGAGTTTATAGAGTCTCTCAAACTCCCCTGCACTCTTTGCATAATTTCCACGTTCATAGAGAGTTTCGGCATAGAGATAGAGTGCGTTATTGGTTAGAGGAGAATTCTTAAATTGCTTAAGCATCAAATTTACATCTCGACCGGCCAAATCAAGTTTAGCGTTTTTTGAATTCATCACCACCTGTTGATAAAGTTTTTCGACAGCCGTAATTCCTTTTTTAGGTTTAGCCCCTTCTCTTGGAGGCGCAGGAACAGGGGCAAGGGGTTTTACATTTGTTTCTTCGGCCACCGGCGCAACGGGAACAACGGCAGCTGCAGCTGGTGGTGCGCCTTGAGCTGGAGGGGGAGCCAAATCAGATTTTGGTGCTTGCGCAGGAGTACTCTTTCCGGCTTGGCCAGAGAGCATTAGAATTTTGTTATTCAATTCTTCGATTTTGGAGGATTGTTCACTTTGAGATTTTTGAAGTTCTAAAATTTGTGTTTTGAGAGCTTGATTTGAATCATCGGCAAGTGAAGAAACAGAAGCCGGTCTCTTAGCTGTGGAGCACCCAGCCAAAAAACCCAAAAAAACAGAACTTAAAATGAAGAACCGATGCTTTTCTCTTCTGATGTACATTCTTCTTTTATTGTATGGATTGAGGCGTCTTGGCGCAATACTCTAAAATGCTAAAATCTCAGAAAAAAACGACTGATTTGCTTGATCTTATTTTCAACGGTGGCGCGATATAGCTCTTCCCAATCCACCTGAATCTGAAGCTCTTTAATCTTCTCTAGGATTGGTAACTCTTGGCTGTTACGACTGGACCCCTGGACTGTATCAAGGGCTGGGAGTGATCGGCCTTTCTGTTCACCCATTTTCCTGAGAGGGTTGCGACCTAATTTAGAGGTTGGCTTCGACATAGCTAACGACCTCCCGCGCAAGCTCCATAAATTCTTGGCTCGACCGACTTGTGGGTGCATATTTTAAAATACTTTCACCGTGGCCGGAACTCTCAGCAACTTTAACGCTATCATGAATTTTCGTTTCAAAAATAAGCCCTTTAAATTCTTTTTTAAGAGCTTCTAAAACTTCCCAATTTAATTTTCTTCGATCGTTAAACATATTTGGAATAATTCCCAAAAGTTTTAACCCTGGATTTTTTTCTTGAAGAGAGGAAATAGTTCTTTGGAGAAAAACGATTCCTTCCAAAGAAAAATATTCTAGTTGAACCGGAACAATAACTCCCTCAGAGGAAATGAGACCATTAACGGTGAGCATATTTAAAGCCGGAGGATTATCGATGATGATAAAATCAAACTCTGAAACCAAAGACTTTAGTGCATTTTTCAAAACGTATTCTTTATCGGGCCGAGTTGCTAAATAGTGTTCTGCACCCACCAGACCTTCTTCTGCGGGAAGAAGAAATAATTTTTCACCTAATTTCACAAGCTCACTGACGTCTAGAGATTTTCGCCTTGTCACATAGAGGTCATCGATGGTGGTGTAAAAATCTAGAATCGAAGTGCAATAAGAAGTGAGGTTGCATTGGGGGTCGTTATCTATAAGAAGAACTTTGAAATCTAAGGCAGTCAAAGCGCTTCCTAAATTGAAGGTCGCTGTGGTTTTTCCGACCCCACCCTTTTGATTGGCGATACTAAGAATTTTGCCCATCCCTAACTATTGAAGCTTTAAAAAAAACCTGCAATGAAAAAAATACATTGACTTCTAACAGAGCCACCATTAAGTTGCTGGTTCTGCCAAATTACTACCAAGTAACGCTCCATTTTGAATTTCCTGGCGGTGTGGATAACTCAAGGGGTTTTGTTAATAAGTTCTAGCTAATTCAATTTCCGACACGATCCATCAAAATACCTTCAAAAATTTAACCCATTGAAATAAGACCGAATTTTAATTTTTTTTGGAATTTTTTTTTAACTATCCCCAATTTTCCACAACTATTGTGGAAAACTCTCTCACCAAAAACCTAGACTCCGCATAAAATAAGCCTTTCAGCGAGTTGATGCAAAACTGTGCAGTTAATAACTTATTGAAATAATTTGAAATTCTTTAAAAAACAGGACTTTTGTAAAGCTTCGGTTAAGAAATCTTAAGGTGAAACCCGCAACCCCATTGGGTTTCGTCAGTTGGCCACGACCGACAGAAGGTTAATTCGTCCGCCTGGTCGGACACCTCTTCCTCAAAACAACTCTGTTTATCGATAACCTCCCCTAGATTTTTGCAAAGAGCCCCTGTTGTGAAAATTCTCATCTGGATCACTATTGCCGCTGCACAAACCATTTTTTTAAAACTTAACTGTTTTGACTTCTTCCAAGGGCTTTCCGAGAAATCACATCTTTTTGCCCTTCACCTCCTTGAAGGACATCCCTCCCCGTGGAACTGGTTTTACGAAGCTATATTAATTGGCCGTGATGAAGGTTTACGCTCTCAACCCTACCTTCAATCTTTCTTTGTCTTAGGGCTCTACCACCTCATTGTCGTCTCTGGCAGTCATGTTTTAGCCCTAGAGAAAATTATTTCGACGGTCTTCTTCTTTCTTCCTCCAAAACTTAAAAAAACAGTCATCTGGACAGCTCTGATTTTGTTTTGTTTTGTAAATAGGCTCCAAGCGTCTTGTGTTAGGGCCTTTGTTTCTTGGCTGGTGATGCAAAAGAAATTTCTTAAAACCCCGTTACAAGGAGATCTTCAAATGATCGTCACTTGCCTATGCCTTCTCTTTCAACCGGTGTGGGTGAAATCACTTTCATTTCAACTTTCTTGCGGCGCCACTTTGGGCTTAGCCATGGCCTCTTCTTTTAAAGCCAGCCATAAAATTAAAAAGAAAATCCTTTCTACTTTTTTCTGTGCTGTTGTGACATCTCCCCTTATTTTCTGTGTTCAACCCTGTCTTTCGTGGTTGGTTATTCCTGCAAATACTTTCGCTATGCCCCTCTTTGAAGGAATTCTTATGCCCCTTTCTCTATTTAATATTTTTATTCGTCCTCTTAATTTTTTGACGGAGAAAATATTTGTTTTTGTTTTTGGGATTTCAGATTTCTTTGCTCAATTTGAAAAACCCCTTCTCTGCCTCGATGAAAGGAGACTTGCCATTTGGGGAATAATCTATTTATTTTCAGTTTATTTCGCCTGGCGATTTTGTTTGCCGTGGTTTTTACGCCAACGATTTTGGCAGAACCAAGGCCACCCCACAATCGACTCGTCTTCTGGAATGTAGGACAAGGGGATTTCATTTCATATCTCAGCCATGAAGTCTGTATTGTTTTTGATGTAGGCGGGAGTTTTAAAATTCCAGAAAAAGATCTCCTAGAAATGCGAAATTTTTGCCCTCAAAGAAAGGTTCAACTCTTTATTTCCCATTTTGATAAAGACCATATCAGTAATTACAAAAGATTAATGACCTATCTTGTTGTCGAAAATAGTTATTTTTCTCATTTAGATTCGCGATCGCAATTTGGAAAGAAACTCTTAGAACAACTTAAGTTTCAAAATTCAAAAACCCACCAAATTCGCCAAGGATTTAAAATAAAATATGAAGGGGTCCATTTGAGTTGCCTTTGGCCTCCCCCCGGCCCCTTAAGAAAAGCAGAAAATGATCGAAGCCTGGTCTTAAAATTAGAAAACCAAGGCCGATCTTTTTTATTTATGGGTGATCTTCCATCTCGATGTGAAAGGAAGTTGCCATTAGTTTCGGCGCAAGTTTTAAAAGTTGGCCACCACGGAAGTAAATATAGCTCAAGCTCTAGTTTTTTAAAAAATGTTAAAGCTTCGATGTGCGTTGTCAGTGTTGGAAGAATTAATACTTATGGCCACCCAAGCCCAGACGCTCTTTCCCGAATGAATGACAATCGATGTACTATCTTACGCACTGACCTTTTAGGAGACATCACTATTGAACTCTAACTCACTTATAGACATCAATAAGAGTTATTGTTTTAATTCCCCTCCAAGTGCTAATACGGTTAATCACTTCACGAGCCTTAGGGCTGTGGTCGAAAAAAATACGCACTTCCGCTCGAGACCAAGTTACGAAGACAAATTGACCCGTATTGTGAAATTCCCTACGAATCATTTTCGCTACAAGCGAGTCAGCGACCTCAATTGAAATCAAAAAAGATCTTGGGGCAAGATCTTCTTGAGTAAGAAAATTTTTTAGCCCTTCATCGGTTTTTGTAAATAATTGGGTTGTCCCCAAGAATCTAGAACACTGCTGAGGCAAAGCACTACTTGGTGAGGCATAAAACAAAGGGAAAATAATATAAAGAATAGCTCTCTTCCAAATCATAAGGGGACTCTCTAGCAATTTTCACGCCCCGTGGCATATGGGTTGCTAATTGAAATCATTGTGAAAGTTTTTCTCTATGTTTTTACATGTCTTTCTCTTTTGATTTCTCAAGCCTTTGCTGCCAAAAAACCTATGCTTGAATGTAACGGCCGTCTTCTCACTGCGGGATGGAAAAATGTCACTCCCCCTGGCAAGGTCGAAGAGTATTGGGAATATTTGAGTCAACTTCCCACTCTTCATACCGATATGTTTTTTATAATTGGAACCATAGTGAGAGGAATGCCAGATCGTCGAGCTATCCCCTACAGAAAACTAAGCCATAAAGAAATCTCAGATATAGTTTTTCGGTACTACACAACACCGAAAGAAAAAGAAAAAATTTTATTTACGACTCTTCTAAAAGCTAAAAATATAATTTTCTCTAAACCCCCATATGTTTATACTGATCTCCAAGGTATTTTTCTAACGACTCCAGATAAAAAACACATAGAAAAAGATGAAACTGACTGGGTTGATTTTAAACTGGATCCAGCAATACCCGTCATTCAACTTGGAAATGGAATTTATCTTGTACCGGGCCCACCCCCACCGGATGATTATCTCAATGATCTCAAAAACCAACCTTCTCTGCAAAACTATCTTCAGCGGTGGAAAGTTTTTGGTTGGAAGGGTTTAGAAATTCCAATCAAAATTGAAGAAGACTAGGTAATTTTCTCTAGAGAACTAATGTCGTTTGCGTCCACTTCTTTTTTCTGCCCTTCAAGATTCATCACGATGCGGCCGCGAACGCGACCGTCAGAATTAATGCGCACGTTGTGGTCGGTAATATGACCTCGAAGATATTTTCCGGATTTAGTAATAACTAAGACATGAGGGGTCGCAGGAATTTCAACCCCTTCTGGGTGAACAAGGCTGTCAACTAGTTCTATAAACTCAAGACGCATTTGTGCGGGGTCTCTCGGCGGTACCGGCCCGATAGCCCCTACCCCCTTTTAAATCTTAAGTGGTTTGAACGGTAAATTGAGGTCTCTTGCCACTTGTTCGTAAGCAACAAAGCCATTGTAAACGTTAACACCTTTATAAAGAGCTTTGTCTTTGGCACAAGCATCTTCAACACCTAGGTTAGCCAACATCAAACCGTATTTCAGTGTGACGTTTGTCAAAGCATAGGTGGATGTGCGTGAGAAAACTCCGGGCATATTGGGAACACAGTAGTGAATAACACCCTCAACTTCAAATGTAGGTTCTTTATGACTTGTGGGCCGACAGGTTTCGATACAACCACCCTGATCAACAGCGATATCAACAACCACGCTTCCCTTTTCCATTTGACCAATCATATCTCGGGTCACAAGGTGAGGTGCTTTTGCTCCAGGAACGAGAACGGCACCAATCAAGAGATCGGTTTCAGGAACAGAGTGTTCAATATTAGTAATATTAGAAAAAAGCGTTTGAACTTTGTTTCCAAAAATATCGTCGAGATATTCTAATCTCTTGGGGTTAATATCTAAAATAGTCACTTGAGCGCCTAAGCCAACGGCCATCTTTGCAGCGTTAATTCCGGAGACTCCACCGCCTAAGATCGTCACACGCCCTCGTTTAACTCCAGGAACTCCACCAAGCAAAATTCCTTTTCCTCCGCGATCGCGCTGCAAAAACGAGGCACCTACTTGAGTGGCCATTCTTCCTGCAACTTCTGACATGGGCACAAGCAGTGGAAGACTTCCGTCTTCAAGTTGAATAGTCTCGTAAGCGACTCCTTTAACTTTTCGATCAAGAAGGGCTTTTGTCAAAACCGGTTCGGGAGCGAGATGGAGATAGGTATAAAGAATCTGATTCTCACGAAGCATTGTGTATTCTTCAGGCAAAGGTTCTTTAACCTTGATGATCATATCGGCTTTTTCGTAAACTTCTTTTTTCGAAGGAATAATTGTCGCGCCCGCTTTTTCATAAGCTTCATTTGAAATTCCGCTTCCGAGGCCTGCATCCTTTTCGACTAAAACTTTGTGACCTTCGCGGACAAAAGCTTTAACTCCGCTCTCAACTAAACCAACTCGGTTTTCACTAATTTTTATTTCCTTGGGCACGCCAATGATCATGACATCTCCTCATAACATCTAGTTTTATGGGTGTTTTTCAACGATCTATTTACCTTTACGCGAACTTAGGTGCAAGGGAAAGGTGCTCTGTATCTGCAGAATATGAGAGGGGTTGGGCAAGCTCGATAATACGATAACTCTCAGTTGAGGCCATAACCCGCTCTACAAACCCGTGCATCACATCGTGGCCAGCTTTATGGAGAACAACGTGGCCAATAAGCGGGTAACCAAGCATAAGCATATCCCCCACAGCGTCCATGGCTTTATGACGAACAAATTCATCGGCATAGCGAAGACCATTGGGGTTAAGAATATCGTGGTCGTCTAAAACAACAGCATTATCCAGGCTTCCGCCGAGAGCTAAACCTTTAACTTTTAGAGCCTCAACATCTTTGAGAAACCCAAAGGTGCGAGCCCGGGCCAATTCTTTTTCAAAAGTATGGGGGTTCACTTCAAGTTCAATTTTTTGTTTTCCAATTTTTGGATGGGGAAACTCAATGGTGCAAGTAAGTTTGAAGCTATTGTACGGGAGCACGTAAGCGTGCTTATCCCCCTGAGAAAAATAGATGGGCTGGGTGATGTAGATGTATTTTCTAAGCTCCGTGTACTCGAGAATTCCCCCTTCTTTTAAACATTGGAGAAAGCAATCGGCCGAACCATCGCCGATAGGGAGTTCAGGACCACTGAGTTCAATAAAGAGGTTGTCGATTTGAAGAGCGCTCACCGCGGCCATGCAGTGTTCAACGGTTGAAACCATAAAGAGGTCACTTCCAAGAACCGTCGCCATTTGGGTAGCGCGCACATTTCGCGACTGGGCTTTGAGTGCTGGAAGACCGGAGATGTCTTTTCTAATGATATAAACGCCGGTTCCCACGGGAGCAGGTTTAAAAGTGATGGATGCAGGTTTACCCGTATGAAGGCCAATACCCTCAACGCACACGGTTTTTTGGATCGTTTTTTGGTAAACCATACTCCTCCTCTGAAGCTCCTATTCGCAAGTGTTGTGCCTAAGCAGGAGACTCCTGCTGAAAACCCATTAAGTACATGAATTTATGAAATTAAATGTGGTTTTAAGTGAAATTTTATCTTTCAAAAATAAGGTCTAGGTGTTGTAATTCAGCAACAAAATGGAATTTCATTGCAGTAAAAAAGTAACAACCTAAATAATTGCTTTAAACTCCGACGTGAGGCATAAAACTAAACAATGTCGAAATTTATCACTCTCTTTCTCACTTTAACTACTGTCTTGGTATTGGTTGGGACCCTTTCTGGATGTCCAGGCAAACTCGCACCATCAACGGCAAAAACAAATTTCATAAGTAATTCGGAAGTGGCAGAAGCCGTCATCAGTGGAGCAGTCACAGGGACATCTCCAGGATTATTAAATGAAGCACGTTATATTCCTCACAAATATTCGTCTCCAAAAGAAGAAGCTCTGGCTCAAATTCGAAATATTTTTTCTATGATTCCAAGGGCTGATGCAGCCGTTTCACAAGGAGCTTGCGCCAACCTTAATCTAGGATCCGCTGGGCCCTATGCTGCTAACTCTGGTTGTGGTTACGGCCCAAACTCAGCCGGTCAACCTTTTACGACTCTCACTTGGGCTCCTTGCAACGGAGGCGCTCCCCTGGGAACATGGTCCGGTGGAGTAAATTTAACTCTCTTAGCCACGCCTGGATTCACAACGATGGCATGTGCAGGGGCCCAAACATTTCAAAACGGTGATGTCCTTTGGAGAACTTTTTTCTCCCCCAGCGCTCGCATTAATAATTTTAATCTTGATCCAAAAGATGGAGTGACTCCCTGGAATCCTTTGACTCAACAAGATCTCATAGAGCCCAATGGGCCTGTTACTGCTCTGGTAGATACTTATGGAGCCACGACTCTGCCAGTGGGATTTAACATAACCACTACTCCACTACCCAGCAACTTTCCTCTTGCGGGATACTCCGGCTATTCTCAGCAGATCGCAACCATCGGAGAAATTATTACTTTCTCAGGCCCCACCGCACGAACTATTGAAGTCAAAGGTCTTCATGTTAAGGGAGCCGTAGCAGGGTACATCACTTGGGATTTTACAATTTCTAGTACATACGGGGCACAACCGTTTGCCCTTATTAACGTAACGGGCGCAAACCTCGTCACTGCGGGGAATTTATACATTCAAGACAATCTTAATAAGATTGTGACGAAGAGTGCTGTCACTGGTAATATGACCTATACGGGAGCCTGTGGAGTACCTTTTGGTGGTGTAGGTCAAATAACAACAACTTTGGTCACGAGCAACGGAAAAGCTTTTCCCACTGAAACCTTAGATACATTTAGCGGCGCTTTGTGCGGACAAGCCAACCTCAACGCCATACCTACTTATCTTTTTCATTCTTTCTAAAATTTAAAATTAAAGAAGGTTCCCTAAAGAAGCTTGGGTGACTTCTTGGCTTAAGCTCGCTGCCTGAGAATTTTTTGGAATTTTTATGCCCAGATGTTCGTAAGCTAAAGGTAAAGCGCAACGCCCTCGGGAGGTTTTCATTAAAAAACCTTCTTGAATGAGAAATGGTTCGTAAACATCTTCGATGGTTTCACGCTCTTCGTTAATGGCCGCAGACAAAGTGTCGATCCCCGTGGGGCCACCGTTAAATTTTTCGATAATAGTCAGTAGAATTTTTCGATCCATTCCATCTAAGCCCCGATTATCAACTTCAAGTGCTGTTAAGGCTCCCTTAGCCACAGTTGCTGTGATAGCTCCTTCATTTTGAACTTCGGCAAAATCACGAACACGTTTTAATAATCTATTAGCAATACGAGGAGTTCCTCTTGAGCGTTTTGCAATTTCAGAAGCCGCGTCGGGTTTAAGATCGGCTCTCAAAATTTCAGCACTGCGAGTGAGAATTTTGTTTAAATCTCCTGGTTCATAAAATTCTAAGCGACTGACGATTCCAAAACGATCTCTTAAAGGTGAAGTGAGCATTCCAGCTCGAGTGGTGGCACCGATTAAAGTAAATCTTGGAAGCTGGAATTTCATGGTTCGTGCACCAAGACCTTCGCCAGTGACCATATCGAGAAAAAAGTCTTCCATGGCTGAGTAAAGATATTCTTCAACCACTTGGTTTAAGCGATGGATTTCATCGATGAAAAGAATGCTATGGGGCTTGAGATTTGTAAGAACGGCGGCCAAGTCACCTTTTTTATCAAGGGCAGGGCCCGAAGTGGTTTTCATTTCAACGTTCATGGATTTTGCGATGATATAAGCGAGAGTTGTTTTTCCTAAACCGGGAGGGCCATAGAAGAGACAATGATCAAGGGATTCCCCCCTCTTTTTAGCCGCTTGAATGAATATCTCTAAGTTAGACTTTACCTTTCCTTGACCGGGAAAATCTTCAAAGGTTTCGGGCCTTAGAGATTTTTCTAAGAGGGATTCATCTAATTGTGAAGTGCTATCTAAAATTTTATCCATCTAAGTATCCCCTATAAATTTCAGCCTAAAGATTTCCCGATAGATCGTTCAAAGCCAAACGAATAACAGATTGGAGGTCACCAAGCCACACCTCTTCGTTCAAATCGGAAAGAGTGCGCTCAACATCTTGGGGTTTAAATCCTAAATGGGAAAGAGCCGTCATGGCTTCGGTACGCAAACGACGTGTACTTGAAACTTTTAGAGTAGAACCTGAGCTCGTGAGTAGAATATCACTCAGCTTTCCCTTAAGTTTCACAACTAAATGTTCTGCAGTTTTCTTGCTAATTTTTGGAAGTTTTGACAAAGAAGCCACATCACCGTCTTCGATGAGGCTGACAATTTCTTCGCAAGGAGCTGCCGATAAAATATTGAGAGCACTTTTGGGGCCAACAGAATCAACTTTAATTAAGCTTAAGAACAAAGATTTTTCTTGAGGAGAACTGAATCCAAAAAGTGCCGCGCCATCGGCTTTATAATGGGTGTGAATATGGAGCTCTCCTTGGGCGCCAACTTCAGGAAGAGCACCTACAACTTGGGGAGAGCACGCCACTTCGTAACCAACACCTTGGGCATCGATAACAATGGCGTTGTCTGCTTTTGATAAAATTTTCCCGCGTAGATAGGCGATCATAGCGAAATTTCCCTCTCCCTTAATTTTTCCCATGTGCCTTCGACGCGACAATGATGAATCGCCAAGGCCAATGCATCACTCATATCAAACTTAGTTATTTGAGCGGTAGAAATTTTTAAAAGTTGGCCCACAAGAATTTGAACTTGGTCTTTACCTGCCCGCCCATGGCCGACCACATTCATTTTTACCTCGGTGGGGCTGTACTCAAAAATGGGAATCCCCGCTCTTGCCGCTTCGTAAACACAAACCCCGCGGGCATAACTCAGCTTTGTCACACTATCGACATTCTTTGCTAAGAAGGTTTTTTCTATAACAACTGCTTTGAGTTTATGTTCTTGAAAAAGTTTTTGAATGCCTTGGCCAATTTTGAGAAGTCGTTTTGCAATTGAAGTTTTTGGGGGACTCTCGATAACACCATACGCGACGCAGCGCAGCTCGCCCTCGTCTTCGGTAATGATGCCATAACCAGTTGTCACACTCCCCGGGTCAATGCCTAAGATCATCGCCTGTCCTTTGATGCAACGGTATCACAATTGAGCGGCAAGTAAAGGTTAAGGACAAATGCGGTGATCTTCTTAATACTTTCCCATACTTTTCTTTAGGCCTCTTCGGGTCTTTGCGAACGACGATAAATCAGGAAAGAGTGTTTTTGGCGTGCCTATTTACTTGATCGTATGGATTTGGTTTGTCTGTTACAAAGTTGCGTCCAAAACACACAAGTCTTGATTTCTCCCCGTGCAGTAAGAAATTCCGGTACTACCAGTGGTAACGGGGTTTGTGATGGTTATTGAGGTGATATACCCGCTCAGAACTTCTAGATCGATGATATACATCCCTATCCCTCCACACGTGACCATCTCAGATCTGTATCGCGTTCCACTTGGAATTTGTGCCGTCCCGCCGGATGGGCAATGACCAAACTGCGTCTCTGCTATGCCAATAAACTGAGATGAGTCATTCTTCTTATATAGCCAATAGGAAAGGGAGTTGTGCACGACATGATCACACCCTGTATTGCCGAGATCAAGTGAGACACTCTCTTTCCCCGGATCTACAGTCCCGCCCCCCAGAAATACTGGGAGATTATCGAACTTCAAGTTGTTT
>Ga0207119_1032_pt2 | contig 22141 bp, 20 predicted proteins | sample Alteio_BWMinHeat_43_FD_153505 | JGI IMG/M metagenome (GOLD analysis project Ga0207119, IMG submission 153505) | Enriched cells from forest soil in Barre Woods Harvard Forest LTER site, Petersham, Massachusetts, United States -... | ecosystem: Environmental > Terrestrial > Soil > Temperate forest >... | reverse complement strand
GCACCGAGAGTAACCTTTAGTGAACAGAAAATGTGAGTTCTGCCCCCGATTTCGGTAACGAGTTCTTCCCAGCCGATTCCAGATGCGACTAACAAAAACCCAATCCTCCGGCACGGTTTCTTTAATCCTCGCACTGTTTGCTCTCGCTTTCCTCGCTCAGGGTCAAGCGTTCGGTGTGAGCGAAACTGTAATCTGGAGCTTCGGCGGTAGTGCCGATGGCAGCAAACCGTACGGCGGTCTGATCACAGACGCAAGCGGGAATTTCTATGGAACGACCTACAATGGGGGGCTTTACGGCAAGGGCACGATATTCAAGCTCCAAACAGATGGCACCGAGTCGGTTCTTTGGAGCTTCGGCAGCGGCACTGATGACCAAAACCCGTACGCCGGTCTGATCGCGGATGCACAGGGCAACCTTTACGGTACGACGACCGCCGGCGGTCTCGATGGTAAGGGCACGGCACGGCCTTCGTGCTGACGACTCAAGGGAAAGAATCCGTCCTTTGGAGCTTTGGTAACGCAGCCGATGGTAGTACGCCCTATGGCGGCCTGATTTTTGATACGAGCGGCAATCTATACGGCACCACCCGCAATGGCGGGTCCTACCAACAGCTGCTCGGCGGATACGGCACAGCGTTCGAGTTAATGCCACCCGCAGTTGCTGGAGGAAACTGGACCGAATCAATTCTATGGAACTTTGGCAACTTCAGTGACGGCGCCAATCCGGCAGCCGGCTTGATTAGGGATGGAAGTGGCAATCTCTACGGTACGACACAAGGTGGTGGTAACAGTACATCCGGTACGGGAACTGTTTTTGAGCTGGCGCCTCCGATAAGTCCTGGCGGAAGTTGGACCGAGTCAATCCTTTGGAGCTTTAACGGCTATAGCATCGCGAACTATTCTCGGGATGGTTCATGGCCGAATGCCGGTTTGTTGATGGACAAAAGTGGCAACCTTTACGGCACAACTTCGTATGGAGGATGGGTGTACGGCGCGGTCGGGGTAGTGTTTGAATTGACTCCCCCAATAAGCGCAGGTGGCGCCTGGAGCGAATCCGTCCTATGGAGCTTCGGCCCGAAAAATGGTCCGGACGGCTCTGAGCCCTTCGCCGGCCTGGTCATGGATCCGAGCGGCACCCTATACGGAACCACGACCTTTGGCGGCAGTGCGGGGACAGTCTTCGCCCTTAAACCGCCTGCGACCGTCGGCGGAAGTTGGAGCGAGACGGTACTTTGGAGTTTCGGCGGAGCCACCGACGGTGAGGGACCCGGGTTTGGCAATCTGTTTCTCGACGCCGCCGGTAACCTTTACGGCACTAGTATTGGTGGTGGTATATACTACGGTTCGGTGCCCGGAGGCACTGTCTTCGAGATTGATCCTAGCGGCCCAACCGCGACACCCAGCACGACCCACCATCACCCCGACGCCTACTCCCATTGTGACGCCGGTCCCAGCCTCGCTGACCATCGAGCCAAGACAGGCGAACTTCGGCCACTCTTTCTATGGTGACTCCGGAGAACCGGGAAAATCTAGGACTCTCACAGTGAGTAACGCCGGCAAAGAAGCATCGATTGTGCTCGAAAGTATCGAAGTCGCTGGCGCTAACGCTGGTGACTTTGAACTCACCTCGGGTGGTGTATCGTCCGAGTTCGGCTCTCTCAAGAACTCGCTAACGCCTTGCAACTCTTTGCTACTGCCAAAAGGAAAATGCAGTCTTACCATTCTGTTTACGCCCAGCGGGGTTGGGTCGCGAACGGCGATTTTGACGGTGACCGGAAATGAGAGCAACGGCTCGCAGAGCATCAACTTAACGGGTAAAGGGATTGCCCCCAACCTGACACTTGCGCCACGATCTCTGAGCTTTTCGGCGCAATCAGTAAGCATCACAAGTCCCACAAACCATTGCCCTGACCAATAAGAGCTCAGTTGATCTCACTGTCAGCAGTGTGTCTTCCAGCGATCCAGTGCGGTTCGCGACAGGCGGGTGCGTACAGACACTACCCAAAAATGGAGGCACCTGTCAGATTTCAGTAGCTTTCACTCCGGACTCGTTAGGAACACACAAGGCGAGTCTGACGATCATGGACAATGCGCTTAAGGCTCCGCAGACGATCAACATGACGGGTATTGGGAAGTAGCTTAGCTGCTGTAGTAAAAAGGGGACTCGTGACAGCATGGGGAATCGACTGCTTCAAGGTCTCGGTCGCACCGGAGAACGCTGAACGTGCCGCTGGCGTTCTTGACGCGATAGCTCGCGCCGCGGACGAACGCGGGTTCGCAATTGAACTGACCGAAAAAACCGCTGGCCTGCGAATTGATGGCGAGCTGATAGCGTTTCGACTGCATGAAAAGATAGACCGCCAACCACACAAACAAACCCCGGAGGAAATCGCCCGCGAAGAGAGGAGTAAGAGGGCTCGCCGGGCGAACGAATATGAATACAGACCGCCAGAACCCGAATGGGACTATGTTCCATCCGGCATTTTTGTTCTGCAACTTGACGAAATGTATCACACCGGTCTTCGACGGACCTGGGCCGATGGCAGAAAACAGCGGATGGAGAATCTGCTGAACGATTTTTTTCACCGGAGCCGTGGCCTACGCAGCTGCGAGCAAGGCGCAACGCGCAGAGCGGGAGAGATGGCAGCGAGAGTGGCAAGATGCGGAACGCCGTCGATGGGCAGAACAGGAACGGCGTAGGCTCGAGGAGAGTCGCTGGGGATTCCTTGCAGGCAAGATCGAGTCCCTCGAACCAGCGGAGAGAATAGATCGGTTCGTCGAAGCAACTAAGGCGCAACTCGCGAATGCCGACGGGGCGCCTCAGCTCGTTCGTTTTCTAGACTGGTCGCGGGACTATGCGGCAAGACTGCGAATGAAGTGCCTTCCAACAAATCTCAATGATGCGCTGTCCGAGGCATCTCTTTTCCAATCTGAAAACAATGACTCTAGTGACGCAGACGAGTGACAGGTAGCGGCGTTTTGGACATGAAGGCGATCAGCGGGCTCGACCTATAGACAACTGGCGCACAGTGATGGCGCAGAAGGTGAAAATATTAAGGACACTACCAAATGTCATAATCGACCTTTCAGTGTGAGGATTGCGACTGGGACATCGGCGATGCGCAAAGGGCGACGGCCGCGCGGGTTTGCGATCACGCCGTGGATAAGCTGGACGGTTCGTCAATCGCCGAAGCGTGCGGAGAGCCTCGCTTGCCTGCGGTCAAATCACGGATCGTGGCCAGCAGAGCGGCTTTTTTAACCGGCTTGCCCAGATGACGGGTGGCGCCGGCGGCAAAGCACTTGTTCACGTCCTCGCCGAAAGCCGACGCGGTCAAGACGACCACCGGGGTCGCCGTTAGTTGGTGGAGCGTTTCCCAGGCACGGATTGCGCGGGTCGCTGCCAGCCCATCCATAACTGGCATCTGAATGTCCATCAGGACCAAATCGAACGGCTCTTGTTTGAACTTACAGAGCGCAATTTCCCCGTTCTCGGCCTCGACGACACGATGGGGCGTATGCTTCAGGAAGGCCTGCACGAGTAGCCGGTTGTCGGGAGAGTCTTCGACCAGCAGGATTTTCAGTGACGGTCGGTCGACCGCCGTGACATTTGCGGGCGCGGCCGCATAGTGCGACTTTTCGGTGATGACGGACTGCGGTTGGCCGCGGGCGTCGATCGCCTTCTGGATCGCCTCGAGCAATTCAAGCTTGCGTATCGGCTTTACTATATAAGCGTCAAGTTTGATCTTTCGCGCGCGCGGTTCTTTCATCCTGAGGTCGTCCGAGGTCAACATAAGCACGACCAGCTCCTGGGCGCCGCTATCACTAAGCTGTTCCATCACCTGGATGCCGTCCATGTGCGGCATGCGGCAGTCCAGCAGCATCAGGTGATAGGGATCTTTCTCGTCGCGCGCGCTTTTGAGCGCAGCGAGCGCCTCGGCGCCACTTGCGGCTTCGCCCAGCCGCGCGTCCAGCGGGGTCAGGATTTCGTGCAACAGCAAACGATTGGTGGCGTTGTCGTCCACGATCAGCGTCCGCATTCCGGCGAGTGCAGCGACTACCGGTCGAGCCGCCGGGTTCTCCGCGCGTGCCGCGTTGTCGATCGCGAGATTCGCCGTAAAGTGAAAGATGCTGCCCTTGCCCACTTCACTCTCGACCCACAGCCGCCCACCCATCAGCTCGACCAGTCGTTTCACGATGGCTAGGCCCAGTCCACTACCCCCGTATTGCCGCGTCGTCGAAGCATCGACCTGGGTAAAACTCTCGAACACCCGATCGAGCCGACTCGCGGGAATACCGACCCCGGTATCCGCAACGCTGAAATGCAGGCGGCCCGGCTCGCTCGACTCACGATCACGCTCGACGGTCAGTACGATCTCGCCGATCTTTGTGAATTTGATGGCGTTGCCGAGGAGGTTGATCAGAATCTGCCGCAAACGCAGCGGATCGCCCACCAGATGCAGTGAAGTGTCCGGCACGACCCGCGAAATCAGCTCGAGACCTTTGCCGTGGGCCCGTGCGGCAAGTGATTCCGCGATTGCGTCCAACAGTTCCTCGAGCTGGAATGCGGTCTGCTCAAGATTTAGCCGTCCGCTTTCAATCTTGGCGAGGTCGAGAATATCGTCGATCAGCTCGAGCAGCATATTGCCGTTGTTCTGCATGATGCCGACGAACTTCTGCTGCTGCGGGTCAAGCTCGGTCTCGCTCAGCAGTTCGGACATGCCGAGGATTGCGTTCATGGGCGTGCGAATCTCGTGCGACATGCTCGACAGGAACTCGGATTTGGCGGTGGATGCGGCCAGCGCGGCCTCCCGCGCCGCCGTCAAATCCACTTCAGTTTGTTTGATCGAGCGAATATCACGGCCGATCGTGACCATACATTCCTCACCATCCAGTTCGATCACCTTGGCCGAAATGAGGAACGGGTCGACGCGACCCTCCTTGGTGCGAAGGTCGATTTCCATGTTGACCACGGAGCCTTTCGCCCTGAGCGTTTTCATGAACTCCCGCAACTGCGCCCGATCGCCCCAAACCCCCAGAGCGCCTGCAGATTGCGCCAGCGCTTCCTCGCGCGAATAGCCGGTCGCGGCGAAAGCCTCGTTTACCTCGAGATAGCGCCCATCACTAAGGCGGTTGATCGTGATCGCGTCGTTACTGGTCTCGAAGATCTTGCGCAGCTTCGCTTCGCTCTCGCCCAAAAACCGATGATTGATTTGAAGCGCCGCGATTCGGCTCGCAATCTCCCGCCGGTAACGCTGTCCCGACAACGTCCCGCACTGTGCAACGCCGGCCGCCGTCACAAGTGCAAACCAATCGTAACCGAGATGCGGATCCGCTGCCGGCCGCAGCAGCGTCAACGCCGCCATCGAAGCTGCGGCCGCAACTGCGAGACCCGCTTGCCAGCGCCAATCCCATGGCACCAGTGCGGCGACACCCATCATTGTAATTATCAGTGTAATCGTCAGCGGCGCGCCATTTCCCGTGAGTATCGAGAGCGCGGTGGTGCTCGCAAAGAGCAGCCCGCAGAAGCCGAAGATAAGACGAGGGATGCGGTCCGCGTATGCGCGCGAGTGCGCCATTCCCAGAAAAATCAGTGCAGTCAGGAGATTGAATATGTGGAGCGTTAAAATCGCTTCGGGGTGCGCCTCACTCCGCCCCTGGTCCGCCACCAGATAAGCCGCCTGAAACATCAGCACGATGCATGCGCCCACGCGTAAGTCGCGCAATAGTCGATCAGTCGTCGTCCAGTCGATCGCTTCCCACGGTTCACTAGGAGATTCGGCCGCAGCTTTGCGGCACGCCGGCACCTCGGCCGCGGTCCCGCCCGGATATGGGGCGCGAGCCTTCGTGTTCGGCAACTCGCGGTTAAGTCTGTCCATATAAGCTCGTACTTTTTTCCGAGGGCGATGCGCCTGCCGGATATGCCGATTCCGACTTGAACGATTCGTCGAACGCGCACGCCGCAATTCGAACTGGTGCAAGAGTGAGGCCCCGCCACATCTCGGCTTCATGCCCGCAGACACGTCAGAGCGTCATTTTTTTCGAAACTCTGCGATTTGAAATGGGACACAACGCGGCTTGCAAGATGGTCATTGTAACGACTTGCAATTTAACGATATCGGCTCTTGTCGCGCGGCTTCGTTAGCCTGAGCTGCCCTTCATCCGCCGCCAGCGAGATCGTTCTCAGTTTTCGTGCTACCGGATCATGCGTTGCCGGCGGACTGCGTGCGCTTTCAACTCCGCTAACGGAGAGCACTCGGAGTGATGGCAGAGAGCTGTGGCCCAAGCGTCAACTACGATCGGGTCGAGACCAATTCCGCGGTACACGATGCTGCAGTACTTCGTTGCACGGATGCCAGAGTAATTGCTTGCGAGGCGTCCGACGCTTAAGGGATTTTTCGTACATGGCAGAACCATTTGGCATTCCAGGTCATTACCGCGTGTCGCTTCGTAAGGCCTAATCGGTTCCTTCTTCGGCAGAAGATAACAACGTTCTAGTAGCGCCTGGGCGCGTTCGGTGACGCCAAACGCCGCTTTGTCAACCGCCGCTCAAGTGTCAACCGCGATGTCAACCACCGCATCGGTGTCAACCGGTTGTGACCATCCGACCGAGACCGGTTCGCATTGGACTGCGTCATCCGCCAGCGAGTCTTAAGGTATCTAATAAGATGTTAAGAATCTTATGAAGGTGCGCGTGGGCGCGATTTATCGAGAAATGAACTGAACCGGGAGAGGGGATCTCTAACGGCTCACCACAGGCGAGTCGGTTGCGCAGACAGTTCACCCAGGGCCGATTTATTCGACCCTGGTTCTATCGGCAGCCGGGGCCGCGATGCTTTCGGGCTCGTTGACCGCCCGCTTGAAGTCACGAATGCCCTTACCCAGCGCGCCGCCAACGTCACCGAGCTTGCTTGGCCCGAAAATGATCAAGATGACTAATAAGAGAAGTATTAGGTGACTAGGCGCGAACAAGTCCACGCTACATTAGGCTCGAATCCATTCACATAGTGTTTCCTCGACGAATTGGTCCCGGATCAGAGTAATCACTGCCCTGAGGAACTACGGACGCGCTGCTCGTCTCCGGGCGGTTGTCCGATTTGCGCGGCTTTACCAGTTATCGGTGCCATGCCAACGCCATGTTCGTAGACCATCTCGCCGCCGGTTTTGCCTTGATAGAGAAGCGCGGCTGCAGCGACCATAGCTACAATCAAGAAGGCGATGCGGGTGCGTTTAAGACCACTCGATAGCTCCAGCATGACTCGCCAAACGGCAAGAATCACAAACGCGTACATGAGGCGCTGCCCGAGAACTGCGTGCGAGAGGTAATCGGGTCCGTTTGAGGCCAAAAGAATCTGCTGTGCGGCGGGTGACATCGTGTCCCAGAGTCGATCGGCCTCGGCGTCCCCGGTGAAGTATGACAGGACGCTGGCGCTCCCACCTGCGATCATCAGCAGGAGCGAAGTGCTCCGGAGCTTTTGGCTCCAGAGCGAAACGACACTCTCCCGCCCCCGAAAGAACGGGGTTGCCGCGGCGGAGAGAAGTTCCGCGGCGACCCCGAAGGTCAGCAATGCGATCGTGAAATGATCGACGATCGGATGCAGATGGTAGGTCCTGACTAGATCAGCAAACATGTAGTTCCCGGCTTTCGACCTCGCTTGGTCGGTAGTCACGGTTTATTCGACGACGGTGACCTTCAACTTCATGCCGCCGTGGCCGGTCCCGCAGTAGTGATCGCAGATCACTGTGTACTGGCCGCTGGAATTGGCGGTGACCGCGACATCAGTAGGCTTGCCCGGAGTGATGTCGGTATCGAATCCCAGAGGCTTTGACATGAACCCGTGCACCCGATCGGCGCTCGTCAACCTCAAGATCACGGGCTCGCCTTTCTTGATCGTGATTTCCTTCGGTGTGAACTCGAATTTCTTTGCGGTCACCTCAATCACTTGCGGCGTGACCGCGGCGCTCGCGGGTTCAGTCGCACGGGCGAGATTGATTGCGGTTGGGAAAATGGCAAGCCCCATTTCGCATACACCGGCGAACAGGATGGTTTTGACGATTTTGTTGATAGCTGTCGGTTTCATGTTTCTTTACTCGTCCTTTGCGTCGTTGCTTCCGTGTTTCAGTAACTGATCCATGCCGACGGTGCCCGAGTACTCGGCCGTCGCTAATTCCACTTCCTCGATTTGCAAATTGCTGCCGTCCGCATTGCCGTTGACGCGACGGATGCCCAGGTTCTTGAAAGGCTGCGTCTTGTCGAAGGGTGCCGGCTTTTTCTCCGGTGTGGTCGTAGGGTCCGGGAACGCGAAGATCAGCGAGCGGGCTGCGTACATTTTCGTGGTTCCGGCCTCGTGGAAGTTTTCGCGATGAATATGGCCGTAGAGCACCGTCACGTTTTCGTACGGAGCGAGCGCGTTCATCACTTCGTCACCGTCGCTGGTGAACCATTCCCATTCGGGCTTGAGGTCAAACAGGGGACGATGGGTGAAAACGATTATCGGCGCGGTTTTTGGGAAGCGCGCGAGATCGGCCTTCATCCAAGCGAGTTGCGCGGTGCCGACCGCGGGCCTTCCGGCGGATACGTTGTCGAGCGCGATGAAGTGTACGCCACGATGGTCGAACGAGTAGTGCGTGGCTCCCATGAACTCGCGGAACATATCGCCGCCGTCGAGCGCGGCGTCGTTCTCACCCGGCACGACTTTGACTTGTGCGCCCCCGATTTGGCCCGAGATTTCCTTGAACAGCTTGAAGCGTTTCGCGTGCTCGTCGGGGGAGTCGGCGTCGTGGGTCAGATCGCCGGTGACGATGATCAGCTCGGGGCGATTTTTCAGGCCGTTGATGGTGGCGACTGCGCTCTGGAACGCCTTGGTACCGAGCGGGTCGGGCGGGCCGTTGAAACCGACATGGGTGTCGCTCAGTTGCATGAACGAGAACGGAGCGGGGGCTTCGCCGTTGAGCTCGGCGAGAGTCCGTGCCGTCCCTTCGGCCTCGGCGCGGCGCGTGAACCCGGGGAAGACACTGTACACCGCGCCGATGCTGAGGGCGGTTCCCGTGACCCGTAAGAATGTTCGGCGATCAAATCTGTTTTGCATCAAGAATCTCCTCGCGCTGATGTGCGCTCTCGCCAGACAAGACTCGGCGCCTGCGAGAAAATTCCCGCGATTGAGCCGTCAGACCGGTCGGGAATAAAATCGGCGGGCTGCGGTCTCCTGTTGTTGGGAGAAGACGGGCGAAAGCAACGCGATTGCCGAACGGAAGTGAAGCGGCGGATTTCGATCGTATCTTCATCCCGCATATGGATGCTGCGTATAACCTCGCGCGATGGCTGGTGCGTGACGACCACGACGCGCAAGACGTCGTGCAGGAGGCTTACCTGCGAGCGTTCAGGTTTGCAGCGGGATTTCGGGGCGGCGATCCGCGCGCGTGGATTCTCGCCATCGTACGCAACGTTGCGTTTACGTGGCTCAAGCGCAACCGGGGAGCCGACCCGCCAACTGAGTTCGATGAGGAGGTTCATAGCGGGGCGACGGTAGAAAGCGGCCTGGAAACCGACACCGTACGTAAGGCCGACGACGCGATGCTACGCGCGGCGCTCGACGATCTGGCAGATGAGTTTCGCGAGGTGATTGTGATGCGGGACATCGAGGGACTGTCGTACAAGGAAATCGCCGCTGCGGCCGATATCCCGATCGGGACCGTGATGTCGCGACTGGCGCGCGCCCGCGGCAAGCTCGCCCGTTCGCTGCAGGAACGAATTGCGAAGGAGCTCTGAAGTGGACTGCGATGACGCTCGAGTGCTGATGCACGGCCATCTCGATGGTGAGCTGGACCTCGCCACCGACGTGGAGGTCCAGCGGCATATCGCAGAATGCGCGCGGTGCGCGAGCGAGTACGCGGCTCTGCGCGCGATGCGTGCGCGGCTCAAGAATGAAGAGTTTCGGTTCGAGGCGCCGCCGGCCTTGAGGGAGAAGATTCGCCGCGCACTCCCCGCGACGCCACGGTCACGGTCGGTACTACAGCGGTTGGGTGCGTATCACGCGCAGCGTGGACCATCGATGCCACGCGCGATCCGGTTCGCTCTACCGATGGCAATTGGCGCGATGCTCGCGTTGATCATCGCACCACGCACGATGGGTCCTTCCGCGGACCAACAACTCGCGGGCGAAGTCGTCGCGAGTCACGTGCGATCGCTGATGGGGACGCATCTGATGGACGTTGCGTCGACCGATCAGCATACGGTCAAACCTTGGTTTAATGGCAAGCTGGATTTCTCGCCGCCGGTCACTGATTTCGTGAAAGACGGCTTTCCGTTGGTTGGCGGACGCCTGGACTATATCGATGGGCGGCCGGTCGCGGCGCTTGTGTATCAGCATGGCAAGCACGTGATCAACGTCTTCACGTGGCCGAGCCCCAAGGCTGCGACCAGCGCCGCGACCCTCGAGGCGGAGCATGGATACAACGTCCAGCAACTGACAATCGGCGGGATGAATTGCTGGGTGGTGTCGGATTTGAATCGGCAGGAGCTCGACAAGTTCGCGGCGTTGCTGCGAGCCAAAGGATAGAGCTTCCGATTCGCCCAGCCGGGGGCTGTCGAGCGCCGAACTTCCGGACCGCGGTCGAGCCGATAACTCTCGGCGATCACAATACACCTCACAGGGTTCGATCCTCCCCCATGATGAGTTCCGCCACCGGAGCCGCACATAACTACGTGAGTGTGCCCTAACGCATCGTTGGGAATATTTCGTCCCACCGATGAGTCATACCTGCTGAGAGCTGACACTCCCACCGGTCAAAAAAGATTCTCTCGGCTTCACCTGTAACCTTTCGACCCTCCGGGGGCAATTCTCATAGTGACGGCGCGTTAAGCGCAACATGAGCCTACCCAAGGCCACGAGACGGTTAAATCGTTCTCGAATGATCCCCGCCATGGTTAGTGCGTGTGAGGTGCGAATGGAGGCATAAACCCTAAATCGACCTACACTTTAAGCCATTACTCAGTAGACTGAGTTAACTCGAGCTTTCTTGCTGGTTTGCAATATATGGAGTAGACGCTATGAATCGAACACGAACATTACTGGGCGCGTGCATTATCTCACTCGGCACGGCGGCGCTCGCATTCGCGCAAATGGCGCAGCCGCAGGGCGTTGCGCAGAGCACGCGCTTCTATTCTCAGACGAACCTCGTCACCTCGATGAAGAGTCTTAAGGCAAAGATCCACGACAAGAATCTGCTCAATCCCTGGGGACTTGTGCAGGGGCCAACGCCGTTCTGGATCTCGGATAACAACGCCGGAGTATCGACGCTCTATAGCGGCGACGGGCGGATTTTTAAGGTCGCTGATGGGAGAAAGAAAGTGCCTTTCGTCGTAACGATCCCGCCGCCCGGGAACAGCACCGCAGCTGCGGCGCCTTCAGGGGTTGTTTTCAACGGTACGGTCGCCGATTTTGACGGCGACGCCTTCATCTTCTCCGCCGAGGACGGGACAATTTCGGGATGGCAAGAGAGCGATGGGACGGGCGCCCTGCTCCACGTTGACAACTCGGCGGTACCAGCTTCGGCTACCGGCGCAGTGTATAAAGGCCTTGCGCTGGCCACGCTCAACGGACACCAGTTTATTTACGCGACTAATTTCCGGTCGGGCAATGTCGACGTCTTCGATAGCTCCTACAACCCGGCATCGTTGACCGGGACCTTTACCGACCCCGACCCGATAACCGGCTTTGCGCCATTCGGAATCACACTCTTAGGCGGCAACCTTTGGGTCTCATACGCGATGCAGGACCCGCCCAAGCACGACCCGGTGCATCAGGCCGGCGCCGGCTACATTAATATCTTCACGACCGACGGAGTGTTCGTGCAGCGTTTCGCGACCGGCGGCAACCTCAACGCACCGTGGGGCATGGTGCTTACCCCCGCAAGCTTCGGTCCGTTGGGCGGTGACTATTGGATTGGAAACTTCGGTGACGGAGCGATCAATGCCTTTGATACTAGCGGCAATTCGGTCGGTCAACCGACTGACAAAAAAGGCAAGCCGCTGAATGTCGACGGACTGTGGGCGCTCGTTTTCGGCAACGGCAGCAATCGCGCGAAAACCACCTCGCTATATTTTACTGCAGGCCCGAACATGGAGAGCGAGGGCATCTTCGGCAAATTCGAGGTTACCACCAAGCAATCATCAGGTACAGGGGGAAACCCTTACTAGCGGGCAGCATACCTTGATCTTCGATCGGTTTCTTATCGCGGCGATGACCGCCACTCAGGCTGCCATCACATTCGCGTTCTTCAGCCAGGCCTGAACACCGCTGCCAGGCAAGCGAGTCCCGGCTCGTTTGCCTGGCTCGAACACGATCGGTACGCGGCGCATTCCCGAAACCTGGGCCGACATCCAGACCGCCTTATTGCTGCGATCCAGTTCGAAATCCGGAATGCGCTTCAGAAACTCTTCAATCACGACCTGCGATTCCACTCGCAGAATATGTGCACCGAGGCAGCGATGGATTCCGATACCCAGAGAAAGATGCTTGTTCGGGCTGCGATCGGCGATGAAAGTGTCTGGGTATGGAAACGCGCGGGGGTCGCGGTTTCCGATCGGCAGCATCAGCATCACGTATTGCCCACGCTTCATCGTCACGCCACTCAACGTGGTGTCCTTCAGCACGAGCCGGCCGATCGTGATCGGCGAATAGAACCGCAGGAATTCATCGACGGCCAGCGGAATCGTCTTCGGCTCGCGTCGCAGCCGGCAGCGCAATTCGAAATCCCAGGCAAGGCGCCATAACGAAGTCGCGATGAGTCTGCTGGTATTATCTTCCACCCAACAAAAGCACGGTGCAAAACCCCAGTAGCTCTTCCATGTTTAAGGAGTCGCCGTCGATTTTGGCGTGCACTACACGCGACAGGACGTCGTCGCCCGGCTTACGACGGCGCTCCTCGATCGCCTCTTCGAAATAGGCGTACATCTCCTTGATCTTGGGCGCCGCCATTTCCGGATTACTGATATGCTCCTGCGCCATCGCCGCCGCCCACTGAAAAAAACGCGGACCGTCTTCGGCGGGCAAGCCCATCACGATCGCAGTCAAAATCGCCGGGATCGGATCGCCGATTATTCGCGCTACGTCAGCGTGCCCGTCTTCGATCACGCCGTCGATCAACGCATTTACGTTCTCGCGCAGCATCGGCGAGAAATCCACGACGCGCCCGGGCGAGAAGGGTTCGTTAACCAATAATCGCGCGCGCCTGTGCTCGGGATCGTCCTGCCCGGCAAGCATCAATTTCTCGTTCGTTCCGTATCGCGGAAAGGTGACTGCGTCGTTGGAGAAGGCTTCAGTATTGCGCATCAGTTCCATCTGCTCGGGATAACCTGCGGCCATCCAGTAGCCACCGTGATGCTCGCTCCAACCGATCGGGCGATTGGCCTCGATCACCTCGGCGCGAATCCCACCGTAAAATTCGTACGGCGTGCCGTCAGGACCAATCGGCGGGTTAAGATGATCAAAATGGGTGTACAGACTCACGCCATTCAGGGACTTTGCGACCGCTTCGTGTTCTGGCATTGCTCTCGCCTCGCAGCCTCTGTCGTCCAACCCATTGGGGCTTTTGCTGAAAACGCTATTTCCGAACCGCTCAACGAGTGTTCATGTGGTCTTGGCTGTCTGCGCCAAGTCGTGAACGGCTTCGGGAAGCGGGCACACACCGCCCTTTTCGAGACCCAAGGCCCGGATGAAACGCCCGTAGCCTACAAAGGCCGTTATCCGGAAGCCCAAGTCGATAATCTCTGCCTCGGTGAAATGACGACGCAGCTCGTCGAACAGTTCTTCGGAAGCTTGCGTATGATCGCCGGCCAGCACTTCGGCATACCAGACGGCGGCCTTCTCGCGGGCCGTCAGTATCTTGCTCTGGCGAAAATCCGCCAGCTCTGCGATCTGCTCCTCGGTCAGTCCTTGTCGCTTTGCCAAAGCGACGCGACCCTGTAGTCACAAATTGCAATCGTTTTTTTCCGCGACCTTAAGACGCGTCATCTCCGTGAGACGCATATCAAGACTGCCGCGCGCATCAAAAATCAGTGGGAAGTAGTAACTGACGAAGGATTTGAAAACCTCGGGAGCATGAGCGAACGCACGGATAAAGTCCGACCCCATGTACTCCCGGTCATAGGTTCGCATGATCTCCTGCACCGCAGGATCGACCTCTGCGAATGGGACCAAGCTTACGTATGCCATCGTGGGACCTCGTTTCGAGAATAGAGTCGCATTCCCAGAGCGAGAATCGTATAAATCCTGACGCCTTTGCAAACCGAAAGTCGCCTGGGAGCGAACTCCGGAGAGACCGCGCCTTGGTTCCAGACTCTTGCGCGCCATCAAGGTAGAAGCCTGACGCGGTAGAGATTTGCTCCAGCGTTTGTTCGAAGAGATTTAAATTCATGCGACCGAGCGTTGCCCGCTTCGCTGTTGATTTTTGACCGCGATTTCTTTTCGTTCGAAAGCTCGAACGGCTTTCCTTTGCGAGGTTTCAGCCGGTCTTGACAAGGCCCGGTCCCGCCCCGTCATAGGTTGGCAGCCAAGCCCCTGCCGCACGGCTGAATTCTCGGGCCGATCGTTCGAGCCGAGATTCCTCTGCGCAGGCAGCCTTTCAACCATATGCCCACCTCCACGAATGAGCATGTGTCGCCGCCTTATGGTGAGGATCGCTTTTTTCCAAGGCGTGGCTTCATCCCGGCTACGGAACCGCCCCTTGAACCACTGTGGCGCCGGCCGGAGGACAACGAAAGGGCTTTGCAAACAAAGGGGGTCGCTGATAGCAGTCGAGATTCCTCTTGTTACGTCGAGCGCGGGTATTGTGAGGCCGCGCCAGGAGGTCCAGCATGGCGACGGTTCCCCCATGGAAGATAGAGGCGGAATATATCGAAGCCTGCAACTGCGACTTCGGATGCCCGTGCAACTTCAACGGCATACCGACGGGTGGCAAATGCGAAGCGCTCGTTGGCTACCATATCCGCAACGGCAGCTACGGCAGCGTCCGGCTCGACGGTCTCGATGTCGTCTACGCGGCATCTTGGCCGCGGGCCATTCACGAGGGCGGCGGGACGATGCGAGTCTATATCGACGAACGCGCTTCCGCCGAACAGCGCGCCGCGCTGACCGAGATCACCTACGGGCGCGCCGGCGGCACGGGATGCTTCGCGATCTTCAGCACGACCATGCGCTATACCCTCGACCCGCAGTTCGTGCCGGTTCAGATCCGCGTCGATGGCAAGCGCAGCAGCTTCGCCGTGCCCGGAGTACTCGAAGTGCAACTCGCGCCGCATGTCGATCCGGTCTCGGGCAACGAGCACGATGTGCAGATCGCGCTACCCAAAGGCTTCATTTGGCAGTTGGCAAGCGCGGTCAAGACTGCGGTAATGAAAATCACGACGCCCAATCTGAATTTCGATTACAGCGGTCGGAACGCCTTCTGGACGACGGTCGAGTTCCACGGTCCGTGAACCGATCTAACCGCCGAACAACCCTGAGCGCAGCCTTGGGCCGTCGAGACAGCGCGATCAGTCACGCGACGGGATGAGTGCATTCCGGACCAACCTCCGCGCATCCAGTAGCGCATGCAAGGGTTTTGAGGTCGCAGGTTGTCATGATAGCCGGTGAAGACCGCCGGGCGCTCGCTGTCGGCGCTCCACAGTCCTCCCGTCCCGCGAGAGGTAAACAATCACGATGCAGACGGAAAATGACAGAGCGGAGCTCAAGATTGGAGCTGTAGCGTATGCGCCAAAAGTGGTCACAATCTGGGAAGGAATCAGAGAATACTTACATGGCCGAGGCGTATTGAGCGAGTATGTCCTGTATTCAAGTTATCCTGCCCTGGTCGATGCGCTAGTCGCCGGCCATGTCGATATCGCGTGGAACACGCCGCTGGCTTACCTGCAAGCCAAGGAGAGACTCGGCGGACAGTGTCTCGTGTTGGGAATGCGCGACAGTGACGTCAACTTCACTACTGTGTTCGTCACACGGACGGATGCGCCCATACATTCGCTGAACGATCTCAAGGGCAAACGGTTGCGCTGGCTAGCCGCGACTCGCCCCATGCGGCGATATTACCGGTCCATTTTCTGCGCGAAGGCGGCCTCGACCCGGAGAAGGATCTGAGAATGGTACGTTTCGACACGGACATCGGAAAGCACGGAGATACCGGAACGAGTGAACAGGACGTGATACGCGCCGTGAGCGAAGGTTTGGCGGACGCGGGCGCGATCTCCAGGGCCACGTGGGACGCCTCCGTTGCCGGCGCGACGATCGATAAGCGCAGGCTGCGCATCTTCGGGACCAGCCACGGCTACAGCCGTTGCAATTTTACGGCGCGGGCGGCGCTCGCGGCGTCGCTGACCGAACGGTTCACGAACGCCATCCAGGCAATGGATTACAATGATCCTCGGTGGAAGCAGGTCATGAATCTCGAAGGCCTGACCCGATGGATGCCGGGAACTACTGCGGGTTACGACGAGTTGGAGCATGAAGCGCGGCGCCTCGATCTGTTGAGTCAGAGCACCTAGCATGCTGACGCGAGCACGCCCCGTGGGGGGCGAGTTATTCACGGTTCTTTAGCCGGTCTTCGCCGTGAGAATCAGAAAGGTTCACTTGGAGTACCCGCGTCGGGCCGCAAGTACGGCATCGAAATAAAGATGCAAACCGCTATAGTTACTGGAGGCAACGGCGGATTGGGTTACGAATATGTCCGCGCGATCGCCGCCGCATCGTCGCCATGGCGGGTGATCATCGCCAGCCGCGACCAGTCGAAGCCGACCGCGGCAGTGCGCTCGATTATTGCTGAGACCCGGAATTCAAGCGTCGCAGCAATGGAACTGAATCTGGGTCGCTGGATTCGGTTCGTCAATTTCGAGTAAATCTCGCGGCACGTGCACTGCCCCAATCGGAGCAATCATCTGCAATGCCGCCGTTCAAATCATCAGCAGAATCACCTACAACGATGACGGCTACGAGGCTACGTTTGCCGTCAACCATCTGGGTCACTTTCTGCTGGTGAACCTGCACACCGTATTATACTCGGGTTCTACCCTGTCAGAGCTCCCCGCAAAGGCCGGATAACGCGGCGGCAATTCCGCGAGTATCTCACAGACCTTTGAGCACCGCGATCGCTTTGATCAGCCGGTCGCAATAGGCGTTGAGCGCATCCGCCGTGAGCTTGGCGTAACGGTCGGCGTCCGCCCAGCGGCGGTCTTCAATCGCCTCGCGCACGCCGGGCAGCGTCTTGGCGTCATACCCGGTGAAGCGGCCAGGTGCGTAAATCAGATTCCTGTACCAGGTCCGGCTGGGTAGGCCCACGTTGGGCGCGAGGAGCTGGTCGATGTCCAGCATTAGCGCCTGCAATTGCGTGAGCCGAACGCCGGACAAACCCGGGCCGCTTTTTGTCAGCGCATCGTCGTACTCCTTGGCGTAGCGCTTGAGCCGATCAACCGCGTCTTCGAGCACAGCGAACTCAACGTGCGGGACCGGGTCGAGCGCGGTCGGCAGGCCGCTCGATTTTGTCGGATCGTCGGCCAGCTGGAAAGCGCGATCCTGTAGCAGTTTCGCTTGCGTCTCGGCCTCCTCGCGCTCGTCATCTGCGAGCTTCTTCACTTCGTCGAGATAGTCCGAGACCGCCTGGGCGAAGCTGCCCGCGCGTTGAACAGGGACCTTCGCCTCGGCCACCCGCATCACCACCCGCCCAACGGTCTTTGCCAGCAAAGCGTCATAAACAAAGCCTGGATCGACGAAGCGGCTGTGATGCTCGAAGGTGTCGTAACTGGAGTGGTAAACACCACTGGTCTCACCCTCCTCGCCGAAACTCATGTCGATCGCGGGCACCCCGAGGTGGTCAACAAAAACTGAAAAGTCGGAACCCGAGCCCGGTGCCTCGATAGGGAAATCCTGATCTGGATCGGCTGCGACCTTCGCCTCAGCCTTGACATGATCCTTGGCGTCGTGCGCGCGCGCCGCGACACGGATTTTCGCGCGCAACCGCTGGCCGATTGAAACGCCGGTCTCAGGATCGATCACATCAACCGCAACTTGGTTCATCAGGTGCTGGAAGTCGTGACTGCCTGCTGCGCTCAAAAAACCCCGTCCGTTCGTGTCAGAGTTTACGTATATGATTGCCTTCTTCTGCAATTCGTTCGTGTGCGTCTCCGCCCATTCGGTCGAACCCACGAGCATTGGCTCCTCGGCGTCCCAGCTCGCGTAGACTAGAGTGCGTAGGGGTCGCCAGCCCCGACTAACGAGGCCCCCGATGGCTTGCGCCTCGGCAAGCAGCGCGACTTGACCCGACAGCGGATCGCTGGCGCCGAACACCCAACCGTCGTGATGATTGCCGCGCACGACCCACTGATCGGGATAGGTCGCACCCTTCATTACCGCGATGACGTCATAGATCGGCTTGAGGCTCCAATCCGACTTAACGGCCAGATGCGCAACGGCCGCGCCCGGCCCTACGTGATAGGTGATTGGCAGTGCGCCGCGCCAATCAGGCGGCACCACCCGGCCCCCTAGCGCGTCGAGCAACACCTGCGCGTCGGCGTAGGAAATAGGTAGTACGGGAATCTTCAAGATCGTCGATGCCGCGGAGATTTTCAGTCGCTTGGCATCCCTGGTCGCACCGACGCCTGGTGTCAGCGGGTCGCCAGGATAGAGTGGCATGTCAGCTACCGAGCCGCGCTGCAAGCCGTGCGGCGGTCGCATCGGCCCGGCGGGGTAGGTCGCGTCGACCGCGTAGCCATCCTTCGCCGGGTCGGAATAGATAATGCAGCCGATCGCACCGTGCTCCTGTGCGAGTTTCGGCTTCAATCCACGCCAGCCGCCGCCGTAGCGGGCAATAACGATCCTGCCCTTCACGCTAACGCCAAGCCGATCAAGCGTTTTGTAGTCGTCCTGCATCCCATAATTGACGTAGACCAGACCGGCAGTGACGTCGCCATCACCTTGGTAATCGACATAGGCGGGAAGCGCGGGATCGGTTGCGGTCGCGCTCGAATCGCCGGGGATTGGCGGTTCCTGGAGCGTGGCCTCGAACCGTTTGGGCGCGACGAGCTCCAGGGTCTCGCTGATCGGCGTGGGATAAAGGACCCAGAAGGTTTCGATGTGCGCATCCCAGCCCCAAGTCTTGAACCAGCTGAGGATGCGATCCGCGTTGGCCTTGTTATGCGGCGAGCCTACATGGTTTGGCTGGCTAGAGAGCAGCTTCATCCAATCGCGTAGGTCGTTCGGGTGGATAAGAGCGTCGAAATTGCGTTCGAGCGTAGCCTCGTCCCACGGGACCGGCGGAAGCGCTCCGCGGGCCACACTCGCGCACAAAAGGCCGGAGGCCGCGAGCAGGATGATCGTGCGCATTGAACCAATATCTCCCAATTAGCCGCCGCTCTACTTGTTCGGCATGAGAATAGACGAGGTAACTGTTGACCAGAAGAGTCAGCCGCCGCCTCTTCGGGCGGATCGACGGTTTACAGTCCAAACAAAGCCGGGGCGGTGCGATACAGGATCTGATCGGCCACGTCGTCGGGAAGTCCCGCCTCGCGGATATAGGAAAAGGTTTTCGCATAATTCTCATATGGCAGCAGCACGGGATAATCACTGCCGGTGACCAAATGATCGGGGCCAAATGCGTCGCATGCGCAACGCAACGCCGCCCGCGAGCCATGGCCTACAGTATCGTACCAAAAGCGCTTCGCGGTGCTGCTCGGCTTTTCGGGGAGATTCTTGTAGGCGGAGGCCAACTGATTGTCCATCCGGTTGAGCAACATCGGAATCAGCCCTCCAAAATGGGGCACAATTATTTTGATGTTGGGATAGCGGTGCGGAATTTGGCCGACGATCATGTGGAGAACAACCAGAGTGTCTTCCATCGTCGTACCCACGGAGCCAGCGAGATTGAAATCGTTGAGCAATGCGGAGCACAAACCGTTCACCACAGGGTGAAAGAACAGGATTGCGCCGCGTCGATTCATTTCCCGGTAGAGCGGCTCAAACTCTTTTCCGGTCACCGGGTGGTTCAAGATCGAGCAGCCGAAGGTCACCCCTACAAAGCCGAGCTGATCCAGGCCACGTGCCATTTCGCGCAACGATGCATCGGCATGCGGTAGCGGCAACGATACGTACGCCTTGAAACGCTGGGGCAGACGGTGCGTGAGTTCGGCGTAACCGTCGTTGAGTATCCTGGCAGCTTCGAGGGCGTCCGCTTCACTCTCAAAATAAGGCACGAGATTAGCGGGCGAAAGCACCTGGACGTCTACGTTCGCTTCGTCCATCAACCGGAGCCGCTCTTCTATCGTCTGATCAGCCCCTAATCCTAAAGGCTGGCGCCCGTAGCGCGCGATGGTTGCGAGGTATTTTTGCCGAAACTGATGCGCGTGTACGTCGATCAACATTTTACGTTACCGGCTCTTTCTGATTTTGAATTAGTCTCTCCACCGATTGATGTTTGATCAAGCGAGACTTGAGATCCCTACGCTCGCGCCTCTCAACCATTGAAATCGAATTGGTTACAGCACCAAGGCCGGTACACCGCGCCATCCGCCGTCGGGTCGGTTAATTTCACGCCGTAAAGCGTCGTTGACAGGCCCGGCCGGGGGCGCGAACATCCGCGTTAGCGGTAGAACCACAATGATTATCAAATCCCAACTTCGCATTGGACTGGTCGCCGCCGTCGTCGCTGCCGGCGTGCTCGCTCTTGCGGCTTCGAGCGGACGCGCGGAGATCTCAAGACGCGACGCACGGGCACTGTCCAAAACCGGTCTCATCTATATCGCCACGGTCCGTAAGGATGGCAATCAAAGTAAGGCGGCGCCGGTTTGGTTCACGACCACCGCCGACAACAATGCGGTTCTGATTCAAACCGGACCTGCGACGTGGAAGGCCAAGCGCATCAGACGCGGAAGCCCCGCTTTGGTGTGGATCGGATCGGCCGATGGGCCGGCCTTTATCGGCAAGGCTCAAATTACAAACGACGCAGCAACGGTGAACAAAATCCTCGCGGATTTCCATAACAAGTACTGGGAGAATCGTGTGATGGGCGTTGGGCCATCACGTGCCCGCTTCGCGAGTGGTGAGCGCATTGCAATCATAATAACGCCGACTCGCGATCTGCCCGACGGTTTCACGTCCGCTCCCGGGACGCCGGCGCCGCCACTTGAAACGGCGCGATGAACGCGAGCGACGGGCTGGGCCAAGTTTCGGCCGCGAAGTCACACGCCACCTTGCGCTGGAAAAAGATCGCCCCTTGCCTCGTAACGCTGCTCATCTTCGGGTTGATTTTCTGGCGGATCCCGATCAGCCGAGTGGGCGCGGCGCTCGAGCATGTTCCGATCGTCAAATTCTTCTGTGTGTTTCTGCCCTTTTCGTTGGTTTACTGGGTGATTGATTCCTTCTGCCTGACCTGGGTGGTGCGGCGCTTCAACGCGCCGTTGCGGCTACGCGACATAATGCCGATCCGTGCCAGCATGTACCTGCTGGCCCTGATCAACACCAATCTTGGACAGGGTGGTGTCGCATGGTATCTGCATCGCAAGGCTAGTATCCCCTTCCTGGAAGTGCTGAGCTCGATTCTCTTCATCGCATTGATGGAGGTTTATCAGCTCTTTCTATTCTCGACGGTGGGCATAGTCTTTTATCACTCGGCATCACCGGGGCCGAGCAAGATCGTCGGAGTTATGCGCGTCACGTACATAGTCGCAGCTCTCTTGCTCTTTGCCGTGATTGCTCTCTTCGCGGAAGCACGACGCAGCCAGCGCGTTCACGCCTGGATCAGCGCCAGCAGATTCGGCTCGATCGCGCAGACCTTCCTCGCAGCGCGACCGCGAGACTACGCAATTGTAATAACCATCAAGGCGCCCAGTTTCCTGCTGTCGCTACTGACACAGTATCTGGCGCTCTGGCTTTTCGGAATTACCATTCCTTTCGTGAACTTGATGCTATTTCTTCCCCTGGTCTTTCTTGCGGCGGCTCTACCGATCGGAGTCGCCCATCTTGGTACCAGCCAAGCTGCGTGGCTGCTTTTCTTCTCGGCTAATGCGCCCGCTGAGAAGATCCTGGCATATAGCCTCGCCGCCCACTTTACATTTATGTTTTGTAATGCGCTGATCGGGCTGTGTTTTATCCCCCGCGCGCTCCGC
>Ga0207119_1033_pt1 | contig 22444 bp, 18 predicted proteins | sample Alteio_BWMinHeat_43_FD_153505 | JGI IMG/M metagenome (GOLD analysis project Ga0207119, IMG submission 153505) | Enriched cells from forest soil in Barre Woods Harvard Forest LTER site, Petersham, Massachusetts, United States -... | ecosystem: Environmental > Terrestrial > Soil > Temperate forest >... | reverse complement strand
GACGAAATCATGGCGGAAATTTCCATCAGGGCTCCGCGTAACCGTTTCCAGCGCCAACGCCGCGGCGCGTGGTGATGCCGTAGACTTCCTCAATTTCATGACAACGGAAGAGCCAAGCTAGTCCTAGATAAAGAACCGTTGCACCGACAATCAGGCCAGTGAAAACGAGAAGCTGAACGAAGAAGCGCGAGTGCACGGTGAAGGAGGTGTAGTAATTCCCGAACCAGCAGGCTACGCCCATGATGGCCGCGCACACGGAGACCTTGAAGAAGGACCGCAGGATATCCATCGTTCCAAGCGGGCCGTAGCGCAGCCGGAAAATAATGAAAAGCGCGAAGAAATCGAAGAAGGTGGCCAAGGCCGTCGCCAGCGCCGGGCCGCCGTTCTGGACGCGGCTAAAGAAGAATTGAATGAAGACGATGTTCAGCACGATGTTGATGAAGAGAGAGATGGAGGCCACGATGACGGGGGTCTTGGTATCGTGCGTGGAATAGAACGCGGGAACAATCAGCTTGACGGTGGCGAGCGCGGGAAGCCCAATGGCGTAATACAGAAGAGCGCGGGCCGTCAAGCGCGTGGAAGCGGCAACGAATTGGCCGTGCTGAAAGAGCACACGAATGATGGGCTCGCGAAGAATCATCAAACCAAGGGCCGCCGGAATGGTGATGAAGGCCACGATTCGAACGGAGAACGACAAAGTCTTCTTTAGCGATTCATAATCCTTGGCAGCCGCCTGGTGCGACATCATGGGCAGGATCGCGGTAGCCACGGCGATCGCGTATCCACCCAGCACCAATTCCATGACGCGATCCGCAACATAAAGTGCCGCGAGACTGCCGCTGGGCATGCGGCTGGCGGTGGCAAATCTGGTATCAATCAGAAGATTGATCTGACCGATACCAATCCCAAAAAGCCTCGGAATCATTAAACGCGCCACATCGCGAATGGCAGGGTGAGCAAAAGAGATGCCGAAGGTGAACTTCATTCCACGCTGGACAAGAGAAGGTACCTGCACGAGGAATTGCAGGACGCCGCCAACCAAAACACCGATGGCGAGAGATTTCGCCGGGTCACCTATATAATGCCAAACGATGCCGACCGAAAAGAGAATGGTGGCCACATTCAGAAGGACGGGTGTGGCTGCTGGCAAGCCAAACACGTGAAAGCAGTTCAGGATGCCCATGGCCAGGGCGGCCAGCGAGATGAAAAAAAGATAGGGAAAGATAATGCGGTTCAGGTCCACGGCCTGGCCGCGGGGAACGTTGGCTCCCGAGAACAGATGCACGACCCCGGGAGAGAAGACCATGCCAAGAACGGTGATGACTGCTGCCACGAGGGCAAGAGTCCAGAAGAGACGGTTCGCGAAGTCCCAGACCTCTTCCTTGGTGCGTTCCCGCATGTAACGAGTAAAAACCGGGATGAAGGAAGCCGTCATGGAGCCTTCGGCGACTAAGCGGCGGAAAAGGTTGGGGATGCGGTAGGCCAGGACGTAGGCGTCGGCGGCAAAAGAGGTGCCGAGGAGGAGGGTAATGCGCTGGTCGCGGACGTAGCCGAGAATGCGGCTGACGACGGTGATCAAGGAGATGATCGAGGCCGACTTGAGGATATGCTTTTTATCGGTCAACGGGCGGTGCTCCGGGGCCCTAACCCTAATGAAAACAATGACTTGACAGGAAAAACGCGCTTAACATAACATACATTTTGCCAATTGGCAAATTCAGGACATTTGCGACCGGGAAGCGGTATCTTGTGAAGACCAGAGCCCCAGCCTCGACACACAAGAAGGTCATTGTTGTGCTCACGGACAAGAAGCCCGTCCGGGGCTATCTGAACCCCGTGCGCCTGGGGCAAACCGACCCCATTGATTTGCTGACGCCGGACGGGGAGCACGTAGCCATTTCGCTTGGGAAAGTTCGGTCGGTTTTCTTCGTGCGGGAGTTCTCGGATGAGTTTGAGCCAGAGCGGAAGGCCTTTCTTAGCCGCCCAAAACTGGATGGACTGTGGGTGAAGCTGCGGTATAACGATGGGGACACCTTGGAAGGCGTGATTCCTAACGACTTGCTCTCGCTGCTGGATAACGGGGTACAGATTACGCCGCCGGATTTGAATTCCACTACCGACCATATTTTTGTGCCGCGAACAGCGCTTGCGGAAGTTACCGTTCTGGGAGTTGTGGGTATTGCCCGCCGGAAGCCCGCCGCAGCGGCAGCTGCCGCTTCACAACCTCGCCTTTTCAACGAATAAAGCTAGACGGTCTATACTGCTTTCCACAGCCAGTCCTGATTTCGAACGTAGTTCCAAGAAACATTGAGGAGCCTTTCCATGAAACTCGCTGAAGTTGCGCAAAAGCTGGGGTGCCGCTTGGAAGGCTCTCCCGAAATTGAGATTCGCGGCGTGGCCGGAATCGAGCATGCGGAGGCGGGTCAGATTACGTTTTTGGCGAACCGGCGATACTTCCCTCTGTTGAAGACGACGCGGGCTTCGGCGGTTCTCGTCGAGGAAGGTATTTCGCTGGAGCGTGTGGCGTCCACGCCAGCGCTAGCGGCGCTGCGGTCTGCAAATCCTTACTTAGCCTTCGCTCACGCCATTGAACTTTTCTATCAAGCGCCGCGGTATGCGCCGGGAGTGCACGCGACGGCGATCGTCGCGAAGAGTGCGAGAATCGGGGAGAGCGTCCACATCGGGCCATACTGTTTCGTGGATGAAGAAGTGGAGATTGGCAGCAAGGCGGTGCTGCACAGCTTTGTGACGATTTACCGTGGGGTGAAAATTGGCGATGAGTTTTTTGCGCATGCTCACGCTGTTGTGCGGGAATTCTGCCGGGTTGGGAATCGCGTCACGTTGCAAAATGGCGTGGTGATTGGCGGCGACGGGCTCGGCTTCGCGAAACAGAAGGACGGCACGTGGTACAAGATGGCGCAATCCGGTCCGGCGGTCCTGGAAGATGACGTCGAAGTGCAGGCGAATGCGTGCGTGGACCGCGCCACGGTGGGCGAAACGCGCATCGGACGAGGGACAAAGCTCGATGATCTCGTGCTGGTTGGGCACGCGTCGCGCGTTGGCGCAAACACCATGCTGTGCGGACAAGTTGGTCTCGCAGGTTCCACCAAGGTTGGGGACAATTGTATTCTCGCGGGACAAGTGGGCACTGCGGGTCATCTTACGGTGGGGGATGGCACGGTGATTACGGCGCAGAGCGGCGTGCCCAATGACGTGCCTCCGCACGCGCTGTATTCCGGCTATCCCGCGGTTGACAACCGGCAGTGGTTGAAAACCATGGCGGCGCTGAACCGGCTTCCGGAATTACAAAAGCGCGTTCGTGAACTGGAATCGGAAATTGAGCGTTTGAAAGTACGCTAAGTGTCTTGAGCGAGGACTATTGTTCAGGCGCCCCCGGAAAGCCAATGGGCCGCTGATCCGGAGGCAAACCCCCCGCCAGAGCATCGTGGACCTGTTGGTTCAAAGTGTCACGCTCTTCCATCGTAAATCTCGAAGCGTCAATGGGCTGTAGAAACTCAACGAGGATTTCTCCCGGGCGCATGACCAGTGAGCGTTTTTCCATCACGCGGTGAGCGCCGGAGCACGCCATTGGCACGATGGGCACGCCCGCATTGATGGCCATTACCACTGCGCCTTTTTTGAAATTCTGCAAACGTCCGTCGGGGCTCCGCGTACCTTCCGGATAGATCAGAAACGATTGCCCCGAGCGCAAGGCCTCGGTGGCGTTTTCGACGCCGGCGACGGCAGACTCGTGGGATTTGCGGTTTACGGGAATGAAGTGCGCGGACCGGAACGCCTGCCCGACAATCGGCCATTTGAAGAGCGACTCTTTTAGAATGATGGAAATTCTACGAGGAATCGCGCCAACAACGGCCGGGGCGTCCGCAGCACTGGTGTGATTGGCGACGAAAAGGCACACGCCGGAAGGAATTCGATCAAGACCTTCGACACGCACACGAACGCCCGCGGCACGCACAAAAAACATTACACCTTTTATTCCCGCCCAGTAGATCGGATCTGGGTCTCCCGTGAAATACGTGTAGAGGAGCAGCGGCGGCCCGACCAGCAGGATGTACAGAGAGAGAAAAACGGCAACGAAAATGGTGCGGAGCATGAGTTGGCAGAACTCTCTCGAATCCAGAGCCGCGGGTCAAGAGCAACTTGAAAACATCGCGGTCTCAGTGGACAGAGACCGTGCTCGTCACGCCGTGAAGCAATCCCTCGCGAATGTTCAGCGCTTTTTCCGATGCGCCCGAAGCTTCCGACACTTCGTAGATGGACTCCTTCGCTTCCCCGAGCTGGAATTCCACGGAAACTTCCTTGTCCTCTCTTCGAACGCGCAGCCGAAGCACATCACCCGGCTTTTGTTCATGGAGCCAGCGCTCCAATCTGCGCGGCACTTCCCCCCCGTTCCAGTTGAGGATCACGTCCCCGGCGCGCAAGCCGGCTTGCGCCGCGAATCCTGCCGGCTCCACTGTCCTTACAACCCAGGGAGCACCGTGTTCATGATCCGCGAAGAACCCAAGCGCGGGTAGCGTGCGCTCGGCAGTATGCAACTGCAGCCCGGCGAGACCGAGAATTTCTCGATACGGAAAAGGCTCAGAGCCGGCCACGTATTTCTGAAAGAACTCTTCGAACGAGCCGCCCACTATTTTCTCCGCAGTGCGCTCGACGTCCAGGCTATCCCGGTAGGTTTTCCCTTGCTTGGCAAACTCGGTGTTCATGGACCGCAAGACGTCGTCGAGGCTCTTTTCATTGTTGGTGCGTTCGCGAATCAAAATGTCGAGCAGATCTCCAAGCACCTGTCCCTTGGTGTAATACGAGACGCTGTATTCCGGCTGGTTATAGAGCGGGTATTTTTCGAACCAGGCGTCCAGGCTGGACTGCTCCGCGCTTTGCCAGCGATTCGCCGGGCGGCCTTCCAGCTCGGTGATTTGTTCGCTCAGGTCGCCGTAGAACTGTTCTTTGTTCCAAATGCCGCTGCGCACCAGAGTGTAGGAGCCGTAGGTATTCGTCACGCCTTCCGCGAACCAGAGAGCGCGCGTATACATTTCTCTCGTGCGGTCGACTGGTTCCAGTGTGGCGGGCCGGATGCGCTTCACATTCCACAAATGAAAAAATTCGTGAGCCGCGACCGCTGGAAGATATTCATCGGACGGCGCGCTAATGGCCGTGGAGTTCGAATGCTCCATTCCACCGCCGCTGCCGGCAGCACCTCTACCAAGGTGGAGAATGAAGGTGTAACGCTCGAACGGCGCGCCTTCCATGAGCCGCAGTTCATACTCGCAGATGCGCTTCAGGTCTTCTTCTACCTGCTTCTTTCGCCAACTGTCCCCGTGAACCACGACCCAAATCTCCGGCTTAATTCCACGCAGCTGGAATTCCTCAAATTTTCCTGCCTCAATGGGCGCGTCGACGAGGGCATCGTAGCTCGTGGCATCACCGCTGAAATTCCGGGCCCTTCCCATCGACTCCATGAATTGAATAGACGCGCCGGTCGCCTGCCATCTTTCGGGCACGTCTGGCATGGCGAGATGCACGGCCTCGCCCCGCCGCTCCGGCACGTACATGAGAATCATCGCCGGGTTGATGAACGCGTGTTCGGAGTTCAACTGCGAGGCAAACGGACCTGCTTCATCCCAATAAATCGCGTAGGAGATCTTGATCGTTCCCGTGCCCTTGATTCTCCAGGTCTGCTTGTCTATTTTTTCCGCGAAACCCTTCTCAGAACCAACGAAGGCTTCCACTTGCTGGACGCGGCTGCTGAAGTCGCGAATCTGGTAAAGCGCGTCCCACGCGGCCATCTGCACGGTTACTTCGCCGGTGACATCGGGAATCGTCATGGTCACGTGAAACAGGTGTTGTTCGGGATGCGCGAGTGATACTTCATAGCGAATGGTTGCGTTAGTCGGAAAGCTGAATGCGAAGAAAAACGAAATACAGAGAAATACCGGAATCGGCCGGCGGCCCCGGAGCGAAGGAGGTCTCACCTAGTTTTCGCCTCGCTTGCGACTTGAGTTGCCGTGCCGAGTCTCTTCAAAAGCTTCTCACACAAACCGTCAAAACTTCCGTTGGACATGATGAGCAGCAGATCACCCGGCTTGCTTTCGGCGACGAGATACTCCGCGATTGCATCCGAACTGGGAAATACGTGGGCGTCCTTTCCGAGAGAACGCACACTTTCCGCAACCGTTTCAGGATCGAGGCGGTTTTCATCGCCAAGCTGTTGCGCGCGAAAAACGCCGCCGAGGATGACGCGATCGCCGAGCGCCAATGCTTTCGGCAGCGCATCCTGAAACACTTTGCGGCGCATGGAATTCGATCGCGGCTCGAGAATGGCCCACAGCCGACGCCCGGGCCAGCGCCCGCGGGCAGCCTCGATCGTTGCCGTCACCGCCGTGGGATGGTGCGCGAAATCATCGACCACCAGCACTCCACCCACTTCCGCTTTCACATCCATTCGACGCTTCACGCTGCGGAACGTCGCCAGGGCTTTGGCAATCTCTTCCGGCTTGATCCCGCGACCCTGCGCGACAATCATCGCGGCCATGGAGTTCAACACGTTGTGCCGGCCTGTGGCAGTCAGCGCAAATTCTCCATACGGCTTTCCATGATGGGCAACGCGAAACCGCATGGTGTCGCCTTCCACGGCAAAGCCGCTTGCCACCCAGTCGTTGCCCTCGTTAAATCCGTAAGTCTCGACGGGACAAAACGCTTTTTCGGCGGCGCGACGCAAAGCCGGCCCTGATTCATTTGCATCGCCCCAAATCACGACTTGACCTCGGCGCGGCACAAGGTTCACTAGCCGGCGAAACGCCAATTGATACGTCTCAAAATCCGGGTAAATGTCTGCATGGTCGTATTCGAGCGAGGTGATGATTAGATCATCGGGATGATAGTGAAAAAATTTGGGACCGCGGTCCCAGAAAGCGGTTTCGTACTCGTCGCCTTCGAGGATGAATTCTGCTCCACCGCCAAGTCCATAACTCTTGCCAAAATTCTCCGCAACACCGCCGACCAGAAAATTTGGACGCTTGCCCCCGGTTTGGAAAATCCAGGCGAGCATCGCGGTCGTGGTAGTTTTCCCGTGCGTTCCGCTGACCACAATCGAGTGTTTGGTCGGCAGAAACACTTCTTCCAGAATTTCCGGCATCGAGCGATATGGGATCCGCCGGTCCAGCACTTCTTCTAGTTCGGGATTTCCGCGCGCAATGATGTTTCCGACAACGACAAGGTCCGGCGTCGGCTGCAAATGAGCAGCATCAAAGGTATTGAAAAACGAGATGCCCAGACTTTCAAGAAGCGTCGAAGCCGGTGGATAAACGCCGGAATCCGAGCCAGTCACGCGAAAGCCATGTTCGCGCAGCATTCCCGCGAGCGGTGCCATAGCCGAACCGCCAATCCCGATCACGTGAACATGTTTCGTTTCGCTCAAGCCACCACCGCCGATTCCAGAAATTCCAGTGTTCCTTCCCCATCGGCATCCAATCGCGCAGTGATGCCGAGCGGAATCGTCAGCATGGGACGCAGGGTGTGACCTACCGGAGCGCCGAACACAATAGGCACTCCCAGGGGGCGTAGAATCCGCGCGCAAACCTCTCGGACGCTTGGAGCTCCCTGCATGGTTGGAGCACTCTCAGGAAACTCGCCCAGCAAAACTCCGCGAACGCCTTCGAATTTCCCCGCCTGTTTCAGATGCATCAGCACACGGTCCACCTGGTACGGCTTCATCGCGCGATCTTCCAAAACCAAAATCGAATCTCTGGTGTCCAATTCCCACGGGGTTCCAATCGTGGCTTCGAGCAGCGTCATGCACCCGCCAAGAACTCTTCCGTTGGCTACCCCGGCCAACACGCCATCGCCCTTCAATCGCAGTTTCCAGCCGCTCCCGGTATTTCCAATCGCCTGGAGGAACGAATTCTCGTCGTAACCCTTCGGCGCCCCGGCGCCCGCGTTCAGCCCCGCCGCAACCATCGGGGCGTAGAACGTGACTAGCTTGCATTTCTGCCAAAGATAGATTTGCAGGCTGGTGAGGTCGCTGAAACCCAGCACGCACTTGGAATTGGCAAAACTCTTTTCCAGGTCAAAATCCAGCAAGTAGTTCGAGCCGTATCCGCCGCGCAGAGCGACGAGTCCGTCTACTTGGTCGGAGTTTGCGCTCCCGAGAAAGCTATTGAATCGGTCCAAGGAAGGACCGGCAAAATATCCCTCGGGCTTGGTGTCCTGATTCGCGACGACCTGAAAGCCGTGGCGCTTCAGCTCCGCGAGCCCGGCAATCATCGCAACAGAATCTGCGGGAGAGGAAGGAGCGAATATCCCCAGCCTTGAACCGGCGGCTAGGGCCTTTGGCTTTCGCGGAGCTCCATTGTTTCCGTTCATTCCCGGTGGCCCTCGACAGGAACCACCTCGGTGATTACGCCCTTCCGGTTGAGCTGACCAAGAATCTCCTCTTGTTGCTTGTGGGAGACTTCCGCTTCGAATTCCACAATGGAAGTGTCGCCGGCCATGGAAACCCGAAAATGTTGCATGGGAACTTTGAGGCTGGCCATCAGCCGCTGTACCTCGGTGGACACGCTATCCGATTGGCTGGTGGTGAAACGAAACACCATGGGCCGGCATTTCAAATTGAAGTGTTGCTCCGCCCAACCGATGATGGTCAAACCAAAAAGCACGATGCCCGTTGAGTAGCCGGCGACGGCAAAGAGCCCGCCCCCCGCTGCCATTCCGATGGCGGCCTCCACAAAGATCGTCGCCGCTGTGGTCATACCCACGACGCTGCCAGTTCCGCGCAGAATAGCGCCGGCCCCGAGAAAACCGATGCCCTGAACAATATTGGATGCGATTCGCGTACCGCTGGAATCTCCGAAGAGATGGGCAAGTTCGTTGGAAAGGATGGTGAAGAGTGCCGTGGCCACGCACACAAAGAGGCTTGTACGGATGCCGGCAGGCCGGCGCCGCACAACGCGCTCAAGACCGATGATGCCGCCGAGCGCCGCGGCTACCGTCAATCGCAAGAGAATTTGGTGAAGAGAAAGCATCGGCCGGCGCCCCATCGAACGCCTGAACGAAATTTTAGCGATTTACAATTTGAATTGCGTCAATTTCGAGAAGTGCCGTGCCCTAGCGTGTATCTCGCTGCGCTTCAAGTGGCGCAAGCGGTCGAGGCCGAATTTCTCGACGGCGAAGCTGCCGAGCACGGAGCCGTAGACCATGGCGCGGCGCAACGAAGCGTCGGTCTTGCTGCCGCATCCCGATAAATAGCCCATGAAGCCGCCGGCAAAACTGTCGCCGGCGCCCGTGGGATCGTGCGGCTCTTCGAGAGGAAATGCCGGAACGCAGAAGACGCCGCGCTTGTCTACCATCATGGCGCCGTGCTCTCCGCGCTTCACTATCAGCGTCGACGGGCCCATCTTGAAAATGTGTTTGGCGGCGCGCAGCAGGTTGTGTTCGCTGGAGAGCTCGCGGGTCTCGGAATCGTTGATCATCAGGATGTCCACGTGCTTGAGCGTTTCGCGCAGCGAGCTGTTGGAGCGTTCGATCCAGTAGTTCATGGTGTCGAGCGCCGCTAGCCGGGGTCGCACCTTCACCTGGTGAAGAACGTCGCGCTGAAGTTCGGGGGCGATGTTGGCAAGGAAAACGTATTTGGAGTTGCGATATTTTTCCGGCAGTCGCGGCTTGAATTCCGCGAAAACATTGAGCTCGGTGGTCAGCGTCACGCGTTCGTTCAAATTTTCGGAGTAGCGCCCGGCCCAAAAAAACGTTTTGCCTGCCGCCCGCTCCAGGCCATCGATGTCAATGGTCCGCCCTTGAAAGATCTGCGCGTCCACTTCCGTGAAGTCGTCGCCAACGATGCCCACCAAATTAACAGGCGTGAAAAAACTGGCGGCCACGGCAAAATACGTTGCCGCGCCGCCGAGGGCACGGTCCACTTTGCCGTACGGGCTTTCCAGCGCGTCAAATGCGACGGAACCTACGACGAGTAAGGACACTATGCTCTCCTAAGAAATATATTTGCCAATGATGGCTGCAAGACGTTTTTTGGTGGCCTTGGGAACGAGTTTTGCATCGGTGACCAGCGCATGCTGCAACGCCGAGCCACATTTACAGGTTTGTTTTGCGGGCAGCGCGCGCACCGCCTCGCGCAATACCCTTTGTGCGTTTTCCGCATTCTGGTTGAGCGTGGCGATGATTTGCGAGGCCGTCACGGATTCGTGCTCGGGATGCCAGCAGTCGTAATCGGTGATCATGGCGATGGTGGCGTAGCAGAGCTCCGCCTCGCGCGCGAGTTTCGCCTCCGTCAGATTGGTCATGCCGATCACGTCGAAGCGAAGCTGGCGATTGACGTGCGCTTCCGCGAGCGTGGAAAATTGCGGGCCCTCAATGCAGACGTACGTCCCGCGCGGATGAACTTTCACGCCTTGATGGATGCAGGCATCGGAAAGAACGCCAGACAACTGTCCGCAGGTCGGGTGTGCAAAGGCCACGTGCGCGACGAGACCGTCGCCAAAAAATGTCGAGATGCGATTCTTGGTGCGATCGAAGAACTGGTCCGGCACCAGGAATTCTCCCGGGCGCAGGTCTTCCAGAAGCGAGCCCACCGCGCTAACCGAAATGATGCGCTGCACACCCAACAGCTTCATTGCATAAATGTTCGCGCGGTAATTGATTTCGCCCGGCAGGATGCGGTGACCGCGGCCATGCCGCGCCAGGAAGGCGACGCGCTTCCCTTCCAAGGTGCCCAGGACAATGGCGTCGGAGGGGTCGCCGAACGGCGTCTTCACGCGGATTTCGCGCGCGTCCGTCAGGCCATTCATGGAATAGAGGCCGCTACCTCCAATGATTCCCACTGTGGCCTTCGCCTCGTTCTTGGCGCTCTTCTCCTCTATTCGTTTCTTTGCCGCCATCGTTTTCTCCGTGGAACACGTCACTTGCGCGATCTGTTCAGCCGTCGAGTCCACTTCTTTTCAGCACTTCGTTCACCGCGGTAAACGGATCCTTCTTCCGCTCCGCTACTTCCGTCGCCAGTTCGGTCAAGCGCGCTTCTCCCCCTGCTCCGCCAAGAGCCCGCTCCAGCAAACGCGATTCCAGCAGTTCGATCAGCCGGTTCTTCCAATGCTCGATGTGTTTTCGCTGCCGCTCGCCGCTCAATTCGAAATGCTTGCGGAATTTGGCAACCGTCTCGGCCAGTTCCGCGATGCCTTTGTTCTCCGACGCCACCGTGCGAAGGACGGGCGGCTGCCAGCCGTCACGCGGCATCACCAGAGAGAGCATGGCGAGAAGTTGCTGCTCCAGCCGGTCCGCGTCCGCGCGGTCGGCTTTGTTCAACACGAAGATATCGCCGATCTCCATCAGGCCGGCTTTCATGTTCTGAATGTCGTCGCCGAGCCCCGGCACCATCACCACGAGCACGCAATCCGCCAGCCGGACGATGTCAATTTCATCCTGACCGACACCCACCGTTTCGATCAAAACGTGTTTTTTTCCGGCGGCATCCAAGAGCAGCGCCACTTCCGCGGTGGCTCGCGCGAGTCCGCCGAGGAATCCTCGCGTAGCCATCGAGCGAATAAACATGCCGCCATCGGCGGCGTGGCCCTGCATTCGAATGCGATCGCCCAGAATCGCGCCGCCGGAATACGGGCTCGTCGGGTCCACCGCAATCACCCCAACCTGGTCGTGCTGTTTGCGATGGTAGGCGGCGAGCCGGTCCACGAGAGTGCTCTTGCCGGTTCCCGGCGCGCCAGTAACTCCCGTAAGATACGCTTGCCCAGTGTGCGGAAACAGAAGCCGCAGCAGCGATTCCGCTTCCGGCTGATGATTCTCAATCGCGGTAATTGCGCGCGAAATGGCTCGCACATCCCCCGCGCGCACCTGTTCCGCCCATGTTTCAACCGGCGGACTCATACTCTTCCTGTGGAGCTTTTGACGGAGGCCAGGCGCATTTCCTTATTATTTCTTGCCAAGGAGCTGCCGGGCAATCACCAACTTCTGAATTTCGCTGGTGCCTTCGCCGATGGTGCAGAGCTTCACGTCGCGGTAATACTTTTCCGCAGGATAATCCTTGATGAAGCCATAGCCGCCGTGAATCTGCACGCACTCGTTGGCCACGCGCACCGCGACTTCGCTGGCGAAAAGTTTCGCCATGCTCGATTCGCGCGTGAACCTAACGTCTTTCTTGTCCGCGAGCCACGCCGCCTGGTACACCAGCAACCGCGCGGCTTCCACTTCCGTGGCCATGTCCGCGAGCTTGAACTGCACCGCCTGAAACTCGCTGATCGCCTGGCCGAACTGCTTGCGCTGTTTTGCGTACTTGATGGCCGCTTCCAGCGCCCCTTGCGCCATGCCTAAACCGAGCGCCGCGATCGAAATGCGGCCGCCATCCAGAATCTTAAGGCTTCCGGTGAACCCTTCACCTTCCTGGCCGAGCAAATTTTCCAGCGGCACGCGGCAATCCGTGAAAATCACTTCGGAAGTATCGCTGGCGCGCATGCCTAGCTTGTTTTCTTTTTTCCCCGGTTTGAAGCCGGGTGTTCCCTTTTCGAGTATGAACGCACTGATGCCATGCGAGTTTTTCGACTTGTCCGTAACAGCCATGGCCACGCAAAAATCGGCGTAATGCCCGTTGGTCGTAAACGTCTTCGAACCGTTCAAGACCCACTGATTTCCATCACGCACGGCCGTCGTGCGCGTACCGCCCGCGTCCGAACCCGCTTCCGGCTCCGTCAGCGACCACGCGCCAATTTTTTTTCCCTGCGCCAAGGGAACGAGATACTTCTTCTTCTGCGCTTCGGTGCCGAACTTGAAAATATGGTTCGAGCACAGCGAATTGTGCGCCGCAACAATCAGGCCCACCGAACCGTCCACCCGCGCCAGCTCTTCAATGGCCAGCGCATACTCGATATAGCCAAGCCCTGCGCCGCCGTATTGTTCCGGAAAAATAACGCCAAGCAGCCCCATCTCCGCGAGTTTCGGCATAATCTCCAGCGGAAAATGAGACGCCTCATCCCACTCCATCACATGCGGCGCGATCTCGCCTTCTGCAAACGCGCGCACGCTGCGGCGAAGCTGCTGCTGCTCTTCGGTAAACGTGAATTCCACGATGCCCTCGGAAGCCGATGAGCCTTGGCTATAACGAGCCAAACTTTGGCTTATGCAATTATTTTACACGACTGGAGCTACCAGCCCACCGGGTAGTGGTTGGCCTTGTTCTGCTCGTCAAGCCACGTCTTCAGCGGCGCGAAATAGTCCGCCAGCGCCGAAGCGTCCATCTGCTTCTCGCCCGTCAATGTTTCCAGCGCGTCGGGCCATGGCTTGCTTGCGCCCATCGCCAGCATTTTATTTAACTTCTCGCCGGCCGCTTTGTTCCCATAGATCGAGCAGCGATGCAGCGGCCCCGTGGAACCCGCCTCGCGGCAAAGCGCTCTCTGAAACTGATATTGCAGGATGCGCGCCAGAAAATACCGCGCGTACGGCACATTTCCGGGAACATGGTATTTCGCGCCGGGATCAAAGTCCGCTTCCGTGCGTTCAACCGGCGGCACGATCCCCTGATACTTCCGCCGCAGTTCCCACCACGCTTTGTTGTACTCCTCCGGTTTCACTTGCCCCGAAAACACTTCCCAGCGCCATTTGTCCACCAGCAATCCAAACGGCAGGAACGCCACCTTTTCCAACGCCTGCTGCAGCAGGTAGTCAATGTCCCCCGACGGCGGAGGCACCACGTCGATCAAGCCAATTTTCTTAAGGTATTCCGGCGTGACGGAAAGCGCGATGGTATCTCCCACCGCCTCGTGAAACCCATCGTTCGCGCTGTTCTGAAAAAGTGAAGGCTGCGTGTTGTACGCCCGTTGATAAAAATTGTGCCCCAGTTCGTGATGGATCGTCCGAAAGTCCTCTTCTCTAATCTGAATGCACATCTTGACGCGCAGGTCGTCCTTAAAATCCACATCCCACGCACTCGCATGGCAAACGACGTCTCGATCCGCCGGTTTCGTGAACAGCGACCGTTCCCAAAACGTCTTCGGCAGCGGCGCAAATCCTAGCGAAGTAAAAAACGCCTCGCCGTAGTGAACCATTCCCTTGGCATCCGTATGCCGGTCTTGCAGGATCTTCGACAGGTCATAGCTTTGTGCGGGTTTCGGCGAATCCATCAGCGCATAAACGTTGTTCCACTCCTGACTCCAGATATTCCCAAGCAGATGCGCCGGAATCGGCCCGTGCGCCGGAACCAGATCGTTCCCGTATTTCTTCCGCAGTTGCCCGCGCACATACGCATGCAGCGATTCGTACAGCGGCCGCAGTTGATCCCACAACCGGTCCTCTTCCTTCGCAAACGCGTCCGGCGGCATGTCGTAATTCGAACGCCACAGCGCGCCCACATCCGCGTACCCAAGTTCCTTCGAGCCCTGATTCCCAAGTTCCACCATGCGCGCGTACCGCTGCCGCATTGGCGCCCCCACCGCATGCCACCCCATCCACGCGCGCTTCAACTCTTCTGGATCGCGGCTCTCCGCCATCAACTTCTCCACCGCCGTCACGTCCAGGCACGGCTTCTTGTCTCCGTCCGGGCACCACTTGCCTTTTCCGTAGTCCCCGTCGAGGGAAGCCAGTATCTGTGCCAGTTCCTTCTGCGCTTTCGGATCATCCGGCGCCGGAAACCCTGTCGCAAGTTCCAGCAGCAGCCGCTTGCGCGCCAGTTCCGGTGACAGCGCAACTCCATCATAGCGGTGCGCTTCCTTTGCGTACTTCGCCGCGGCGGTGTTCGCCTCCTCGCCCGCTTGCGCGGCGATTTGCTCCGTGTCGTCGGTAATAAAATTTTCCTGCACCCATCCGGCTCGCGACGCCTTCACGCCCAGATCAAACAAGCGCTGCTCCGCGTCTTCGATAAATTTCTGTGCCTCCGTGGCGGTCGGCGGTGCCTTCTTGCCCGCGTCCTTTGCAGCCGGTCCCGCTTGTGTCTTCACTTCTCCCGCCAAAATCAGACTTGCAACTACACAAACGAAAACAAGCCGACGCATCATTCGTTCTCCCCTCATGCTCCTGCCTTTTGCGTTTTCGCAACGACTTCCTTCAACACTGCAATCGCCCGCTCGATCCCCGCGCGGTCCACATCGCAATGCGTAACCACGCGTACGGAATGCAGCGCCGTATCCTGCGCCCAAATTCCATGCGGATGCAGCGCATCGCACAGTTCCACAGCCGTCTTTCCAGTTTTCGAACAGTCGAAAATGACGATGTTGGACCGCACTTTTTTCGGGTTGATTCCCAGCCCCGGGATCTCCGCGATGCCTTCCGCCAGCCGTTTGGCGTTTTCGTGATCAACGTGCAGCCGCGAAGGAGATTTCTCCAGTGCAATCAGTCCCGCCGCCGCGATCACTCCCGCTTGCCGCATCCCACCGCCAAACATCTTGCGGTAAATTCGTCCCTTTTCGATGAAGGCCTTCGTGCCCGCAATCATTGACCCCACAGGAGCACCCAATCCCTTCGACAAACAAAACATCACCGAGTCGACTTTCTGTGTCATGTGCGCGACACTCTCCCCCAGCGCCGTCGCCGCGTTGAACACTCGCGCTCCATCCAGATGCACCTTCAATCCCAATGCATGTGCGTGATCGCAAATCTCCCCGACCACCGCCGTCGGGTACACCGTTCCTCCCCACATGTTCACAGTATTTTCCAAACAGATCAGCGCCGTCTGCGAATCGTAATAAATCTTCGGCCGGATAACCGCCTCAATCTGTTTCCAAGTGAGAATCCCGTCCTCTCCACGCGCCACGCGCGGCATGCACCCCGCGATCGCGGACATGGACGCAAGCTCATACAGATTCACATGGCTCCGCTCTTCGCAAATCACTTCGTCGCCATGATGCGTCCACACTTTGATCGCCGTTAGATTCCCCATGCACCCCGTTGGTACAAACAGCGCCGCCTCTTTCCCAAAAATCTCCGCCGCGCGCCGCTCCAATTTGTTAACCGTCGGGTCTTCCCCATACACGTCGTCGCCGACCTCAGCCTCCGCCATGGCCCGCCGCATCTCCGGCGTCGGCCGCGTCACCGTATCGCTTCGCAGATCGACCACTCCACCCGGATTCTTCCCCGCCTCTTCCACCTGATCCGCATCCACCCGCTGATTCCCCTTCGCCACCGTATAACTCATGTTCTTCTCTTCTCTGTGATCTCTGTGTCCTCTGAGACCTCTGTGTAAAATTCTTAGTTCTGTTTTCTGTCTACCTCATCAATTCCACAAACACCTCATTCGAAACGCTGAGTCTCCCCGGCGCGAGCCGCACCAAGCTGCCTTCTCGCTCCACCAATCCCGCCGAAGCCAGCGGATCAAACCGTCCCGCCAGCGCCACGCCATACTCCCGTTCGATTTGTGCTAAATCAATCCCATCCAGTTGCCGCAACCCAAGAAACAACTCTTCTTCGAGCGCACTCTCCGCCGTCAACTTCTCATGCTGCTCAATCGGCAGTCGCCCGCCCTGAATCGCGCTCACATACTCCGCCGCATCGTGCGCATTCGCCCAACGCTCCATCCCCGAAAACGAATGCGCTCCCGCGCCAAACCCCAGGTACGGCTCGCGCCGCCAATATTTCAGATTGTGCTTCGACTCAAACCCCGGCTTCGCCCAATTCGAAATCTCATAATGATGATAGCCCGCCCCTCGCAACGACTCCTGCGCCATCTCATAAAACTCCGCCATCTCGTCTTCCCTCGGCACCGCGCCCGCGCTATATCGCCCGCCGCCCTGCAGCAACTCTTTGCCCAGCCGGCTGCCCTCGTCAATCTCCAGCAAATAAACCGAAACGTGCTCCGGCCCCAGCGCCGCCAATTCCTCCAGCGATTGCCGCCAGCTTTCCTTCGTTTGGTGCGGCAAACCCGCGATCAAATCAAAACTGATGTTGGAAATCCCCGCCTCGCGCAAAATCGGCACCGCCCGGTAAATGTCTTGGCGGCGGTGCATCCGCCCCGCCGCAATCAACTCCTTATCCACAAACGACTGCAACCCAAAACTAACGCGGTTAATCCCCGCCCTCACCCAAGCCGCCGCCTTGCCCGGCTCGATCGTCTCCGGATCCGCCTCCAGCGTAACCTCAGAAATCTCCGCCCCATAGGGCCCGCCTTCCGCCTGCCCCGACTCGATCGGGGAGGCGGGCCGCTCGCTAAACGTAGCCCGAATTACATCCACCATGTTTTGCAGATGAGATGGATCCAGCATGCTCGGCGTACCACCGCCAAAGTACACCGTATCCACAGCCGCGCTCGCTAGCGCCTCTGGCAGCGTCACCCCCGCCGCGCCGTAAAAGGCTTCGTGCTCGCGAATTTCCCGGCAAACGGCCTCTGCATAAGGAGCAAACCGCGACGTCCCCACCACTCCCGTATGAAAATTACAATACGTGCACTTCGTCTGGCAGAACGGCACCTGCACATAGATCCCGAGCTTCGTCATCACCCAAAAACTCTAGCACACCCCCGCCTAAAACCTCGCCTGACGGGCAACGCACCAACCCCTACCCAGAAGAGCTTTCGTTGACCAGTGCCGGAGCGCACAGTTATAGTCCAACCGACGGTGAGGTGATTCCATCCAAGACATTTCCCACTATCGCATCCTCGAGAAACTGGGCGGCGGCGGCATGGGCGTGGTGTACAAAGCCGAGGACACCAAGCTGCACCGCTTTGTGGCGCTGAAATTCCTGCCGCCGGACGTCGCGCGCGACCCGCAAACGCTCGCGCGCTTCGAACGCGAAGCGCAGGCCGCTTCGGCGCTGAATCATCCAAACATTTGCACCGTTTACGAGATTGGCGAGGAGCATGGCGAGCGGTTCATTGCCATGGAGTTCCTTGACGGCCACACGCTGAAGCACACCATCGAAGGCAGGCCGCTTCCCCTCGAACAGTTGCTGGACCTGGCGCTGGAAATGGCGGACGCCCTCGACGCCGCTCACACCGAAGGCATCACACATCGCGACATCAAGCCCGCCAACATTTTCGTGACCGCACGCGGCCACGCCAAGATTCTCGACTTCGGATTGGCAAAGCTCAGTCCCGCGTCCCGCATCGCCGAGGGCGTGGGAGTGTCGGCGATGGCCTCGCAGACCTTGGACGACATGCTGACAAGCCCCGGAACCACTCTGGGAACCGTGGCTTACATGTCTCCCGAACAGGCCCGCGGCGAAGACCTCGACGCGCGCACGGACCTCTTCAGTTTTGGCGCCGTGCTCTACGAAATGGCCACCGGGCAGCAAGCGTTTTCCGGCGCAACTGCCGCTGTAATCCATGACGCCATTCTGAACCGCGCCACCGTCCCGGCCTCCAAACTAAATTCCAAGATTCCCCTCGAACTCGAGCGCATCATTGATAAAGCCCTCGAAAAAGACCGCAAGCTGCGCTACCAAACCGCATCCGATCTGCGCGCCGATCTAAGACGCCTCAAGCGCGATACCTCCTCGGGCAAAGTACCGCTCGCCAGCAGCGGCACTCAGAGCGTGGCTGCGACAAAGAGCCGGAAGACCCTCTACGCGGTCATCGCTGGAACGGCAGTTCTTGCTCTCGCTGCAGGCGCTTACTTTTGGCCCGCCCGCTCCCACAGCTTCAACCTGCAGAATGTGAAGTTTACCCAGGTCACCACTTCCGGAAACGCCGGAGCAGCCGCGCTATCCCCGGATCATCGCTACATTGTCTATGTTTTGGCCGATGGCGCTGACGAAAGCCTGTGGGTGCAACAACTCGCCACCGGCAGCCACGTCCAAATCCTTCCGCCCGACCAAGTCCACTTCGTCGCCCTTAGCTTCACTCCCGACGGCAACTACGTCATGTTTGTCCGCTCCGACAAATCCACCGCCAATTACCGCTATCTGTATCAAATGCCCGCGTTGGGCGGATCACCCCAGCGCCTGATTCGCGACGTCGATTCCGCTCCCACCTTTTCTCCTGACGGCAAAGAGCTGGCTTTCGTTCGCGGCGTTCTCGATCCTCCGTCAAACCAGATTCTCATCGCCAAGACCGACGGCACCGGCGAACGCATTTTGACCGATCGCAAAGGCTTCGCGCCCGGCTCCCCCACCGTTTCCTGGTCGCCAGACGGGAAAAATCTGGCCATCGTTTCCCCCGAATCCCGCGAAAATCAGGCTCGCTGGATTCTCGAGGTCATTTCCGCCGCCAACGGCCATGTCCAGGAACTGCGCACCTTCCTTATCGGAGCGCGCGCTGTGGCCTGGCTGCCCAACGGCCGTGGGTTGCTTACCGTGGCGCTTGATTCTCAAAACGGGCATGGCCAGATTTGGCTGGTAAACTATCCCGGCGGCGAGCTCACTCGTTTCACGAATGACTTGTCGGACTACGCGCCCTGCTGCTTGGACGTCGCTGGCGACGGAAATTCCCTGGTTACTGTCCAGACTTCCGTCGTTAGTGATCTGTGGGTAGCAAAAGGAGACGGCTCGGACCCCAAGCAAATCAGCTCCGGCGAAGTCCTGGGCCTCGGACTGAATTGGCTCGGAAACCACATTGTCGCTAGCAATCCTGTCTTCCAGTGGCTCCTCGTGAACCCCGATGGCACCGGCCAGATTGCTCTTACCAATGACCGCGACCCGCACTTGCAATTCGATGTATGTCCCGACGGCAAGCACATCGTTTACAACACGTTTCACGATGGAAACTTCGATCTCTGGCGCGCGGACGCCGATGGCGCCGCTGCCGTGCAACTCCCCGTCCATGGAGTTTTGGGCGGCGGCATCTGTTCGCCCGACTCCCGGTTCATCTACTACGGCGTCCAGGGCGTGATGTGGCGCATTCCCATCGAGGGCGGTACCCCCGAGAAAACAGATCTGCCCTTCGCCCAGCTGGGATTTTCGCGCGACGGCCAGCTCCTCTTCTACGACAATCACAAAATTGAGGGCGGCGCGATGCACGCCGTGTTTTTGATCGTTCCAGCCCGTGGCGGGCCCGTGCTTCACTCCTTCGACATTCCTTTTGGCATGCAGGCTCCGCAGTTCACTCCCGACGGAAAAGCCATCGCTTTTTTGCTCACGCGCAACCGCGCCACGAATATCTGGGAGCAGCCCCTGGCCGGAGGCCCTCCCCTTCAGTTGACCAAGTTCCCCACTGGCGAAATGTTTGCCTTTGCATGGTCCGGCGACGGCAAGCAGCTCGCCTTCTCTCGCGGTCGCCGCAAAACCGACGTCGTCATGCTAAGCAATTTCCGCTAACTCTCGCTCCTTTAACTCTTTTAGAAGCAACACTTACAAAAAACACGAGAGAGGGATTTCCGAACGGAACAGTCGCTTTTGCGTTCCGACGCTGGCTCCTCGGGCTCCCATTGCTTACAATTACGCCCAAGCTCGGTCCAACAATCGGTTAGGAGGCGCAATGTCCAGTCAGACAATCCTTTCCCGCCTATTCATCCTGCTCCTGTCCACGTCGGCTCTGCCGAGCCTGGGCGCAAGAGCGGGCGACCTCCCCGCACCGCGCATCGTGGACCTCAAATCCTCCGACGGCACTAGCCTGAAAGGTACGTTCTTCTCTGCGGGGAAACCAGGCCCCGGCCTGCTGTTGCTCCACCAGTGCAATCGCCAGCGTAAAGTGTGGGACGACCTCGCGATTCGCTTCGCCGCCGTTGGAACAAATGTCATGACTGTCGACCTCCGCGGGTTCGGTGACAGCTCCGGCACACCCCTAGACAAGCTGCCGCCCGAAGAAGCAAATATAGTCTTCAACCAAAAGCTTCCCATCGATGTCGAAACCGCCTACCAGTATCTTGTTGCCCAATCGGGAGTTTCGCGCGACACCCTGGCCGTCGGCGGCGCCAGTTGCGGCGTCAATCAATCCGTCCACGTCGCCGCCAATCATCCCGAAGTAAAAGCGCTGGTCTTGCTTTCCGAGGGAACCGATGCCGGTGGCCGGCAGTTTCTTCGCAATTCGCCAGGCGTGCCGGTTTTCATGGCTGCCGCGGAAGATGATCCCGACCCTGGCGTAACTGAGATCATGGCTTGGCTTTGCAGTCTTTCCAAGAATCCCGACAGCAAGTTCGTTCGCTATTCGACTGGCGGCCACGGCGTGGAGATGTTTGACGCCCACAAAGAATTGCCCGGCATGATCGTCGAATGGGTTTCCACTGAATTGAAAGCGCATCCGTCCGTCGCGGCGAAGAAACCGGCTCCGCCATCAGCCGAATCGGACTTCCTGGAACTCATCGATCATCCGGGCAGCATCGAAAAAGCCGTCCAGAAATTCACGGAGGCGCGCCAGCGCGATCCCAAAGTTGTTCTCTTTTCCGAAGCCGTAATGAATCGTCTCGGCTACGAGCACTTGCAAGCCGGCGACAATAAAGGAGCGGTAGAACTCTTGAAATTGAATGTGATCGTGTATCCCAATTCGCCAAACGTCTATGACAGCTTGTCCGACGCCTATCTCGCGGACGGCCAAAAAGACTTGGCCCGCCAGAATGCTAAGAAGGCCCTCGAACTTCTGCCATCCGATAACACCGACCCTGAAGCTCGCCGCAAAGAAATCAAAGAAAGTGCAGAACAAAAGCTGAAGCAGCTCGGCGACTCGCCGCAGTAGCGTGAATTGTATTTCAGAATAACGGAAGTTCAAGCTTGGTCCGGCAACACTTTGACGTCGAGCCGGCGTTCTCGGGGACCGTCAAACTCGCAGAAGAAAACTCCTTGCCAACGGCCCAGTGCAAGTTTGCCGCCCTGCACGAAGATGGTCTGGCTGGCGCCCACGAGCACGGCCTTCACATGCGAATCCGAATTCCCCTCGCTGTGGCGAAATGGCCCAGCCTTAGGGATGAGCCGGTCTAGCGCGCCCTCAACGTCTCGCGCCACGTCCGCATCCGCGTGCTCATTGATCGTGATCGCCGCCGTCGTATGAGGGACATACAAATAGCAAATACCGCTCTCCACTCCGGACGCCGCCACCACCTTCTGCACTTGCGCGGTCACGTCCACGAGCTGCGTGCGGCGATCCGTTTTCACTTTCAGTGTTTGCATGAAAGGATCTCAACACTCAATCGCGCCGGCATCTCTGCCCGGCACGCGTTCGCTTAACTCTACGGAAGTTGCAGAATGAAGTGATGCCCGACTTTCTTCCCGGTCGCGAGCTTCTGAAGCTCGCCCAGTGCGCCGGCGCCCCACCGCGCCAGGAACGGCAGAAGGCACAACTCTCGTTCCTGCAGCCCCTTGTGGGGATCGAGCAGCGACTCCAGGTATTGCAAATGGGTAGTTATCTTCGCGGTTTTCTGGTCCTGCGCCCGGCCCGCTTTCCTTCGCAGCTTCGCGAGATGAAACTCGATCCGTTGTTTAGCTCGTTCGACAGTGTCCTTCAACGTGGGATCTAATTTTTCGATCTTTTTGCCAAGCTTCGTGAGCATCTTTTCCATCTGTTTTTGATCTTGATCGAACTGCTTCGCTAAGCCCTTGTGAACAGACTTGCTCTCCATTTTGTGCA
>Ga0207119_1031_pt1 | contig 23001 bp, 17 predicted proteins | sample Alteio_BWMinHeat_43_FD_153505 | JGI IMG/M metagenome (GOLD analysis project Ga0207119, IMG submission 153505) | Enriched cells from forest soil in Barre Woods Harvard Forest LTER site, Petersham, Massachusetts, United States -... | ecosystem: Environmental > Terrestrial > Soil > Temperate forest >... | reverse complement strand
AACATTTACCAGGAGTACAAAGTGCAGACGAGATTAATATAGGAGGTCTTGATCTTGTGAAAACACAGGCAGCTATTTTGAAAAACCTTGAAGAAATGAGCCTGCACCTTATTGAACTTCAAAAAGAAAACGAAGCCTTAAAAACAAGGCTGGAGACATTGGAAGCAAATAAATAAACACATGAAACTATATAAATGGTATTTAATATCACTTATGCTTTTATTTTCCTACTGTAAGCCAAAGGCGCCACCTGACCCATGTAAAGGTATGCATGCAACAACTGCAAATTTTACGATTGAAGAAGTTCCTTGGGGCGATCCGGGCTGGATACCATATTCTACAGATACTATCTGTACGTCTGAGATTTCATTTACCGCAAATGAGGTTAATGCCAGTTATGAATGGCATATCGGCGCCGGGGTCTATACTACTAAATCATTTTCCCTAAACTTTGCCAATGCAACCGATGGGTCAACCATCCCTATTGAGCTTATTGTTCATAAACAGCCTAATCTTAGTTGTTTTCCCGCTGATAAGGGCATTGATACCGTAACAACAAACATGTACTTTGACAGAAGGCTTATTCCCATTGTCGATGGAACCTATTTTGGGTACAATACGAATAACCCGTCAGATACTTTTACAATAGGGATTAAGATCGGTCATGATTCCGTAATCACACAACCAGGAGTTTATATTAATAACTTGATTCGAGGCCATAATATTTTTTGCGGGACGGAAGTGGGATACAAAGAAATATTGTTTGAGGGTATTGTTTCAGGAGATGCCATTTTAACCTCTAGCAATAATAATATTTCAATCAGTTATAAAATATTCGATTCAATTCATAATACATGGCCAAAGACTTCATCTACATTTTTAGGTAAAAGGGTTAAATAAATATTTTAAATTTAAAACTATGAAAATTAAACAATATATTTTAACAATTTCAGCATTGATCTTATTTGGCATAATGCCGAACTTAAATTCTTACGGGCAGTGTAGTCTAAACGGAACTAAAACAGACCCAAGCAACCCGCTCCCAAGCTCACCGCCACCGTTAAGAGGTTTTGAAAAAAACAACTTTAATTGGCTTTCATCAACCGGATGGGATGTTTTGAACAGCACTTATGGCACGTCAGCAGTTAATATTCATTCTCCATTTTATAACACAGATATTGGTGTTTATTCAATTATCGGACATCATGAACTAAGTGATTTTTATCCCGCTGATGGATGGGAATTGGTAAAAAGGGATTTTGGTTATTTGACTGATGGTACCGCATGCCCCAACCATTATGCCGGTCCTTATTTTATCTTGTACAATAAATACAGCGGTATTTTAAGGGTTTTTGCCGCTTTTGGCACTGCCAGTGGCACCACGTCAGGTGATGATGGCGTAGATATAACGCTGAAATTTATGGATCCAGATGCTACCTATCCTGGACGTTCAGCCCTTGTTTATTCGAATGCCTTAAGCCTCAATACCGGCTACGCACAGGCGTTAGACCAACACTCAACAGTTATTAAAGCTACCGCATCTACATTTTATCCATCAGATAATAGCGTATTCACCTATGCCGATTTTCCTATAGCCTTTGACCCATGCACTTGCTTGTTCCAATCCGGGTTTCAAGTTGACTTTGATATAATATCTAACGCTAATGTTAACCTGTACGGGAGGCTGGAAGGCACCAGCTTTTCAGTCTCAAATATTTCCAGTTATGCCGGCTCTGTCCCAAATACTGATTTTCTGACATCAGTATATACTGATCAACAAAATACAACAAATTATACCAATGCAACGGTATTAGCAGGGATACAAACCCATAAAAACATAGTAAACCTGATGACTGAATTTGCAGATGCAGTCACTAACCAGCAACTTAATGCATCTATTGGCACTGCTCTTGCCATAGCTGGTTTGGTTATGAATGCAGGAGGTACATTTGTTGAAGGTGGTTTTGATCCTGCGTTCCCGGACATTACAGGTGATGTATTAAACTCTTGGGCAAAACCCTTCGAAGCCATCGGCATTTTTAGCACTTTTTTTGGGTCTCAACTAAGCACCAATAGTACAGACCCTGCACCAAGCGTCGTGCAGGCAGAGATGGCCCTTGCAGGTACTATTACGGATAACACACCAGTTGATGATGCAACCTTCTACTTCGCAAACCCGGGAAGTTCGGAAAGCACGACAGCCCCAGAAGACCAGGTTACTGATGGCACACCTTTATATCCCGTGTATAATGAAATTTTAGGCACCTTTGCCTTATTAAATACACCAGTAGTAAATGCTTATGACCTATTTTTACGAACTATAGCGACAGGCACAGACGGTTCTCATTGTCTTAATAATGAAAATTTTTCGTATCAGTTTGCCGGTCCGATAAATTATACATTTAACCCCGTAATGAATGTAGATTTTAGCAAAACCATTGTAAAAGGGGCCTTGATAGTCGAGGCAAAGGGGCCAACTTTGAGTGAGACAACGCCAACTCATGGTCTTAAAGGCATTAATTTGCCTTATAAAGATTCAGTAACAGGTGTTACAGGGGTCAATAAATTTATTTTTCATACTGATTTTTTACCATTGGGATGTTTAGATAATTACACTTTTGGTTTCCAATACTCTCAAATCAAAGGTACTTGTGAGCCTGATGATTATTTGACAGGCAATATATATCTTCAATTGATGGTAATAATGCAGTCAACTGATTTAGGGAAGAATGGAATGCCTAATAAGGCGGTTCATATTTTTACATATCCTGTAAAAATTCAAACAGGGACAGAAGCGTACTTAGATGACCCAACCTTTCAGTTACTTAATTATCCCCAAAGTTTAGGTATTTCTACTACTAATTATACTTCAAACGGTACACTTTATGCCATTGATGATGTACAAATCTATGGGAACCTTACTGCCAATAGCGGCATTGTGGAGAATATAAGGGCAGGTTTAGATGTTGAAGTGAATCCTGGAACAACTGGTTCAAAAATTGGAACTGGTATTACTCTTGGGCTTGGATATAAATGCGGGTCAGATATATTAGCGCATCCTGTTTCAAGTTCAGATCTTGGCACTTTTTGTAACAGTTCAAGTTATTTGGCCAGTACCCAGTCAAAAACAGCAATTGATAAACCAACCAACAAACCGAATTTCAATTTTGATTTCGGCATATATCCAAATCCAACAAATAGCACTTCTACTCTTTCTTACACGCTTCCAGAAGGCAGCCATGTAAATATATCAGTATCAGATTTATTTGGGCAGAATGTAATGCTTATCAACGATCAGGATAAAACGGCAGGATATTATACCAACAATATTGATCTTTCAACGTTAAAACCGGGCGTATATCTTGTTACCATAAAAACAGATACTCAAATGGCAACTAAGAATATTGTTGTAATGGCCAAGCAATAAGATTCTATTTATATTAAACAAACAATAGGCGGCAACTTGGTAAATGTTGCCGCCTGTTTCGTTTATCCCCCCGCTCTCGCTCGCGTCCCCGCGAGTGTGAGCTACTGTGGCCTCAGGCCGTTTTTTATTGATGAATTAACCTTATCTTTGGCACAAGTCTTACTTAAAAAAACTTAACCGAACATGAAATCTTCCTGATAAAGATGAAAGAATATCGGCGGGGACGCCGGAGTAGCTCACACTCGCGGGGACGCGAGCGAGAGCGGGATTTCCTCCATACTCATCCCTGAAGCAAGCCAATCAAGTATATCATAAACAGTTATCCTCATATTTCTAATACAAGGTTGTCCGCCCCTCTTGCCGGGCTCAATGGTAATAATATCTTGATAATTCATGGTAATTGAATCTATGTTTTACAAAGTTAACGCATTTCTTATCATGTGGGTTCCCGGATAAGAAACAACGGCGCACAGTGGAGAGTTTTTATGGCAGTTAGGTATACCGGATCAAGTCCGGGACAGGCTATACTTTGTATCAACCCTAAACTGATACTGTTTAAAGGAATAGCGTTTTTTGGTAACTCATCCACGTTGCTTTCGGGGGCTTGCGGGTCTTCGTTTTTTCGTACCTCAAAACTGCGCCCGCAATGACGACGGAACACAGATTATTTCCTGTTCCCTGGCCTGTGTCTCCACAGGACGGAATACTCAGACAAACAATATATTGTAGAGAAAATTGGCCATCGTATAATTCCGGTTAGTAAGACACAAACTAGAGAATCAGAATAATCTGATTTGTGGATCAGCGAATTACAGATCAGTCATCAATCAATACGGCATTATTAAAGATTCAAGTGGAATATTAAGTTCTTGATGAAGAGCTCTTATCATTTTTAAAGTCAATTTTCTTTTACCATTCAAAATTTCAGATTTTCGGCTGCGATTGCCGATAATTTTGTTCAATTCACTTTCTTTCATCCCCATTTGCTCAAGCCTGAATTTTATTGCTTCCACAGGATGGGGTGGGGCTATCGGGTAATGTTCTTTTTCATATGCCTCAACCAACGTAAATAAAACCTCAAATTCGTCATCTTCCGATGTATTTTCCGGTGAACCCCAAAGAACATTAATCCTTTCAAGAGCTGCATCATAATCTGCTTCTGTTTTTATTGGCTTGATTTCCATAACTATATATTTTTTGAATCTACACGGTCATATTCGGCATGTGTACCAACAAATCTTATAAATATTTTACTCTTTGCAAATAATATCAATATAATCAATCGGTAATGATTTCCTTTAATGTTAAAAACGACACGGTCATTTCCTAATATACTTGCAGTTCGGTATTCAGCTTTAATTTCATTGAATGTCTTCCAATTTGCTTTTATAGCCTCGTCATACCATGCCTTCAAAGCTTCTTCAGCATCTGGATGATTTTCCCAAAATTCCTTAAGTGTACGTTTAGCAATTATTCTCAAAACAACACAAAGATAAAAAATGTTACCAAATATGTAACATTTTTATAATTTCACTTGTAAATCAAAGAAATAAGTTGCCCTTACTGATTCGGATTTTTGCACTGCGAGATTTGTAATCTAGTAGCACTAAGTATTTGGATTTGAAATCCATTAAAAATATACCTTATACTCATCTCAATGATGTTTCTTTGCCACGTTGCTTTCGGGGGCTTGCGGGTCTTCGTTTTTTCGTTCCTCAAAACTACGCCCGCAATGACGCGATACAGATTATACTACTCAAACCTCAACGCATCAATCGGATTAAGCATAGACGCTTTACGAGCGGGATAAAATCCAAAGAAAATACCAACGCCGGCTGCTGATAAAAATGCAACAACGATAGAAGTTACACTGATAACTATGGGCCAGTGCATCGCATTTTTTACAATCATGGCTACGCCAATGCCAAGGCCAACACCGATTATTCCGCCAAAAAAACTGATAACAACTGCTTCTGTAAGAAACTGCAGGAGTATGATAGTCCCTTTGGCGCCGACGGCCATTCTAAGGCCTATTTCACGTGTTCTTTCTGTAATGGATACTAGCATGATATTCATGATGCCAATACCCCCAACAAGCAGCGAAATACTGGCTATGATAAGAAGTAAAACCGACATCACATTAGATATAGCAGAAAAAGCATTACTTAAGTCAGCCTGGGTACGGATCGTAAAATCAGGGGCCACTCCCGGCAATGTTTTATGTCTCTGGGATAGTATATCAGTTATTTCATCAGAGCCTGCTGTCACTAAGGTCGCAGACGCAGCCGATGCGAGAATCTGGTTAACATAGGTTATAGATAATATCCTTCGCTGCACTGTATAAAATGGGGCTACAATTACATCATCCTGGTCTTGGCCAAAACTATTTTGTCCTTTTATTTCTAAAACTCCGATAATGATAAAAGGAATATTTGTGATCCTTATGGATTGGCCTACTACACTATTCAAATCATAATTAGCACCCCAAAGGTTTTTTATAACCGTTTGCCCTATCAGGCAAACTTTTGCAGCGCTCTTATTTTCTTGCGGGGTAAAAATATCACCGGCCACGGTATGCAGGTTTTTAATAGGGAAATAATCAGTGGTAGATCCATAAACCGTTGTACGCCAGTTTTGTCCATTTGCCAATACCTGGGTTGTACTTCTTACAATGGGTGCAGATAAGGGAACAGATGGACAATTTATCGGAATGGCTGCAGCATCTTCAACAGTAAGATTTTGAGAGGTACCGGCACCTGAAGCAACACCTCCATAGCTCGTAGAAGCCGGGAAAATAATAATCATGTTAGTACCCAGGTTATTTACCTGAGACTCTATACTTTGTTTTGATCCCGTCCCTATCCCCATCATTGCCACAACTGATGCTACACCAATAATTATTCCCAACATGGTGAGTAGCGTCCTGAGCAGGTTTTTCCTAAGCGCCAAAAGGGATATCCTTAATATATTTATGATTATGCCCATTATACTCTTATTTAATTCGATTCAACTTTTTCAGTTGTTTCTACTTTTTTTATTTCACTATCAATTTGATCAATAGGCGGTAGTGCAGCTAATTCTTCTCCGGCTTTTTTCCTGTCTTTCACTTGCGAATCATCAATAATTTTTCCATCTTTAAAAACGACTTTCCGGGTTGCAAACTGTGCAATATCGGGCTCGTGTGTTACCAATACAATGGTTATTCCTTTTTCGTTCAGCTTTTGAAAGATGTCAATTACTTCAAAACTAGTGCGAGAATCAAGATTTCCTGTGGGCTCATCTGCAAAAATAATAACTGGATCATTTACCAAGGCCCGCGCAATGGCAACCCGCTGCTGCTGACCACCAGATAGCTGATTAGGCATGTTTTTCATCCTGGAAGCAAGCCCAACGGAGGTCAAAGCTTTTATCCCTCTTTCCCTACGTTCCTGGGATGATATTTTACGGTTGTATAATAAGGGTAATTCAACATTTTCCAGTGCGGACGTACGCGAAAGAAGATTGAACGATTGAAAAACAAAACCAATTTTTTTGTTTCTTATTTCGGCAAGTTCATCACGGCTGCTGGTACTTACATTTACCCCATCCAGTGTATAAGACCCGGTAGTCGGTTTATCAAGGCAACCTAAAATATTCATTAAGGTAGATTTACCCGAACCACTTGTCCCCATTATAGCTACAAATTCGCCTTCGGTTACATCAAGATCAATACCACGAAGAGCATACACCTTTACATCACCCATGGTGTAGATTTTTTCAAGACCTTTTACTGAAATTACTGTTTTTGTCTTCCCAGTTCCCAAAGCGGATGCTTCTATGTTGTTTTTTTGCAATCTTTATTAATTTTATTATCAATACCTGTCTATTTTTTCCCGCCGCCACCACCTCTGCCTCCGAAGCTAGGCGCAAAAGGGCTTTTTACTTGTGCAGCATCAGGATTATCTGCTGTTGATATATCTGTCACAACCAAATCTCCTTCAATTATATCACCGGTCACTTCTGTCTGCATTCCATTGGTAATACCAAGAGTCACTTTTACTTTTTTAAGGCTATCACCGGACACAACCCAAACAATACCATGTTTTCTGGCAGCTGAATCCTTTGGAATTTTTGGTTTTTCTGGTTTTGGTCCGCCACCTTGCCTTGATTGCTCAGGTTTAGGAGTTTTTTCACTTGAAGAAGGATTGAATGTTAATGCTTTAGAAGGAATCATCAATACATTTTTGTGAGACTCCACCTGAAAGGTAATATTAGCTGTCATACCAGGCATCAACTTCAATTCCTTATTCGGAACTTCAATGATAACGGTATAGTTCACAACATTATTCGTAACAGTTGGCTGAAGCCTGATTTGGGTTACTGTGCCATAGAATTTTTTATTCGTATAAGCATCTACATAAAATAGAACCTGTTGCCCTAAAACTACCTGGCCAATATCTGTTTCGTCAACTGCTGCTTGTACCTGCATTTTAGTCAGGTCATTGGCAATCATAAAAAGGGTTGGAGTCGTAAAACTTGCCGCCACTGTTTGCCCGATATCCACATTACGGGATACTACGGTCCCAGCAATCGGCGCCCTGATAAAAGCATAACTAAAATTTGTTTTGGCCTTTGCATACTGAGCAAACGCAGAAGATCTATCAGCAAGCGCAGATTTATAATTGGCTTCAGCCAGGTCGTAATCAGCTTGTGCGGCAGCTTTTCCTTGTAAAAGAACTTTCACCCTTTCAAATGCTTTTTGTGTTTGAAATACGTTTGCGTTAGCCTTTTCTACCGTAGCTCTGGCATCATTTTCTGCTTCTTTTAGAGGGGTGGTATCAATTAAAGCAAGCAATTCGTGCTTCTTAACTTTGTAATTAAAATCTACAAATATTTTGGAAATAATACCTGAAACTTGTGTTCCGACCGCAATATTTGAATCTGGATTTAAGATACCCGTGGAAGTAACAGTAATGTTGAGGTCACCTCTTGTTACCTTACTCGTGAGATAGGATGTCTTTTTTGCTTTTGCGGGACGCGTAAAATAAAATATTACCCCACCAGCAATTAAAAGTCCTAATATTAAATAAACGATTGTTTTTCTCTTCATGGATTTCTTTAATTCTATAATGTGATTTGTTTCCCCTGGTAAAAATCAAGGACTTTTTGTTTGAAAATAAAATTGTATTTAGCCTGGGCAACTGTGGATTGTGATGTTACAAACTTATTCTTTTCAAGGATAAGTTCGGACGCATTTACAGCGCCACCTTTATATTTCACGACCATTGTGTTATAAGCTTCTGTTTCAGTACGTAATGCTTCAAGGCTTGACACATATTGATTATGAGTGCCCGTAAAATCGGTATAAGATTGCTCAATTGTTTTACGATACTGATCCCTTGTATATTGATCATTTAAGAATGCCACATCCTTATTAATTACAGCCTGTTGAATATTTGCCCTTATCAGGTAGTTATTAAAAATCGGAATTGTCAATGAAAAAATAAAGCCTTCTCCAATATTATCACCAAACTGGTTGAAAAACGGATAGGTTGAATTTGTTATCCTTTGTGTAGGCACGTTGCCATAAACCAATTCAGAAGGGTTACTCTGTAGATATCCAATATTTTCATTTTGAAGTATAATCTGTGACGTAGAAAGGTTCCTATTGCTTGAATAATTGGTGGATATACTACTATTTAGCAACAAACGAGGATAAGCCGCTCCTTTTGCTATATCAATCCCATATTTGGCGCCGTCAAGTTTCTTTTCGGTACTTTTTACCTGCGGCTGGTTTTCAACGGATTGGGTATATATTTTGGATGGCGGTACTGAATCTATTTGAGCAGGTGGATCAGGTAACTCAGGTTTATCTACATCAAAGGCAGCGGTATCGGGTTTTTCCATTAATTGTTCCAGGGTTAATCGGTCCAAGGCCAGTTGGTTTTTGTTATTTGTAAGGGTTAAATTGTCTGCAGCTAACTGGGACTGGACCTGGTACAGGTTTAATTGAGGAACCGATCCTGCTGCAACCATTACTTTAGTAATATCTATTTGCCGCTTATCGCTTTTTATAGTGCTGTCTGCAATTTTGATAAGTTCATTATCAAGTAAAATTTGAAGATAAGCACTGGTAACACCCAGGGTAATCGTATTTTTATATGTTTCTATATCGAGTTTTCCGGCTTCATATAATGCTCTATCCTGAAGGATAGTATTAGTTAATTGCCGGCCTTCAAATATTACAAAAGTACTTGTCAAAGAAAATGCGTTCGTAGCAATATTTTGATTAACGTATTGGTAAGTAATAGGATTCAATGACTTACCGAAACTAAATCCTTGATTTGCATTGCCATTTAAAGAGGGATATTGGGCATATTTTGCCTGGGTAAGGTTGACTGAATAAATATCATTAGTTCGCTTTGTGATGTTTAATTGAACATTTTTTTGTAGAGCCTCATTAATACATTGTTGCAATGTCATGGTCTGTGGCAATGCAGCAAGAGGTATAAAAATAGCAACAAGAAAGAAAAGAGATTTTAGTTTTTTATAATTCATATTTATCCTGGAATCCGGGCTTTATTTATTTTCTTCTTAGTAGAATGACGAAGAGGAATACCGAACATTTTAAAACGATTTTAGTTTTCAAAATTAATGAATTGAAATTTAAGCATATCGATAAAGTCTTAACGTCATATGACATTTGTAATATTTTTCGATCTATTCTTAATTAAACTATTGTTAAATAGATAATTATGAATAGATCTGTTTCAGTGTACAAAATTCGTCTAATCCTATGCCATCTTTAGTTAAGATTTTGTTAAAACCTTAAAAGAGAATGGAAGATTATTGATTTGCATTTATTAATAGTGCCCAAAAATACATATTTGTGATGGTGAATTATTTTATTTCAAGCGTGCAGCCAGGTAAAATTAATGCACCGGTTGGGCCATCCGTCTCTACCTGGCAAGCATTTATAAAATCACCGGGCTTAATATTGGCATATTCCTCCCGGGTCCGATCTGTAATTTTATTGCCGTTCACTTTTTCAATATAGTTTCCACCATCTTTATGTGTGATTACCATAGTATATCCTGTTACTTTAAATCTTAAACCCACTATTGGGAATCCTTCACCAAGTCCCGCATTTATTTGCCCTATCTGTTTCATATCTTCAGTAGTTATCAATCCCCCATTCCTTGTTCCAATCAATATTTCAGGGTGCATTATTTTTCTTGCCTTTAGCTCCATAGAATAAGCAGTTTTTAATGATCCGTCTTCCATTTTTACACTTACAGTAATTATTGGAGCCCTATCTGAACCGTTAGGAATAAAAACGTATTTGCCGGGGCTTGTTTGTTTCGTTTCACCTCCTGTTACTTTCACAGATATTTTATCACCTGCAACTCCTTTTACGCTTACCGTAAATGGATTTTCGATGCCTATGTATACCATATCCATTTTATCGAGATTTACAAAAGCACATAAATCTGAATCGTTATTAGATGCTTTAAAAGATGTCAAAAAGCCTAGCAGAAAAGCAAAATATAAAATTCGCATAATTATTAAGTTTTAAGTTTAAATAAAGTTATTCAATTACTAATCAGTTAGCCAAAGGTATTAATTTCCATTTTTAATTTAACAATTTCCCAACCTCGTTTTTTTATTATATTTGCTTTTATTAAATGTCAATATGAATTTCCAGGACAACTTTTCAAAACAAGCAGAACTATACGCCAAAAGCCGTCCTCATTATCCTAAAGAACTTTTTCAATATCTATCAACACTTACTGCCGAACACAAATTAGCCTGGGATTGTGCTACCGGCAATGGACAGGCTGCTATTGCACTAACTGATTATTATAAAAAAGTGATTGGAACTGATGCCAGTGAAAGTCAAATAAAAAATGCTAAACCTCATGATCAAGTTGAATACCGGGTAGCGCTTGCTGAAGACAGCATGCTATCAGAGAAATCAGTTGATCTTATAACAGTAGCGACTGCTTTGCACTGGTTTGATTTGGAAAAGTTTTATGCTGAAGTAAAACGCGTTGGCAAACCCGGTGGAATATTAGCCGCCTGGGCCTATTTTAAGCTGGAAATGGATGATAGAGTACAGTTAGTACTCAGAAAGCTATCCATTGATTTTCTCGGTAAATATTGGTCGCCTGATTTGAAAAAAGTAGCAGGAGATTATAAGACTATCCCCTTCCCTTTTGAGGAAATTGAAGCGCCCCACTTTGATGCTATAACATCGTGGAATATTCAAAATTTAATTGATTACATCCATACATGGTCATTTACTCAAAAATATATTGACGTAAATGGCAAAGACCCTGTAGATGAAGTGATAAGCGAACTGCGAGATGCCTGGGGAGATATAAATATTAATAAAGAAATAAAGTGGCCTCTTGCATTAAAAATTGGCAGATTATAAAACCAAACTAATATTATTTTAACAAATAAAAAATTAACTATATGACTCTTCAAGATAGAAATGAAAAAATAGAGCAATACGGGAATGCTTACAATGAAATTTCCGAATTCTTAAAAGGACTTAGTAAAGAAGAATTAGAATATAAACCCGCGCCTGAAAAATGGTCGGCACACGAAATTGTTGTGCATATTGCCGATTCAGAAGCTAATTCATATGTTCGTGTTAGGAAGGCATTGGCGGAACCCGGTGGAATGGTTTTTGGATATGACCAGGATGTATGGACTCAAAAACTGGACTATTCTAAGCTAAACTTTGACGATTATCTTGAGTTATTCAGGCTTCTTAGAAAAACGACCTATGATCTTATTAAAAACCTGCCTGAAGAAAAATGGCAAAACCATTACAACCATTCAGAATATGGACCGGCCGGTCTGGAAAAATGGCTTGAAATATATGCTAAACATATACCCGGGCACATTGCTCAAATAAAAAGGAATTTGGAAGCGATGAAAACTTTAGCTATTTGAGTCCCGCTAATAGGAGGGATGAATATTTGGGGATTTGTGAATGCGTCAGCCAAATTCCCAAATCCCCAAATTCTCAAATAATTTATAGCTAGTATCTCGCTAATTTTTTCTTAAGTTCTTTCCTTGCAAAGTGAATTCTACTTTTCACTGTACCGATTGGCAAAGTAAGATGATCAGCAATTTCATGATATTTAAATCCATTGTAGTGCATCATAAATGGAACCCTGAATTCTGCTTGTAGCATATTCACAGCAAGGGTCACACTTTCCATAGTAAGGTTTGATTCTCCATTATTGGTAACCCTTGTACTATTTGAGTTGATAACATACATGTCTTCAGTGGTATCAATAATAGTATTACGCTTTTTATTTCTGCGATAATTATTGATAAATATGTTTTTCATGATCGTATATAACCATGCTTTAAGGTTAGTGCCTTCTGTAAATTTTTCCTGGCTTGATAGCGCCCTGAGTAAAGTTTCCTGGATCAGGTCGTGCGCGTTTTCCATGTCTCTTGTTAAAGAGAGTGCAAATGGTTTTAAAGAATAAGCGTACTTTGTCACGGTGTTGGTATAATCTATCTCTTCCATAATGATGTTTTTTTAAGGTATATTAATGGGATTAGAATTTTTAATTCTACATCTTTTTTCACATATCAAAGTTGCACACATTTAAAGTGAACATTGTTACACAACTTTTGAAATATGTTATATAATTCACACTATTTGATACTTTCTTTTATGTGATAGCCAATGAATCGGCATATAAAAGACTAAATTTCAAACATTACACAGGAGAGTAGGTGGTTGTCATCCTGAGTGGGGTAACATTCACTCCGTTCATAATTTATTTTGGCAATGACAGCAAGAATGGTCGTGCTGGTTTACTTTTTCTAATTGGAGGTCTTTATTTTCGTAAGAAAAAAGGCAATCCTCAAGCAGTATAGCAGTTCATTTCGTTAGTGATTCGTTCCTGAACCTGAGCATTGCTCCAAAGACATACAAATTATTTTTTGGTGACACCATTTGCGTTGGTATTCCCGTTTGGCAGCCTGCCTTAATTTATAATCTTTTTGGGCTTTTGGATCGCCTTTTTCTAAATCAAAAATTTATATGTCAAATTTAACAACATTTCAAACAGTAAACCCAAACTCAGCGGGGATTGATATTGGGTCGGCAAAAATTTTCGTTTCCACAAATGGTGTGGACGTTATTTCTTACGGTACATTTACCCAAGACTTCAGGCAATGCATTTCAGACATGAAAGGCCGTGGTGTAGAGCGTGTTGCCATGGAAGCGACAGGGGTGTATTGGATCAACCTTTATTCGATGTTCGAAGAAGCAGGCATCAGGGTATGTTTGGTAAACCCCAAAGAGGTCAGACAGGTCAAGGGCAGAAAAACAGACGTAAAGGACTGTCAGTGGATACAAAAGAAATTCGCGGCAGGCCTGTTAACAGAAAGTTATGTCCCTGAAGGCAAGCTTAAAGAACTCCGTTATTTGGTGAGGGAACGTCTTGACATTATCGAAATGGGTGCCACATATGTAAACAAGATGCAGCGCGGCCTTGAACTGATGAACATCAAACTCACCAATGTTATTGCACAGATACAGGGGGCAAGTGGCATCAAAATGATTGAGGCCATTCTTAGCGGGGAACGAGACAGGGAAAAGCTCCTGATGCTTTGTGATGCCAGGATACGAAAAAACAAATCCAAAGAGGTACTGCTTGCATTGGAAGGCAATTATAACGACACTTACCTTTTTATCCTGGCACAAAACCTGGGGCTTTGGAAGCTTCATCAAAACAAATTGGATGTGATAGATCAAAAAATACAAGGGTTGCTTGAAGAACTCTGCAACGGCAAATCCCCTGTGCAAGATATAAGCGCCCCAAAACCCGCCAGGCACCACCATCCTAAAATAGAAGACCTGCATTCCTCTCTTGTCCAGATATGCGGTGCCAACCCCACAAGTATATCGGGGCTAAATGATTATACCTTACTGAGGTTAATCGGTGAAACAGGTACCGACATGGAGCGCTTTCCAACAGTCAAACATTTTGTAAGCTGGTGCCAACTTTCACCGGGACAGAACCAGACAGGCAAAAGAAAACGAAGGGCAAAGGCAGGCCACGGGCAAAAAGCTGGTCAAATATTTAGAGAAAGTGCCCAGGCACTCATAAATAGCAAATACGTTGCCATTGGGGTGTTTGTTAGAAGGTTAAGGGCAAGAAAAGGACCACAAATCGCAATAAAGGCCGGAGGAAGAAAAATAGCTGAAGCTTATTACAACCTATTAAGGTTTGGTACGGAATATGTTGAAGCTGGACAAGAAAAATATGAGCAAATACTGAAGGAAAAAGAGTTAAAAACAATAATAGTTTTAGCGAAAAAACATAATTTTCAACTTATTGATATTGTGAATGCTGCATAAAACTGTCATTGGCACGAAGGAAGGAACTGAGTGAAGAATGCAGACTTCTTTCTCTATCAGGTCCTTGGCAAGCTCAGGATGACACGTGGGTTACCTTATCACCATCACTTTTCCATTCACTTTATGATGATTGTCATCAATGTCTATAACGTCAAACTGGTAGATATATACGCCTTCAGGCACTTGCTGCCCTTTATAGGTGCCATCCCATCCTATACCCGCGCTTATATTCCGTTGTCCTATTATTGGGATGGGTAGGTTTGCCGATGCGTGAAAAATATGCTCACCCCATCGGGTAAAAATATCATAAGAATAACTTTTAATGGCAAAACCTGAAATATTAAAAATATCATTTAGCGTGTCGCCATTGGGGCTGAAAGCATTGGGGATATAAATTTTAACCTGGTTATTATTAACATGGATAAGCTGATAGGCAGTATCATTGGGGCAAATGCCATAACCATAAGATACAAGTCTTACCGTATAATTCCCGGTATCACTATAAGAATACTGGGGAGATGCAACTTTGCTGTTTTCACTATCCCCAAATGACCATAAATAGGCTGATGCAGATGTGGATCGGTTTAGAAAGTTAACCGGACTTTTTTCAAATATATATGGTGAGGGGTCAGTAGTAAAAACTGCTTTAGGTGGTTTGAAAACATTGATAATAATTGTAGCTGTATCATTAAAAGGGAAAGAATCTTTGATGCCGTTTGGATTATATGTCCAAACTTTTACAGTATCTGCTCCCTGTATTAAGTTGGGATCCCAGATATTTACCGTTAAAACGCTATCCGTTAAAAGTCTCCCATGCCAATGATAGATATAAGGCTTTTTATGGTTTACAGTAATAAATATGCTTACAGAATCAAGTTCATGCACACCAAAGTTGTGAAGGGAAACCGGGATCGTATCACTACAAATGTTTGCAGCTGGGGAAATTATTGAGTCTATTCCTGCCTCATTAGCCAGGGTACTAAAGCATGCCAGAAAGGCATCGCCAGCTCCTGCATAGGAAACCTGGTATGCACCCTTAGTTGCAAGGCCGGAATCTGTTATCATTGTTCCTGGTAAAAAATATATATGACCATATCTATCTGCACAAACATCGGCGCCCTCCCAGCCTCCCCAAATATTACTATAGGGGATATAATCTAAAGAATCAATTCCAAAATAAGTAGCCCACACCAGTGAACCAGAATTGCTAAACCGGGCCAAAAATGCTGCCTTTTGATTGGAGTTATCAAATTTTATTGTGTTCTGGAATGCGCCATTTGTTGCAATACCTGAAATGCTGGAGGTGCTGCCCCTGATATAGATGTTTCCAAAACCATCAGTGGCAACCGAATTTGGATAAGTATGGTTTGTGCCTCCGTAAAATGCAGTCCAATCCACCTGCCCTGTAGGTTTTATTTTTGAAAGGAAAGCATTACTCCCGGCACTATGTTTTTGAAATTTATCAATTGTAACCATGTTGGTATCGGAACTGTAGCCAGTGATAAGAATATTGCCAGAGAAATCACATGCCAGACCACCTATAACTGTAATGGAATCGCCAAAATAAGTACCCCATTTTATGGCTCCGTCAGAATTGAATTTTGCGATGAACCCGACACCAATATTGTTTGTACCGGGAAAAAATGTGGACGCGTAGGTTCCGTTCGTGGCTATGCCAGATACACTTTGTGTACTTCCCGCAATATATATATTCCCAAAGAGGTCACTAGCAATGCAATTTGATGTCGTTGGACCAGAATTGCCGTAATAGGTTGCCCATTGTATTTCACCATTTTTGTTAAATTTGGCCAGGAATGCACCTCCACCGCCTTTTGTACTAGTCTCGCCTGAATTGGTCTCGTAGGCACCATTGGTGGCAATGCCAGAACTGCTAGCCGTTTCTCCGGTTATATAAATATTGCCCAGGGTATCCGTGGCTATTGCACTTCCTATATCAATTCCTGTTCCTCCAAAATATGTGCCCCATTTTCGATTCCCTTTCCCATCGAATTTAATAATAAAAGCATCACCTAGAGGAAACCCGACAAGTGGCCCCCTGAGAAAAGCTTGATAGACTCCCTGGGTTGCAATCCCTGACCTGCTGTTTGTAGTCCCTGTCAAGACCACATTGCCAAAAGGGTCGGTTGCTATTTTTGTACAGATGACAGTGTCTCCAAAATAAGTAGCCCATTGTATTTTACCGCTGCTGTTAAATTTTGCAAGGTAACTTGCGTAATAAAAAGAATCACCACTATAAATAGCCTGGTATGCTCCAGAAGTTGTAATGCCATGCCGGCTCCTTGTTCCGCCAGCCAAATAAACGTTGCCTTGATTATCCACTGCCACTCCTGAACCATAGTCTGTTCCTTTTCCCCCAAAATAGGTGCCCCAGTTTAAAACCGGGTCTATCACCAAAGTTTTTGAATGATCATATTTGCTTGTTTTAAAGGATATGAGGTTATTTTTTAAAACGAATTGGGAAGGTATGGCAGTATGATCGTCGGCTTGGGCAACCGCAAAGGTTACCCCTGCATTTATATCCGTGTAGGGGCGGGGTTCACCCCCGCCCGGTCCTATTTGGTTGTCCATGTTAACATACTGGTAAGTAACTGGGTCGCTTTCAGTCATTTTCCCCATTGGGAATGAATATTCAATTTTTAATTCTTTTAATTTTTTAATTTTCTGAGTCCCATTCCATTGTATTTGGATATCACTGACACTGCCTCCCGGATACACTACAAATTCATATTTTAATCCATGCTCTTTTGCATGCAAAACCATATCAATATACGGGTAGATATTTTTATACGTGATGGTTTTATAAGAGTGCACATTCGTGATTCCATTTTCAGCCAAATGGGATAGATAGAAATTTTCATAGTATTCTTGTTGGTCTGTGGCTGTAATTTGGGAGAAATGGTTAGAATTAAGGAGGATAAGGTCGAGGCGGTTAGTCAAAATTATCTTTTTCTCACCAAATCCCCCAGCCCCCTTTGGAAGGGGGAATCGCACAGAAGTACCAGTGGCTTCGGAAATTTGGTTATCACGATTTTCAACCTTTGTAAAAACAAAGCTGAGTTTGCCAGGGCGACAATAGATGTGGGTGCCACCATCGTGGCTATAGTATTTTATGTCAGGAAGCAGGTTCCCATTTTCATCTTTTAACTGGCCTCTATTTTCTACAAATAAAGAAGTGTGGTTTATGTTAACCCGGCTTTGAAATGAGGGTGCCTCCGCAGATATTATTTCGCTCCAAAAGAGGATAAATATAAGGAACGCGAACCTCATTTATTTTAAATTCACTTTTAAGAGTATATAAAACAAATATACTATAAGTTTTACATCTTTATGAACCAATTATTTGATATTACTTGGATTACCTCTATCATTAACTCCCATCTCAATCTTGAAAAGGAAATAATAAGAGATCATTTCACCTAAAAATCATAATATTCCTTCCTTTTTTCAAGTTTGAGATCCTGAAGTGTGGAAGCTTTAATATGGATATTAAAGAAATATGATTTAAGAGGTCCGAATGGAATCCAATCCAGGCTCATGGTCCAGCAATGCAGGTCTCTGAATATTTGAATCTCACTCATAGAAGCCGCATGATTCGTAAAATCATAGCCTGATCTAACGGTTATCTTCCAGTTCTTTGTGATATTTAAATCTCCAGTTACTGATGCTGAATGGGTAATTTGAGGATGCAGTGTTGGTGGCAGATAAGGGAATGCTATATTTGGAATAGTAGCCGTACCATTATAGTTTGCGATATAACTTAGACTCACATTCCAGGGCACATCAAAGCTTGCATAAGGCTGGGGATAGTTATAATAGACAAAAGGATTTTTGGCCGGCTGTAGCGCATGCCCAGTAGTAGTTTTCTTTTTCCGGTTTAAGGAGGTGGATAAACTAAGATTTGCATTTGTAATTCGGCCTATTTTGTGCTCCACATCATAATCATACTCTTTATGCACCAAGCCATAATTATCATAATAATATGGACTTAATGTTGCGCCCCCATTCATGACCAGTTTTTCAAAGAAAGTAGTTTGCAAACTCATGCCGATTGGTGATAATTTCATGCTGTCAGCCAAAAAATTATAGGAACCTGAAAAATTGAGATTATCCAGGATTTTTATTTTTTTGGTGTTATTTACGGTATCTTTTTTGGTCTTTACTTTAAGTTCGAAATTATTACCGAGACTAAAAGAAAGCGTTCCCTGCCGCCCTTGTGGTATCGGAGGTAAGACGCTGCCAGGTCCACCATAATATGAATAGCGACTTACGGTTCCATAAGCGTCCGAAACATTTGAACCATAATATCCATAAACCGGCAAGCTATAATCAGGTGAATAAACTGCTGATATTGACGGCGTCATTACATGCCTGAAAGCAATTATCCTTCCCTTGTTTATTTTGTACATACCATATACCGTGGTTCCCAAGCTTGCATTTACATTATGTGTATGCGCAACATATAACCCTTCATATTCATGAACAACGACCGTATCAAAAGTGCCTTTACGTATAGGATCGTAAAAAGTTGTATAATTGCCATTTACATATTTCTTTGTTGCAACATAAATACTATTATTTATCCCGGGCGTAAATGTAAAATATTTAAGCACCTTAAAACTAGCGCTGATCGGTATTTCATTATCAAACCCGCTATTGTATTTTCTCAGGTCAAAAATGTCGTTTTTAAGGGTTGAGTCATGAGTGTTGAGTCTATTCGTAAATGTGCCGGTATACTGAATGGATATTTCATCATACCAGTGCTTTTTTGTATCAGTTTTGCTTTTGAAAGGATTAATCCTGTTCATTGAAAAATTTACCGTAGGCAAACTAAAATCTATCGTGTGCAATCCAAGATTTTGAGCATGAGTAGCAGTTATATTTAAATTGAAAGGCGTATTCAGGAACTGTTTTTGATAATTGATGCTTGAACTCAATGTCTGATTTGAATAAGCAGTGATATCATAATTGTTAATCTTTGAAAAACCCGGTGTTTGCGCGTTGACAGAGGCGCTAAATCGTTCGCCTGGACTGGCTTTTACGTCCTGGTTATGTGTCCACGTTAGTGAATAATTATCCTGGGTGTATGACCGTGGATCTTCCTGCGCACCTACCTGGTTTTTTGCATAGCTGATGTCAAAATTGCCCGCGTATTTATATATTTCCTTATACCGACTTGTAAGTTCCAATTTATAACCACCTTCTGTATATATATCCCCTTTAATGGCTGCATCAATATGGTCATTTCCATTCCAGTAATAACCAAGCCCTTTTAATACAAAACCCTGCTGCTGTGATTCTCCATAAGAAGGCAATATTAGACCCGAAGCCTGATGAGAACTGGCGGGGAAAAATCCGAAAGGCAAAATAATGGGCAAAGGAACGCCTTCAACTACTATCCATGCAGGGCCGGTGACCACCTTATCATTTGGCATGAGTTTCATTCTATTTGATGCAAGATAAAAGTGAGGATCGTCAGGCAGATTACAAGTGGTGTATTTTGCATTCCTGGCAAAAATGACATCCTTGCCATCTATTTTCTCGGTTTTGGCCTCTTGCACGTGTACAAAACCTTCCCCCTGGGCAGTAAGTAACGTAAAGACTTTGCCTCTTTTGGTCTTAAAATTATAGACCATGCTGTCAGAGTTCGTAATATCCTTCCCTTCAGCGAAAATGGGTTTACCGGTTACTTTACCAGCCGAATCAGGCAACCCTTTGGCAAATATGGTATTGGTGGTATAATCTATTTTAATGAATGACGCATCCAGCTTAATGTCAGTATAATCCACATGAGCCTTGCCTCCTTTGCCATATAGATATACCTTTTTGCCATCTACGTCATATATTATAGAATCAGTTGCCTTGTATTTAACTTCGGATTTAAGTGCGGATGAGCTAACAGGAACTGACAGTGAATCTTTTTTGTTTTTCTTAACAGATGTACTATCGTTTGAAGTATGTAAGGAATCCGTCTTTTGAGTGGAAGGTTTCTTTTCCTGCGCATTGGCAGTGAATGAAATAAACAAAGTGAACGCAACCCATACCAGAAATATACACCTATCCGTTGATAACTTAAAATCCATTGACATTCAAATTGCCTTAATTTTGCAACAAGCAGTTTATGAGAAGATTCAATTTTAGTGCAAAAATGGTGCAGTTTACTTTAAGTCTGGCCATCCCCTGCCTGATTTTTCTTTTTACGTCATTTAAGACGATCAAAGAAGGTGAAACGTCAGGTTCAAAAAATAAAATAAAAGTAGTGGTTATTGATGCCGGCCATGGTGGCCACGATCCGGGCTGCCAATATGGTGGTGCCCAGGAAAAAAATGTAACACTGGCCGTAGCCCTCAAACTCGGAAAAATAATAAAGGCCAACTGCAGAGATGTAAAAGTAGTATATACCAGGGATACTGATGTATTTATAGAACTGAACGAGCGTACCGCTATTGCCAACCGAAATAAAGCAAACATTTTTATATCAATCCATTGCAATGCCAACCCTAAGACCAATATAAGCGGTACTGAGACTTATACCATGGGGTTACACAAGTCTGATGGCAACCTTGATGTAGCAAAACGTGAGAACTCAGTAGTGCTTCTGGAGGACAACTATAGTCAGAAATATGAGGGTTTTGATCCTAATTCCCCTGAAGCGAACATCATATTTACTTTATACCAGAATGCCTACGTAACCCAGAGCCTGCATTTGGCTTCAATTATTGAGGAGCAGGTAAAATTAAATGCCGAGAGAGAGGATAGAGGGGTAAAACAGGCTGGATTCCTGGTACTCTGGAAAACAGCCATGCCAAGTGTATTGGTTGAAACCGGATTTTTGAGCAACGCTGCCGAAAGAAAATATCTAAAGTCTGAATCAGGGCAAACTAAAATAGCGACAGGGATTTACGATGCCTTCAAAAAATATAAAGATGAGATGGAGTCAACAACAAAGTAAATTTTCTGTTAAGAGTTCGTAATTTTACAGTCTGAAATCCAAAGAAGCAAGTGAAGATAAACAACGAAACGAAAGTAGGCATATTAGCCACTTTTGCCATTGTAATCGTAATATTAGGTGTTAATTTTCTTAAAGGAAATAATGTATTTACGACCAATGTTACATTATACGCCAAATTTAAGGACGTGGGTGGCCTTAGCGCATCGAACACTGTAATGCTCTATGGGGTGAAAATCGGGCAGGTTGATCAACTGGATTTTCTTCAAAATCAGCCCAATCGTGTTCAGGTCAAGTTTCATGTTTATAGAAATGTGTCCTTTCCTGTCAATTCTATTGCAAAGATTAACAGTGATCTCTTGGGAGCCAAAACACTTGAAATAGTACCCGGCAACGCAACAACTTTCGTGAAAAGTAGTGACACTTTGGTTGGCGCCGTAGAACCTTCTCTTCCAGAAGCATTATCTAAAACGGTAAGCCCGATCAAAAATAAAGTAGAAGCCCTTGTGAGTTCTATTGATACTATTGTTCTTTCAATCAATGAAGTATTAAATGAAAAAACGAAAAAGGACCTGAAAGGCGCGGTAGCGTCGATTGGCCCAACGATTCGTAATATAGAAACAACCACTGAAAGCTTAAGTAATTTCATTACATCAGAAACAGGTCGCTTTCATGATATTATTAATAATATTGATAAAATATCTAAGAACGTATCAAGCTACAATGCATCTATTACCAAAGCTATTGACAATATTGCTTCAATGACGGATACGATAAGGGCTATGAACCTTACCAAAACCATAAAAGAAACCACAAAAGCAATAACAAACGTCAATGATCTGCTTGATAAAGTAAAAAGCGGACAAGGCACACTCGGCAAACTTGTAACTGATGACAAGCTTTACTATGATCTTGTTTCTGCCACCCGCAACATCGACAAACTCGTTTACGATCTTAAAGTAAATCCGCACAAGTACTTGGCACCATTAGGCAAACGCTCTTCAGGAAAAGTAGAACCATATAAGGTAGATACTGCGAAGTAGAGAGGGAAGAGTAAGTGGTAAACGGTGAGTGGTGGGAAAAAATATTGTCATGGAAATCTGAAATGGATGTCTTTGGAATCCTCGCGGCAGCACCACTTACTACTTACTTCTCACCACTTACTCACAGCCTAAGGCCTTACAACATTCTCCACCAAGGTATTATGCCTTGCATTATAGTTCCACATAT
>Ga0207119_1029_pt1 | contig 23055 bp, 15 predicted proteins | sample Alteio_BWMinHeat_43_FD_153505 | JGI IMG/M metagenome (GOLD analysis project Ga0207119, IMG submission 153505) | Enriched cells from forest soil in Barre Woods Harvard Forest LTER site, Petersham, Massachusetts, United States -... | ecosystem: Environmental > Terrestrial > Soil > Temperate forest >... | reverse complement strand
AAGATCGCTCCCGTAGCAATAAACGTAAGCGTCGCCACGCCATTGATGACTCCTCCGAGAATCACTTTCAGCTTATTCATCGCGTGGATGTCGGTCATGCCCAGCGCTGCAAGCATTGCCAGGTTCATGATCCCGATGCCGCCCCCAAAATACCCGCCATAAACGGCGACCACCAGTTCAAAGATCGAGGCTCCCGTCACGGAAGCATTGCTCGCATCATGGGAAATTCCCGCCGAGATTCGCCCCGTCAGATGCTTGCCGAATGCAAACAGCAGGGTTGCACCCAGAAGCAGCCACGGCAGCACATGAAGAAAAGTCTGTGCCGGCGTCTTGATCAGCAAAAACGCGCCGGCCAAACCGCCGACCACGCTCGTAATCACCAGCGGAATCATGATGCGCCGCGGAATGTTCAGTTTCTGAGGGTACGCGCCCCCGCTCGCCGTTGTCCCCACCCACAACGCCAGGGTGTTGGTCGCATTGGCTTGGACTGGGGGCACCCCGGTAAATAAGAGCGCCGGAAAAGAGACGAAGCTCCCCCCTCCCGCGACCGCATTGATCCCTCCCCCGAGGGCTCCGGCAAAAAACAGAAAGATGGCATCGTGAAGGTTCAAGCCTGATTTTTATCACGTTTCCGGCCCGGCGCTCCAGCAAGCCCTTTCCTTGCTTCTCGGCGGACCAACAACTCATTCTTGACAACACTCCCGGACGCGTATATGAACGGGGGCATTCCAGAGCCTTCCGCCGTTGAAGACCTGGCCCGCATCCTGTACCGCGAGCCACAGGGGGGATTCAAGAGGAAGGAGTAGCCCAGAATAACAGGTGTGTCTCGATGCGTTGTTCCTAGTGACGACCTACCTCTGGCGCACACCGGCACCCAGGTCGAAGTTCAACAGGAGGAAACATGGCCAGCCGAGCAGACGCAATCCCGATGGGCGGTACCTCCGAATACAGCATCTGGCGAGTGATTTTCGCCTCCAGCGTTGGCACCATGATCGAGTGGTATGACTTCTATATTTTTGGCAGCCTCGCCGCCGTTCTTGCTCTCAAATTCTATCCACCGGGAAACGATACCTTCGCCTACATCGCTTATCTGGCGACGTTTGCTGTGGGCTTCCTGGTCCGTCCGTTCGGCGCGCTTTTTTTTGGGCGTATCGGCGACTTGGTCGGTCGCAAATATGCCTTCCTTGTAACGCTCACCATCATGGGCGGCGCAACGTTTCTGATCGGCCTGCTACCCGTCTACAGCACCGCTGGCTGGTTCTCTCCAATCACGTTGATCCTCATTCGCGTCCTGCAAGGCTTGGCGCTCGGCGGCGAGTACGGCGGTGCAGCGGTCTATGTCGCAGAGCACGTTCCCGATAATAAGCGCGGCTTCTACACCAGTTTCATTCAGATCACCGCAACCCTCGGCCTCTTCGTCTCCCTCATCGTGATCCTGCTCACGCAGCAATCGATGAGCAAGGAGGACTTCAGCGCTTGGGGCTGGCGCATTCCCTTCCTGATCTCCATTATCTTGGTCACCATCTCGCTCTATATCCGCCTGAAAATGAAGGAATCGCCCATCTTCACTTCCATCAAGAGTGCGGGGATGACCTCTGCTCAGCCACTCAAAGACGCTTTCGGAAAATGGGAAAATCTCAAGCGCGTCCTTATCTCGCTCTTCGGCGCCACTGCGGGCCAGGGCGTGGTTTGGTACACCGGACAGTTTTATGCTCTCTTCTACCTGCAAACCATCCTCAAAGTGAACACCAAAACCGCCAACATCATCATTGCTATCGCACTGCTCTGCGCCATGCCCTTCTTCACCGTCTTTGGTGCCCTCTCGGACAAGATCGGCCGCAAGTGGCTCATGATGGGCGCCTGCCTGCTCGCCGTCGTCACTTACATTCCAATCTACAAAGCAATGCAGAGGGCCGCGGGCAACGACATTGTCACCGTGAAATCCACCAAGAATAAAGTTACCGGCGCTACCGCCCTGATTCCCATGACGGTGGACCCCGCTACCAACGCACAAGTCCCCGCGAAAGAAGCTCCCAACCCGAACGTTCCCATGCTCGTTTTTCTCGTCTTCATCCAGGTGATCTACGTCTGTATGGTCTATGGCCCTATCGCGGCTTATCTTGTTGAAGCTTTTCCGGCGAAGATTCGTTACACGTCTCTCTCGCTTCCCTATCACATCGGCAACGGCGTCTTTGGCGGTCTCTTGCCGCTCATTGGTTTATGGAGCTGCGCGGCGACCGGCAATATTCTCGCTGGCCTCTACTATCCGATGATCGTGGCCAGCCTTACCTTCGTCGTTGGCGGTTTGCTACTCAAGGAGACGCACGGTACCCTCATCTGGAACGAAGTTGGTGGCATGAAATAGTCTGTCGGCGCCGTTTGACTCGCGCGCCTGCACGGTAGCATCATCGGGGCGGGCAAGCTCTCGCGTTCCCAAGATTCGAGCTTGCCCAAACCAAGTAGTTCCCCGTTGTCGTGTCGCAGTTGGTTTTCAACCTCCAAGGGAGCCGCCGCCGTGGCCAAAGTCCGCCAGAAAACGAAAGCATCGAAGGGCAAGCAGGAGCTTACCGAATCCCAGATTGCCGTCCACTGGAAGGAAGAGGAGTATTTCCACCCCTCCAAGAAATTCATCGCCCAGGCCAACCTTAACGATCCCTCCTTCGTCAAAAAATTCAGCGAAAAACACTTCCCGGAATGCTTCGACCATTACGCCAAACTCCTCGATTGGGACAAGCCCTGGCGCAAAACTCTCGACGCCAGCAACCCGCCCTTCTGGAAATGGTTTGTCGGCGGCAAACTCAACGCCTGCTACAACTGCGTCGACCGCCACCTCGCTAAATACAAAAACAAAGCCGCGCTCATCTTCGGCCCCGAGCCTGAAGCCGAATCCGCCACCGTCATCACCTACCAAGAGCTCTACAAGCGCGTCAACGAAGTCGCCGCCATGCTCCGCGATTTCGCCGGACTCAAGACAGGCGATCGCGTCACCATCCACATGCCCATGATTCCCGAGCTGCCCATCACCATGCTCGCTTGCGCGCGCCTCGGCGTCGTCCACTCCGTCGTTTTCGGCGGCTTTAGCGGCGAAGCCTGCGGCCTGCGCGCCGCCGACTCCGGCAGCCGTGTCCTTATCTACGCCGACGGCTACCACCGCAACGGAAAATGGGTTGACCACAAAGCCAGCGCCGATATCGCCGTGCACACCGCCACCAAAGAAGGCCAGCCGATCGAAAAGGTTCTCGTCTGGCAGCGCTACCCCGGAAGATTCACTTCCGATTCGCCCGTAGTCGCAGGCCGCGATTTTTTCATCAACGATGTCCTCAAAGACTATCGCGGCCACACCGTCGAGCCCGTCTCGCAAGACGCCGAAGCCCCGCTCTTCCTCATGTACACCAGCGGCACCACCGGCAAACCCAAGGGCTGCCAGCATCGCACCGGCGGTTATCTCGCGTACGTCACCGGCACCGCCAAGTATTACCAGGACATTCATCCCGAAGACGTCTACTGGTGCATGGCCGATATCGGCTGGATCACCGGCCACTCCTACATCGTCTACGGCCCGATGGCACTTGGTGCCACCAGCGTCCTCTACGAAGGCGTCCCCCAATTTCCCGACGCCGGACGTCCCTGGCGCATCGCCGAACGCCTCGACGTCAACATCTTTCACACTTCCCCCACCGCCATTCGCATGCTCCGCAAAGCCGGAGGCGATGAGCCACGAAATTACCACTACCACTTCAAGCACATGACCACCGTCGGCGAGCCCATCGAGCCTGAAGTCTGGAAGTGGTATCACGAAGTCGTCGGCAAAGGAGAAGCCGTCATCGTCGACACTTGGTGGCAAACCGAAACCGGCGGCTTCCTCTGCACCACCAAGCCTGCACTCGATCTCATGAAGCCTGGCAGCGCTGGGCCTGCGGCGCTCGGCATCTATCCGGTCATCTGGGATGAGGAAGGAAAAGAAGTGAAGGCGGGTTCGGGGCACGCCGGAAACATCTGCATTCGCAATCCCTGGCCCGGCATCATGCAAACGATCTGGGGCGACCCGCAGCGCTTCGTTACTCAGTACTACAAAAAGTACAACAAGAATCCCAAGAGCAAGGACTGGCGCGATTGGCCCTACTACGCCGCCGACGGCGCCATGCTTCCCGCCGACGGTTACTATCGCATCCTCGGCCGAGTGGATGACGTCATCAACGTTGCCGGCCACCGCCTCGGCACCAAGGAAGTCGAATCCGCCTGCCTCACCATTCCTGAAATCGCCGAAGCCGCCGTCGTTCCCGCCGTCGACGAAGTCAAAGGCCGCGTCCCCGTCGTCTACATCTCCCTGAAGCCCGGCGTTTCCTCCACCAAAGCCATCCAGGACAAAGTCATCCACACCATCGAAACTATGATCGGCAAAATCGCCCGCCCGAAAACCATCCACATCGTCCCGGACATGCCCAAGACCCGCTCCGGAAAAATCATGCGCCGCGTCTTAGCCGCCATTTCCAATCACATGGACACCGGCGACATCACCACACTCGCCAATCCAGACATCGTCGAGCAAATCCGCGAGCTCGTCCAGGGCCGCAACGTCGCTCCCCTCAAGGAAGGTCCCGAGGACATCAAGCGCTTCGGCGAAGAAGCCTAGCCCGGCTTGCGCCGGGACAGCAGATAGCTCTGCTCTCTAGAAACCTGTCTTTTGCATGTTAGCTTTCAACGCATCGTCAATACGCGCGATGGACTCGCTCAAATGCGCCCGCGTTTCGAGTGTCGTCTTCACTCCCGGCTTCGCCACCGCGGCCTGCAGTTGACTGCGCAGCGCCACAAGGTTTTGTCGTGAAAGCGTCTGCGCATCTTCAGGCACCCCCGCCTCGCGCACCACCATGGCCACCAGCTTCCGCAAATGCGCTCGCTGCAGCGATCTCCTGTAACTGTCAATGTTCAACGTTGCTCCGGGCGCCTTGGTCTCCGCCCAGATGGAATCTTGCAGCTCCGAAAAAAGCATCCCCAGACTGAACGCTTCCGCCGGCGCCTTCACCTTGACCTCCGAGTCCAGGATTCGGCTCATCACCAGCGGATGATACAGCCGCTCCAAAACCTGCGTCTGCAGCGACAGCACCATGTCATGAATGGGCACGTCGAATCGTGTTCTCAACGAGCCAAAGTTTCTGAAGTCCGAAAAGCGCGTGTTCGCCAGCTTATTCAGCAGTTGCGGCGAAAATTGGAACGCTCGCGGTGAAAATAAATTCTCGCGCAACAATTCCAGCGCCTCTTTCTGCTTGGCGCTCGGCACCGGTTCGAACGGCACGCGGTTCCCCGGATCCCCCACGTGATCCCGGTAGTGATAGACGCCGCCGATATATTTGGACGTCAGAAAGAGCGCATACCCCGTCTCTCCAAACGCTCCGTTGAAGCTGCGGCGAAGCACCTGGTAGCCTTCGCCCGGTTTCTCGAGTTTCGCTTCCATGTTCTGCCAGACTTCATCCGACAGCTTCACCCGTTGCGCGTAAAACTTCAGCGGATCCGTCCCGAAATCAAACCGGTTCACCAGCGGATCCATGTCGAACGGCCCTCCGCCGATACCTGCATCCTCGTCCGCGTCATAGGCCAGCAATGGTTCCGACCCCCGGGACGCAATCTTCCGCAGCTCCGTCAATTCTTCTTCTGGCGTCGAAGCTGCAATCGGCTTGTACGCATACTCGATGGCCCAGTAGTCGTAAGTTCCCAGCGTAGTTTGGTGATATTGGCCTTGTTTCTGTCCGCGCAGCGCAATGTTCGTGGGGATGTAATCCATCACCGATCCCGTCAATCCCTCCTTCTCCGTTAACGCCCGGTCCTGCGCCTGCTCCAGCGTGTGGATGGTGCTTGCCCGGAAATTGTGCCGCAGCCCCAGCGTATGCCCGACCTCGTGAGCCGCAATTTCCACTAGAAAATCATGAACGAATTTCTCCGCATCCGGTCCTTGCGGATCCATGCCCCTCGCGACCAGCAGATTGAACGAAAACTCCGCGTCCGCTACTGCACCCCGTGCCAAATCGCAAAACTCCTCTTCCCCGGTGTGCCACGGAGCAAGGAAGTGCCGCGGCGGCTCCTCCTGCCAGGGCATGGTTCCGGGCGAAATAAATTCATCCCATTCTCTATGCGCAAAGCGCGTCATGCCCGCGTCAAATCGTATGTCCGCATCGTAGATTTCCCCCGTCAGCGGGTTCACCCGCGACGGCCCTTGCGCAAATCCAGGGTCCGGGTACCCCGTGAACCACCGCAACGTGCTATACCGCACATCGGCCGGATCCCAATCCGCATTATCCGGCTGTTGCTTCACTTCGATAGCCTCTTGAAATCCGATTCTTTCGAACGCCTTATTCCAAAGCAACACGCCTTCGCGAATCGCATCGCGATATTGCAGCGGAACGGTGTTCTCCAGCCAGAACACAATGGGCTGTTTCGGCCGCGAGAGCGCCGCCGAAGGATCCTGCTTCTCCAGGTGCCACCGATGAATGTACCGCTTGGTGTTTTCGAATTTCGCATCGCTCGTGCTGTAGTCCTGCACTTGTGTCAGGAAGTGGCCCACACGGTCATCCGCAAGCCGCGGGCGAAAACCCGTTTGCGGCAACTCCGATACGCTGTACCGGATATGGAACTGCATGCTGCGCACGTCCGGAAGGTTCCGCGGAGGCTGAGCCATCGGCGGCGGAGGTGCACCGGGTGGAAGTAGCGGAGGTACCGGTAGATGCTCCGTCATGTAATGGGCCACCGTTTCAATCTCGACGTTCTTATCAAATGCCTTGAGCATCCCAAAGTAGCTGTTCTTCGGATCGAAGTGGTACGGAATGCGGAAGCTCTCCTCAAGCTCGTAACCCAACATCGGAAGATCTGTCAGCAACAGCCCTCCGAGGTCGATCAGCACGCTCTTGCGTTCGGGCTGCGGCAAACTCTCCGCCTTCGCAGAACCCAGAATCGAGTCGCTGAAGGAGTGAGACACCGCTCGTTGCATCGGCGAATTTTCCTGCGCGACAAATCGCGTGTTCTTCGCGATGAATTGCACGTTCTTTCCCTCTTTGTGGAAGATAATCGCCGTCTCCCCACAACTATCCGCGGCGTAAAATCCTCCCTCGCCCAGCCCCGTCTCGCACGTCAGCGACAACATATACATTTTGTCCAGCTGATCCGGCATGATTTCCAGAAATACTTGATCCTCCGTCCGGTAAAAAGTGAACAGCCCCTTGATGACCTTCGCGTCTTTCACGACGTCGGCAAAAGGCTTTTCCTTGGGGGGCTCCGGCTTTTTGCTCTCCGCCGAATCCGCTTTCTTGTCGCCTTCGGGCTTCTGCGCCGTCTGCGCTGAAAGGACCATGGCACCGAGCAACATAAAAGCAACCAGTCGAAGGATCGCGTTCCGCATGGCAGGGGACTCCTTTCCCATCTTTGGAGCTTCGAAATACTAAAGACGTAAGGCGAAGTCAAGCGTTTCACTCTGTGAGCGAGGTATCCGGCGCTATCACGGCCAGCCCGGTTTCCGATTCGAAACCCACCGGCTCCCGAACTGTGGCCAAAAGCTTGTCTGCGCTATCCGTTCTGAGCCGCATGGCAATGGAATGCTTAACTAAGCTGCGATATTCGCACGCCCCGCAGGCCGCCATCTCGCTTAGCGACACTTCCCCCGACCACTCGACTGTCTTTCAGCTTGGATTATTCCGCAGAATGTACCGTTTCCGAGGTTGGTTTGGCAGCCTGGCGAGCTGCGCTTCGACTCTATTTACTCGCGGCCCTGCTTCGCAGTTCAGCGAGTTTCCCTTGCTGCTCTGGCGTCAATTTGTTCTTGATTCGCACGAGGAGCGTCACTTGTTCCCTTTTGACTTCGCGTTCCGCTGCCAACAGCTTTTCCAATTGTGCAAGAACCAGCTGTTCATCCACATGCGGTTGTTTGGCCAGCGCAACCAGCTTCTCCATCTCGTCCTGCAGCTTCCACTGCAATTCGGTGAATTTCAGCTGTGCCTGCCGGATTTCCGTTTTGAAATAGTCTTTTTGCTCCGCGCTCAGCCCGATCGCTTCCTGATGCTGGATCACGAGCTCCGGCGCAAAGAAGCTCTGCCCGATCGGATCCTGATCCGGCTGCTGTGCCCGGATTGCGCCCGCCGCCAACAGAAATATCGTGCAAATCCAGAGAACTCGCGTCCTCATTTACTCCTCCTCATCCTTCTTCACCGGAATGCTCAGATAGCTTTGCCCGAGCCTCGGCATCGTCTGCAACATCTCCCGCCCCGGTGTCGCCAGCAGGCCATCGCTGGGCGCTCGCCATTCCGCCAGCTTCTGCGCAGCGGCAAGTTCGTCCCCCGGAATCATTCGCGCCGTTCTCCGCTGCAGCGTCACCGCGAATATCAGAACCACCACAATCGCCGCGCTCGCTCCCGCCAGCGTCCACACTCGCCAAGACCGCACATACTTCCCTCTTCCCGCAGCGTCCGCAGCAGCAAGCACCCGCGCCCGGAAATCCGCCGGGGGCTCCGCTCCTTTCATCATCAGCGGCAGCAGCGTATCCAGTCGCGCCACGCGCGCGCGAACCTCGTCCAGCTCTGTCGCGCACTCGGCGCAGCCTCGTAGATGCTCTTCGAGATCCTTCGCCGTAATTCCCACCAACGCGGCCTCGCGCAATGAATCTTTCCATTTTCCGCACGCCTTTTTCATTTCATCACTTCCAGCAAAAGCTTCCGCGCCGTGTGCAATCGCGATCGTACCGTCCCCTCCGGAATCCCCAGCACCACGCCCACATCGCCCGCGTCCATCTCTTCCACCAACGAAAGCTGCAGGACGCTGCGGAATTTCTCCGGCAAGCGCCCGACTTCTCTCAGCAGCCGCTCCAGCATCACCCGTTGCTCCGCGTCCTTTGCCCCGTCCACCATCGCCGTCGTTTCCGAGACTTGCCACGCCGTATCTCGCGCCAGCCTTCGCCGGTAGCCCCTCTGGCGGTTCAACGCCAGCCGGAAAACAATCCGGTTCACCCACGCGCGAAATTTCTCGGCTTCGCGAAGCGAATCAAATTTCTGATAGGCGCGCAGGAACGCCTCCTGCGCCACCTCTTCCGCGTCCGCCGAATTTCTCAGAACACCGTAGGCAATCTGGAAAACTCGCCGCTGATTCTCAGCGACGCGTTCGCCAAACCCCGCCTCGGGATTACGCGCATCGGCTCTGGCAATCAATGCAGTCACGCACGCGCCTGTCACGCCTTGTTTGCCCCTTTAAATATAGACACCGCAGCCCGGCGCCTCGTTCAGAAAAATAACACGCCTGCGGGCAACGCGTTGCGGGCAAATCGAACAATGGCAAGATTCTCGAAGCCGGGTGGTGGCGGCCCGGCCGCCCTCACCCGGCCTCTTGCGATCCAAATGCATTAGAAGAGAAAGATCGGCTGAAACGCTGGAAGAATCGGCTGCAGTTGAGCCGCAATCTGCACCGCCTGAAGTTTCTGCAGTTGCTCGGCGTCAAGAATACCGGTGAATTGCGTCAGAAAGGCCTGCTGCACCTGCCCCATCTGCTGCTGCACCGCGTGGATTTGAAACACCAATACGCCGACCTGTGCAGGATTGCCCCCTGAATTCAGCAGTATGCCAAGTTGTTGGATCAGCGCCTGCGCCGTTTGAACCAGCGGCACCAGCGTGGCCTGGCGCCCCTGCAACAATTGCTCCAACGCACTCACTTGAGCGGGCTGCAGTTGCAGAAATGCAGCCACCACCTGTAAGGGCGACGCTTCTTCAGCGCTCGCTTGAACATTCGTGGCCTGCACCTGTTGCAGAATCTTCTCGATGTTGAACTTCGATAGATCCGGTGTTGGAGTCACAGTCGCGGCATTGCTAACTGGTTTCTGCGCCAGCGTGGCATTGCAACTCATGAGAAAAATCGCAAGCAAGACAAAAACGATGCCCGTCTTTTTCATCGGCGGTTCTCCTTGAAGCGCGCGCATTTTGCGCCTTCAAATATCCAGACACCGCCGCCGCCACTCTCGTTCGTTTTGGGTACTTCTCATAACGGCTCCGTTTCCGGTTAGCCCGTAATTCGTCCAGGAGCGACGCGAAGCGCCGAGATCAGTTCCTACAAGCCGACTTCTCAGGACTAATACACACCGGGGAACCCGGATAGCTTCCGGTTAGACGACCACCTGGAAGTTGGCTGGGCCACTCAATACAAGCGCGCTTATCGGGAGCAATCCGCCAACCCGGAGGCGTTACTTCCGGTTTGCCCGTCACCCGCCCACAATCCCGCAACTTCCCAGAACGGGACTTCGGGACACCGCGGAAAAATATCCGATTTGCACGACTACCCAGCGTTGGGTCTATCTAGCTGGTGATACATCCTATCCACTAGAAAAAGTGAACGGCTCCGCGTGTCAGGGAAGGATGCCCTCGATCTGGACGATGTCTGCATCACCATCACCAACAGCGGCATACAAGAAGCGATCATCCGAGGACCAAGAGACTCGCCGCACGATTAACGTCCGGCGGCCGCCGAAGTCGGTCAGGGCGTGCGGGACGCCGTCTCCCGCGGCCAAAACGTAGAGATTCGTGCTGCCTCCGTCGTTCAAAAGCAGTGCTAGCCAGCGCCCGTCATGAGAAAGGGTCGGCTGAAGGATTTGCCAGTGTGCCACACGATTCCCATTGATTTGCGCCAGCCTCCGCGACGGGCCCATCTCGGGGTTCGCGACGCGAATTTCGTAGTCTCGAATGCCGTTCCCATTCAAATGGGGGACCACGTAATAGAGCGTTGAGCCATCCGGGCCGAGAGCCGCAACGCAGGCATTATCTGTGCGCACCAGAATTTGCGGCCCACCAGTCGCAGAAATTTTGTAGAGCTGGAAGACATCCTCTTTTCGTGTGGAGTAATAAACCCACTTGCCATCGCTCGACCAAATAGGATATCCAGCAATGCGATCGACGAGCTGGCGCAGTTCACTTCCGTCGGGCTGAACCAGCCACAAACCCAGAGTTTCCCAGTCTGGCTGGTCACGCGATGAGACAAAAGCGATTCGATTGGCCATGGGCGACCAGACCGGTAGACCAACGGTCACCCGTGAGTTCCGCTCCGTGGTGATCTGCCGGGTTGCGCCGCTGGACAGATCCAGGACCCATATGTTGCCGTGCCCGCCTTCGTCTGACAGATATGCAAGCTCGTGATCTCCCGGCGCGGCACTAGGAGTCTGCACCTGCCCCGTCTGGTGCGTGAGTTGTTGGGCATTGCGCACGTTCTCCGAAGCAGAGCCTGCGACAGGATATTTCCAAATGTCGAATTGTAGTCGCAGGCGGCTGGCGACAACTCTTCCCATGCGATCCACATCCGGACTCAGCAACGAAGTCTCTCCATAGGTAAGTTGCCGCGGCGCGGAACCATCGAGCGGCGCGAGCCATAGGTGCATGGTCGGCAAGTACAAGACGGTGCTTTCCCTACCCGAACTGTAGATGATGCCGGAGCCATCCGCGAGCCAAGAGAAGCCCTCCATGAATACGCCCTCTCGGGTGATCGGCCGGACTTGTCCACCCTGGGCCGGCACATACGCAATGTCATCCACGTAAAGAGTTGAACGTTGAAAGGCGATCGAGCGATCATCCGGTGACCAACGAGGATACTCATAAGCCTCCGACTCTGGCAGCTCCGCCAAAACTCTTATGGCGGAGGTATCGCGTTGGGAGCTAACCAACTCAACCCGCTTCCTCTCGTTGAGCCGAAAGAAAGCCAGCCTGCTGCCATCGTGACTCGCGTCAGCGCTGCTTACGCTGCTGGTGAGGCGATGCGGCGACCCGCCAAGGGCAGGCACTTCCCACAACGTGCCCTGCTCCTCGCCTTCCAGGGGAGGCGAGTAGTAGACGAGCGCTGAGGAATCCGGCAGCCACCTGGGATGCATATGCTCGGAATTGTCCTGAGTGATCTGCAGAGGAGTTCCACCGGCGATTAAGCAGACCCAAACCTGGCGGCGGCCCGTCTTGTCTGCGGTAAACGCTACCGTTTTGCCGTCGGGAGAAATTGCCGGGAATTCCTTGAGACCAACAAAACTCGTGAGGCGCTGGAAAGTGACCGTTCTGGCTGGCGCCGGGAGCGGTTGGCGGTGAAGAATCAGCCAGCTCGCGAAGCCGGTCACGAGCAACAATCCGGCCAGCAAACCCAACAGCCCTGCGCTGAAATGGATACCCGTTCGACTGCCTTCCCTTGGAAGTTCGTGGGCGGGCGATTCCGCCTTGAACGCTGCGGCCATTTCGGAAGGCGGTGGCGCGGGCAGTTGCGCTGTCTGTACGAGAGGAAAATCCGGTAGGGAGTCGGCGTCCATCTGCACGGGAGCGACAAAGCGGTACCCGCGCTTTGGAACAGTCTCGATAAACGAGTGACCATTCTCGCCATCTCCGAGGACCTTGCGCAAAGTAAAGATATTTTGAGCCAGGTTGGCTTCTTCGACGAACGTATCGGGCCAAACCGCATCCAGCAGCTCTCTTTTTCCGACGATTCGTCCGTGCCGCTCCACTAGGAATAGCAGTGTTTCCAATGACTTAGGAGTGAGTGCGACCAATTCTCCCCGTCGAAACAGCGCGCGCTGTTCCGCGTCCAGCCGAAACTCGCCGAACACGTAGTGGTGGAAAGTGGCCATAAAACCGTGCAACTAAGAAGTTTCTGAGAACAATATCAAAACTCTCAAAAGACTTCTATCGCCCTTGCTCACAAACTTGGCCGCCTGAGGAACGGTGCGGCGGCTTCCAGTTCGCCCTCAGCAAAGGAGAATCACCATGTCGTTGAAAGAGAAGATGTCGAAGAGAAGTAACTTTCTGTTGCTAGCGACTGCCGCGGCGGGAATGATGCTCTTCGCCAAAGCAGCCACAGGAGGGGGCGAAGCTCCGGCGTCCACGCATGTTGTCGTCGGCGACGTCATCGTCGGCACATGGGAGTGCGACGGCGCCCCGCCACCATTCAAGGTCATCAAGAATTTCGAAGCGGGCGGGACCATGATGGAGATCGACAACATCTCGACTCAAGAGTCGCCCACGATTGGCTCGTGGAAGCGCACCGACGAATTGAAGTACTTCCTGGTCGCGCGGCAGTTCACCTACGACGCAAATGGCAACTGGGCCGGCACCTTTCACTACACGCAGCCGCTGACCATGGATCCCTCGCGCAAGAAGATGGCCGGGACATTCCATTTCGAATTGATCGATCCGAATGGAAACTCCAGCAGTTCCGGCGATGGCCAGGTCAGCTGCGCACGCATGCCGTTCCAGGAGCCTTGATCGTAAGGCCCGGGTTTCTCTTCCGCAGGCCGACTCTGGAGATGCGGGCCCCAGACCCACTGTTTGAAAATCGCCCCCAGTTTGACCTCCGCGTGCGAGCAGAGGGCCGTCGCTACAATCATCGAACTGCGACTGAGTCGCTCCAATAGCTCTCAGCAATTCAATTGTGGTTCGATGTAGCGGTGGCCCGCTATCGTATACACGCGCTGGGCCTAGCCAACCGTGATCCAGAAACGCGGTTGTGAGAACGAACAGACAAGCCTCTGGGCGTGTTGTCGGCTAACCGGAAACGAACCCTCTAACGAAATTCTAAGTTACTGGGAAGATCCGCACCGCAATAGAACTTCTGCGGCCAGATCCGGGTCCATCAACGCTGCGCGCCCGTGTGCGGCGGAACAGACCTGCTGCGCCGTGATTCCGGAAGCGCCCCGCAAATCCGCGCCCGCGAGGTTCGCACCGTCCATGGCCACGCCGCGCAGAATCGCGCCCATAAAATACGCTCCGCGCAAGTCCGTTTTCGTTAAATCCGCATCCAGCAGGATCGTTCCCTTGAGCTGCGCGCCCGTCAAATTCGCTTCGGACAGCTTCGCAGAGGACAAATCCGCCTGTTCGAGATTCGCAAACGACAGCACCGCGTGCTCCAGCTTCGTATCGCGCATGTCCGTTCGCGATAGATCCGTGCGCAAGAGTTGTGCGTTGCGCAGATTCACCGCGTAGAATGATGCCCGCGTAGCCTTTGCATTCGAAAGCACCGCGCTCTCAAACGTCGCATAGGATAGGTCCGCATCCCGCAGATCCGCCGCTGCGAAGTTCGCTCCGGTCGCGTTCGCTGAAACCAGCACGGCATGCCCGATCTGCGCGCGATCCAAAACCGCCGACCGCAGCAGCACTTCGCGAAGATTCGCTCCGCGCAGGTCCGCCTCCGACAGGTATGCGCCTTCCAGGTTCGCCCGCCACAACTTTGCATTGATAAAGAATGCTTTGTACGCGCGCGCGAACCGCATGTTCATCTGATTCAGCCGCGCCCCAACGATCTTGTCCACGGTTTCATCCGTCCACGCCGCGCCGCGCGGCGGTGGCGTCGAAAGCGTCGCTTCCGTTAAATCCGCATACGGCCGGTAGCCAACCGACTGGAAAACCAGCGACGCCCATCGCCGCATATCTCCGGGCGAATCGCTCGCGCCGCTGCTTCGGTCGTAAGGCAGTCCGCGATTCACTCCAATGGAAAAAAGAAAGAGGATGCATCCTGCCGCCAGCGACGCGCGCATGGTGCGCAGGATCAATCGAAGAATATTTTTCGATTTCGGCAGCCGGATGTCGCCCGGCCGCAGCACGCGCGACACCACGAATGGCAAGCACGTCGCCGAAGCTACCGATGCCGTGATCACAAATACGTGCAAGAGCGTTCCACGGAAATCCTGTCTCGCCAGGTAGCGCACCCAGAAGAGAAGCAACGTTGCCGGAACGATCCAGTATGCCAGCACCGTCGAAAGTGCCGCTTCGAACGCCACCATCGGTGACCGCGATTCTCCTTGCCACCGAAAATGCCGTCGCACCAGCCCCATCAAATACCACGGGCCGTCTCGCTCCAGCGTTTGTCCATCCGGAAAAACAGCAGGAAGCGCGGCCATGCTTCCCCACAACCGCAACAGCAAAAAATGAAAGCGCAACGAAAGAGCTAGCAGGACCAGCGGTCCTCCCAGGTAAAGCCCGGTCATCGGAAGGATGGTGGGCAATCGCGAAAACGGCAGCGCCGACGCATTCAACATCAGCCGCACATCCGTCGTGAAGGCAATCAGCAGGCAGCAGATTAGACTCGCTCCCACCGTTAAAAAGTAAAACCCTCGCGCGACTTTCGTCGCATCGCCGATCGCTTTCGAACTGTCTACCGCGGAAATCGATTCAGGCAGCACCGCATCGAACAGATTCGTCCCCCCCAGCCGGCCAAACCACAGGCCGTCCGCCCCGTACGCGTTTGCGCCCATCAAGTTTGCGCCGCGAAGTTCCGTGCCAAGCAAATTTGCGTTGCGCATGTCCGCGCGCACCAGGCTTGCACCGCGCAGATTTGCCATCGAAAGATCCGCGCCGACCAGGTTCGTTCGATGCAGCTGTGCGCCCTGCAGGTTAACGCCGGTAAGGTCCGCTTTCGAAAGATTGATCCCGCTGAGATCCGCCTTGGTGCCGGAGTCCCCGCCCGATTCCACCCAAAGTTTGTGCTGATCGAGGATTTCCGCCAAATCGATCAGCGAAATTCCGATGGAATTCTCCGCGGCAGAAAGCTCTTCCGCGGCATCACTATTTTTGACAACTTCACTCTTGATTTCTTTTAGATCCAGACCCATTTCGGACGTTCCCCCAACTTCAATTCGTCTGAGCAAATTCTTAGAAGTGCCACTCAGGCAGAATGGCGCAAATCTACTTCACACACGATTTCGAATTCCCCCAAGTCACTGGCTGGGTGGCTGCTGGCAGACCCCATCCTCTCTCAGTTCCCCTGTGAAAATCGCCTGCCCAATAGGACAGGACGCGCAGAGGTAACGGTCCGTGCGGCCTCTCACGGAAGCCCGCTCACCCGTTTCGAACTCCATGATTTGTGGGTCGCAGGAATCTGGTTCGCTAGAAATTGCTGAAGATAAAAAATATTTTGGGGAGAGGATTTCGAACGGGTGCGCGAGCGATTCGAAAAACAGCGAGGGAAAAAAACTGAGCCGGGGTAGCTTCGCTGAGGGGCCAAGGCACCCCGGCTTATCCTGCCCGCCTCCGCAGTGAGCGAGCAAGAAACTCGTCAGCTAAACCTTCGCGAAATTATTTTTCCTCGTCGCCGCGGAGAAATTCGTAGCGCTCGATGGCGGCAACCACGCCGACGGCGCCTTCATCGCGCGACTCGGTGCGCTGCACACGGCCGAGGCAGCGTACGCGGACGGGGCCGGCCAAAGTGATCTCGTTGGGCAGGGTCAAAAGAATCTCAACGGGCGAGCCTTCCTTCACATCTTTTTGAAGGAAGAAGTAGACACCGCGGGAGCTGACGTCCCGGGACTCGGTGCTGGTCTCACCAACCGCGGCTCCGGTGGTCCAACGAACGGTAAGCGGCAGCCGCATGGAAAAGCGCTGGGTAGTGCGGCGTTCTGAACCAGTCAAGGAAATCCTCCTAGTCGAAGAGAAAGTGTATCCGGGTGGGGGCCAGGGGACAATAGGACTCCAGGCACAAAATCGATTCAATTCTGCGAGGTACCGATGTACTAGGACGTATGTGGAAAACGTTGCCTCCCATTAAGGATTTGTGGTGCAGCACTGCCTGTGCTTCGCGCGGAACGGCTGAACCGTTGAAAGGCGGCCACCCCCACCCCCCTGTTTTTTGTAAGTGTTGCAGGTAAAGGAGTTAGCTTTTCCGTAAGTCTTTTGTTTGCAACACTTGCGGGGAGTTCATAAGTGTTGCAGACAAAGGATTTACGGGGGCCGTCCGTTAGCGAGAGAGTAAGGGCCATGGATGGGAAGAGTTTGAGGGAGTTTGAACATCGTTGGCAGGTTGGAAGGTTAGAAGGTTGGGAAGAGCGGGACGAAATGGTGGCCAGGTGCGGGTGAGAGACGGTGGGCGGGGATGGAATTCGGCGTACACGGGAGAGGATAGCATGGGAGTCAAGAGGGGCTAAGTGATTTACAGGGAATGGGCAGAATTGAGGATTGGATGGTTGCGGAGGAGGGGTTAACGGTATCGGGGGTACAGGAAAAGTTGAAGAGTGACCCACCCTTTGCAAAGAACAAAATCGCAAAGGGATAGGCCACCCCAGAAAAAGACCAGTCAAAATCATTTCGGCGTGTTAACGGGCGGCCACCCGCCCGCCTGTCTCTTACGTCAGAATTGAGTTCGGGTCGCGGTAGACAACCACCTTGGGCGGGATAATTTTCCGAATAAATATACCTACGCTAAATAGCGATGGAAGTAGAAAGATTAGCAGTCCCATCGCCAAGGTGCCATCTCGCATTCGCATACCGAGGCAGAGCGTAAGGTCAATTGCAAGAGCCAGCCAGAAAATGACGAGCTTGTAATGCTTGGGAACGTGTAGTTCTACTTTGCAGTTCGGGCAGCGAAATGGTTGGTCATAACGCACGACGGTTAGACCGTCTAAATTGGTTCCGCAGTTCGGACACCGAATAAACCGTTTACTGGAATTAGGCATCTGCCTCTCGTGTGTTACGCAGCTTTCTTTGACTCATTTTCGCATATCTCTTTCAATGGTACGTGGATGGGTATGGATCGTTGGTGGTGATGCAGTTTTCGTCTCCGATGCACCAACCCCAGAAATCGGACGCCACTCCCCATGCGTTGTAAGCCAAACCTGCCCAGGTTGCCGCGTTGCTTGGAAGGGGAGTTGCCACATTCATTAGATCCATTGAATTTTCCATGAGTCCGGGAAACATTGCTTCTGCGGATTGTCCCGAGGATATAAGAAAGTCTACCACTTCTGGGGCTGCGTAGAAGGTTCCGCCAAGCGCTGAGAAGCCAAACCACTCGCCGTAAGTAGCGGGGTTGTTCATGGCGTTAGCGTAAGGGCTTATCAAAGAAGCCAGCGTTTGGATTCTTTGGTCGTCTGCGCTCAACCCGAGGTCAGTCCCGTTCAGCGGGTCCGCGGCTGGATCGTAGGAATTGTCAGGGCATACGCTGGGCGCGCAGTACCCTAAGATCGCGCCGAACGGTGGAGGATCGGGAGACCCAGGGGTGCCGAGTAGAGAGGGCGGGTTTTGTAGAGAAGCAGGGTTTCCCAAGCAGAGTGGGTCGGAGGGACCGCAGTCACCGCCGGCGTTGCCCTGATCGCCACCGGACGTTGGGTCACCACCGCCACCACCCCCGCCGAGGAAACAGTCGTATACGTCGCAGGGATCTTCATCCTCCACGTCCAGACCCTGCGGGTCGACCAAAACGAGTGGGTTGTTCCGGACATATGCATAACGATTTAGCGTCTGGGGGTCAGAGAGGTGCATTGAGCTCAAGCCAGCAGGGTCCGGCGCAGGCCAACGGCCCTGCGTGCTGTACTGGCGGTCAGGAAAGTCATATAGGCCCGCGACGGTGTCTTGGCGCTGGCCCGTGAAAGCAGGATCCGTAGTGCCCGACGGGACGTAGGTCTCGCCGAATGGTGCAAATGCTAGGTCAAAGTAGATCGAGCGGGTTGAGGTCGAGCCAAGGCGCATGCTGCCGAGATGATCAGGATGGCCATAGTAGAGAAGTCCGCTCGAATTGTATGCGGCAATGCTACCTCCCGGGAGAGGCAGCAGCCCTTTTTGGAGCGTCTGTCCGCTCAGGATCGCCAACTTTGCGCCAGCCGGTCCATAGGCGAACTGGGTGTATGTGCCAGAACGGTTCTGCTCGACCATTCTTCCGAGCGCGTCATAGGTGGCATTTACGGAATCAACGGTAATGGCTTTGCTTGAAGAGTCCCACGCGTATGTGTGCGAGCCATCGGTGAAAACATTGCCATCGGCGTCGTACGAAACCGTGGCACCTGGGATGCTGACGAACTGGTTCGTAGTATTGCCGCTGGAGTTCTTGTAGACGGGCTGAAAGGCATAGGTTCCTGATTTCGAAATGTTGCCGAACGCGTCATAGCTGAAGGTTTGTGACCAAGGTGTGCCGCAGTTGACGCTCGCCAGTCGAGTGAGATCGTCGTAGGAATACGCGCAGTTCTGAGTGTCGGAGCTATTGAATGGGTCCGTGATGTCCAGCGATTGGAGGGTGTGATCGGCGTTCCAGGTCAACGTGCCGGTTTCGGACTGCCCGTTAATCGTAAATTGATATTGCGTCAGCCTGTTTGTGTTTGGGTCATACGAGAAGGAATCAGCGTCGCCGGAGCCGTACGTAACAGAAGTCGCGAGGCTGGCTGCGTTGAACACTGTATTTGTCACAGGATTCTGGCCTGACGATGCTGAAACCTTGTAGGGTCGGCCTTCGCCATCCACGGTGAAAGTGAACGCCGGCAGGCTCGTGATATTGTTCCCGAGTTGGTTCGGGGCGCCGTTCGCCCAGTAGGTCGTGCTCAGATGATAGTAACCCCCAGAATTTGGAGTGGACTGCCAGGCGTCAGAGGGTTCCCCGCGCACGGTGTAACTGAACCCCGTGTCGGTAAGCTTGGTAGTACAGGAGGAAGTGCATGTGTACGCTTCGGCGAGCCGAGCTTTGACGCTAGACATGGCCTGGCCATTGACTGTCGCGGAGTCATAGACGAAATGCTTGGCGGGTGTGACGGCGGCGTACGTGCCAGACGGATAGGTGATTGCCGTCGGACGATGAAGCGAATCGTAGGCATAGCAGGAAACATTGCCAACGGCGTCGGTCCGTTTGACGCGGTCGCCGCTGGAAGGGCCACAGGTGGAATCCGTGTCATAGACGTAGGTGGTCGTTCCCGACTCTGGATTGGTTTCGGAAGTTAAACGCCCCATGAGGTCGTAGACGAATGCTCTTGTCTGCGGATTCGAGGACTGAGCGTTTTGCGACACGCCAATCAAGCGGCCCAGAGCGTCATACGAATATTTCGTCCAGTAGCCTGTTTGCGAAGTGTTTTGGGCGCACGTTCCTGCTGGCGCGCTCGTGGTTCCCGCGGTAATTTCGCAAACCGACGTGAGGCGCCCCAATCCGTCGTATTCCTCCTGGCGGCGCTTTGTGTTCTCTCCAGATGGGGCGGGGCCGCGAGTGACATAGACATCGTTTTGACTGTAAGAAAAAGTTCGCGATCCGCCAGAATTGTCAGCGAGGCTCAAGGTTCGGTTGAGGGCGTCGTAGGTTACAGTTTTGGCCGGGGCTGTCGAATTCGTTTGGCCGGCAGTACCCACATACGGCAGGGTCATCCTTGATGGTCTTCCTGAAGCGTCGTAGTCGGTTTCTGTCGTGTCGAAGTTTGACGACCCCGGAGCTTCCCTGAGTTGGGAGAGATGCGGGCGACCCAGGCCATCCCGAGTGGTAAAAACGTCCATCGCGGAATTGCCGCTGTTGAAAGAAAGTGTCGCCTCTGATTCGTCTGGGTTGAGGGTGCAAGTGCCGCTCGTCACGAGGCCGTAGCACAGTGTTGTCGCGGCTGAGGTTGGATCGGTGAGCGATGCGGGGCGCCAAAAATAAAGATCCGAATACGCCGTGGTGGTGGTCTGGTTGTTCTCATCTGTAGAGGTCAATCGGACACCACCGGTACAATTCCAAGTCATGCTTCTCGATAAGCTAAGCGGCTCGCTGATGCTGGTAGGAAATGAATTGCCACAGGCGCCATAAGTGTAAGTTGTTTGTGCGCCGTTCGAGTCCGTGACGGTCTGAACTTTCCCAGTGTCGAAATACGTCATCGTTTTCGTGAGGTACGTCGAGCCCTGGGTGTAATAGTTGATGCTAGTAAGATTTCCGCGCGACCCAGTGACGCTGGTCTGCTGAGGGGTACCGGACGTGGCAACGACGCCGGTTTGGTCATAGTTGTAATTTGTTTGCGACACGGTGGCGCCCGAGCCGTTAGTGACGGTGACCGTCTGGCGAAATTTCGTGATGCTGCCAAGCGAGGCGAAGGTGATTGCGGTTTTTTTGAGCAACGGGCCGGCTGCGCCTGAGCCGTAGTCGTAGTCATCCTGCTCGGTCAACGAGCCGTTTCCGTTGTACTTATAAATGTGGAGGGACGTTAGGTTGTTCGCTCCTGGCAACTGCGTCGTGACATTCCGCTGCGTGATGGGCAGGGTGATAGCGGTGGTGTTGCAGCTGGAAGTATTGCCGTTGTAGCAGGTAGTGTCCGTCCGCAGCAGTGTGCCCAAGGTGGAACCTTGGTAGACCTGACGTTCGGTTTCGTAGATGCCCTGGAATTGCAGAACGCTTTGGTTTCCCGTTGGCGTCGTTGGATCGGTGATGGTGGTAGTCGATGCAGCACCAGTGCCTTTGACCTGAGCGTAGATCCAGATGCCGTCAGGGGTGGTCCGAGTAAGCGTGGCGGTGCTTCCGTCGGGCAGGATGCCATTGTTACCGCCGGAGTAAGCGTAGGTGATCGTGCCGCCCGTGGGCAGAGTAACCGAACTGAGCCTTGCAGTTACGCATACTGTGCCAGCGTACGGGGTGCAGGCCCCGGCGGGGGGTGTGGAAGGGGTTGCTTCGTAGGCGAAGGTGTACTGTGAGCCATCGGGCAGGACGATGCTCGACACGAGCGGCAGAGCGGCTGAGGATTTGTATTCGCTGATTCCAGATACGCCGAAATTGGTGGCAACGGTGTAGTTGGTGTAGTTCACGGTGTATACGGCGTTGGCGCCTGAGGGCGCTGTATAGGTGTAGGTAACCGGGCTGGTGGAAGTGCCAGAGCCAGCGACGCTAAGGACGGGCGTTGTGCTACTCAGCGTGTCATAGTAATTCGAGGTACCTGATACATTTACGAGCGTAATTTGGTTTCCATTGCGGTCCTGATATGGCACAGTCCCGCCAAGGGTCACAGTTCCGCCATTACTCGCGTACAGTGACACGATCGATGGTCCGTTTACTGTGAGTTTATAGCCGGAACCGTCTGGGCTGACGGCAGTAAAGCCGGTATAAGAATCGTCGCCTGTACATCCGTTTAATTGCGAAGAGGAGGTGTATGAGGGATAAGGATGCGCAATGCCCCGCCCGTCAACGTAGGCCCAATTGGAGTAGGTATTAGTTGTGACATATGCATGTAAAGGAATTTGATGTGGCCCGCAATATGTATAATACCTACTTATACTAACCGAGCGCGATGTATATCCGCCGTATTGCAGTGAAGCAGTCCACCCATTATTCGCACTAGTTGGTTGCCAGGTGGTGGTGCTGCCCGAGGTCACGGAGTACCACACGGAAGAGTCGTAGCACAGATCGTAATTGAAGTCCGTGCCGCGACCGGGCTTGTGAAGAACGGGGACACATAGGTGCGAGTTGAGATTTGCGAGGTCGATGATGTCTGGGCCGCCAGCGAAGGAGCCGAATGGTGGCGTGCCGGTGGCGGGAGGTGTCTGTGCAGAGGCCGGGCGGGCGACTAAGAGGAATGCGAGAGACAAAAGGAGAAGAAAGATTCCTCGCTTTGCTCGGAATGACTGGTTTTGGTTTTGGGCGGTCGACGGAAGTATGGGGGACATTGTGAATCTCCTCGGATTTTGAGAGAAAGGGCGCGGCATGCTGCGCCCCTACAAAGAGAAAGAACTGGCCGTTAGGCCGGAGTTGAGAACGACGGAATTGGCTTGGAAGTCGAGAATGAGCGTGTTGTTCAGGAATTTCTGGATGCGAAAAGGGACCTTTGCGCCGTTCACGGGAGTGTAGTTGGAGAAGCGAATCTCGACGGGGATGTCCAAGAGGGCGTTGTTGTCTGGATGGACATTGAAGGCGATGGCCGAAGGCAGAAGAGTGGTCGAGTCTAGGAAGAGGTCGACTTGGGTCAAGTGGACCGAAGATGCGGCGCTGCGTGTGTTTGGAAGGAGCGACGGCTGCGAGAGGGAGACGTGGTGGACCGCTTCGCCGTTGTGCGTTTCCGCACCGACATAGGTGGCCACATAGCCGGACGTGGTAAGTCCCTGAGAGATGATGAATGCGGGGAAGAACCACGCCGGACCAGCGAGAAGATTGTGGAAGGCGATGGCGTGAGGGATGCCGTCGGGACCGGACCAAGCACCAGCAGGCGGCGTGGTTGAAGAGTTGTGAATCTCGCTGTGTGTACCGGAGGGAAGGCTGAGACTTACGCTGCTGGCACCGGTGGAGATGGTTTTGAGCACGGCGGTGCCAGTCTCGTCGTCGCTGCCAGCAATGCGTTGGACCGTGCCCGACAGAGTGACATCGGCGATCCGAGCCGTGCCCGTGAGC
>Ga0207119_1024_pt3 | contig 23429 bp, 16 predicted proteins | sample Alteio_BWMinHeat_43_FD_153505 | JGI IMG/M metagenome (GOLD analysis project Ga0207119, IMG submission 153505) | Enriched cells from forest soil in Barre Woods Harvard Forest LTER site, Petersham, Massachusetts, United States -... | ecosystem: Environmental > Terrestrial > Soil > Temperate forest >... | reverse complement strand
CCTTTGGACGCGCTGGCTGGCTAGTTTCTATAGTAATTTTCGTTTCTTTAAAAATCGGGTTGAGGTCCAAAGGCTTGGCTTCAACAGTGCGGAACTTTGGCAGTTCAGGCTTGGTGACCACAAAAACGTGCGGCTGTTTGGGATTCAACACCACCGGCTCAGGCACTTCCGGTTTGGGTTCTGGCGGCGGAACTTTAGGCTTAACCTTAGGGGGCGGTGGCGGAGTTGTAGACGGGATTTGGATTTGCGTCACCGGCTGCATCAATTCGACGACATCGAATTTCAGGGCCGTCTGCATCCGCTGCGGGAAAATAAGGGGAGACAAAAGCAGGAGACCTAGGGCTGCCAATTGCGCGGCAGCACTAATGCCGATGCGGTTCCACTGCGGCTTCCGTTCAGGGAGAAGCTCAAAGCGAGCCGAAACGAACTTGGTGTTGACTGTGTTGGTCCTGTAGATCGGGTTAGCGGGTCGGGTCGGGTTAGTCAGTTTGGGCGGGTTGCTCGCGTTCGTTGGGTTTGGCGGGATGCTCAGTTTGGGCAGGTTGGCCGCGTTCGTTGGGTTGGGTGGGATAGTCAGTTTGGGCGAGTTGCTCGGTTGGGGCGGGGTAAACGTGTTGACCGTGTTGATCCTGTTGATCGCGTCCTTCCCGGCTGGGTGCGTGAGGCTTATGGGGTTAGGTATTGGCACCGCACCCGGACGCAGTTCAGCTGGTCTTACTTCCAGATCCGAAAGCGCAATCTCCGGGCGCGCGTAGCCCCTACTAGAATCAGGTGAAACAGGATCGCCCATGCAGGGCAGGCTACCACTGAGGGCGGAAACCGTCACTTGTACCGAAGTTCAGATTAAGGACAGGGGTTAGGGTTGCGAACTGATTTGCTGACAACTTGCATCCGGACTTGGATGGCTGCTGACGTAACTGACAGGAGAGCTATTCCCTCTCGAATCGGCGCAAAATCGACCGGGCCCGAGAGGTGCCGGGCTGACCTTCACGTTGTCATGATTCGACTAGACAGGCAGAAGTTCACATCTTGGCGATATCGGTTACCGCTTGGTTGAGCAATTCTTCCATCCCACGAGCCACCGGAAGTGATGCATCTTGATTTTTCCTGGACTTGGCGGATGATTTCTCGTCCGACTTCGTGGCGGGCGCGGGCCAATGATGGGAGATGGGAATACCTTGCTCCGAGTACGCTGTGACATACAGAAGGGTTGACGCCTGATTGTGGGGCGCTTTTTCCGCCGAAACGGAAGTGATGGTCGTCGTTACTGTCCCCTCGAAAGTATAGTGCCAGGTCGAACCATAGCTGGTAGTAAAGCCACCCATTCCGCTCGCTGGAGGCGTTTCGCCAGGCGCCGAAATCTTCGCCAATGCCTCGGTTCCTGCGACCTGCGGTGCCCCCGTGTAGAAGACAACCAGGTAGTTTCGCGTCCCGGGCATGAGTGAGTCCGAAAAACAGATTCCGGGAAACCTCTTCTGATTCTTTTCATGCCACTTCAACGCCCATTCCGGAATGGCCAGGAATAGTTTGTCCTTATCCATACTCCCCAATGAAATGTTTTTGATACAGGTAGACACCTGTCCTTCTTTAAATGCAATGTCCTCCGCCGTAGTGTTCGCCAGAAGCTGCGCTGGGGGATTTGTGTCAGGTGGCCGTGAAACGGCAAATGCTCCAACGCTCAAGGACCGCTGCGGCTGGGGTTCCCGCGCCTCTTCCTCAACAGTGGGCACTGCGCCTGTTGCTGTCGGTTCCTTTGCAGGTATCCTTTGTTCTGATGCGGCAATTTCTGTCTGTGCGGGGGCTCGGACCTCGGGAGCGATGACGGATGTTACCACTATGGCTGGCAAGTTTGTTTCTAGCTTCACCGCAGGCGCTTGGAGTGGACGGACGGTTGCCGGTCTTGTTTCCTGCTTTATCAAATCCGGCTGCGCGTGCGGAACTGCAATTACTTCGCGCTTGGCGGTCCGCGGCGACCCTGTGGGAGTCGACAGAATTGTTGGAGGATCTACAGCAATTATTTCTGCCTTACTCGCAGCCGCCGGTGACTTTACTTCTACGCGCTCAACTTCATCCGTGGATTTCTTCCGTTCCAAGTCGACTTCTTCGGGCCCGGCTGTCTTTCGCGCCGCAGCTTTCTTCCGATACTCTCGTGCGATTTCCCCGAGGCTTTTCTCGGGGATCATCTCGACGAATGGAGACTGTGGTGCTCCGCTCGGGGCAGAATCGTTTGCCGCAGACCCCGGAATCGCTCCGGGTGTTGTCGATGTTCCCTCAGAGCTTGCTCCTGCTTTGTCTTTGGACCGGAGAGTCTCAGGCTCAATAATGCCCAAGAGGGCTTCCGATCTTTCCGCTGCTTTCGCCGCAACTTGCGCGGACGCCGCCGAATTCGTTCTCGGCTTCTTCACCTTGCATACTAATCCGTTTACCACAGCTTCGTCCGATCCAACAAAATTTCCGGCAGCCTCAATTGAGCGGCAATCTGAAATCTGCTGATTCTGGGCATAGACTAAGGAGGGAACCAGCGCTGCAAACGCGAGCACAAATGGTGAGTATTTCATCGCGCGATCCCCCTTTGAGAGATAGCGTCCTGTGGCAAGCCCATGCGTGTCAACTGACTGGAGGGGCAAAGGTTACCTGTTCGCTTGGACAGGCTTCCTTAAAGTCAGTGCTGCGGAGCGTGCATTTGGGGACGGGTGAATCCAACCACACGGTATTGTCTCCTCGCTTGGCACCGGGCGCCGAACTATGCAAGTGCCCTAGGGCCAACCTACTCATTGTCGATACGCTTGCTCAGTCCCGGGTTGGGTAGCGGATTCCGAAATGATAGCGGAGCAGACCTCTATGGCTCTCGCCGATTCGCGGTTGTCGGATTCAAATTCGGCACCTTGATGGATGTACAAGACGCAGTCGTGGCAGAGGTCTGCCCTTCCTCGCCGGTGCAAGGGATTCCAAGCCGAGCTTGCAACTCTGCATTAGTCACTATAATGTTGGGGTGACTAACGAAATGTGGGTTAGGCATCCCGAGTGGTGCGCAATCCAGGGAGGAACGGCATCATGCGCCGCGCGAAAACTGCGTTGAGACGATCACCCTCAATAGCGCCCAGGAGCAACAACGACGGCGACGCGTCCAAGATCAAGGGAGGCGATACTCTCTCGGAAAAAAGCCAAATGGCTGGTCTTCGCGAGCGCAAGAAAGCGCGGCTTCGACAACAGATTGTCGAGACCGCTTTGCATCTATTTCGCCAGCGCGGTTACGAGAACACCCGCATTGATGACATCGTGCAAACTCTGGAGATCAGCCAGCCTACGTTTTTTCGCTATTTCCCCAGCAAGGACGCAGTCTTGCGCGAGGTAGGCCGCCGCGCGTTTGCTCGCCAAGCCGAAAGCCTGAAGTCCGAGTTATCCGTGAAAGCTACAACCGAGCAGCGCCTGCGCCGATTCTACGAAACTCTGGGAAATGTAACGGAGGTGGGGCGTCCGCTTTGGCAGGCGGTGATTCTCGCCGGCGCAATGGACCCGGTGCGTTCACCGGAGTTGCGAGGTGCGGAGGCAGCGACAGTAAGCCTTCTCCGGGAAATCATCGCAGAAGGCCAAAAAAACGGCGAGATAACCCGTGACTTTCCGGTCGTGCACCTGGCCGAGTTCATGGAAGGACTGTTCAATACTGTCGTCCGTCAGTGGGCTGTGGATCTCACTGGGCCTCACAAGCTTACCGAGCGGGTGCACAATGCTGTCGAATTTTTCTTGCGCGGCGCCAAACCGTAGGCGGTGCGGGGGAATTCCATTTTGAGTGAAAGTCAGAGGAATTCGCACGCCTTCCGCAAAAATCTGAGTCGCCCATCCCGGATTCGTTGAGGTAGACGCGATGAAAGCCGCCATCCTGCGCGAATTCAAAGTGCCGCTGATCATAGAAGAAGTCGATCAGCCAGAACCTGGAAGCCATGATGTTCTGATCCAGATGGAAGCGTGCGGCGTCTGCCACTCGGACTTGCATGTGGCGGATGGGGATTGGCCGCAACTCGTTCCTATCACGAAGAAACCCTTAGTCCTCGGGCACGAAATCGCCGGTCGCGTCGTAGAAAAAGGCGCCTCGGTCAATCACTTGCAAGTCGGCGACCGCGTAGGCGTTCCTTGGGTGCACTGGACTTGCGGCGAATGCGAGTTCTGCCGTGAAGGCAATGAGAATCTCTGCGTTAAACAACAAATCACCGGCGTCACAGTGGACGGTGGATACGCGGAATTCGTGAAGGCTCCCGCGAGTCATGCCCTAAAGATTCCAGAAGGACTCTCCTGCGTCGACGCCGCGCCTCTCTTTTGTGCCGGAGTCACGGTCTATAGAGCCTTGCGACAAGCTAAGATCCAGCCAGGCCAGCGTTTGGCAGTTTTCGGTGTCGGTGGACTGGGTCATTTGGCCGTGCAAATTGGGCAGGGGCTGGGGGCGATCGTCACAGCCGTTGATGTCTCCGACGAAAAACTCGCACACGCCAGAAGTCTGGGCGCATCCTCAACCCTGAACGCTGCCACAGTAAATGTTGTCAAGGAGCTGAGGCGGGCAGGCGGCGTCCACGCCGCCCTTGTAACTTCTGCTGCTAAGCAGGCTTATGACACGGCCTTTCCTTGTGTCAGGCCCACCGGGATGCTCCTCGTTGTAGGCTTGCCCTCGGAATCATTATGCTTTCCCGCGATTCAAATGGCCGCGCTGGAAGTGCGCATCCAGGCGTCCTCCGTCGGCACGCGAGAGGATCTCAGGGCGGTACTAGCAATGGGTGCCGCAGGAAAAGTCCGTTGCCATACGGCCACGCGTCCCCTGGCCCAAGTCAATGAAGCCCTGCATCAACTGCGGACCGGACAGGTTTCCGGCCGGTTGGTACTCGTACCCCGTTGAAGCACGGCCTGCAACCAGGTGATCTTTCTTGGGCCGGTCGCAGAGAAGCGCCAGCAAGGTATCCATATCCCTGCCGAGGTGGTCATGGGCCCGGCACTGCCGCGTTCTGGAGTCTCGTGAAATCATCTTGACGTTAGTGAATATTATGTGATACGGACTATCACAATATTTGATAGTTGAGCCTGGGTAGCGGGATTCAAGAATGCTGCGAGGCCGCAAATTCCCGCGCCCATCAGGTGCTGCATTCTCTTGGTCGAGTTGAAGTGGTGACGTCAACAATAGCCTTGTCCGTCGCAAAACTCATCTTGAGGGGAGCACGCGAACATGGGTCCGATCAAATCCATAAAGAAGATGTCTTCGAGGAACCAGGAGGAGTTATGAAAGCGACCTTACTGGCAGGTCTATTCGTCTGCGTGACAGGTCTGTTGTGGGCAAGCCCACCGGCATCTGCGCAAGGCGTGGGTTCGTCGGCTGATCTGACGGGGACGGTCACGGATCCAACGGGGGGCGGCGTTCCTAATGCGAAAGTGACAGTGACGGATGACGCTAAAGGAGTGGAGCGCAGCGTGATGACCGACGAACACGGGTTTTATCGCTTGTCCGGACTCGCCCCGGCAAACTATAGACTTACCGTGGAGCACGCCGGTTTTCAAACGGAAGTTGTCAAATCTCTTTCGTTGACCGTTGGGCAAACCTCTATCTTCGACTTTCACCTCAAGTTGGCAGGGATCTCAGGGCAAGTGGAAGTGACTTCCGAACTTCCTGTGGTGGAGACGGAAAGAGGAAGCCAGTCGAACACGCTCACCCAGGAGGATATCGCTAATCTTCCCATCGATCGGCGCGACTATCTGACCTTCACGCTCCTGACTCCGGGAGTTTCGAATTCCACGCGGCTGGCTTCCGACCAGGATTTTCGTGTGAAATCAACGCCGCAGAGCGGCCTTTCGTTCTATGGCAGCAATGGTCGCGGCAATAGCATCACGGTCGACGGCGGAGAAGCCAATGATGACGCGGGTGGAGTGCGTCTGACGCTGAGCCAGGATGCGGTGCAAGAGTTTCAAGTCAACCGCAGCAACTACTCGGCGGAGCTTGGGGGAGCGAGCGGCGCAACGATCAATATCGTCTCCAAGTCCGGAACGAACGAGCTGCACGGCACCCTTTACAGTTATTTTCGCAATGATGCGCTGGATGCTGCTGACCCGTTTGCGCGCACGCAGGCGCTGGCGCCGGGTGCGATTTTCAATCCGACGCAGCCGGACAGCAACAGCTCGGCGACCAAGAATTCGCTGACCCGCTATCAGTTTGGCGGCACGGCGGGCTTCCCGATCAAGAAAGACAAAACCTTTCTGTTCGTTTCCTTTGAAGGGTTGCTCCAAGACGCGCAGAATTCCGTTCCGATCCTGACCAGCACGAGTCTTCTCCGACCGACGGCTGCGCAAGATGCGATTATCGCGGGATTGACGGCGCAAGGAGCCACTCCCGTAACCTGCTTCGCAGGCAAGCCACAAATTCCGGCAGCTTTCTGCGCCGGGGCACTCGCTAACGGTTTGACAGTCAGCCAATCCACGGGGCTTTCGCAGATTCAAAACGGGCTGAACGGTTTCCTCGTGGGCGCGCTGGAGTCAAACGGCGGACTGTTCCCTTACAACACCCGAGAATATCTGGCTTCTGGGAGGTTCGATCACCGCTTTAGCGATGCGAACCAGATAAGCGTCACTTACAGGTATGGGCATGATCGCGAGGAAAATCCCGATGTGCAATCGCTAACGGGCTTTTCGGCGGGCAGTGCGGTACGCGCCTATGACGACAACATTTTGGCCGCTTTCTACCATCAGTTCAGCGCCACGGCGCAGAACGAACTCCGGTTGCAATTTGACTACTACAACACCGGGGTCATTCCGAACGAACCCGGGGAGGCCGGACTGCAAATCCCCGGCTTTGTGAATAATTTGGGAACGAACATCTTTTTGCCCGAATCCAGTATTACGCGCAGATACGAAATCGCGGACAACTTCACGCTGATTCGCGGGCACCATACTCTCAAATTCGGAGGTTCCGAGCTGCTTCGCGGCAACCATACGGAATCGCACACGTTCTTCCCGGGGCGTTTCGTGTTTAGTTCGTTGCCTGGCGGTGCGATTAGCCCCTGCTTAGCGCCCACTCCCGCTCCCACGGCTGGTAATCCCAACCCCACAAACCCTTGTGGACTGGCGACCCCAGGAGCGAGCATAACTTCGCTGCAGTCGGCTTCGTTCGGCATCCCAGTGGTTTTCCAGCAGGGCTTCGGCAATCCAGTTTACCCGTATTACACAAGGCCGTTCACGGCGGGCTACTTTCAAGATACCTGGCAGATCCGGCCCAATCTGACCTTGAATCTGGGCCTTCGCTATGAGCTGGACACGCAGTACGCCCCCTTGACCACGTACAAGAAAGATTTTGGTCCGCGCGTGTCCTTCGCTTGGGATCCGTTCGGCAACCACAAGACGGTGATTCGCGGCGGGTACGGGATCTTTTACGCACCGATCTACGACCAGATTACGTCTGTGGATTACTCCCTCGGAGTTCGGAACGCGAACAACAGCTCGGTGGGAAACACGACGAATGCGGGGCAAGTGAACAACCTGGACGCCATTTGTGGATTTTCCGGATTCCCCGGCACCATTTTCCCGGGTAACGGAAGCAGTCCCTGCAATCGCGAAATATCCATTTACATCGTTCCAATCCAAGGAGTTCCCGGCGGCGCCGCGAATCTGAGTGCCCCGGGAGTCTTCCAAACGCTATTCGCTGAGGGGGCGATCACTTGCACGACACCGCCTCCGGGGAGCTACGCTTGCATTACCCCTGCCTTGCTTGCGCAGCCTGGGCTGGGGCTGAACGTCGCCAATAGCGGGCCCCTTGGTCCGCTTCAAGTGGTTTTCGTCGATCAGCCCAATTTTAGACCACCGTACTCGCAGCAGGCCGAGTTCGGAATTGAGCGCGAGATTGTTCCAGGACTCTCGATCTCCGCCAGTTACATCTACTCTCATACCATCGGCCTCCCGACCGCCATTGACACCAATTTGCTGCCGGCGCCACTTAGCACCATTCCGCTGGCCAACGGCAAAACTGTCTCCTACAGGAACTGGAATCCTAGCGCGGGCACGGCGGGCGACCCAGATCCGCTGGGCGGCGCGGAGTTCCCCGGGGGAATCTCGCCATGTGCCAATCCTTTCAAGTGCTTTGTGAACCCGTTTATCGTGCAAAACAACGAATACGCTTCCGTTGGTAGTGCGGTTTATCAGGGCGGAATTCTGGAAATCAAAAAGCGCTTCAGCAATCATTTTTCCATGTTAGGAAATTACACGTATAGCAAAGGATTCGACACGGGTACTGATTTTAACAGCGATTATGGCCCACAAGATCCGACCAACCTGGGCGCCGACCGTGGACTTTCCGAATTCGATCAGCGTCATAAGGTGGTGATGGCCGGCGTAATTGACAGCCCTTGGACGAATCCTATCCTTGCCGGTTTTCAGTTGGCCCCCATTTTTACCTACAATAGCGGGCATCCGTTCAACTTGCTGGCGGGGGGCGAAGTGAACGGCAACAATCACACCACGAACGAACGCCCCATCGGCGCCGGCCGCGACACTGGACTTGGCCCGAGTTACACCAATTTCGACATGCGCTTGAGCTGGCAGCATAAACTTGGCGAAAAGGCCAGAGTGCAATTTACAGCGGAGGGCTTCAACATCGCCAACCATACCAACTTCGCAAGCGTGAACAACGTGGTGAATCCACTCTTCGGCATTCAAACAGGGCCAACTGTCTGCCCGGTCGCCGGTACCTGCGCTACTGGTAACACCAGTTTTGACGTTCACGGGAGCGCAGCTCTCTCTCCGAGCCAGCCGCTTGGCTTTACTTCCGCTTTTCCCAAGCGTGAAATTCAGCTAGGACTGCGCCTCATGTTCTAAGTACAGCGGCTGAGTGATGGCTGGCACGCACGAGAGGATGCTGCCGGCGAATTCGTGCTGACAAGCCGTTACGCCGATGCGTGGAGGGTTTTGGAACGCTCAATTCTTGTCCCCAGACTTAAGGTAGGGAGGATTCTTTATGCGGCGGATAGCGAAGCACGTAGCCCTCTTTTTTGCGTTGGTGCCACTTGTCGTTCTCTCCTTTGCGGGCCCGACGCGAGCACAGACGGGTGTCACGACTCACGCGGGAACGCTGAAGGACGGAGCAACATATCTCATCGAAGTGCCGTCAAATTGGAACGGTACGTTGTTTCTTTACAGTCACGGCTATGTGGTGCCGGGAACTCCCAATCCTGCGCAAGATGTCGGCGATCCTTTCACGCGTTTTTTTATGCTTTCCAGTGGTTACGCTTTGGCGGGGTCTTCCTACGCCACGACGGGGTGGGCTATCCATGAGGCACTGCAGGACCAAATTGCCGTACTTGAGGTATTTGAAAAGACGTTCCAACGCCCGAAGAGGACCATTGCGTGGGGACACTCGCTCGGCGGAATCATCACTGCGGGGCTCATCCAACGAAATCCGGAGCGTTTTGTGGCGGCGCTGCCCATGTGCGGCGTGTTGTCCGGCGGTGTGGCCACTTGGAACACCGCGCTGGATGCGGTGTTCGCGTTCAAAACGCTGCTTGCGCCGGGAACTGGGCTGCAGCTTGTCAACATTGCTGATCCTGTAGCCAATCTCAATGTCGCCGAAATCGCGCTTGCGGAGGCGCAAGCCACACCGCAAGGGCAAGCGCGGATCGCACTGGTGGGAGCGATGGGGGATTTGCCGGGGTGGTTCACTCCGTTGTCACCGGAGCCGGCGACAACCGATTTTGCCGAACAGGAATTTAATCAGTTCCAGTGGGATCAACAGGTAGACTTTCCGTTCGCATTTGCGTTTCGTGCAGAGCTCGAAGCGCGCGCGCAGGGTAATGTTTCCTGGAACACAGGTGTTGACTACCGGAGGCAGTTGGAGCGCTCGATTGGGCGCAACCAGGTACGCGCGCTTTACGAGGCGGCCGGCCTCGACCTCGACGCGGATCTAAAACTTTTGAATGAGACCGCAAGAATCAGCGCCGATCCCGAGGCTGTGCGCTACCTCGAGAGGAATATCATTTTCGATGGCGAGATTCACATTCCAGTCCTCACGCTCCATACCAAGGGTGATGGTTTGGTAGTAGTTCAAAATGAGAGCGCTTACAAGAAAGTGGTCGACGAAGAAGGGAACGGAGAATTCCTGCGGCGGACGTTTGTTGACCGCGCGGGGCATTGCACCTTTACGCCTGCGGAAACGATCGCCGCCGTTGAGACGCTCGTCCACCGCTTGGACACGGGAAGATGGGACAACGTCGATGCTAGCGACCTGAACAAAGCCGCGGTAGCGCTGGGGCCTGGATTCAACATTTTCGGAACGCAGCAGGGTATCGTTTCTGTTCCGCCGGCGTATATCGAATTCCATCCGAGCAGATACCTCCGGCCGTTTGATGCAGCCACGGAAGAGTGTGAAGTTGGATTTTTGTGCGGCGACCCGTTCTCGCCGTTTGGAGAGCACTAAGGAACATCTAGATGGCTTTTCGGATCGCATTCGCACGCCCATCGAGAGCAGGGGCAGCGAAGAGCATTTATGATGATGGCAGACGGCCTGCCAACTAGCGTTAGTAAATAACATATGATATATACACACATGTTTATTCGCGAGAAGAAGCTATGTTCGTGCTATGGCTGGCAGCCTGAAAACTAAGCAGATCTTCGACCTTAGCGGCCGGGTGGCCATCGTCACGGGCGGTTCCGTGGGACTCGGCCGGCAGATGGCCGAGGGCCTGGCGGAAATGGGAGCGAATCTTGTGCTTTGCGCGCGCAAGAAAGAGCGCTGCCTGCAGGCCGCCACGGAATTGCAGAAGCTCGGCGTGGAGGTTCTCGCGCTTGGCTGCGACGTCAAACAGCCCGCGAGCATTCAGGAAGTTGCCGACGCCGCGGTCAAAAAGTTCGGACGCATCGACATCTTGGTCAACAATGCGGGCACTTCCTGGGGCGCGCCCGTGGAAGCGATGACCCTCGAGCAGTGGAACAAGGTGATTGAAACCAACCTGACGGGCACGTTTCTTTTTTCGCAGGCCGTCGGCAAGGTGATGATCGCACAACGCCGCGGGAAGATTATCAACATCGCTTCCGTAGCGGGACTGCGCGGTTCGCCTCCAAGATTCTCCGCCATCGGCTACAGCGCCAGCAAGGGTGGAGTGATAATTTTCACGAAGGACCTGGCTTGCAAATGGGGGATGCACAATATTCAAGTGAATGCGATTGCGCCAGGATGGTTTCCGACTGACATGTCGGAAAAGGTGATTGAGCGAAACAAGGAATCGTTGTTGGCGGGCATACCGTTGGGCCGTTTTGGCGGGCCACAGGACTTGAAGGGAGCTGCCATTTTTCTTGCCTCGAATGCATCCGATTTTGTGACCGGGCACGTCCTGGTGGTCGATGGAGGGCAATCCGCCTGATCGAGGCGAGACTCGCAATGAACATTCCTCTTACCCCCTTGCGGTTTCTCCGCTACGCCGAGCTGCAGTATCCGCAGAGAACGGCAGTGGTCTGCAATCAAGAGCGGTTTACCTACGCGCAATTTGCCGGTCGCACCCGGCGGCTTGCTGGGGCTCTGCGTCAAGCTGGCATCCAGCCCGGCGACCGCGTCGCTTTTCTCAGCACGAATTGCCACCGCTTGCTGGAAGCGTACTACGGAGTGCTGGAAGCAGGTGCGGTTCTGCTGCCTCTGAACATTCGGCTTGCGCCGAGTGAACTGAGCTACGTCCTCAATGATGCAGAGGCAACAGTTCTATTTGTTGAGAAGCAGTTTCTCGGATTGGTCGAGTCTTTCCGTGCGGATATCCCATGCGTGAAAACCTTTTGCCAACTGGACGGAACACCGGAAGCGTCTTGGCTCTCTCCACATAACTATGACGCTCTTCTTGAAGCAGCGAACCCGCATCGCGCCGACATCGCCTCCATCGATGAAAACGCGCTGGCCGAGCTGTTCTATACGAGCGGCACGAGCGCCAATCCCAAGGGCGTGATGCTGACACACAGGAATATTTATCTGCATGCGCAGAATGTTTGTATGGGATTCAACACCGAAAACGGATCCGTCGAGCTGCATACCATTCCACTTTTCCACGCGAACGGCTGGGGCGTCGCGCATTTCCTCACGTTGCTTGGGGGAAAGCACGTGATGATGCAGCGCTTCGAAACCAAAGAAGTCTTCCGGCTGATTGAAAAGGAAGGGGTCCGTTCCTTCAGCGTTGTTCCAATCATGGCCACGGCGCTGGTGAATTGCCCGGAGCGCCACAAATACAATTTGAGCAGCTTGCGTCGCATCGTGATCGGCGGCGCTGCGTCTTCCCCGACGCTGATTCGTGAGGTCGAAAGGGAACTCGGCTGCGAATGCTTTTCGGGTTACGGGCTGACGGAAACGTGTCCTTCGCTTTCGATTTCTCCCATGAAGCTGGGTATGGGTTGGGAAGGCGAACAGCGCTTTGCGGGCCAGGCCATGACCGGATACGCGTTTCCGGGTACCGAACTGCGCGTAGTGGACGCCAATGATAATGACGTTCCGCGCGATGGGAAAACGATCGGCGAAATCATCGCGCGGAGTGACGGCGTGATGGAGGGCTACTGGCGCCAGCCGGCCGCTTCCGCCGAAGCCCTGCGCGGCGGATGGTTCCACACCGGGGACATGGCCACGCTCAACGAAGAGGGCTACCTACTCATCGTCGATCGCAAGAAGGACATCATCGTGAGCGGCGGAGAGAATATTTCCTCTCTCGAGGTTGAAAAAGCAATCCTTGCCCACCCTAAGGTCTTAGAGGCCGCGGTGCTTCCCGTTCCCGACGAGAGGTGGGGCGAAGTCCCTAAGGCTCTGGTGGTCTTAAAACCGGATGCCGTCGTCACGGAGGCCGAGCTCTTGGAGTTCTGCCGCTCGCGACTGTCTCACTACAAATGTCCTCGCTCCTTCGAATTCGTGGCGAGTTTGCCCAAAACCGGCACTGGAAAAATATTAAAGAAAGATCTACGCAAAAAATATTGGGAGGGCAGGGATACAATTCGCCCGGATTTCAAAATACAGAAAGGCAGCGCCTAAGCAAGATTTCTCAGCGGGAACGATTCGCGTCTCCAAAGGGAAGGAGCAATTTCCATGGATTTAAAGTTGACCGCCGAGGAGTCGGCGTTTCGTGATGAACTCCGTGCGTGGCTTGCTTCCAACGTTCCGAAAGACTGGAACGAGTGGCGCGAAAAGCCCATCGAGGAATCTTTTCCCTACCTGCGCGCGTGGCAACGGAAGCTGCAGGAAGGCCGCTGGGCCGCAGTATCGTGGCCCAAGGAATATGGGGGCCGCAGCGCCACGCTGATGCAGCAGGCGCTATTTTGGGAAGAGATGGCGCGCGTGGAAGCGCCGCCCATGGCCAACTCGCTCGGTTTGGGGCTCATTGGGCCAACAATCATCGCGTGCGGCACGGAAGCACAAAAAAAACGCCACATTCCAAAAATTCTGAGCGCGGAAGAGATCTGGTGCCAGGGTTTTTCTGAACCGAACGCCGGCTCCGACCTTGCCGGTTTGCAGATGGAAGCGCGGCTGGATGGCGATCACTACATCGTGAATGGCCAAAAAGTCTGGACCAGCTACGGATGGGTCGGCGACTGGTGCGAGCTCGTGGTGCGCACCGACGCGAACGCACCGAAACACAAGGGGCTCACAGTCCTCCTCGTGGATATGAAATCGCCAGGCGTCGAGGTCCGGCCTCTGCGCCAGATGACAGGAGAATCTGAATTCAACGAGCTGTTCTTCCGCGATGTGCGTGTCCCCGTCGAAAATGTCCTCGGAAAAGTGAATGACGGATGGAATGTGGCGATGAGCACGCTCATGTATGAGCGGGGCTCGTACGGCGCTCGCCTGCACCTAATCTTCAAGCGCTTCATTACCCGCCTGATTGAACTCGCGCGGACCACACAGCGCAACGGCCGGCCCGCGGCCGAGGATCCGCTCATGCGGCAAAAGCTGGCACAATGCAGCGCAGAGATTGAAATCATGCGCTTCAATCAGATGCGGGCTTTTAGCCGGATCACGGCCACCGGCGTACCCGGGCCCGAAGGCTCGATCCAGAAAATTTTCTGGAGCGAACTCAATCAGCGCCTCCAGCAAATCGCGCAAGAGCTCCTCGGTTCCTACGGTCAACTGCTGGGCGGTGATCCGCATGCTGTCGACAAGGGGATTTGGTCGTACGCGTACCTGCGCACCCGGGGGAACACGATCGAAGCCGGCACTTCCGAGGTCCAGCGGAACATCATTGGGCATTTCGTTCTCGGCCTGCCCAGAAGCTACTAAGGGGATACGCCATGCAATTTGGTCTGAGCGAGAGTCAGGAATTCTTGAAAGACAGCGCGCGCAAGTTTTTCGCCGGAGAGTGTCCGAGCACCGAAATGCGGCGCTTGATGGAGACCGATACCGCCTACGACGCCGCGCTTTGGTCGAAGCTAACCGACCAAGGTTACACCGGCATCATTTTTCCAGAAGCCTACGGCGGTGTCGGCCTCGGCAAAGTCGAACTCATGCTACTGATGGAAGAGGCGGGGCGTGCGCTCTTGCCTGGTCCATTTTTCTCGACCGTCGTTTTGACCGGTTCCATTTTGGAGGCCATAGGCACACCTGCGCACAAGAAGAAATATCTCGAGCCTATTTGTCGTGGAGAAGTTCGCGCCACCACAGCCATTCTGGAAGCCAACGCGAGCTGGAACCCACATGACGCTCGACTGGGCGCCAGCAACGGCAAGCTTACCGGCGAAAAACTCTTTGTCTCGGACGCGGCGATCGCCGACTTTATCGCCGTGGTGGCGCGCAACGGAGTCTTCCTGGTGGATTCCAAAGCGCCCGGACTAAAAATCTCCCCGATGTCCGGGATGGACCTGACGCGCAAACTCTACGTCGTCGAATTCAGCAATACTCCTGCCGAGGAAATCGGCTCCCCGAAGGACCTCGCGCGAGCATTCGACATCGCCACCGCCGCATTGGCTGCCGAATTGGTTGGCGGAATGCAGCGGACACTCGACCTCACCGTCGAGTACGCCAAAACCCGCAAACAGTTTGGCAAGCCCATCGGAATTTTCCAGGCCGTCCAACACCAGTGTGCCGACATGTACCTGGAAACAGAAAGCGCCCGTTCCGCCGTGTACTACGCCGGGTGGGCACTGGAAGAAAATTCCCCGGATGCAGCGACCGCCGTCTCCATCGCCAAAATGTATGCCAGCGACGCTGGCCGCACCGTCGGCAACCGTGGTATCCAGATTCACGGCGGCATGGGCTTCACGTGGGAAAACGATCTTCACCTTTACTACCGCCGAGCGAAGGCGTCGGAAACGGCATTCGGCGACGCCACGTTTCACCGCGAGCGCATCGCCTCCATGGTGATCGATGCCGGCAACGTCTCCGCAAAAAGCGCATAAATCAAGAAACGAGAGAGCCCTTCTATGACCGATCTAGTGCAACTCACAAAAGACAATGGTATTGCCGTCATTACCATCAACAATCCTCCCGTCAACGCTCTAAGCCCCGGTGTTCCGGAGGGAATTTCAGAAGCGCTTGACCAGATTGTCAGGGACGACAGCGTCAAAGCCGCGGTCCTGATCGGCGGCGGCCGCACCTTTGTCGCCGGAGCGGACATAAAAGAATTCGGCAAAATGACTTCGGGCAAATCGCGCGGCCCTGGCCTGCTTCCGCTGCTTTTGAAAATCGAAGACAGCAGCAAGCCTGTGGTGATGGCGATTCACGGAACGGCGTTCGGCGGCGGTTTGGAACTAGCAATGGCTGGTCACTATCGCGTTGCTGTTCCTAGTGCGCAGGTAGGCCAGCCGGAAGTGAAGCTCGGTCTTATTCCTGGCGCGGCAGGCACGCAGCGACTTCCAAGGCTCGCCGGCGTAGCGAAAGCGGTCGAGATGTGCGTGAGCGGCAATCCGGTCAAAGCAGAAGAAGCGCTGAAATTTGGCATTGTCGACCGCATCATCGAAGGCGATCTCCTTGCCGGAGCGGTTGCATTTGCACGCGAAGCCGCGTCTAAACCTGCTCGCAAAACGCGCGAACGCAATGAAAAACTCGGAAACGCAGCGGAGAATGCCCAAATCTTTTCCTCCGCGCGCGAAACGGCTGCCAAAAAACAGCGCGGCCTGCTCGCTCCAGTTGCCGCCATTGATGCCGTGGAAGCGGCCACGAAACTGTCCTTCGGAGAAGGCTGCAAACTGGAACAGAAACTCTTCATTGAGTGCCTCTTCTCCGAACAGTCCAAATCACTCATCCACGTTTTTTTCAGCGAGCGCGAGGTGAACAAAATCCCCGACGTCCCGAAAGAGACTCCCATGATTCCGATTAAATCCGCCGCCGTTGTCGGCGCGGGCACCATGGGCGGTGGGATCGCTATGGTGCTGGCAAACGCAGGAATTCCGGTCATTCTCAAGGATGCGGACCAGCCTGCGCTCGATCGCGGCCTGGCCACCATCCAGAAGAACTACGCGAACTCCGTTCAGCGTGGCCGTTTCTCTCAGCAGGTTGCCGAAGAGCGCTTCAAGCGCATCACTCCGACGCTAACGTACGACGATTTCTCCAGCGTGGACCTGGTGATCGAAGCCGTTTTCGAAGGCATGGCACTCAAGAAGGAAGTTTTCAAGGAATTGGATCGCGTGTGCAGGCAGGGCGCCATTCTCGCCAGCAACACTTCTACTCTAAGCATCGACGAGATCGCTGCTTCCACCTCGCGGCCCGCGTCCGTCATCGGAACGCATTTCTTCAGCCCCGCGAATGTCATGCGCCTTCTGGAAATCGTCCGTGGCAAGGCTGCCTCAAAGGAAGTGATCGCCACGTGCATGCAGCTTTCTAAAACGCTCGGCAAAGTGGGAGTGCTCGTAGGCAACTGCCGCGGTTTTGTCGGCAATCGCATGTTTGGCCCCTACCGCCGCGAAGCCCAATTCCTCGTCGAAGAAGGCGCAAGCGTCGAAGCCGTGGACCGCGCCCTTTCGGATTTTGGCATGGCCATGGGCCCACTCGCCACTGGCGATCTCGCGGGCCTCGACGTTGGCTGGCGCATCCGTAAAGAATATCGCCACCTGGAAGTTCCCGGGATTCGCCAGCCGTTTACGGAAGATCGCCTTTGCGAGCTCGGCCGGTACGGCCAGAAAACCGGCGCTGGTTGGTACAAGTACGACGACCAGCGCCGCGCGACTCCTGATCCTCTTGTGGCTGAGCTTATCGCCAAATGGGTCGCAGAAGCGGGGATTGCACAGCGTCAAATCTCCGCCGCGGAGATCGCAGACCGTTGTCTCTACGCGCTGGTCAATGAAGGCGCGCGCATTCTTGAAGAAGGTTACGCGCTGCGCGCTTCGGACATCGACATTATTTATATCAACGGCTACGGATTTCCCGCGCATCGCGGCGGCCCGATGTGGTACGCCGACACCGCCGGCCTCAAACAAGTTTATGAGCGCATCTCCGAATTCCAGCGTCAGCACGGCGAAATCTGGCAGCCCGCTCCGCTCCTCAAGCGCCTTGCGGAGCAAGGTAAAACATTCGCCGAGTTCAGCAGAGATCAGGTCGCCACTGCCTAGAGCCGGCGTTTCATAGGGATGATGTGCATTCAAGGGTAGAGCGCGAGCGAATTTCATCCTTGGCGACACTTGCGCTATAACGTTTGACGGAAGGGCCTGACTACCAATGGGGATTCTCTTTCTCGTCCGTCATGCGCAAGCTTCGTTCCTGGAGCAGAACTATGACAAATTGTCCCAGCTCGGCGAAGCGCAGGCACGCCTGCTTGGGGAGTATTGGGCGCAGCGCAACGTCGTTTTCGATCGCGTATGCGTCGGTCCGCGTATCAGGCAGAAAGACACCGCCAGGCTGGTGAGCGAAGCCTTCGAAAAAAGCGGTCTCAAGTTTCCCCGGCCGCTGGTGCTCTCCGAATTCGATGAATATCAAGGGGAGTCCGTACTCGAACGCAGCCTGCCCGCTTTGCTAAAAAAGGACCAACGTATCCGCGATCTTCATGCCGCGTTTCAGTCAGCCACGGATTCTGGTCGTCGGCGTGTTACATTTCAAAAAGTATTCGAGGCGGTGATTGGAAAGTGGGTGCAAGGCGAAATCACTCCGGAGGGGGTTGAGACTTGGCTGGAGTTTTGCTCGCGGGTGAACTCCGGCCTCTCAAAATTCCTCGACGCTGGCCCTCGCGGAGAACGGGTGGCGATTTTCACGTCCGGTGGTCCCACCGCGATAGCCATGCAGCGTGCTTTGCAACTCTCTCCAGAACGCACCTTACAAGTGAGCTGGATGTCGCGCAACTCTTCTTGGAGTGAATTTCTGTATGACGCGGAGCGCTTTACTCTCAGCAGTTTCAATTCTCATGGGCACATCGTGGATCCTGCAATGCTGAGCTACCGTTAGGGTGACTCTCAAATGAGCGATTTGCTGGACCATCCCGCAGCCATTCGATCCGGCGAAGAGCTGGAGTTAGCTAAACTCGAGCCCTACTTGCGTGTTCAGTTTCCGAATGAAACGGGTGCGCTCCAGGTCCGCCAATATCCCAGCGGCCATTCCAATCTAACGTATGCGGTGCAACTCGGTGACAGGGAGTTGGTTCTTCGCCGTCCGCCCTTCGGCAGCAAGGTAAAATCGGCCCACGATATGGGCCGCGAATTTCGCGTACTCTCGAAGCTGCACTCCGTCTACGCGCCGGCTCCTGAAGTGCTTCTTTACTGCAATGATGATTCCATTCTCGGCGCGCCATTCTATGTGATGGAGCCGATTCACGGGATCATTCTTCGCAGAAACTTGCCGCGCGGTTTGGATTTCTCCGCAGAAAAGGCACGGCGGCTCAGCGAATCCTTTGTTGAAAATCTCGTGCGCCTGCATCACGTGGATTACGCAGCGGTGGGTCTATCCGATCTAGGAAGGCCGGAAGGCTATCTGGAACGCCAGGTCCGTGGGTGGATTGAGCGCTACTACGGTTCCAAAACCCACGACTATCTGGAAGTGGAGAAAATCTCCGCGTGGATGCAACAGCACATACCATCCACGCGCACCACTTCGCTGATTCACAATGACTACAAATACGACAACATTGTCCTCGATTCGAACGACATCACGAAGATTGTCGGCGTCCTCGATTGGGAGATGTGCACCATCGGCGACTCACTTTCCGATCTCGGCACCGCGCTCGCCTATTGGATCGATCCAACGGATCCCGAGGAGTTGCAGCAAAATCGCTGGGGCCCCACAACCCACGCCGGCAGCTTCACACGCGAAGAATTCGTGCAGCACTACGCTCGGCAGACGCACAGTGATGTTTCTCAGATTGCTTTCTACCTCACGTTCGCGCGTTTCAAATTGGCCGTCATCGTGCAGCAAATCTACTTTCGCTACCAGCAGGGCTTGACGAAAGACGAACGCTTCGCGTCCATGCCCGAGAAGATTCAGTTCCTCCTGCGCGCTGCTTTACACGGTGCCCAAACGGGACGTATCTAGCGTAGTTCCCTCAGTTTCGGGAGACGAAAGCACGGGCAGCCGCAGCGGATCACGCGTAGTAGCGAACGATCCACTCCGCAACGCAACCCGGCTTTTCCGTGTGTTCGCAATCGATCGTGACTGCGTAAATCGCCTCCACGCCATCGGCCAGCTCTTTTAATGCATTCAACACAATGCGCGCGCGAATTCTGGAATCGGCCCGCACCGCCGAAGGAAAGCGCACGCGATTCAACCCGTAATTGACCGCCAGTCGCACGCCGCTTTGAACTTGAATCAACTCTTTCACGAGGTGGCTGATCAGGGACAGCGTAAGAAACCCATGCGCGATTGTCGTGCCGTAGGGCGATTCCTTCCTCGCTTTCTCACGATTAACGTGAATCCATTGCCGGTCTTCCGTCGCTTCCGCAAACTGTTCGATCCGCTCCTGCGAAACGCGGAACCATTCCGTCACCCCAATTTCCTTGCCCACCCATTCATTCAATGCTAGCGGATTCTTAACTGCCACTGGCGGCATCTACTTCTCCTAATAGACCTTTCGTGATTACCTTCCACATTTGTTCCATCATCAGTCCAAATCCTACGGTGCGGCTGCGTTCTTGCTCTTGGCTAGCTCCCACTTAGCAATCGATTCGACGTGCACCTCATCCGGCCCATCGGCAAGCCGCAGCGTCCGTGACATGGCCCAGGAGCTCGCCAAAAACGTATCCTGTGAAACTCCTGCGCCTCCATGCGCTTGAATTGCCCGATCCAACACGCGCAGAGCCAAGTTGGGCGCAACAACTTTGATCATCGCTATTTCAGCGCGCGCCGCCTTGTTTCCCACCGTATCCATCATGTACGCGGCCTTCAGCGTCAGCAGCCGGGCCTGCTCGATCTCCATGCGCGAGGTTGCGATATCTGCGCGAATCGTTCCTTGTTCGGCCAGCGTTTTTCCGAAGGCCACCCGTGTTTGCACCCGCTTGCACATCGTTTCTAGAGCGCGCTCCGCAACACCAATGCATCGCATACAGTGGTGAATTCGGCCAGGCCCTAGCCGCCCTTGCGCAATCTCAAATCCACGCCCTTCGCCGAGTAGAATATTCGAAACGGGAACTCGGACGTTCTCAAACGTGACTTCGCCATGCCCGTGCGGCGCATGGTCGTACCCATACACTGTCAACATTCGCACAACCTTTACTCCAGGCGCGTCCATCGGCACCAGAATCATGGACTGCTGTTTGTGAGCCGGAGCCGCTGTATCCGTCTTGCCCATGAAAATTGCAATCTTGCAACGCGGGTCACCAGCCCCGGACGTCCACCATTTCCGGCCATTCACAACGTAGTGGTCGCCTTCGCGGACGATTTTAGCCTTAATGTTCGTCGCATCAGAGGAAGCCACGGCCGGTTCCGTCATCGCGAAACACGACCTGATCTCTCCTGCAAGCAACGGCGCCAGCCACTGCTTCTTCTGTTCCGGCGTACCATACCGCGCCAGCACTTCCATATTGCCCGTGTCCGGCGCCGAACAATTGAACACTTCCGGCGCCATGTGACTGCCGCCCATGATCTCGCAAAGCGGTGCGTATTCGAGATTGGTCAGCCCTGCGCCGTGCTCGCTTTCCGGCAAAAACAAGTTCCACAGACCGGCAGTGCGGGCTTTCGGTTTCAACTCTTCCACGATCCTCGTGGGCAGCCACCGATTCTTCTCGGTCTCGTCGTGGAAGCGCTGCTCATTTGGATAAATGTGCTCGAGCATGAAGGCTTGCACGCGGCGCTGCAAGTCCTTCACTTTGTCGCTGAATTCGAAGTTCATCGCGGTTCCCTATCTGCCGGTGAAAAGTGGAGCGCGCTTCTGGATAAAGTGTGCCACACCCTCTTTGAAGTCTTCGGACTGCAGGCTCGCCAGCATTTCACGCTCGGAGATCTCAAAGGATTCTGCCAGCGTCTGAAACATGGCGTCATACACTTGTCGCTTGATCACCCGCAACGACCGCGGGCTAACGCTGGACGCCAGCTCCGCCGCGTACTTCTGCACGCTCTCCAGAAACGTTTCGCGTGGAAAAACCTGGTTCACCAGCCCTATTTGCAGCGCCTCCGCCGCATCGATCATTTTTGCCGTAAACAGCAGGTCCAGGGCGTTGGCGTGTCCCACGAGGCGCGGCAACATCCACGCCATTCCGTACTCCGCGATCAGCCCTCGCTGTGCGAAAGCGGTGCCAAAACGCGCTGCGTCGGAAGCGAACCGCAGATCACAATACAGAGCAATCACCAATCCCAAGCCCACCACCGGCCCGTTGATAGCCGCGATCACCGGCTTGGCGACCGCAGCAAAATAGGAATATTTCTTCTGGAAATCTTTTCGCACACCCTCGGCGCTCTCTCTTGTAGGTTGCGCACTCTGTGCGCGCCGCGCTTCATCGATTCCCTTCTCCGCCACTGTGCTCAGCAGCGACATATCCGCGCCTGCACAGAATCCGCGCCCCGCGCCCGTAAGGACGATCACACGAACGTTTTCATCGCGCTCTGCGTCGTCCATCGCGGCGCGCACCTCGCGCTCCATCACCGCCGTCCAGGCATTCAATTTATCCGGCCGATTCAGCGTAATCGTGGCAACCCTGTCGGCTATGCGGTACTGCGTTTCTTGATTTGGCATGGTGAGCCGGATTATATACAATGGCGGCCGTGTTAGTAACATGCATCTGTGGGTGACTATCGGATTCCATGGTCTTCCATCCAGAGGTCCTCACGATTGCCATCTACGCCAGCCGGAGACCGCATGCCCTTTGTTGAAAATCAAAACGCCAAACTCTATTGGGATGAACAGGGTTCCGGCGAGCCTCTATTGCTCATCATGGGCCTCAGTTATCCCTCCTATATGTGGCATCGCAGCCGCCCCGTGCTCGCCAGCCGTTATCGCACCATCGCATTCGATAATCGCGGCATCGGCCAAAGCGACGTCCCCGCCGGTGTTTATTCCATCCCATTGATGGCTTCGGACGCGGCTGCCGTTCTGGATGCTGCTGGCGTGGAGCGCGCGCACGTCTTTGGCATTTCCATGGGTGGCATGATTGCGCAGGAATTTGCGCTTCAATACCCAAACCGTATGCGTTCACTAATTCTAGGATGCACCGCACCGGGAGGTCCCCATGCGGTACAGGCCGAGCCCGCAGCACTCCAAATTCTCATGCGCCGTGACCTGACGCCCGAAGAATCCAAGGAAGCTATCATCCCGTTCATCTACGACGCTGGCACCTCGCGGGAGCGCATCGACGAGGACATGGCCATCCGCATGAAGTGGTATCCCACTCCACAGGGTTACGCCGGCCAGCTTCAAGGAATTTTTGGCTGGGAGGCCTACAGCCGCATCTTGCAAATCTCCACCCCGACGCTCGTCATCCACGGCGAAACCGATCGGCTCATCCCATCCGCAAATGCGAAGCTGATCGCCGAGCGTATTCCAGGGGCCAAACTCGTATTGATCGCACAAGCCAGCCACATTTTCGATACCGATCAGCCCAGCGTAGCCCATCCTGCAATTCTAGAATTTCTCTCGGCGCAGCACAGTCGTGCGCACCGATCCCCGTATTAGATCTTCTCCATGCCGGCCTAATCATGAGTCAGGCTCAAGTCGAATTGTCTTGATTGGGCGCGGCGCTTTCCGCCACCCTAAGCTGCTCACTCGCCGCCTCCTCAGCCAATAACTCAAAACAAGGACAGATCTGCTTGTTCATCAATTCGAAATTCCATTGAACCGTTCAACTCCGATTGAAGCATGGCGGAGGATTCGAACGAGTCTATGCCTTTCTTAGGTCTGTGCGAAATCATCGTTCACTGCGAGCAGATACCGACGGGGCACCCCGCTGTTTTCTTGGCTCCTTCCATGACTCCTGCCCACCGCCGACTTACCTCCTTCGCTCTCCATGATGGCTCTAGCGAATACCGACTTCGCCGTAAAACCATTAAGCAATCAATTCCTTACGCAGCCAGCCCCTTAGTAAAGATCTGGCTTCGCCTGGAAATGCGAGACCCA
>Ga0207119_1027_pt1 | contig 23955 bp, 18 predicted proteins | sample Alteio_BWMinHeat_43_FD_153505 | JGI IMG/M metagenome (GOLD analysis project Ga0207119, IMG submission 153505) | Enriched cells from forest soil in Barre Woods Harvard Forest LTER site, Petersham, Massachusetts, United States -... | ecosystem: Environmental > Terrestrial > Soil > Temperate forest >... | reverse complement strand
CGTAAAGCGATTTGATATGTGCGGGGAAATAGAAGTCGGCGTCAATGCTAGCGGCCGTGTTCTCCGCCGCTGTGGACATGCGGACGCGTGGAGGCTGGGAGTGGATGGATTGCCAGCCAACCTTTCCGTTGAACGCGGTGACGCTGTCGCCGTCGGGAAGGTGCATGACCGAATAGCGTTTATCTGGCGCTTTAGCGAAGACCTCGACCGGGACATGGCGGTCGCCGGCCATTGTGAGTGTGCCCTTCTCGACGCGGCTCGTGATTTTCTGGAGCGCAGCGGCGCCGCCGACGGCGGAAAGATATTTGTCGAGGAGCTGGTCTGCCGAGGGCAGAGCGGCTTTTTCCTCGCCGGGCTTCTTGCCCTCCGCGGTTTCCGGCTTCGGTTCTTCATCGCTGATAATTGGTGTCGCCAAAGGCTTCGCTAAACCGCGGTGGCAGGAGTAGCAGGTCACTTCGCGATGGCCTTCGAAGTTTTCCTTGTTGATGGCCATCATCATGGCTATCATTTTCCGCGCGGCGACTTTGGGCTTCTTGTCGTCCTTATCGAATGCGCGAGCGACGTGGCAATACTCGCACTCGACGCCCAACGAGGCCGCGATGAATTGCATTGCGGGAATGAGCTGATCGGCGGGGATTCCCTTTAGCGCCTGAATGTTCTTGAACTCTTCTTCAGCAAGCTTAGGGTGAGCCGCGCCAGAGGTGGGCGCTTGTTGCGGCGTGGATTGCGCCCGTGCCCCAGCGATTGCCAATAGGACGCCCAGCCCAGCTGCGGCCAGAGGAAACCAAAAACGCAGACGATTGCTATTCACGAATTCACCCCTCTCAGCAGATGTGACGAAAGTGCTTGTCTTGTGGCCGGAGAGAATTTACTGGAGCTAGTGCAAGCGGCGCAAGCTCACGCGCTGAGTTCACCGCGCTTGGCGAGCGCGGTGATGCGATCTGCGGCGCGGAAGGCGAGCGCTTCGATGGTCATGGTGGGCTGGCCGCGGCCGGAGGTCACGAGGCTGCTGCCGTCGCAGAGGAAGAGATTTTTCACGTCGTGGGTGCGGTGGTCAGCGTTGATCACGGATATTTTAGGATCATTGCCCATGCGACACGTCCCGAGCAGATGCACTGCGAATTGCTGCTCCTGCGCCGGATAGCTCCATTTCTTTTCCGCACCGGCAGCATCGAGAAGTTCCTGCGCGCGAACGTTCAGCCAATTCACGAGCTTGAGATCGTCGGGGTGATCCTTGTAGGTCAAGCGGAGAGCTGGGAGCCCCCAGGCATCTTTCAGATCGGGGTCGAGCGAGAAACTGTTGTTTTCGAGGGGCAGCGACGTGCCATGGCAGAAAATTTCCATGGTACGGGTGAAATTATGGCTTAGCGCCGCCTTGAAGTCCTTGCCCCAGCGCGGCGTGCCCGGCGGAAGTCCACCCATGGCAAAGCCGATCGGAGTCATGTCGAAGCGGGCGTCAATGCCGCCGCCGCCGTAGAAGCCGACTTTCTGGGCGTCGAGTTCGTAAAAATCATGGAAAATGCGGCTGACGGCGAATCCTTTGTAATCGTTGAGCGGATGCTCGAAGACGCCCATGGAGATCGCGCCGGAATTGAGCATCAGGTTCTTGCCGACAAAACCGCTGGAATTAGCGAGCCCATTGGGGAATTGCTTGTTGGCGGACAGCAGAAGCAGGCGCGGGGTCTCGGCACCGTTGGCACAGACGACGACCGCCTTGGCTTTCTGGAGATGCGTGTTGCGTTGCTCGTCGAAATAGACGGCGCCGACGGCGCGGCCATTGGCGTCTGTTTCAATGCGATGGACGTAGGAATTCGGGCGAATCTCGCAGCGGCCGGTTTTTTCCGCCATGCGAATGGCGGTGGCCAGCGAACTGGATTTGGCGCCCACTTCGCAACCGAACGCGAGACAGAAACCGCAATTGATGCAAGCGCTGCGGCCGGGGCGCGGTTGAGAGAGAATCGCCATGGGCGCGGGGAACGGATGCCAGCCAAGTTTGCTTGCGGCGCGCTCGAAAATGACGCCGGAAGACTTCACGGGCAGCGGAGGCATCGGATACGGTTTCGAACGCGGGGGATCGAAGGGGCTGGCGCCGGCTAATCCGGAGACGCCGATTTCCCATTCGACTTTCGTGTAGTAGGGCTCGAGGTCCGCGTAGGTGATCGGCCAATCGGTGAAAGTGGTTCCGGGAATCGGGCCGATTTTACTGCGTTCGATGAAGTCGATTTCGTGGAAGCGCCAGAAATTGGCGGTGAAATGTACGCTGGTGCCGCCGACGCAGCGGCCATAGACGAGCGCGCGCTGGGGTTTGGCCTTTTCGTCGGGCGTCTTGCGAAAGGTGTTCGGCTGAAGCTTGGGGTGATTGGTAAGCTTGTCCTGCGCGAGAATTTCGATTTCGTTGTGAGAGAAATCGGACTCCGTCAGATAGGGGCCTTGTTCCAGGACGACGACGCGGAAGCCATTAGTGGAAAGCTCCTTGGCAAGAATGCCTCCCGCCGCACCGGAACCGATGATGACGAAATCGACTTCGTCGGAAGTCTTGTACTTGGGCAGGTCGGACCTCATGATTTGTTGGCTTCCTTGGTGGCCGGCTGCCAGCCCAAGTAGTCCTTGTCGTAGTATCCAAACGGCGACTGGAACATGTGCTCGCGTTCTCGGCCGATGACTTTCCAGCCGGCCCCGCTGCTGTTGCCGCCGTAATCGGGATCGATCAGGAATCCGGCGATGGTGTGCTGGCGCAGCGTTTCAAAGAAGTCTTGGGCGCCGGGACGCGCGCGGAAGGGCCGCCGGGCGGATTTGGTGCTTTCATCGAATGAATGGAGGACCTCGTCCTGTTGTTCGGAAGTCGCGGCGGAAAATTTCGAGATGCCAGGAAACATTTCGATCACTCGCGCTTGTAGATCAGGCAGGCCCTCGCGATACTTTTTCTGATCGTCAACGGCAAACGTGGCCAAGCCGCGATCAATGAAGTAGACGACTCCGGCCTCGCGAGCTCCGGGCGTGTCGTCGGTGGGAATGATGCGCGCGGTGATGGCATCAATTTCCGCCGCTTGTTCTGGCGTGAAGAATTCGAACTTGGGCGGCGTGGCTGCTTTTGCGACCTGGTGAGCGTGCGTTGCGGCGGAAAGCAGGGCGGGCCAGTGGGCCGAAACCCATGCGGCGCTGATTCCAGTTCCTGCACGCAAAAGAAAAGTGCGGCGAGAAAGCTCGTTAGTGGTCATCGTCGGCGAAGAATCCCTAAACTTTGCGACTGTAGGATGAAGGGGGCGCGCCGTCAAGAAGAATTGGCCGATGCGAGCGATTCAAAAGTTTCATCAAAGCAGAACCAAAGTGGCCGGGTGTTTGCGATGTTGCGCGAAGCTAGTGTAGGATGCCGCAGAATCGGAGGCCTCCTCTCGATTTCGCGAAAATAGCCCGCTTTGAGACACTTATAAGATATGGCTACGTTTACAGGGATGATCGGAAGCGGCAGCAAGTGGCTGCTGGACAAGATTGTCGGGGCGGTCGCCGCCACGGGAATCAATCCCAATGTGTTGACGTTTCTCGGGCTAGTGGTGAATTTCGGCGCGGCGGCTTTTTTTGCGGTGGGTAGTTTTTTCACGGGCGCGCTGATCATTTTATTTGCGGGATTCCTGGACATGCTGGATGGGCAGGTCGCGCGAAAGCAGAACCGCGTTACGGCGTTCGGCGCGTTCTACGATTCGACGCTGGACCGCTACGCGGACATGGCGCTGTACATGGGGTTGCTGGTGTATTACTCGGTGAGCGGCCGCACGCCGTATGTCATCCTGGCGGCGGTGGCTACGGCAGGTTCAGTGATGGTGAGCTATGCGCGGGCGCGCGCGGAGTCGCTGATTCCGTTGTGCAAAGTCGGGTTCATGGAACGGCCGGAGCGGCTGGTGCTGCTGATTATCGGCGGTCTATTTAATCGCATGGGGCCGGTGCTGTGGGTGATCGCGGTGGTTTCGACGCTTACCGTTATTCACCGCATCTATTACACTTGGCAAGAGACACGGGCGGGGCGCACTCTGCCAGGGATCAAGCTGTCGCTCTAGCTCTGAATTGCCTCGGAAAAACTCCTCGCGAATCAGCAAGAAAGAAATCAATTCGCATACAGAAAAACCATGAAGCGGATTAATGCGTAGCGCTGTTCGTGGAGGGAGGGATTCCCTGCTCGCGATTCAAGAATTCTTCGACCGGGGCGGAGATAACCTTGCGGACGCGATCACGCAGGGCCGGAACGTCGTCCTTGGCGAATCCTTTGGTATCGATGGTGTCGTGCAGATAAACGGTTATTTTTGCCGGCCATAACATCCAGTGGCCGGTGCGGTGATGTTGGAAGGAGCCAACGAGGCTGACGGGCACGATAGGGATGCCGAGTTGCTGCGCGACGCGGAAGCCGCCGTCCTGGAATTGGTCCACGTGGCCGTCGCGTGTGCGCTTGGCTTCGGGGAAAATGATCAGGCTGGTGCCGCCCGCGATGGCGTCCTGCGTCAAGCGCCACATGCGCTTCAAATCCGACGGTCGGCGAATGTCTGGGACGGGAACATTTCCGAAGCGCTTCATTAGCCAGCCGTACGCGGGAATCTTGAAATGCGATTCCAGCTCCCAGCCGCGGACAAACTGCGGAATAGCGCAGTAGAGCATGAAGGGATCGAAAAGATTGACGTGATTCGACATGAAGAAGGAGGTCCGGTTGGGATCGAAGCCAGGAGAGCGGCGCACTTCGACGCTTACGCCGGAGAGAAATGCGATGCGGCGGCAGAGGCCGCGCTGGAGCCCATCGTGTTTGTGGGGATCGAGGAAAATGCCGAGAAAAACGAGCACCGGCACAACTATAAAAAAATGCAAGCCGCTGAGGATCCAGAGAATCCCGCTTCGGAAAACCAGCCAGGTCCGCTTCATATATAGATATCCACGGTAGAGGGAAGAATATCGAGCGCGCGGCATTCGAGCGTGGCCACTTCTCCATCAATCATGACGTCCACTGGCGTCTGCGCATTGAATTCGACGTGGCGGACGGCGCGACGCGCAGCGAGCGGATGTTCGATGTGCGTGCCGTCGTAGAGCCGCGGCAACATGCGCAGCAAGCCGAGCCTGCCGATGGGGCCCCAACGGACAAATTCGATGAGCCCGTCGGTGGGATCCGCGTTCGGCGCGATCAGCATCTTGCCACCCGTGTACTTACTGTTGTTGAATGTCAGGAATAGCGAGCGGCGTTCTTCCCACTCTTTATCGTCGTCACAGCGCAGGGCGAAAGAGCGTCGACGCAATTGCACGACGCGGACAAAAACTCCCAGCAAGTAGCCGAGATGGCCGAAGGGCTTGAACATGCGATTGGTGAGGGCCGCAACGTCGGCGGTGAAACCGACGCTTAAAAGGTTGAAGGAATAGATTTCGCCCGTGGCGTGGGTCAAGCGGATGAGGTCAACTGGACGTTTGCGGTTTTCGAGGAGCGCTTGCATTGAAGCATCAGCGCCGTCTTTCGCAAAATCGCGCAAGAAGGAATTCCCGGTGCCGAGGGGAAGAAAACCAAGCGCGACGCCTTCGACAGAGGTGCGGCCGGCAAAAATGCCGTTGAGGATTTCGTGCGCGGTGCCGTCGCCACCGACGGCGAGAAAACGCCGGTAGCCCTGATTGTAGGCTTCGCGGGCAAGGTGAATGGCGTGGCCGGGCCCGGTAGAGGCGATAACGTCAATCTGCAGTCCTTTTTCGCGGAGCCGCGCCAGGGCCGGCCCGGCGAGTTTTGCCGAGCGGCCGCCACCGGCGGCGGGGTTGACGATGGCGAAAAAGCTATCCATTTGCGGCGCGAACGAACCCGAGATAGTAACTCCTGATCCAAATGCGATTCTCAAAATAACTTCACAAAGGCAGAACCGCGGTCGCGTTGTCCAGACACGCAAGACGTTCCGCGAGAGCATTTCTTTTGATCTTCAGGGAAGCCGTGCGAGGGAAGTCCTCGTCCAAGAGGACGATCCCATGGATACGTTTGTAGTTTAGCAGGCGATTGTTGCGTGCGTTGATGTCCTGGCGCAACGGATCGGTGAGCTGCTGCCCTTGCTCGAGATGGAGAACGAGGACAAGTTGTTCGCCAACCATCGATCGTTTTGGCCAAATATAGTTGGCGGCGAAAACGCAGAACTCTTTCACGGGAAGACTTTCGAAGACGGTTTCAATGTCTTCCGGGTAGATGTTCTTCCCTTCTTCGGTGACGATCATGTTTTTCTTGCGCCCGGCGAGTTGCAAGTGGCCGGTCGCGTCGAAACGGCCGAGGTCGCCGGTCATCAGCCAGCCGTCGACGATGGTTTCAGCAGTGAGTTCCGGTTCGTTGAGGTAGCGAGACATCACGGTTTTGCTGCGAACCGCAACTTCGCCGACACCGTCGGGGGCGGGATTCAAGATGCGCACTTCCATGCCTGGGAGCGGCTTGCCGACGGTGTCGGCACGAAACGGCCTCAAGTCGTTGACTGTAATCGCGGTGCCAGCTTCCGTAAGGCCATAGCCATTCGCAACGGGAATTCCCAGGTCGTAGAAAAATTGCAGCGTTTGCGGCTCTGTAAATGCGCCGCCGACAATGATGGTGCGCAGCTCTCCGCCAAATGCTTCGTGGACTTGCTTGAGCAAGCGGCGACTGATGCCCGGCCGGGGGCGGCCTTTTGTCACCGCTTTGTTAATGGCGACGAGCGCGTTGAAAACTTTTCGTTTGCCAGGAGGCAGGGCGTCGAAACGCGCTTGCAGTCCCTTCTGCAAGTTTTTCAGAACGAGGGGAACGAGGCTGACGTAGGTGATTTTGTATTTCGGAAAGGCTTCGCGGACGAATTCTGGCCGCAAGGTGCGCAGGTGCACGACCGCGGCTCCGCAGGTGAACGGGCCAAAAAAACCGACCATGAAATCGATGGCATGATTCGTCGGCAAAATACTGAGGTAGCGCACACCGGGCCAGAACGGATAGATCGAAGTGAGCGCGACGCATTGTTCCAGATAGTTTTCGTGCGTCATCATGCAGCCCTTGGGGCGGCCGCCGGTTCCCGAGGAGTAGACGATGCAAGCAGTGTCACGGCGCTCGCGTGGAACGAAAAGGGGCTCGCCCTCGCCACGAAACTCTTCCCAGCGTCGCGCACCGGCGAGGTCGGCGTTGGGAGGCGCTTCGGTGACTAGCACCGTTTGCAACTTCGTCGCGGCCGTTCGCGCGGCGGATGTGCTCAGTTGCCGCCAGATGGGATATTCCGTGATGAGAACACTGGCGCCGGAATGCTTGAGGAGTTGCCATTGCTCCTCGGGAGTGAGTTTGTAGTCCAGCGGAACCAGCGTGCCGCCCGAGAAAAAAATGGCGCAAGCGGAGATCAGCCATTTCGACTGGTTCGTCATGATGATGCTGGCGCGATCGTCCGCGATGAAACCGGCGTCCTGCAAAGCTTTGGCTAACGGATTCGCGCGCGCCTTGAATTCGCGGTACGTCAGCCGCTCCTTTTCGCGCTCGCGGTCGGCCTCGATCAGACATACTTCGTTTCCGAACTGGTCCAGCGCATCCTTGAGCGCTTCGCCGACGGATTGATATTTGGAAAGGTCCAACATTACAGGCGGGACTGAATCCGCTCAGCAAGTGTCTTGAAATCGCTGACGCCCTGGACTTCGTAGTCGGGGAGTTCGATGCCGAAATGATTTTCGAGGCGGGAGAGCATTTCGAGCGTCTGAAGGCTGTCAATGCCGAGTTTCTTGAAGAAATCATCGCCGGGCGCGAGCGATCCTGCCGGCAACTGAAAATGAGTTGCCGCGAGGTCGAGGACTTCCTGAGTCGTTTGTTCCAGCGTGCGCATAGAAGGCTAAATTTATCATCCCTGCCGCAGGAAAGAAAATTCCACGAGTCCCGTGCCCTTCACGGCAGATAGGGCATGGGCCCGGAGTCTTCGACGAATTTCTTGAGCGCAGCCATCACGGCGGGGCGCGTGAACAGTTCGCAAAACAGGTCGATCTCGCGTCGCAGCTCCTCACGCGGAATGGGCTTGATGAATTTCTTGGCGGCGGCTCGCGTCACCGCGTCGTATTTGGTGATTTGCGCAGCGGTCGCACGTGCGATTCGAAGCGCTTCGCCTTCACCAGCCAGTTGCGCGACGAGCCCCACGGCTTGCGCGCGAGTGGCGTTCACCGTTCGGCCGGTAAAAAGCAAATCCCTTACGAACGCATTGCCGAGGTCGCGTTTCAGCCGCGGAATCCCCCCGAAACCGGGAATGAATCCCAGCCGAAGCTCGGGAAACGCAAACCGCGCCATCTTGTCAGCGATGATCATGTCGCAAGCTAGGGCCAATTCAAGTCCCCCGCCAAGGCAGGCGCCATGCACAGCAGCAATGGTGACAAACGGCGCTTCATCGATCGCATTCATCACCGCGTGGATGCGTTCCAGAAAAGCGCGCACGCCCGCGGGCCGATCCTTCGCCGCAACAGATGCTGCGGTCGAATACAGCTCGCGCAAATCCCCGCCCGCGGAAAAAACGGACTTGCGCGCGCTGGAAATGATGCAGACGGATGTCTCTGGCGTGAGCGCGGCGAACACCGCGACAAATTTCTCCAGTTCGGCAAGCATGGCTGTGCCAATTTCATTGGCGGGTTCGTGATCGAGCGTCAACTCGATCACGCCTGCGCGCCATTCCCAACGCAATGTTTTACCGGTGAAGCTTTTCATGCGTGTTTCCCGCGAGCGGCTTCCCGCACTCCGGCGACATCGTACATGGCCTTGATTTCAGGAGCATAGCGCGCATTGATGGCGCCGCGGCGAAGCTTGCCGTTGGCGGTGAGCAGGCCGTTCTCGACAGTGAAGGGCTCGTCAATCACGGTGAAACTGCGAATCTGTCGGTAATGCGGGAGTTCGGGGTTCACCGTGTCCAGCACGGCTTGAACGGCTGCGGTTTCGACGGCGCCGGTAACGAGCGCGCAGAGATAGCCGCGTCCATTGCCGACGACCACCACTTGCTGCGCCGCCGGCAACAACCGCGCGATCTTATCTTCGACCGGCTCCGGCGCGATGTTATGTCCGGAATTCAGAATGATCAGGTTTTTTATGCGGCCGCTGATGTGCCAATTGCCGCGCACATTCACTTCGCCTTGATCGCCGGTGTGGAACCAGCCATCTTGCAGAACAAGCGCGGTTTCCTCGGGCCGATTCCAATAACCCGGGAAAATGTGCGGGCCGCGCACGACTATCTCTTCATTCTCAGCAATTTTCATCTCGATACCGCTAATCGCTGTGCCGACAAAGCCGGGTTCGACGGGCACGCGCGGATCATCCAGTGTGCAAATGCCTGTCGTTTCCGTAAGTCCGTATCCTTGCAGCACAGGGATGCCGAGCATCAGGAAAAACTGCTGCGTCTCCGGCGCAAGCGGCGCGGAGCCGCAAATCAAGGTTCGCAGATGCAAACCGAAACGCTCTTTGATCTGGCCGAAAATGAGTTTTCGCCCCAGGCCGAGCCAGAAGGCGTCTAGAGCGCGCCCGCGGCCTACGTGCTGGCGTTGCCACGCGTCTCGAGATTTTGCAAAAAGCGAGCGGATCAGGGCGGGGCGCTTCGCAAGCGCTTCTTCCACGCCGCGCCGCACTCGTTCCAGTAACGTCGGGACGTTCAGAAAATAGTGCGGCGAGGCTAGACGAATTTCATCGGCGAGCTTGTTGAGGTCCGTGGAAAGCGTGAGGATGCTTTCACGCGTGAGATAAGTGAGAAGCACAATCCAGGATGCGGCAAAATTGAACGGAAGATAGTGGAAGACGCGGTCCGGCTCGTGCGTCTCTCCCATCAGCTGATCGAGGCGCTCCGTCGTGCAAGAAATCATGTGGGTGATGTTACCGACGTTGAGGCAAACGCCCTTTGGTTCGCCCGATGTGCCGGAGGTGTAGATGATGGTGACGATGTCGGAATCCCGGCGCGGATTGGGCGAATCTGGCAGGCGCTGCGGCGATGCTGGCTGTTGCAGGACTTCCTCGAAGAGAACGCGGCGCGGAACTTCGGGCCAGGCCTGGGCGACACCGTCGCCGAGCGCGGCATCGCTTACAAAAAACAAACACGGCTGGCAGTCCTTCATCATGCCAACAAGATCCGCAGGCGCCTGGCGCGAATAGAGTGGCACGACGATCGCGCCTTCGGCCATGAGCGCAAGGTCGAACGCCGCCCAGCGAATGGAATTGGCCGCTAGAAGCGCGCAGCGATCACCCGGCTGCAAACCCGAGCGCCGCAGAAACGCACGCACGCGCTGCACCTGATCGAGCAATTCTCCGCCCGTCAAGCTGACGAAATTTTCGCCACGGATTTCACGAAGGACCACGCGGCCTTCCGCGCGCTTGAGGTGGGCAAAAATGTTGTCGAGAAAATTCGGCATGGAATTCTTAGCGCCTGCCTGCAAAATAAAAAATGACTGCTCCTAAAATGAAAGCTGCTCCCGAATAAAAGATTATGTGACAGATGACATCTCTTGATCGTGCGTGGGCCTCTGCACCAAAGAAACACAACAGTTCGCCTCCTATCATCAGCGCGATTCCGCCCAATAAGAAGCCGCGAACGGGGAGCGTGCCGATTCCGCGGCTTGGCTTCTGCTCCGCAGGAATTGTCATCGCGCGGCGGAACCGGCAGCAGAGTGCTGCAGCGGAGTAGAGGAATCATAACGCTCAGCGAGTTTCAGCAAGGTATTGCTGAGCGACGGCAGATAGTCTTCCCAGGTGAGCACGCCGGAGCGCAAGGGAAACTCTGGATATGTTCGGCGCGTGGCGTCTTCGAGAAACGTGCCCATGCGCGCCATGACTTTCAAATTGCGGACGACGGTACGGCCGATGCCCTCGCGCACCGATTCGGCCTCGGCAACCAGCGTCTCCATGATTTGAAGAAGCTTTGGCTCGAGATCAGGGTCATCGACGGTCAGGAAAAGGTGTTGGTGGCCGCGCTCGCGCATAAGATTGCGGATGCGTTCATCCATGGTAACACCCGCGGAAGCTACGAGGCTCGGCATGCAGGTGACGATGCCGTGGTAGCGCGAGGAAACCATATACGTGCACGCGCGCAGGATGGAGACGAGCTGAAACATATCGTAGTCATCGGAAGTGAAGACTGGCGTGCCGGGAATTTGCCCAGCGATATCGCGGCAGGCAACCTCGTCCAGCCGTTCCATTGCAACGAGAATGGGAAAAACACGATGACGCTGAACGAACGACTGCACCGCTTTGGTAAATCCGGAAATGTAGTGATGGTATTTGCGGTCTACTTCGGCTCCCGATTCGAAAAAGTAGACGGTGCGGTATTGGCTGTCTTTGTAAGCGCCCGTCGTCACGCGGGCAAGATATTTGGCAATCGATGCTTTCACTGGCCAGACGAACGGATGAATCGGACAAAGTACAAGAATGGGCGTCTTTTCATCCCAGCCAGCTGCGCGCAGCACTTTGCGGGCGTATTCGGGCGGGTGCGGCTCAAAGGTCCAAGCCGTGTCGGTGCCGAGCTCCGTCGGAATGCCCAGCGAGCTTAAAAGTGTTTGCGACTCTACATTGCGCGTGATGACCAGCGAATCCTGGACGTAGCGCTTGCACATGGATTGAATCAGGCTGTCCATGTGCCCCGCTTCTCCACCGTAGGCGAGGGACAACTTATTTTCCGCCGAGGCCAAACCCAACGAGCCGATCATCATGGTGGTGAGCGCATTTGCAAACTTGCTTTTGAACATGGAGCCTTCGCACGCGATGACACCATGATTATCCCGCAATTCGCGAAAGAGAAACGGTGGATAAACGTCGGGAAGATAGACCTGGCGTGTGCACTCGAAATAACCCTTGGTGCGGTCGAAGCTCTGCGTCATCACGCTGAAGTCTGTCTTGTCTGCGCCCAAAATGTGGCGAACCTGCCGCAACATCTCCTGCACGCGAACGTCGCTGCCCGTGTTGCGCGTGCCGTTGTAGCCGGCGAAGAGCAGTTTTAGTTTTTCGCCGGGAGTCCATCGTTGACCAAGACCGAGCATCCAGCCGAAGCGCCGGAGCTCGATCAGCGCGCTGACCCACGCGACCAGCAAAAAGTCCGTCATGAGCCGGCGCTCCGCACTGCGGGAATCTTTTCGACAACGGCGCCCGACGGCCAAGGCTTTGCCGGATAGTGAAACGTATTCTGACGGCTAAATTTCAAGAGCGGATACGCATAAGTCGAAAACTTTGCCGGGACTTCGCCGATTTCCGTGACGACACGCGAATTATCGAAAACCGTGTTCCAGTCCAGGTACGGCCAGAAGACTTTGAGAAGCGATGCGCCGTGGCCAACCGCTCCGCCGCGATTTGCAGCCCAATTCACCGTACGAGAGAACGGGCCTCCCAACCAGGACGAAAACACGGGCCGCCGCGTGCCGCTCGCCTGCGCGATGGCTTCGGTCAATTCGAGGTAAGTTTGCGATCCCGTTCCGGAAGACAAGTGATAGATCCCATGCGCCGGCGCTGCTTTTTGATGAATCGCCACCACCGCTTTGCCGACAAAATCCGCGGGCACGATGTCGATTTTATCGTTAGGTCGCAGCGGAAGAACAGGCATCTGCGCCAATACGTGAAAAGCCTGCACCATGTCGAACTGCGAAGTATCGGCGCGCCGGCTGTCGCCCAAAATAATTGCGGGCCGAAAAATCGTTTTCTCGACGTCGGGCAAAAGCTGATTCGCCATGTGCTCGCAGAACTTCTTGGTGCGCGCGTAGGGATCGTAGTCGGAGCGTGACCAGTCAATCGCGGCGTCTTCGGTTACGATTTCGTTCTGCCGCTTCCCTGCGACGGCCACGGTGGAGACGTGCGAATACCGCCGCAAGCCGTGGCGATTCTGCGCGCGGCGCGCCAGCTGAATGACCTCCAGCGTGCCCCGCAAATTCACGTTGAGGCACTGCTTTTCGGACTTGCGATTCAACGAAGCCGCGCAGTGAATCAACGAATCCGTGGTATCCACCAGCGCGTGATACTCATCATCGGGCAGTCCGAAACAATCGCCGGTCAGGTCACCGCGAAAAATACGAACGCGCGTTCTGACGTATTCAAGAAACTCGGGGAATCCCAAATGGAGCTGCAGCGAGGTCCAGAGCCGTTCATGCGCTTCCTGGTCCGATTTCGCGCGCACCAGAAGGTTCAGCGTGTCGCGGTGCTCGGTGAAGAGTCCCGCGACAAGATAGCTCCCAAGATAGCCGGTCGAGCCGGTTACGAAGATCGCCATAAAGGGTCGGACGGCGTTGCCGCTTTGGAGAGTGCCGCTTCCCGCGGAGGTTCAGAGGGCCAATCCAGCTCGCGCCGTTCGCGCGATTCGAGCGGACGGCCCTCCATCAAGGGATAGCACCAGCGGCGCAGCGCCGGGATGTGCACGTTGATCCAGTAGTCCCACCAATCGATCGATTCAGGAGCGAAGTCGAAAAGCTGGCGCTCTTCGAGAGGCAGCGCCGCGGAGAGCAGGCGCGCGTTTTCGCATTCGAAGACGTGCTCGTTGTGCAGAATGAACGGCTCGTAGAGTTCGATGAGTTTTTCCGCGCGGATGAGGTCGCGTTCCGCGCGGGCGAGCGGCGGCTTCTTCATTCCTAGCGTGACGGCCGCGCGGTTGATGCCGGAGACGACGGCTTTCTGCCGCGGAATCGAGAGCTGTTCGTAGCGCTGCTTTGACACCGGAATGGTTTCAAACTTCACCTTCAGCCAGCTATCAATACTCTGCGTGGTTCTGTAGTGCTTGCGATGGGCCAGCCCGGTGAGTTCGATGCTGCGTCCCATGTTCACGGGATTGATCGCGGAAGTCGCAAGCTGGTACAGCCGGGCGTGGCGCCGCGCAATCACAGCCGCGGCGATGAGCGTCATGCCGCGGCAGACCATGTCCACGGGAATCACGTCGAGGCACTTCCGCTCGTTCGAAGGAAGCTGCCGGAAATTCGTGCCAAGGAGGTAGGAGAGCGGCCCGGACGTATTGATGCCTTCATTCCATCCGCTGAAGGGTGAGCGCTCCGAGCTTTCCACAATCGAGGGGCGCACGATGGCGATGGGGAGATCGCGGCCAAGTCGTGCGAGCAAGGACTCACCAAGGCTTTTTGTGAACGTGTAGGTATTGGGCCAGCCAAGATGCTGTGCCCTGCGCATGCCCACGCGCACGAGTCTGTTTTTTGCCCAGCGCGCGCGATTGCGTTTCAAAACGCCGTCGAGTTCTGCCGCCGGTGCGGAAGCTTCGTCGCCTCCGCGGCCCAGCGCCTGGCGCCGAAGCGCTTTCGTGAGCTCCGGGCTTTCGGCGCGGGCCTCCACGCGTCGAACCGTCTCCCGCAGGGATTCGACTTCGCGCTCCGCATCGAAGTCGCCGCCGTTCGCCGGGCTGAAATTCTCCTGCAATTCTTCGGTGACGCGGCCGTCGCGCATACCCACGACGTAGCAGGTGGAGAGATGCATGAGTCCGGCGTGATCGCACTTTCGCAGGAAATCAAGCAAATGGAGCGCCGAATCCACGTTGGAAGAAACCGCATCGCGCAAATCGGGATTGAAATCCGTCAGCCCAGCGCTGTTCACGATGAGGTCGAGCGATTTCGTGAGCCGCGCTTGCGTGGCTTCATTCAGACCCAGGCCGGGCAAGCTAACATCCCCTTCCACCACTTCCACTCTTTCCTTCAGGAACGCGCCGAGTTCCCGCCCATGGCGTTCGTGCAGCGTGTCAAACGTGGGAGATTCCTCGACGATTTTCTCGAAGCGGCGTTGCGCGGAGGTCGTCCTGTTGCGACGAATCAACAGCGTGATCTTCCCGATATCGGGAATATTTTCGAGCAGATCCACAAGCCAGACTTTGCCTATGAATCCAGTCACACCAATCAAAAGAAGATGCCGCTTTGTGAGGGTTTCCCGGACCGAGAGCCGCTCGACCCGCGGCCCGTCGCCAAAAAGGGCGATTGGCCTCTTTGCGCCTGACACCGTGCGGGCCGTAGTTTGAAGCGCGCTCTCAAGCTGCGCCGGACCGCGCTTCCACCCAAGCTGAGTCAGAAGTTTTTCGCGCGAAACGCGGCCGTCCATCGACCCGCTTGCAATCCACGCGAGGGGGCCGCGAGGACGGACGATGGGGTCGAGCAACCTCCCAGTCGCTTTTCCGTCGCGAAATTCCAAACGGTTGGAGATGAACGACTCCACTCCGAAGTGATGAGCAAGAGGCCGTAGAATATTCTCGAGCAGCTGCCCAACCAGGACCACTCGCTCCCCGCGGCGGACCGTTTCGAGAAGCTTCTCTGCGGCCTCCCGGCGCATTTGTGGTTTCAGAACGTAGTGAAAATACTCTTCGCCAAGAAGATCGAGCCGGTCGCGGCTGACTCCGCGAAGCAGCGTGTGCAGGAACCTGGTTGCAAACGTACGGTTCGCGGCGTACGCAAGGGGCCGCACCAGCGCCATGCCGGCCATGCCCGCACGCCGTGCCCAGCGCTCCGAAAAACTCTGGGAATTCCAGGTGAAAAAACCTACGGGCCGCATGGCGCCAAGCTCGAGAAGCGAGCCTTCCACGCGCCAATAGGTGGCCTCACGCGTTCCCGTGGCGGACGCAGCGTTCTTCGTATTGGAACCAGAATGTGCCATGACAGGCGTAAGACTAGCGACGGCCTATCTGCCGGAACGCAGGCTCAAGAATCTGACTTTGAGTAACGATGAGTCGTACCCTCTGACCAGAGCAATCTGGAACGGATTCTCAGCCTGCTTCAGAATGCGACCGGCCATTCGTTCCCCTGACCTGAGTTGGCCGCAAGCCGCTTAAGAAAGTGTAAAAGTAGCATTGTCAGCAGCTTCTCGCAAGGCGGGCGCGGCGCTGAAAGCCTCACCTTCCGCGCGACCCTCCAGCCCTCATAAGCCAGCAGGATTTCGGCTATCTTGGGCGAAAAGGAATGCACTCTGACGGCATGGGCTTAAAAAATACGGCCCTAGACGCCCCAGCCGTAGCGCTCGGCATGCTCGAGGGTGCGCTGCATTTCTTCGCGGAGGATCTCGGTGAAGACGGGACCGCCTACAGCGCGAGCGCCGGGTTCGCTGATATCCGGCGTGCGATAGCCGCTGGCGAGTACGCGGAGCAGCGACTGCTCGACCCAATCTGCTTCCAGAGAAAGCCCGAAGCCATCGCGCAGCATCATCGTCGCACTCAGGATTGAGCCAACAGGATTGGCGGAATCCGTTCCGGCCAGGGACGGAGCGGAGCCATGGATGGGTTCAAAGAGAGGGGCGGTCGAACCGAAGCTTGCGGAAGGGATGAGCCCGATCGATCCGACAAGTGCCGCCGCCGCGTCGCTCAAAATGTCGCCAAACATATTCGTGCTGAGGATCACGTCAAACTGCGAAGGCCGCAGCGTCAGCTGCATCGCGGCATTGTCCACGTACATGTGTTCGAGTTTCACCGAAGGATATACCGCGCTCATCGCAGTGACGGTGCGCCGCCAGAGCTGCGAACTCGTCAACACGTTGGCCTTGTCGACGGAGCAAAGCCGCCGCGAGCGATTCTCTGCACGCGCATAGGCAAACGTGGCGATGCGCTCGATCTCCGGCGTGGAGTACGACTCGGTGTCCCAGGCGCGCTCCGCGCCTTTCTCGGTTGCGTTGCCGCGTTCCCCGAAATACATTCCGCCCGCAAGCTCGCGGACAATCTCGAGGTCCAAATCTCCGAGGCGATCCGCCCGCAAGGGCGAAATCCCGAGGAGCGGTTCGAGCAGTTTCACCGGCCGCACGTTGACGTAGAGCCCCAGGCCCTTGCGCAGATCAAGCAACCCGCTTTCCGGTCGCTTGCCAATCGGCAGCGCATCCCACTTCGGGCCGCCGACGGCGCCCAGAAAAACGGCATCGGCCTCTCGGCAGGCATCCAGCGTTTCATTCGGAAGGGGTGTACCGGCGGCATCAATGGCCGTTCCGCCGACCGGGAGTTCTATGAACTGAAATTCGTGGTTGAATTCGTGAGCCGTTTCACGCAGGACAATTGTTGCGGCGCGCGTTACTTCCGGGCCGATGCCGTCTCCTGGCAGTAGGACAATGGTCTTCTTCATAAAGGTCCCCGAGTCACTTCAAAATTCCAGTACGCCGCCAGCGTTTCGACAGAACGATCCACGCGGGAGGCTTCCTGCATCGCAGTCTCTTCGGAAACTGAGAAGTCAGGCAGCCGACGTCGATTCCGCCGCCATGGCCGTGGGACGCCGGCGAATGACTTCATGCGCGATGGCCACAATGTCACGCGGGCGTACCTGCTTGGCCTGATCCGCCAGCGCGGTGACCCGCGTGTAGACTTCCGCAAGCTCCGGATCGCTCGCTTCGTAACCCAAATCCCGCAAGGTCAGGCGCAGCGCGTTGCGGCCCGAATGCTTCCCAAGAACCAGCGAGCGAGCAGGCACGCCAACGGTCTGCGGCGAAATAATCTCGTAGGTCAGCGGGTTCTTGATAATACCGTCCTGATGAATCCCTGCTTCGTGAGCGAAGGCATTGGCGCCAACAACGGCCTTGTTGGGCGCCACTTGCGCTCCCGTGATTTCCGTTAGCATGCGGCTCGTGGGGAAAAGCTCTTCCAACCGAATTCTCGTCGTGACCCCGAAGCTTTCCTTGCGGACCGCCAAAGCGACCACAATTTCCTCGAGGGCGGCGTTTCCGGCGCGTTCGCCAATTCCGTTGATCGTGCACTCGATCTGCCGGACTCCCGCACGAACGGCCGCCAATGAATTGGCTACTGCCATTCCCAAGTCGTCATGACAATGCGCGCTGAGCGTAATTCCTTGCGGGTCGCCAAGAAATTCACGCACTTTGAGGAACATCGCCCCATATTCTTCCGGGACCGCGTATCCCACGGTATCTGGTAGGTTCAGGACGTTGGCGCCCGCTTCCACTGCAATGCGGCAGACCTGGCATAGAAAATCAATGTCCGTGCGGCCCGCGTCTTCCGCGGAAAACTCTACTTCGCTAACGTGCTGCCGGCCGTAGCGGATCATCGAGCCGATGGCTTCGAGAGCCTGCTCGCGCGTTATATTCAGTTTGGCGTTAAGGTGCAAATCGGAAGTGGCGAGGAACAGGTGCAGGCGCGGCGCGGCCGCAGGCTTCAGAGCCTCAATGGCCGCATCCACATCTTGTTTTTTTGCGCGCGCGAGCGCAGCTACCGGCACATTTCGGACTTCCAGCGCGACCTTCTTGACCGCTTCCAGGTCGCCTTTCGAGGCGATCGGGAATCCTGCTTCAATCACGTCCACATTCAGAGCCGCAAGCTGCCGCGCCAGGCGAATCTTGTCCTCTGTGTTCATCGAGAAGCCTGGCGATTGCTCGCCATCACGGAGCGTTGTGTCGAAAATGCGTACCACGTCCATAGGGTCTCCCATGGTCTAGTAACGCACGTTTGGGCCCCTGCGGTCCAATTTATCTTTATTCTGCTTTTGATAATCCTGCCTTATACTAGCCTGCAGTCGAAACTGAGGAAACCCGTGGATCTTGGCGAACTCCAGGTATTTCTGATGGTTGCAAAGGAGGGCAGCTTCTCCCGCGCCGCAGAGCGTCTCTACCGCACCCAGCCCGCTATCAGCCTGGCGATCCGCAAGCTGGAGGACTCGCTCGGACAGCCCCTTTTCATCCGGGGGGCCCGGCCTGTCCGCCTCACCGATGCGGGAACGCTCTTGAAGGATTACGCCGAACGGCTGATCAACCTGCGGGATGAGGTCAAGAAGGGCCTCACCGAGTTGGAGGGTTTGAAGCGGGGCGAACTCGCGCTAGGTGTGAACGAAAGCTCCATTCACGCCCTCCTTCCCGCCCTGGCCAAGTTCCGCGAGAAACATCCTGGCGTCCAAGTCCGCGTGCACCGCATGTTTTCGCGGGACATCCCCCATGAAGTGCTGAATTACCGGTTGGATCTTGGAGCTGTTTCGTTTGTGCCACGCGATGCGCAGCTGGTGGCCACGGAGATATTGAAGGACGAGTTGACGCTAGTCGTGCCTGCCAAACACAACCTGGCCAAGAAGCGCGAAGTGGATGTCGCCGAACTCGGGAGCGAGAACTTCATTGCGCACATCGTCGAATCGCCATTTCGCCGCCGGGTCATCGAGCTCTTTGCGCGCAACCGCACAGCCCTCAACATGCCCATCGAAATGCCCACCATTGAAAGCATCAAGCGCTTCGTGCAGATGGGCATGGGCGTGGCCATTGTGCCGCGCATGTGCGTCCAATGGGAAATCGAGCACGGCTGGATGAAAGAGGTCAAGGTGCGGCAATTGAACATGCCGCGCCACCTTTATCTCGTTTCCAGGCGCGGTGCGCGCCTGCCGCATGCCGCGGCCGAGTTCATGCGCATTCTCCGGGAAGAGTAAGACCGGGGCACCTGGAGGGACGCTCTCTCTCACAAGTCGGTCATAGGAATCGCCTGACGGCACGGAGCCTCTTTCTCAGCCGCCCGAACGGGACACCCCGCTCACCTTCAATGGGGCCGGTCCGATTTCCCCGGAAGACACATGATCGTCGAGAGCATCGTCGCGCAATGCACTTCTGCGCCGTCTTTCCGGACGTAAACATCCGCTATGCAGATCTTGAGCGTTCTCCCGGACCGCAACACATTGGCGCGTGCGCTGAGTTCCTCTCCATCCGCAGGCGCCAGCAGATTCATCTTGTATTCCACGGTGAGAACCGAGGATTCCGCCGGCATCAGCGTGTAGGCCGCATAACCGCAAGCGCTGTCCGCGATGGCTCCAGACACTCCCGCATGAAAATAGTTGTGTTGCTGAGTCAACTCGAGGCGAAACGGGACGCGGATCTCCGCATGGCCCGGCTCAAGCTTTACAAGCTCCGCGCCCAGATGTTTCATCAATCCCTGACGCACAAAACTCTCGCGAACCCGGCTTTCATATTCCGCATCGGAGGCGGTATATCGCGGATGATCTTTCATGGAGAGGAGTATAGCAACGCCACGACAATGTAGTGGCGAGACCGGGGAATGATTCTTCTAGGCACGTTGCGCGAGTGCGTCTTCTACGGAAGCGTGAATAGGCAGCAGCTTCGTCAGCCCCGCCACCTGCATTACGGCGTTTCCTTGCTTCGTCAACCCCGACAGCGCGAAGGTCTGGCCTTTGTTTCTGCGGTGCACGAAGAGCTGTACCAGAGCGCCGACTCCGGCAGAATCCAGGAACAACACGCCGCTCATATCCAGAATCATGTGTGCGGCAGGCTCGGGCCGCAACGTCTGGATGAAATTGTGCACGGTTTCCAGGCTGAGTTTGCCGCTAAGGCGTGTAACGAGGTGGCTTGTATCAGATTCTGGTAGCTTCTCGAGGTCGAGGTGCGCGGTTTCCATAAGAAATACAGACTAACCCAGAACTTCCTTTCAAACATTACAAAGTTTTAATAAATCCAGCTCGGCGCGACCGCGCCCGAGCCTCTTTTCTTCCCAACATGTACACCATACATTAAAATATCTTATGTGATAATTTTTGTTGACGTCGGCGCTTCGCGGCGTTACCGTGAAGTCCGCACTGTTTCCCTCTCGGAATTCAGAAAGAGCCGTATGACTGACGGCCAAGGAAGACTCATGGCCACGCAATCCGTTCTTCGTTCCGCTTTGCCCCTGGTCTGTCTCGCTCGTAACCCAAGACGTTCGAAGGCGTTCCGCTCTTCTTGGCTGTGGCCGTTGCTCTTCCTGTGTTCCATTCCGGCACACGCTCAGTTTCAGCAACCTTTCGTCTTCTCCACCGCTGGCGCGGTCCTGACCAGGAACGACCAGACAGGCGTGTTGACTCCCGTGCAGGGCTCCCCGTTTGCGGCGGCACAGTTCCAAACGCTCGACGTGCAGGGCCGGTTCTTGTTTGGTGTCGGCACGAACAGTATCCACATGTACCAGATCAATTCGACTACCGGAGCCTTCTCCGAAGTTCCGACTTCCCCGTTCGCATCTCCCAACACCAATCAGCCGCTGTTCATCGCCGTTGAATCCACCGGGCAATACATCGCTGTGATCAACAAGGCAGGTCAAAATCCAGGGGAGAGCTCCATTGAAACCTTCCAGATCAACGCGGCCAATCTTTCCCTCGCCCCTGTTCAAGGATCTTTTCTGGAACTGGATTCCAGCGTAATTGGCGCCGGAGCCGACCTGCAGAACCGGCATTTCTATGCCTTTCTCGGACCGAATTTGTCCAGCGCCAACCAGCAATTGCAGTCGAATTCCGAATTAAATGACTACGTTTTGGATTCGCAAACGGGTCTAGTGAGTCTGTTCAAGGGCACCCAGCCGGGTAACGTCGGCCGGTGTTTCGCCATGGATTCCCAAGGACGATTCCTTGCTATCGGGCAGGGCCAATTCGAAGGTCAAGTTGGCGTTTTTCCAATCGCGCCAAACTCCGGAGCACTAGGCACCGGGTCAATCACCCCGTTGGCCAGCAGCGTCTTCCCCACCGAGCTTTTCGCCGAGGTCACGGGAAACTTTCTCTACCTTACCGACGCCATCGTTCCCGCACCTCCGGTTCACATCTTCGCCATTGACCCGCAGACGCAAGCGCTGACGGAAACTTCCAGCTCTCCACTGCCGGGCTTTGCTTCCGTGCCCGGTTTCATGGGGGACCCAACTGGACCCTTCATGTACGGCTTCGTTGGGACCTCCATCGGAGCCTATATGACGGATCCTATAACCGGGTACTTCACCGTGGTGGCCGGAACCTCCGTCTCCGCTCCCGGCGTGAATGGGAATTTTGTGTTTAGCATCCTGCCGGGCCAGCAGAATATCGTCGGACCGGTCGCGACGTGGACTCCCACAGCTCTCTCCCTCGGGAGCGTCACTGTCGGGACACCCAGCCCTGCGCAAATGACCGTCCTCTCGAGCACAGGCGGTCAGGGACTGAGCCTAAGTGCCATCGCGATTACAGGAGCAAATGCGGGCGAATTCAGCGAAACGGATAATTGCGGCGCGCCTACGGTCTTGGCGCCGAGCAAGTCCTGCACGATTTCGGTCTTCTTTACGCCGACGGCCAGCGGCCTGCAGCAAGCGACCTTGACGGCCACGGACAACGCCCCTGGCAGCCCGCAATCCGTTCAACTCAGCGGCACGGGTATTGCGCCACCTCCGCCTCAGCCTGCGGTCACCTTGACTCCAGGAAGTGTTTCCTTTCCAACGACAACAGAAGGAACCACCAGCAGTCCGATTACAGTGACTCTTACAAACTCCGGCACAGCTACGCTTCACGTTTCTTCAGTGGTTATGGGCGGTAACAATCCGAGCGACTTCAACATGTCCAATTCCTGCAATGGAGCGTACGCCGCGAACGCCACTTGCTCCATCGCAGTGACCTTTGCTCCCCTCGCAGTAGGGCAGCGCGCGGCCACGATTACGATAACGGATGACGCCCCCAACTCTCCTCAGTCGGTTCAGCTGAGTGGTACCGCCTCTTCGCCCCCGTCAACAAATCCCGCCGTATCCTTCATGCCGGCAAGCGTCTCGTTCTCGACAATTACGGAGGGAACGTCGAATGGACCGCAGACTGTGACGGTAACGAGTTCAGGCGCCGCGGCGCTGCATATTTCTTCGGTTGTTCTTGGGGGAGCAAACGCCAACGACTACAGCATGACGAATGGATGCACTGCTGCTGTCTACCCGACGAACGCAACCTGCACCATAAGCATCATGTTTGCACCGTTGGCCACTGGGCCCCGCGCGGCCACGATCACCGTCTCGGATGATGCTCCCAATTCTCCGCAGGTCATCAGCGTCGGCGGCAATGCCAATCCCGCTGTTACCGCGGGACCTGCTCCAGGAGGATCATCAACAGCTTCCGTTTCCGCCGGACAAACCGCAAAATACCAATTGCAGTTGAACCCGAGACCAGGCTTCACAGGAAGTATCTCGCTTGCTTGCAGCGGTGCACCCTTTGGCGCGGCCTGCCAGGTCCCTGCGAGTCTCTCCGTCACGAGCGGAGCGGCTCTGCCGTTTACGGTTACGGTGACGACCAGCGGCACCGCCAGCCTCCCGCCGTGGATTCCCATGCGATTCGGACCAATCGTGGACCTTCGGATTCTGGCCGTTCTACTGTTAGCGCTCGTCTTGCTCATCTTCGCCAACATTCTTAGAACATCCCAAGGCTCACCAATTGCAGGCTACTGGGCAAGGACTACAGTTCTCAGCGTGATTGCGCTCTGCACTTTAATTCAACTGGCGGGCTGCGGTGGAGGAAGCGCGGGCGCGGCATCGGCTGTTCCCGCACCTTTGACTACGCCATCAGGAACTTCAACGATTACGGTCACACTGAGCGCCATGTCCGCGTCAGGAAAGCCGCTGCAACTTCAGCCCATTCAGCTTACCTTGACGGTGAACTAGCGCGCTGGGCTGGGATACGCGTCCTGGATCCACGGCACTCGCGCCGTGGAATGCCTTACCATCCAAGTGGGACTCCTCCGCATCCAATACGCCACGGAAAGACTAAAATAAGATCTGGGTATTGGAGCTAGACCATGAAGAGCCCATACATTGGCCGAGGCATCGCTCTCGCGGTGATCGTTGGCCTTGTTGTCTGGACTGCCGTGCGCACCTTGGGCGCTAGATCGCCTGAAGCTCCCAAGATGCCTTTCCCTGCCCCCACGCTGGATGCGCCCTTGGCTAGTGTTTCAGGGCAACAGACCGCTGTTTTTGCCGGCGGCTGTTTTTGGGGCGTTCAGGCTGTTTTCGAACATCTCAAAGGCGTTTCGTCGGCCACCTCCGGCTACGCAGGTGGCTACGTGAAGTCACCTTCGTACGAGAGTGTCAGCATGGGAGTCACGGGCCATGCCGAATCGGTGAGCGTTGTCTACGACCCTTCCCAAATCACCTATGGACAACTCTTGATGGTTTTCTTCTCGGTGGCGCACGACCCCACGCAGCGGAACCGCCAGGGTCCCGACACTGGTTCTCAATATCGTTCCTTGATTCTCTATACCAGCGACGAACAGAAGCACATCGCTCAGGCCTATATCGTCCAGCTTGATTCCGCGAAGGTCTACTCTCGACCGATTGCGACAAT
>Ga0207119_1026_pt1 | contig 24160 bp, 16 predicted proteins | sample Alteio_BWMinHeat_43_FD_153505 | JGI IMG/M metagenome (GOLD analysis project Ga0207119, IMG submission 153505) | Enriched cells from forest soil in Barre Woods Harvard Forest LTER site, Petersham, Massachusetts, United States -... | ecosystem: Environmental > Terrestrial > Soil > Temperate forest >... | reverse complement strand
AAAATGCAATAGATTTGCAATAGCCTTTGCAATAGATTGAGCCGACAAGCAATAAAAAAAGAACGAACTGAAGCCAAATCTGTGAGTGCCCTTACTAATTACCCATTACTCAATTCTCACTACTATCCACTTCCTTGCAATACTACAACAAATATTTGACATTTCCAAATTATTTCGTATTTATTTAAAATATAATTGGAAATGGCCGAATTTATATTCCAGGAATGGTAATATTAAAATTTGGCAGGTGAAAACCCTTTCTTTTTGTAGTTTTACAAATTAAATGATGATTTGGAAAAGAAGTTAATTATAAATCCATCGGTAATATCAGACATTAAGGAAATCATTCTTAGTGCAAGAGACCGTGCCATAAGACTGGTGGATCATGAGCGTACAATGATGTATTGGCATATTGGCAAACGCATTTTTGAAGAAGAACAAGAGGGCAAAGACCGTGCTGATTATGGCATGTACCTTACTTCATTGATCGCTGAGCAATTAGAGCCTGAATACGGAAGCGGATTCTCAAAACGACAAGTAGAACTTTTTCGACAGTTCTACCGCGTATTCCCAATTGCGAACGCACTGCGTTCGCAATTGGGATGGACACATTACAAACATTTGATACGCATTGATAATGAGGATAAAATGGAGTTCTATATCGCAGAAGCCTTAAAAAATAACTGGACCACACGTCAATTAGAACGACAAATAAATAGTAACCTGTGGGAACGGCTGTTGATGAGCAACGATAGAGAAAGCGTATTAGCTATAGCCAGAAATGAGAAACAACCTTCAGATGCTAAAGAAATTATTAAAGACCCCATGTATCTTGAATTTCTGGGCTTAAAAAGGGAAGCATCGTACTTCGAAAAAGATTTAGAACAGGCCATCATCACACATCTACACGATTTCTTATTGGAATTAGGCAATGGCTTTGCTTTTGTTGCCAGACAGAAACGGCTTCACATTGAAGGGGATGAGTTCTTTATTGACCTGGTTTTTTACAACCGTCTTTTACAATGTTTCGTCATTATTGAAATAAAGACCACCAAGTTTACACACCAGGACATTGGCCAATTGCAAATGTATGTAAACTACTATGACCGGTATGAAAAAAAGGATTTTGAGAACCCCACAATTGGGATTTTGCTTTGTGCCGAAAAAAACAATGCCGTCGTGAAAATTACTTTACCAGAAAACAATAAAACCATTATAGCAAGCGAATATAAAATATACTTACCTACTGAGCAACAATTAATTGCTGAAATAAGGAAGGAAATTGAAAAGCAAGAGAATGGCTAATTGTAAAAATAACCGCCTAGGTTGTTTCGAGTGTTAAACGCAGTGTCACTCGGAACTCAGGTATGCTCGCATGTCGGACGGACAGGGATTAAAGTCTGAAGACTTGAGGTTGATTTATAGGAAGTCAATAGAATTCAATCTATTCTTTATGCACAAATGAAGTTTCACTGAACACTTGCATGAACTGAGATTATAGATACTAAAGAGCCAGGATAAATAATCAGGCCCTTCAAATAAATGTATTTATTTTTACCATCGCTTGTTCAATAGTATAAGATTGGGCTTTATTCAAATAGAATTGTGTCTCCATGCGTTCAATTGTAGGCAGTAAGTAATTTACATCGTCATATTTGTTTTTATTTATTTCTATAAAGTCTTTAAATAACCTTGTTATTTCATTAAAATTTTCTTGATTTTCAAATGCAACATTTATTAATGCATCAGTTACAATTGTTTTCAAGTTACGGAAAGAGTTAATTTCTAAATTTATTCTATAACTTAGATCTAATAATTCCATTAAGTAGGAGATGGCCTCTTTATTTCGAATAAAATCAAAGCATGACAAGTAAGATAAGTCAATATTTGATTCTTGCTTTATTAACCAGTTGCCAATAAAAATTAGTCCCTCAATATTTTGAAGTTTAATTAAATAATTTGCTGCTATTAATTTTTCATTTAATTCTTTTTCAAATTCCAGACAACCTAAAAGATATTTGGTCAGAAATTGATGTGAGGGCGCTTTAAATAATATTTCAACAATTTGCCACTTTATTTGATTGTCTGCAATAGATAATATTGATTTAATTCCTTCTAAATCTTCTGTTTGTTTAAAATAGATAGAGAGCAAATTTTGCCTGGCATGTATGTCTCTATTAATATTAACTATCTCCTTTAAAATGTAGGGATATGTAATTATTAACTTGTGTTTTGTAGCATAATCTACATGATTTCTTAATACTTGATATGGTTCTATACCATCTTCAATATTTTTGATAATTGCGCTATCCAATTCATTTTTGGGCAACTTTTCAATTAAGTATTTTATACCAGACCATTCATTGTTGTCATAGAAATCAAATAATAACATATTTATTAAAGTTTCCTGTGAAACCTGTACATCAAAATATTTTACTATTAATGCTAAAAAAGAAGCATAAACATCGGTTGAAGCCCTCCCATTGTTATTGATAATTGAGGATTTGAAATCAATATTTTTTTCTATTTTATTGGCCCATTTTTTTAACCAACCTTTTTTGTTGCTATCAAGCTCTTGAAATTTATTCATTAATAAATAATGAAACATCTCTCCAATGCAATAAATCGCAACTTCAGATTTATTTTCAAACCACGATTTCACATTAGTAATAGTTATTTTCCCAAAAGATTTAAAATCTAATAAAAATCGAGTTGCCCTACTCGATAATCCGATAGCCTCATCAAGTAGTTTTTCGCTCGAAATCCAAATTTGCCTTACCTGATCATTACTAAATTCGTTTGCATTGTATTTTATGAATATTTTTAAGACTTCTTTTTCAAAAGACTCTGGTTTGAACAGTAAATTAAAATCGCTAAGTAATCTTTCTGATCTGATTGTTTTGTAATCTAAATGATTAATGTCCTTTTTCCTATAAGAAGTTTTTTGAGCTATAATCTTATTGTAATATTCTAAATCTGGATTTTTAACCCAACTCAAGTCAAAAAAAATGGTATCCAAATCAGTATTAGTCAATTCATGTTCATTATATTCTTTGATAATGATTTCAAATAAATCAATATTTAATAGTTTAGCTAGTAATGTTGAATTTTCTTTTTTGCTTTTTTTGTAAATTTCTAATGCTTCTAAAAATGCATTTTGCCGAGTTTCAGTCGCATCAAAAAATGCAATTATTTCGTCAACATTTTCATAAATAAAGTCTTCAATTATTTTTCTTGTCAAGTTAAAAACTGTATTATATATAGAAGTGTCAGTTTTATAAGCTATTATAGCATTTTCAATGATTTTTAATAAAATATCTTTAATTCTAATTTCATATTCATAATTTCCTTTTTTACCAATATAAGTTAGCAGTTTCTTTAAGCTTTTTGGCGATTTAATGGTCAATATGCATTCTTCCAAAAAGTAATTTTCATCACTAAGTAAAATATCACTTCGATCTTCCGTATCTCTGTTATTAATAATCTCGTAACCTGATATTAAATAATCAACATAAGTATCTGCAGTTTTTGTATCCAAAATTACATGATATAATGCGGACCTAATATGTTCATTTTTTCTATGGCCTAATTTGTTCATCAAAGATTCCAAAACATCCGTTGTACATAATTTAGCCCATTTAAGTGCATAAATTGATTCTTGGATAAGAAGTGTTTCATTATTGTATTTAAAAATTAATCCCAATAATAGAGCTGTAATTTCATCTTTTGTGGTCTGATTTTCGATCTGAAAATGCCCAAGTATCTGTATTGCATTTATTATTACAATAGTCGAATTACTCTCATCTTTAACCTGCTCTAATATGAATTTTATACTGGCACCAGACTGACCAAATTTAGCTAATTCAATTTCGGTAAATTTATTTGACCAAAGCCATATGCCATTTTCTTTGTAATAATTGAAAATAGATTTAAATATATCATTTCGTGTATTTTCAGGAATTTTTTCTTTTTCAAATTTTATAACTATTTCTTTTTCATTAATTACCATCCAGTCAATGAGTTCTGTAATTAATTTATCTTTAGGCCCAAGTATGCTAATTAAAAAAGTTAAAGTGTTAACCCAACTAGGGTTAAGTTTTTTATTATCTGGTTCAAAAGTGATAAAGGCTTTTATTTTTTCAAAATCTAATATCGATAAAGCAATTGCAGCTAAATATTCCTGAATATTATTATGTTCAAATCTCCAAATATTATCTTCTCCTTCAACCTTTGTAAATGCACTGCAAAATTTAAGCAGAGTAAATTCATCACTATTAATAATCTTTAACAAATCGGATTCGTTAATTACACTTTTCGCTACAATCTCCATTGCAATTGCAATTTTTTTAAGTAAAGTAATAATCTCATTTCTTTTACTTCTTAAATCCTTTGTTGATTTGAAATGAATTTGATCAAATATAATTCGAGATTCGATAAACGAGTCAAATAACTCTGAATGTCTTAAATGTTTACCTTTACTTTTTTTGTAATATTCAGATAATAACATGAGGGAAAATGGTTTACCTATTAAGTCTCCCATGCCATCAGATCTAATTTGCTCAATGAAATTATTAACCTCCCCTTCATTTTTGTTGAAAGTAATTGAATAGTACCTTTTAACATCATCTATTTGAAAATCAGTAATAAAAAATGCTTCAAAGTCATTTAATGTTCCTGCTAAATTGTTTACAGGCAATTCGTAGAAATTTGTTCGGCAAGAAATTACAATTTTAATATCTGGATATTTTGCTGAAAAGCTATTAATTTGTCTTACCACAGTATTAAAATGTTGAGGTTGGATTTCGTCTAGGCCATCCCATACTAAAATTCCTAAATTCGCAGGTATATTTTTCCAAAAAATGGGAAGAAATAGTTCTAGTCCTTTTTCTGGTGTGTAGTCTCTAAAATATTGTAAAATAACAATGTAAGGGCTTTCATCATTAATAAGTTTATTAGCTAAATTTTTAAGTTCAGTAGTTTTACCTGATCCAGCATCTCCTAAAATAATAATTCTATTATTATTATTAATTATCGAATCTAAAGTTTCAGTCTTGTAATCGTATAATGCAGAATTTGTTTGGCTTTTAAGCGAACTATAGTTAATAAATGTTCGTTCAATATGATTAACAGATGATGCTAATTTAATTTTATATTGTTCATATTTTATAAAATTATTGTCTGATAATGTAGCTTGTTTTTCATCAATTTTATCTTTGTCGCAGATTTTATTCGCCTTTTGAAGTAGAAGGTTAAATATTTTATTTAAAAAATCAGTGTTTTCTTTAAATTCATTTACCCAATTATTTTTCTTTTGTTCGAGTTTAAAATCTTTAACCAATTTCATTTGATCAATTTCATCATCGTCTACTGATGCAAATTTTTTAAAGAACAAATAAATTTCCGGATATTGGTAAACTTGCCAATTTGCAAAAGCCAATTCAAATTCTTCTTTTGATCCGGAGCCGTAATCATTATTAGTGTTGGTGTCGATTTTACCCGTGTTAGAGCCAAACCGCTTGTGCCAAATGCCTAAATATATATCATAATTTGCAAATATCCGATTTATAATACCTTGTGGTCTTTCACCAACTTGACCTACGATTGAACTCCATTCTTTAACCGTAAAAATAAGATTACAATTTATACGATGCGTTTCATTTACTGTTTTACATGCAGTTTCAACAAGTTTTATTTCCTCCTGAATATCCCCAGGGCAAGAAACAAAAATTTGGATTTCTTTTTTCAATTCCATTTAACAAATATCGCTGAAACTTTAACATTTCATCTACAAAGCTATTTTAAATTAAAATTGCAGTTCAAAGCGAATGTTATTTATTTACCTCCAAGCTGATCAGGCTTTCCAATCTCGATCTTTTGTGTATTAGCCCGCCCCGATGAAAGATCGTCATCCTTTCGGACTTGGATTTGCAATCCGAACAAATTATCCCAAGTTCCTTTTATATTTGCTCCATCACAATAATTAATTATAATAAAAAATAATGAGCAAAATAATCTTTGACGGCGCCATATCCCCCCGCTAGCGCGAATCTTAGCATAGCGTGATTCGTGCTTTGGCTGTTCCTCCCGACTTTCGGGACGGGCTGTCTCTGACGGCTCTTTGTCAATTATTAAAATAGAATGGTTTATTCAAGCCTTCAGATAAGGCAAACCAAATGTCACGAATCTCACTTCGTTAAGATTCGCGCCATCACCCCAAACGTATGTAGCTAATAATAAATAACTTGCAAGACTAATGTATTAACATTATTCGTTTATTTAAAATACGATTACCTTTGGAACATTATGACAAAAGAAACGGCAATAAGGCTATTTGAATCTCGACAGGTACGTTCATCATGGAATGAGGACGTAGGGCAGTGGTATTTTTCTATTGTAGATATTATTGCCGTTTTAACAGATAGTCCAAATCCGCAGGTGTATTGGCGTGTCTTGAAAAAGCGACTTAAGGATGAGGGAAACGAAACCGTTACAAATTGTAACGGTTTGAAATTGCTAGCGCCTGATGGCAAAATGCGACTAACGGATGTCGCTGATATAGAACAACTTTTCAGACTTATACAATCAATCCCATCGCCCAAAGCAGAACCCTTTAAACTTTGGCTGGCAAAGGTAGCTACAGAAAGACTCGATGAAATGCAGGATCCTGAACTTACCATTGATAGAGCATTGGAGCAATATTTACAATTAGGCTATTCTGAAAATTGGATAAACCAACGTTTAAAGAGTATCGAAATTCGTAAAGAGCTAACAGATGAATGGAAAAAGAGAGGACTGGCACCAGGAGCTCAATTTGCAACACTTACCGATATTATTACCCATGCATGGGCAGGTAAAACCACCAAAGAATATAAGATATTGAAAGGCCTGAAAAAAGAAAATCTTAGGGATAATATGACCAATACGGAGTTGATTTTGAATATGCTGGCTGAAGCATCTACTAAAGACATTTCTCAGGCTGTGAACCCTTCAAATTTTGAAGAGAGCAAAAAAGTAGCAAAACAAGGTGGCAATGTTGCCAAAGTAGCCAGACAAGAATTGGAAGCGAAAACAGGCAAAAAGGTTGTAACATCACTAAACGCTAAAAAAACTTTGCATTTAAATATAGATAAAGGCAAGGACTTGGAATAGGTTTTGTACCCAAAGCTGCTCGGGGTTTTGCAATCTCCCCGATCTTTTAAGTTTTAGCCCGCCCCGCTTTCGCTCGCATCTTGCGAGTGTAAGCTACTGCGGCCTCCGGCCAATTCATTGCTAAATATTTGACTAAAATTATATCGAATCGGCGAGACGCCCCAGTAACCCACACTCGCAAGATGCGAGCAAGGGCACAAAGTCATCCTTTCGAACTAGCCCACCTGGATGAAAAGTAGTCATCCTTTCGGATGAAAAGTTGCAATCCGAACAAATTATCCCAGGTTCCTTTTATATTTGCTCCATCACAATAAAGATTAATAATAAAAAATATGAGCAAAATTATCTTTGACGGCGCCATATCACTTGATGGCTTTTTCGCCGGCGATAACAGGAGTCCGGCCAACCCAATGGGCGGCGTTTCACCATTAATCCATAACTGGATGTTTAAACAAAAAGCATTTTGGAAGCACCACAATATGGAAGGCGGTGAAGTAGATGGTCCCGATGGTAAACTAATTGAAGATGTGTTTGCCAGAACAGGTTCTTACATCATGGGAAAGCGAATGTTTGAAGAAGGCGAAGTGCACTGGCCAGAAGATCTATACAAAGCCGATGTTTATGTATTGACACATGAAAAACGGGAACCCTGGGTGCAAAAGGGCTCAACTACTTATTATTTCATTAATGACGGCATACAAAGCGCCTTAGAAAAAGCAAGACAATCAGCCAAAGGAAAGGACATCAGAATACAAGGCGGTGCCAATATTATTCAACAATTTCTCAATGCAGGCCTTGTCGATGAATTTTTGATTCACATAGCCCCTGTTTTTTTAGGAAGTGGTAGCCGACTCTTCGAGGGCATTAACAAAGACCTATATGATCTCCAGATCGTAGAAGTAGTACCATCTGACCTCACAACACATATCAGATACAAATTGACGAAAAAATAGGAAGGACCGATGCCTTCGCTCGCATCTTGCGCGTGTAAGCTATCCCCGGCCTCTGGCCGAATTGATATTATATAAATATTAATCTAAAACGGCGGGACGCTCCAGTAGCCCACTCTCGCAAAATGCGAGCGAAAGCAATAAAGAAGAGAATTATTAACAGGTTATAAGACTCAAGCTCCTATAGTACCAGTTTGCACTTTTCCGGCTCGCTTGTAATTGGCAATAATCACTCCTTTTAGGGTAATGGTACTCTCTGTTAATGTAAATGCTGTCGGAATTATGCCATCGTCAAACAACTTTTTTCCTTTCCCAAGAATCACCGGGTAAATTTTGAGCCAGAGTTGATCCACTAAATCATTCTTAAGTAGCAAATGCACGAGTTCACTGCTTCCCCAAACTTTAATTTCAGGACCTTCAGAATTTTTGAGCTTTTCGATATCTGACAGGCCTTTGAGGAAAACTGAATTTTTCCAGTCTGACTTTTTCAAAGTATTGGACAAGACATATTTTGTGACATCATTAATGCCTGGCCATGCATTTGCGTGCTCAGGCCAATAGTTGGCAAAAATATCAAATGTTTTTCTACCCAAAAGAAGATCAGCAGGTTTCATCTGTTCTTTTACTACTTTAGCACCAACTTCGTCACCATAAGGCGCCACCCAACCGCCATAGTTAAAACCACCTGATGTGTCTTCCCCAGGTCCGCCTGGCGCTTGTATTACACCGTCTATAGATATCATTGATAAAACGATTATTTTTCTCATAAGTATGTTTTTAATAAATTGAATTAGTTTGGCACAAAATACTAGTAACCTATTTTATTTTAACGATGCTAAGATAAAAAAATATCAATTCAATTTGTTTCGAATGTTAAACGAAGTGCTATACAAAATCTCATTCTGAACTTAGGAATAGGAAAAAATTCTGTCTGGATATTTTGTTCAGGGGATGACAACAGAATGTCATATTGATCCGGAGATGAGTGGTATCAAAGAATAAAAAAAATCCGGTAGTCAGTTAAAACTACCGGATTTTGAAAATCACAGTTTTACAATTTGCTTGGTTATTATTCCTTGGGCAGTTATCAATTTTAACAGGTAGACACCTGGCATAAAATTGTATTTATCTGCATCTATTTGTAATTCTTTTTGGCCGGGATCCTGGTTCAGCATTGCAATTTTTGCTACTTCTTTTCCAGCCAAATCGTATACTGCTATCTGCACATCTGAGGTTCTTAGAAGGTCATATTGTATGATCACGGAACTTTGAAATGGGTTTGGATAAATAAGCAATTTATCAATATCTTCACCTATTGGATCTATCCCTGAAACTGTAATATTTACAGTAGAGTCAAAATAATTTATACACCCATCGGTGCCAGTCACCAACAAAATAATGCCATATGACTTGTTTTTAGGGAATATATGTTTAGCCAGGTGACCCGAAGCAATACTACTATCCCCAAATGCCCAATGATAAGAAGTATCCACATGCGTACTGTCATCTGCATGTAAATAGGTAGTTATACCAAAGTAATTTAATGTCCAATGTGCATCAGGCAATGGATTTACTGTTATGGATACAGAATTGGTTTTGTTACACCCACCGGCATTCGTTTCCGTTAAAGTATAAGTTGTATTAACCGTTGGTGTTACCCCGGGGTTTGCAGCGGTTGATCCGAAACCAGTTGGAGAACTTACCCAACTATAGCTATTCCCGGCTACAGCTGAACCTCCGATGGATATTGATTTGCCACTACATATACTTGTATTTGGAATTACAAGCGCTGCTGGAATAGGGTTTACTGTAATAGTTACAGAATTTGAGTTGGAACAGTTGCTTGCATTAGTTTCAGTGAGTATATAGGAAGTAGTTGCTGTTGGCGAAACCGTAGGATTTGCCGCTACAGAAGTAAAACCTGTAGGATTGCTTGCCCAACTATAACTATTTCCGGCTATGGAGGCCGAGCCAATTGTAACAGAACTTCCCGAGCAAATTGTTGCAGGAGTCCCTACATTCACAGTGGGCGTAGGGTTTACATTAATGGTAACCGAATCCGTTTTATGACAACCAGTAGTGTTTATGGTTTCTATTAAATCATAAACTGTGGTTACATTTGGATTTATATTTGGGTTGGATACATTGGATGTGAATCCTGATGGATTACTTTTCCAATTGTAACTATGGCCACTAACGGATGATGATCCAATACTTATCGTTGATCCGCTGCATATAGTTTGTGAAAATCCAGCAACAGGTGTTGGAAGAGGATTTACAGTTACAACTACAGAATTGGTTTTTGAACAGGTTCCTACCGTTTCAGTAAGTGTATAGGTGGTAGTAGAAGTGGGCTTAACATAAGGACTTGAAAGTGCAGAATTAAAACCTGGTGTAGATGATACCCAACTATATGAATCTCCACTAACAGCAGTTGCTCCAATTATTGCACTATCTCCTGAACAAATAGTTTGTGTACTCCCTGTATTTGCACTTGGTTGCGGATTTACATAGATAGTTACCGAGGCTGAATTAGAACATCCTGTTGAAATGGTAGTTTCAGTTAGCGTATAGGTTGTAGTAACTGTTGGACTTATATTAGGATTTGAAATTGATGAAGTAAATCCTGTAGGATTACTTATCCAGCTATAATTGTATCCGGTTGCGGAGGATGCGCCAATAGTTACACTCCCGCTATTACAAATAGCTTGTGAAGCTCCTGCATTTGGAGTTGGAAGTGGGTTAATACTAATGGTGATGGAATCAGTTTTACTACAACCTGAGGCACTAGTTTCAGTCAATAAATAAGTGGTAGCAATTGTTGGGCTAACTGTTGGGTTGGAAATTGTTGAAGTAAAACCAGTTGGACGACTAACCCATGAGTATTTGCTGCCAGAAACCGTAGCAGCGCCAATGGAAATCCCGACACCCGAGCAAATGGTTGAGTAAGTCCCCGCATTTGCATTTGGCAAAGGATTTACTGTAACAGTATTCGAAGCCGTACCTCCACAGCCTGCTTTGTTTGTTTCAGTAACTGTAAAAGTCGTGGTCAGCGTTGGGCTAACAGATGGGTTGGCTAAAGTAGAACTGAATCCTGCCGGATTGCTTACCCATGAATATGTTAATACTGATAATGCAGTTGAACCAATTGTAGTTATGCCGCCATTACAAATAGTTTGGCTAAGGCCGGCATTAGCTATCGGTCTTGGGTTCACAATTATTGTGTCATAGGCAACAGGACTTGTGTCACAAGCAGTTCCACTGCCAGACCTTGTCGCATAAATTGAATAAACTCCTGATGATTTGGTTGTGTCGGCATTTGCAACATACATACTAAGAGTGGTAGCTGTGAATCCATTTGGTCCTTTCCAAAAATAATTAGCAGCGCCTGAAATACTTGATATACTCAACTTAATTGAATCACCCGCACAATAACTTGTTTTGCCGGTAATAACCGGGGCAGGGAAGGCGGTTGGACAAATATAGAATTTAGCTGATGCTACCAAGCTCCAGGTATTGGTTTTATCTTTAGCTCTTATAAACAAATAATGAGTACCGGAAGACAAGCTGCTAATGCTGAGTGAAGAGGATACTTTAACAGAATCGAAAGGAGTAAAAGAAGTCGGTATGTTTGTACCCTTGCCAACACCTGGATCCGAATCATAGTAATACTCAGCACTTACAATGTAATTTGTAACCGGTTTAATCGCTAACCCGGTATCAATGAGAAAATTTCTGCCTTCATACAAACTCCATTTTCCTATCGAATTTTGAACCCGAATAAATAAAGCATGAAATCCGGATTTAAGGCCTGTGGTAGGGAATGAATCATTAACTAAAATCGAATCAGAAGTTAGCGCATAAGAAATTTGCTTACCTTTTCCTATTCCCGGGTCATAATCAAAAAAATACTCTGCTTTAGGATTTTTAAATGTTACGCCAACACTAGATGCAGAATCAATTAAAAAATTCCTGCCTTCATACAGGCTCCATTTTCCGATTGAATTTTGTACTCGTAAAAAAAGACCATGAAATCCTGATTTAAGCCCAGTCGTCACGATAGAATCATTATTAACTACAAATGAATCCGCCGTTGCAGTAATAGAAATTGGCTTGGCTTTCCCAATACCGGGGTCATAATCGAAAAAGTATTCTGCATTTGGATTTTTAAATGTTACCCCAACATTAGAGACAGAATCAATTAAAAAATTCCTGCCTTCATATAAACTCCAAATGCCCAGCGAGTTTTGCACTCGTAAAAATAAGCCATGAAATCCTTGTTTAAGCCCAGTGGTAGGAAAGGAATCACTAACTACAATAGAATCAGCAGTTAGCGAATAAGAAATTTGTTTGCCTTTTCCAATACCCGGGTCATTGTCGAAAAAATACTCAGCTTTTGGATTTTTAAATGTTGCCCCGGAAGGTAAATAATTATCTACCAAAAAACTCCGGCCTTCATACAAGCTCCAGTTGCCCAATGAATCTTTAACCCTTAAAAATAAATTATGAAACCCAAGCCCAAATCCAGTAGTGGTTAAGGAATCATTCATATTTATAGAATCGAGATTGTTGGTGAATGTTATTGCTTGACCTTTGTTAATGCCGGGATCAACATCAATAAAGTATTCAGCGCTTTTTATTCGTTGGCCAAAAGCGTAAACATTGGCCAATACAAAGCACAATAGTAGAAGAAAGCGTAACTTTTTCATTTTAAAAAAATTTAAAGTTGCGCTTTATTTCTGTATCCTGGCTTTAAATGTAACACCTAGCTTACCACCAGGAGCAATAATAGCATTATTAATATTCAAATAAGTGATTTGTGGTATCGTACTAGCCCCGGTAAAATTCATTGGATAGGCACCACCGTATACCCCAATATCCGTTCCATCAGTACTCGCATTGTGGCCCGGGCAGGTAGAAAGCAAATGCCAGTCGTATGACAATATTGATCCGTAACCTACTGAGGTATACTGGCCTGATGCAAAAAATTTGTTGTAAGGAGGATTATAAATGTTTTTACTACCGCCATTAGTCCCCTGAGTCAGGGAATCTTTACTGGTGTAATAAGTTATATTATTATCGTATGTATCATATTTATTACTGGCATCACCGGATTGATTGGCGTTAAAAAATATGTTGTTGGTAAACGTAGCATATTTAATGGTATATGTGGCGATTTCTATAATACAATGATCTATAACAAGTCCATTATCAAATCCACTATATTGATCCCTTATTCCATAATACATAAAACTATTTGCAATAAAACAACTCTTAACCGGATTATATTGGAGATAAATAATGTACATAATGCAATCCTTTATAGTCCAACCGTTACCTCTAACTTGAATCGTGTTTATATTACACCTGCTAACGGTTATATTTTTTATAGTAGTATCACTGCCATTTAAAGTATTGTTTATCATGGATATCCCGATAATCTTAGCTCCTGCCGCCCCCGGTGTTGAGATCGTTGCGGCATTTAAATATATATCACCAACCAGGGTAGAGAGCTGTTGTTGGGTGCCTAAAGTATTGTAACCTGCACCAATTAGTGTGATAGCCGAATTGATCGTTATATTTCCATAGCTATTTACAGACCCCATGGCATAAACAGTATCACCGGGGTTGGCGGCATTAATTGCGGATTGTAAATTAGAATATGCCCCGCCGGCAACTACACCGTTGGAACAGGTGATAACTTTTGCATTTACATTCAATTGGTAAACAACAATAAATGCAACAAGGCAAAATAGGCGCGGAATTTGGAAGATAGAGTTTTTCATTTTTTTATTATTTAATTTAGTTTAGGCGTTTAATAAAAAATTATACTTCTCCTCCGCACATGGAACGCTTACTTGTTAAATCATTAAAATACAAACAATCGATTTAAGAAAGACCAGTCTTATAATTTTATTAAATTAGATAATTGGTCAGGTAAATAAATTGAAAGGATCCTAAAAATCAAATAACTTTACATCATTAAGAATAATCTTATTTCAAATGTATTTAAAGTTTTTACTTTTAAATGGCACTTTTCATAAGTGGTCGCATCCGCTCCAAATGCGGGCTAAAGAATTTCAAATATGAAATCAGAATTTGGAGAGAGCCTCCAAAAATTTATCTTTTTTTCGTTTTGCGACATCAATGGATGCCCCATTATTCAATATAACCACGCCTTCGTTTTTATTATATTTGACTACTTCGGCGAGGTTTACCAAAAAGGACTGATGTGCTCTAAAAAAACCGTATGCCGATAAAAGATCATCATAATCTTTAATGTTTTTTGATGCTACAATATTTTCCATACCTTTTAGGTGAAAAATTGTATATGATCCGCTTCCCTGGCAATAAATGATATCCTTCACCGAAATAAAAAACATGCTTTCCAGGGTTGAAATTGTTATCCTTGGTGAAGGGTCTTCCGGGTTGCGTAGTAAGCCTGTTAATTGCCTGAATTGATTGATAATGTTCTTATGGTCAGTCCTCTGTTGAAACCGGGAAACCGCAGCTTGTAAATCTTCATAATCTATGGGTTTTAGTAGATAATCAAGCGCTGCAAATCTAATTGCCTTAATGGCATATTGGCTGAATGCAGTTGTGAAAATAATTTGAAAACGGATTTCATCAAGACTCTCAAGCAAATCAAATCCATTTCGTTTTGGCATTTCAATGTCCAGAAAAACAAGGTCAGGATTTTTTAGCATTATCAATTCTTGCCCTTCATCCATATTAGATGCAATGCCGACGATAAAGACATTTTGACAATATCTTGACAATAAATTAATTAATATATTCCTTCCACTTTCCTCATCGTCAATAATAATTGCTTTTATATCTTTATCCATCACAATATCTTCTTTATCCTGCAATATCATATTTCTAGCGGAATATTTATCACTATTTTAGTTCCCAATGGATAATTGTTTTCGTCTACCAGGTCAATAATTTCTAAAACGGTACCTTCATAACCTTCAGCGAATCGTTTTAGTCTTTCTTCAGTAATGCTAATCCCTTTGGATTGATGATCTTTTTTGAGAAATTTCCTGATTTCCGTAGCTCCGGCTCTGCCGATACCGTTATCTTGTACGATGCAAACTATTTTATGACCGGCCTTTTGCAGACTGACAAATAAACGACGGTCAGTGTCTTTATTTGCAAGCCCATGCCAAATGGCATTTTCAACAAATGGCTGTATGATCATCGATGGTATTTGCATACTGTGCACATCTATGGTAGGATCAACTTGTATATCAACCGAAAAATCTTTTAGTCGTTGTGATTCAATATCAATATATAGCTGTAATGCCTCCAGTTCTTTGGCAACGGGAATAAATTCCTGTTCTGAATTTTCAAGAATAAGCCGCATGAGTTTTGAAAACCTGGAAAGGTATTTATAGGCCTCATCAGTTTGATTTTGAATGATGCAATTTTGAACTGAATTGAGCGCATTAAAAACAAAATGCGGATTCATTTGTGCGCGCAATGCCTTCATTTCCATTTCTGCCAATTCCTGCTTTATTTTTGAATCTTTTCTTATCTTATCAATTCTTAATTTATAAAAACCATAAAAACCGACAAACACAAAAATGCCACATAAAGAAAAAAACCAATTTGTGAGCCAAAAAGGAGGTTTAATAGTGATATTTAAAAAAGCTTCAGGGCCACTCAATAAGCCATCACTGCTTACAGCTTTTACCTTGAAATGATAAGTACCGCCACTAAGGTTTGCATACGTTATAGTTTGCTTGTTTCCATTATCAACCCATTCATTATAAAGTCCTTCCAATTTACAGCAAAACCTGGTTTTTGTCGAAAAAACGTAATCGGGAGCGGTAAACGTGAAATTGAGATAATTCTGTTTATAATCAAGATTTACCATTGGTATTTCTTCAAATGGTTTGTCAAAATGAACTTCATTATCAAATATTGAAAATCCTGTGATTACAGCTTGCTTCGGGCGCGGTTTATCATTAAGAGAATTCAGGTCAATGCAAGTTAAACTCCCAGATCCGCCACTATACAAAATAGAATTGCTTCCGAGGTCAAAAACATTGGTCTGGTCGTTAGATTCAAGCCCATCATCCTTATAGAAATTAATAAATTTTTTATTTTCAGGATCGAACACCGAAAGCCCATTTTGCGTGCCAAGTAGTACCTTGCCATTTGCAAATTGCAAATTCGCCACATAATCATTGCAAAGTCCATCAGCGGAACTGTAAATTTTGAATTCGTTTTTTATTTTGTCAAATTCATTTAATCCCTCATCTGTTGCTATCCAGTAATGGTTTGGTAAATCCTCGCAAATACCGAAAACACTTCGCCCATACATAGAGTTTGAATTTCCGAAAACATGTTGATAGGTTATAAATTCTTCTTTTCCTGCATTATACAATTTCAATCCTACATCGGTACAGGCCCATATATTGTGTTCTTTATCTTCAAGAAAAGCATAAGTCCTGTAGTTTGCAGAATCTTTTATCCTCGTTATTTCCTTAGTATCCAGGTTATAAATATTTATTCCTTTATGATAAGTCCCAATCCATAGAAGATGTTTACTATCTTCAAGCAATGAAACGATCCTGCTTTCAGATAAGGAATGAATATCATGTTCCTGATGATAATAGGCATCATAGCCCTGCATGCCATCTCTGAAACCAATGAGCCCGTTGAGTGTGCCAACCCAAATTTTCCCTGAATGATCTTTTTTTATGTCATTCACCTGTTTGCTTTCCTTGTCTTTATACAAAGGAAGAATTGAGGATGGACGCGTTACATTTTTAAAATCGCTTTTAGCTTTAAACAATCCTTCTCCATTCCAGGATCCAATCCAGAATTGTGTCTGCCCATTTTCATCTTTATCTTCCAGCACCTTATATATGCCCGCATCCTTAAAGCCCGAAAGCGTAATTATTTTGAAATGTTGTAAATAAGGCACTACACAACTTAGTGCTTCCCCACCCATCCACACAATACCTTCATTATCCGCAAACAAAGCCCTGATTACCTTTGATTGCAACCCTTTTGTATTCAAAGGGTTATATTTATAATTAGAAATCATAGATGCATTCAGATCTCGAATTTCCGGGGTTAATGCCAATTTCGATAATGCCCCTGCTCTCCCAATCCACAATATATGTTTATTTGGTTCCTCAATACTTTCACAAAGGCTAAAAATTATATTATTACTGCCATTTGAAAATGGCCCAAATAAATAACTGGTAAAGGTTTCTTTTTGCGGATCAAAGAGAATAAGGCCTCTATCCCAGGTAGCTAACCAGATATGACCATAGCTATCTTCAAATATCTGATCTACAACCAGTCTTTCAGGAAATGGATGCGGAATGTACCTGGCAGTGCCTGTTGACTTGTTAAATAAAAAAAGGCCATTATTACTGCCTACCCAGAACCTTTTTTTGGAATCTTCAAAACATAAATTAATAACCAAAAACTTGTCTACAGGCTTATAATATTTAACAAGATCATAGTGTTTAAAATCATTTGTTCCCGGCTTATAAACACTTATCCCGCTCCAGTAGGTGGTCCATATATTATTTGATTGATCTTTAGCTACGCTATTAGAAAAATAGCTATGCAGGCTACTTGGTTTTTGGTCATCATGTATGTAATTGGTAAACTTTTCACTATACGGATTCAACTTGCTTAGGCCACCCCAACTGGAAATCCATAAATTTCTTTCTTTGTCTTCAACAACGGAGAAAATATAGCTATTTACTATACTTGATGGGTTTTTGCGATTATGCCTGTACACCTTAAAATGCCTGCCATCAAAAAGATTCAAGCCATCTGAAGTACCTACCCAAAGAAAACCACGACTGTCTTTAAAAACACAATGAATATCCTGCGAAGATAATCCTTGTTCGAGCCCATAATTCTTGAATGATATATCATCAGCCTGCCCTTTGCCATCAAATGACATCACCAAAAAAAGTGCAATTAATAGCAGAATAAAATTACGCATCAAAACAAAGTTATGATTTCAATATGAAATAATGTGTAAAGGAGAATGTGGTGATACGGGGAGACAATGAAAAAGTATTCACAGTATTTATCGAGGTGAGAATGTAAAGAATGGAAATACTTGAGGAGGAACAAACATCGGGGAAAACCTTTGAGAATCCCCTTGCCTCGTATTTTGAGTATAAGCAATTGAGCATAAATCGATTTCAGAGTTTAGGGTCATTTCAAGACAAAATATAAAACCATTAAATTATTTGAAACGAAGAACACCGCATTAACTCACATTCTCAGGATAAAAACCCGAGCAGCGTCTTTAAATATTGTAAAAATATTGATTATCAATTCATTAAAAAATATATTTCAATTTGTATTGAAAGTTCAGAAACTATGAATACATTTGTACTATGAAACTAATAGAAGGAAAAGAAAAGTTTTTACAAGCCTGGGGCACCTTAGGTTCCAGCTGGGGTATCAACAGGACAATGGCCCAGGTACATGCACTCTTATTAATATCTACAGATCCGCTTAGCGCCGAAGATATTATGGAAGAATTGCAAATATCCAGGGGAAACGCCAATATGAATATACGTGCACTAATGGATTGGGGGCTAGTAAGCAAAGAATTTAAGACAGGTGAGCGTAAAGAATTCTTTTCAGCCGAGAAAGATATCTGGAAAGTGGCCACGCAGGTTATGAAAGAAAGAAGAAAAAGAGAACTTGAGCCGGTATTAAAAGTGCTGAATGAGATAAGCGCTATAGATGGCGATAAAAAAGATAAAAAGATAAAGGCCTTTACGGAATCAATCAACAATATAAAAGGCGTGGTTTCAAAAGCAGATAAAACGATTGAAACCGTGATAAAGGCAGATGAGAACTGGTTTGTAAATTCATTTTTAAAATTGCTTAAATAATTTATTTAAAAAAATGAGCTACAATGTAATGGCATATATAATTTATCTATTGATAACGGTATATGTAATTGTTATAGTAGGCAACACATTGCATAAAAATGGCAGGCCCTTTTTAATTAATGTCTTCCACCAAAATATATTGCTCGCTGATTCCATTAATAGTCTGCTGCTTACCGGGTACTATCTGCTTAATATTGGATATAGTATCATAACCCTCAAAATATGGGTTAAAATCTACACATTTCGGCAGCTTGCTGAAATCGTAAGTTTTAAAATCGGTACCATATTATTTCTTTTGGGGGTAATGCACCTGTTTAATATATGGGTACTGATTATTGCACAGAAAAAGTATAGAAATAAGAAAATAAATTTAAGTGTTAACCATTAAAAACAATAGCCATGAACGACACGACTTTTAATCACACCGCATTAGCTTACAGCATTTATTTACCATTAGTAATTGTACTCACTATTTGGGTAGCAAATAAATTACTAAGTAACGCAAAAGTATTTTATATAGATATTTTTCGCGGACAAACCGAACAAGCACAGTCGTTAAATAAACTGCTCCAGGTTGGATTTTATTTAATTGCGCTGGGATTTGGATTTTTGCGCTTAACAATTGTCCCTGAATGGCGCAGTGTCGGCGAAGGAACACCCGGCCCGCACTATATTGGAACTGCACAAGAAGTAATAGAAGCGCTAAGTATGAAAGTTGGAGGTTTTGTAGTCATCCTGGGCGTAATGCTATTTTTGAATTTACTACTTATATTAGCGCAAAGAAACAAGGCTAAGACTGCCAATGCTGTTAGTTAAAAAAAGGACCGAAACAACCGAAAATGCCAATCCTAATGAGGGATAGCAAATGAATATATCCCGGTACCATCTCTCCTCGTTCTGCAAATTCAAGCTGTAAAATTAAATGGCTCACCGAAGTGGGCCATTTTTATTATTATAAACTAAATTTTAAATTCCTATTTTTTAATTGTATGTGAGATAGCCTTTGCGTTAGCCCCCCTCACTACTAACTACTTACCCTTATTTTACTAGCACAAATAGGCTTCCTGCCGGAACGACATTTGTGTTAGTCAATACATTAAATGGCAAATAAAAATAGCCATGGTTGCCCCAGGGGGTACCCCATGAATTTTCAACAATAAATACACCCCCTCCGTAGCTGCTTGGTATACTATTATCTGAAGCATTTGTAATATACCCAATTAGAGGAACTGCATGACCACCTAAAAGCTTCAAGCCAGATATTATACTTCCTGTGGATGTAATTGGGTTATAGACATAGCTCGTTGTATTTAAGCCTTCAAAATAAGTATAAGTGCTTTTATTATCATATACATTAAAGCCCATCATCACAGGCAAATTTGATGCAATAGCGGTTTCAACATCATTAATTATGGATGATGAATTAATTACATAATATCCTCCCGTAGTAGTACTTCCCGTCGAAGTAGAGGAGCCTGATGGATTCTTCGCAATTTCATAAGAAGGAGCATTACTAATAGCTGTGCCACTTGGTACAGTTCTATAATTTGCAGATGTTGGGGAAGCTACATTATAACCACCGCTGCCGGTTACCCAAGGGTAGGTATAATCAGATTCTATACTTTCACCTGCAAAAGTATATTTTGTCCTCGAAATTGTTTCAGTAAGCGTAGCTCCGGTACCTGTATTATTTGTTAATCCTTGTAAAGCCTGACCGATATTCACCATGTTGGCGCCAGGATCTGAACCAATGGATTGTTTTTCAATTACACAACGTTCAACATAGTATAAAAATAATGGACTGAGCGCTGAAGAATTACTCGTCTGGCTGGTGTTTGGAATTTGATTTGATATTGCCGTAGACACACCGTTGGAGTAGTTAACGCCTGAAATGCTATTCGAATTACTTTTGTAGTATTTAACCATTTCATTGGTTTCAGTACCACAAAAACCGGTACATGACCCGATTTGTCCCTGATCTCTCACATTTGGCGAATTTAATAAATAAGCGCCCGGCAAAGTTCCCGTATAAGTTATTCCTTGCGGTAAATTTCCAGGGGAAAATACCGGGATATTAGCCCAATCAGATGGTTGCATCGGATTTAATCCATACACGTGAATATCGCTTTGTGGAGTTGCCGGTGTAATGTATTCAGTTGATTTTGAACAACTGGAAAGAATTATTGCTGAACTGAAGCAAAAAGCAATAACTCGAAATGGAAATAGTTTCATAGCTCTTTTTTTAGGTTTGTTTTGCAAATATATATAAATAATTTTGACTAGCAAGTCTTCAATAGGACAGAATGATCAATGATCAATTTTTAATGATCAATGATCGATTTTCGATGACCAATGATCGATTTTCAATGACCAAATAAATATTGCGGGCATCACCACTTTCTTCTCACTACTTAATCAGTTATTATTTTTTTGACAATTTTTTTATCAAAAATACAAAATAATTGTTATATTTGTAGCAATATATATAAGACAAATCATTTGCCGGACTATGAGCATCGGGGAAATTTTAGACGAAAACATCAGGCCCTTAATATGGTGGAAGCATGAACAAAGCGGTTCTTGGTGGGGTGCCCAAACGGAAGTAAATAACTATGTGCATACCTGGAACCTGTATGAAATACGGCCAGTAGGGCATAGCAAAGAAACATTCAGTGCTTATTTTGCACAGCACAATTATGAAGGTATATTATATAACAGCTCTCTGGAAGCCTGCAAAGCTGCCTGTCAACAACACTTGAAAATTTATTTGAAAAGTTTTTTAATGACAGAAGCCGCTTGAGCCATGACAATGAGTAAACTTATTGATAACCGATAGAAACAATGGATACCGCTTTCCTGCATATAGACCTCGATACTTTCTTTGTATCCGTAGAGCGGCTTAAGGAGCCGAAACTAATTGGCAAACCTGTGATTGTAGGGGGCAAGAGCAATCGTGGCGTGGTGGCTTCCTGCTCGTATGAGGCGCGGCAGTTTGGAGTTCATTCTGCTATGCCTATTATGTTGGCACGGCGGCTTTGTCCCAATGGCATTTATCTTTCCGGCGACCACGATGCCTATAGTGAGTATAGTAAGGTCGTAACGGAGATCATTGCGGACCGGGCCCCCCTTTTTGAAAAAGCATCCATAGATGAGTTTTATTTGGACGTGAGTGGCATGGATCGCTTTTTCGGTACGCAGCAATGGGCCTGGGAACTTCGAGATGCCATTAAAAAAGAAACCCATCTCCCACTCTCTGCCGGCCTGTCTATCAATAAAACCGTGAGTAAAATAGCCACCGGTGAAGCCAAGCCTGATAACAAACTTTGTGTGCCTCAAACCGAAGTAAAACAATTCCTCACTCCCCTTGCTATAGAAAAAATGCCCATGGCAGGGCCTAAAACTCAAAGCCTGCTCAAAGACCTGGGTATTAATACTATTGGCATGCTAATGGATTTTCCGCCGAAGGTGCTGGTACGCCTCTTCGGGCAAAACGGGATGGCCCTGTGGAAAAAAGCCAATGGCCTGGATTATAGCCCAGTGGTTCCCTACTCCGAAGCCAAAAGCATGAGCACTGAACGAACTTTTGGGGAAGATACGGCTGATATGCGCTTTTTAAAATCAACACTCCTTGCCATGGTAGAACGATTGAGCCATGAAATGCGGCAGGAAAATAAGATGACGGGTTGTATAAGCATTAAGCTGCGCTACTCTGATTTTGAAACCACCAGCCACCAGGTACGTATCCCCTATACCAGTCGCGATGATGTATTGATAGACACGGTAATGACCCTGTTTAAAAAAGCATACGAGCGGCGGGTATTAATCCGCCTCGTCGGCATCCGGTTCACCCACCTGGTACACGCCAACTACCAGATGCAGCTATTTGATCCCAAAGCAAAAAATGTACACCTCATGTTTGCCATGGATGCTATAAAAAAACGCTATGGGATAGACAAAATAGCCAGGGTGAACGGGATGTTTTCGGGTGGCGCAATAGTAGAAGAAAGGGCAACAAGCTTTATGACGAAGCGGGAAGAGAGGGTGAGGGTATTGGCGGTGGCAATATAAAACAGATGAAATTTTGACACAGAATCTTAAAAGAGCAAATTTTGGAGACAGGATTCCCCCTTCCAAAGGGGGCAGGGGGATTTGGTGGATTTTAGTGCATCTCGTTTTTGAAAATATAAAATTAGGACTTTATGAAACCCAATTATAATAACGTTAATTAAAAGCTCAGAAGATGATTTTCAGGATTCCCCCTTCCAAAGGGGGCAGGGGGATTTGGTGGATTTTAATGCATTTCGTTTTTGAAAATATAAAATTAGGACTTTATGAAACCCAATTATAATAACGTTAATTAAAAGCTCAGAAGATGATTTTCAGGATTCCCCCTTCCAAAGGGGGCAGGGGGATTTGATTCAATTTAGCACTAATTTGCCAAGATGTATTACCTACCATATAGCACGGATTTAAAAGAATTTTCAAGGAAATTGAGAAACAATTCAACGCTTTCAGAAGTATTGCTTTGGAACAGGATCAAGAACAAATCTTTAATGGGATACCAGTTTAATCGGCAAAAGCCTTTGGATCGGTATATTGTTGATTTCTATTGCAAAGAGCTAAAATTAGTTATTGAAATTGACGGTGCATCGCACAATTATCCTGAAGCTTATTTATCTGATGAAAAAAGACAGAATACCCTGGAAAGCATGGGTTTGAAATTTATCAGATTTCATGATATAGATTTAGAGCGAAATATTGAAAATGTAATTCGCAGCATCGAGGCATTTATGGTTGATTTTAAGAAGAAAAATAAACTGTGAGACAAGGTGGCAATAAACTCTTTATCCCACCAAATCCCCCTGCCCCCTTTGGAAGGGGGAATCCTGAAAATGTGACATTTGAACATTGAGACATTGTTATCTTGACTTGAATACTTACAAAAACAGAATACAGGAAATTCAACACAAAATGTAAAAAAGTTGATGCTGCAAATTCCCCCTTCCAAAGGGGGCAGGGGGATTTGGCGAGGAATATAAAAGATATGCCTTTAACCATTAGACCACCTATAGGAAGTCAATAGACTTCCCCCTATTCAGTTCTCCCAGGTGACACTGTGTTTAACACTTGAGAGAAATTTAGGGAGGGCAGTTAATTTTTCAGTAAAAC